>Ga0209239_1002232_pt1 | contig 11564 bp, 9 predicted proteins | sample GraSoi013_2_20cm_FD_185824 | JGI IMG/M metagenome (GOLD analysis project Ga0209239, IMG submission 185824) | Grasslands soil microbial communities from the Angelo Coastal Reserve, California, USA - Sample 10_02_2013_2_20cm (SPAdes) (version 2) | ecosystem: Environmental > Terrestrial > Soil >...
GGCCTGGTGAAAGCAGGGCCCGTCGATCTCGGGCGCGGTGGGCGCGAGGGGCGTGCTGATGGCTCCGAGGCCGCAGCCCACGACCCAGTCGACGGCGGGGAGGCGGGCGCGGATCTGGTGCGCGATCTCCCACAGCGGCGCGGGGCTCGGCAGCAGGCACTGCAGCTCGTCGCCCAGCGTGACGGCGAAGCGGGCGGCGAGGACGCGGGCGTAGCGCCGGTTCAGCTGCTGCGCGGCCGCGCGGGCGTCCGCCTGCAGCCGGGCACGGCGCGCGGGCGGGAGCAGGCGGGACGCGGTGGCGTCGGCGATGAGGGCGACGTAGCGCTTGGACATTTTATGTCACATTTACAAGTTATGACGAATTACGTCATAAACTACGAAAGTGACGTTAAATGTCAATCGGGCATCCGCTCCCTACCGCGTCCCGAACAGCCGGTCACCCGCATCCCCCAGCCCCGGCAGGATGTAGCCGTGCTCGTTCAGCTCGCGGTCCAGCGCCGCGGTGAAGATCGGCACGTCGGGATGGTGTTCGAGCATGCGGCGCGTGCCCTCGGGCGCCGCCACGAGACAGAGAAACCGGATGCGCTGCGCGCCGGCGTGCTTGAGCGCGCTCACGGCGTCCACGGCCGAGCCCCCCGTCGCGAGCATCGGATCGAGCACGAAGAAGTCGCGCGCGTCGCGCCCCTCGGGGATCTTGAAGTAGTAGTCCACCGGCTGGAGCGTGTCGTGCTCGCGGTAGATGCCGATGTGCCCCACGCGCGCCGACGGGATCAGCTGGGCGATGCCCTCCACCATGCCCAGCCCCGCCCGCAGGATCGGCACCAGCGCGAGCTTCTTGCCCGCCACCCGCGCCCCCCGCGTGTGCTCGAGCGGCGTGTCCACCTCCGTCGGCTCGAGCGGCAGGTCCTTCGTGACCTCGTACGCCATCAGCATGGCGATCTCGTTCACGAGCTGCTTGAAGTCACGCGTCGTCGTGTGCTTGTCGCGCAGGATGGCGAGCTTGTGCTGGATCAGCGGATGCGCCAGCACGGTGAGATTCGGAAACTGAGGATGGGGCATGGGCGGGAAGCTAGCTACTTCGTCGCCGTCTCAAAGCCGCGGCGCGTCATCTCGCCCCACACGTGCTTGCGCCCGCGTGGCGTGAAGAACGCCGCGAGCCGCCACCACACGCCGCACTGGTGGTAGCCGAAGTTCTCGAGCGTGGCGAACAGCACCAGCAGCGCCAGATCGCCGAGGCGGCGGTAGCGGTGGAAGCTCACCTCTTCGAGCACTACCGCCCACAGCGAGAGCAGCATGCCGTACCCCCACGCCACCAGAATGAACAGCAGCGCGAACGAGACGTTTACGACGCCCGCTATCAGGCCGGCGACGATGATGACGTAACCGAACACCTCGACCAGAGGAGCGAGCATCTCGCCCAACGCATAGAACGGGACCGCGATCAATCCGACACGCCCGTAGCGCGGGTTGAAGAGCATGCCGCGGTATTGCCACATGGCGGCCACCAGGCCGCGCTGCCAGCGCCCGCGCTGGCGAGCCAGCACCCGCAGGCTCTCGGGCACTTCGGTCCACGCCACGGGATCGGGAATGAACGGGATCTCGTAGCGGATCTTGTGGCCCCGCAGGTAGCGGTGCAGTCGCACCACGAGGTCCAGATCCTCGACGATACTGGTCGCGTCGTAGCCCCCCACCGCGAGCAGATGGTCCTTGCGGAACAGGCCGAACGCGCCCGAGATGATGAGGTTGCCGCCCAACCGGTTCCAGCCAAGCCGGCCGAACAGGAACGCACGCAGGTACTCGACAACCTGCACGCCAGGCAACAGGCGGCGTGGAACGCGCGCGTCCATCACCTGGCCGTGTTTGACGACACACCCATTCGCCACCCGGACCGTGCCGCCCACGGCGGCGACGCGCCGCCCTAGCAGGAAGGGACGCGTGAGCCGCAGCAGGGCATCGGGCTCGATCAGCGTGTCGGCATCCACGGCGATGACCAGCGGGAAGCGGCTCGCATTGATCGCGGCGTTGAGCGAGTCCGCCTTGCCGCCGTTCTCCTTGTCGATCACCACGAGCTTGGTGCGCGCGCGCGAGCGGTACAGCGCGCGCAGCGGCTTGGTGGGGATGGTCTCGGGGTAGGTACGCGGGATCTCGTACAGGTCGAAGGCGTGGCGCAGCGCCTCCAGCGTGCCGTCCTTGGACCCGTCGTTGACGACCACCACCTCGTAGTTGCGGTAATGGAGCGCCAGGATCGCCGTGACGCTGGCCTCGATGGTCTTCTGCTCGTTGTACGCCGGCACCAGGATCGTGATGGGCGGGAGGGCATCGCTCTGCATCAGCCGCTGGAAGTCCTCGTCTTCCGCGAGCCGGGTCTGCTCCCAGATCTCCGGGATGGAGAGCACCAGCAGCAGCGCGTAGAACGAGTTGAGCGCCAGGAAGTAGACCAGGATGGCGAAGTTCGCGTCGCGGACGAGCCCGCTCACGCGGCGAACTCGGCGAGTGCCTGGGGCGAGAGCCCGAGCACCAGGCGGGCCATGTCGCGGGCGCTCGGGTCCGCGCCCACTTCGGCCGCGAGCAGCGCATTGCGGCCGGCGGAGCCGAAGCGCGTGAGGGCGAGCCCGCTGCGCAGCCGCACCCACCAGTCCGGGTCGCGCAGCGCGGCGTGCACCAGCGGCAGCGTGGCCGGGTCGGCCAGCATGCCGAGCGAGCGCGCCGCGTGGGCGCGCACCGGCCAGTGCGCGTCGCCTGCGAGCCGGGTCAACGCGGTGAGCGACTCGGCGTGCGGGAAGGCGCCCAACGCCCGTGCGACCTGGGTGCGCACTTCGGCGTCCGGGTGGCCCGCGAGCGCTGTGAGCGCCTCGCGCAGGGCGGGCTCCTGCAGCCGCGCGGCGAATTCGGCGAGCCGCGCGAGCGCCGCATCGTCCCTGCGGCGGAGCCGGGTGAGCAGCAGCCGCACCACGGTCGTGCGGGAGCGCCGCAGCATGCCGGCGTAGTAGGCGCCCACCGTCGGCGCCAGCTGCGGCAGGCGATCGAGCGCCGCGGTGGCGAGCGCCGCGCTCTCCACCCGCTCGAGCGTGGCCACGGCGGCGATGTGCACGGCGGGATGTGGATCGCGCAGCAGCTTGAGTAGACGCGCGGTATCGGCGGGTGTGGCGGCGACGGACAGAAAGCGCGCCGCTTCGAGCCGCTTCCACCAGCGGCCCGAATTGCTGTTGCTGCGCACCAGCCGCGCCCACCACTCGCGCTCGAGCGCGCCCGCGAGCCGGCCCCAGCGGTCGCCCGGCACCCGCGCCGACCAGCTCACGAGGGCGTCGACCGCGAGCGAGACCGGAAGCCGGGCGAGCTGCGCCAGGACGACGGGCACGTCCGCCTGCCCCAACGCCCAGCGCTGCATCACCCCCTCGACCGCCTGCCGGCGGGGGTTGTCGCGCGCCCGGCGGCGCAGCCGGAACCAGCGATTCAGCACGATGAGGATCAGCAGGGCCGCGAGCAACACGCCCTGCGCCAGCGCGACGACGGCCAGGAAATGACGCGCCGTCACCGGCCCACCCAGCGGCGGATCTTCTCGAGCGCCACGCGCAGGCTGATGGGCTTCACCAGGTAGTCGAGCGCCCCCGCCTCGAGCCCGCGCAGCTGCTCCGACTCGTCGCCGTGCACGGTCGTGAACACCACGCGGTACTGGCCCGGACGCTCGCGCGTGAGCGTGTCGAGGATGGAGTATCCGTCGAGCGCCGGGAGGTCGACGTCGAGCAGCAGCAGGGGGTGCAGCTCGCCCACGTCCAGGGCGAGCAAGGCGTCCAGCGCGTCACGCCCGTTGCGAAAGGTGACGAAGCGGTATCCGCGGGCCCGCAGGCCGTATTCGAGCAACCCCGCCAGCGCCGGGTCGTCTTCCACTAGGATCACTTCGGGCGCGTCCGGCGCCGGGGCGGGGGCGGGGGCGGGGGCGGGACTTGGCGCAGGTGTTGGAGCCGGTCGGGCGGAGCGCTCCCCCGGCGGCGGAGCCTCGAGCTGCAGCGACTCGGCCAGCTGCACGACGAACCACTGCGCGATCGAGCCGCGGTCCAGGTCGGCGTCATGCGGTCGGGCCACCCAGTCTTTGGCGGTCTCCTCCATCCCGGCGGCGAGACGGGACGCCTCCCAGAATCCGTACGAGCCCGCCGAGCCGCGGATCTTGTGCGTCTCCCGGCGCAGCCCATCCAGCGCCTCGGTGTCGTTCGCCGCCACCGCCAGGCGTTCCGCCAGCTCGGCCAGCACCCGCAACTGTGTAGCGGCGCTCTCCAGGTACTCGGCCAGGAGCCCCGGCGGCAGCTCGGCGGGCGTGTGGTCCACCGACATGGTCACAAGATTGGAAAGGTGGGGCTCGAATGCCATAGCGCCGCACGACTTTCATTATGTTGTCCGACCGTGATGCTCGTCCTGCTGATGGCCCCGCTAACGCAGCATCCCACGGCCGCCGTCTGTCCCCAAGCGGCAGCCGCGGCGGTCGACAGCGGGTGGCGCGCCTACCGGAGCGGGGCGCTCGAGCCTGCGGCGGCCCAGTTCGCCGCCGCCCAGGCGCTGTGTCCGAGCGTTGCAGAGCCCGACATCGGCGCCGCGTTCGTGATGCTGCGTCAGGGGCGCGCCGGGGAGGCCGAGCGACTGTTCCGGCGCGCGCTCGCGGCGGACTCGACCGCGGCGGACGGCTGGTACGGCCTGGGCGTGGCCCTGGGGCGGCTGGGACGGCGGGCAGTGGCGGTGCGCGCGCTGCGGCGCGCGGTTGCGCTCGCGCCGGATTATATCGACGCGGTCGATCAGCTGCTCGCGTGGGGCGTGGACTCAGGGCTCGCGCCCCCGCCGGTGGCGCCGAGCGCGGAGCCTCAGGTCGCGGCGCGTACGCAGGGGGAGCACTTCGAGGTGCGGACCGCGCAAGGCTGGGAGCCGTTTTACGTGAAAGGCATCAACCTCGGCGCCGCACTGCCGGGGAAGTTCCCGTCCCAGTTTCCCCCCGACGACTCCACATACGCGCGCTGGCTCGAGCTGATCGCGGCGGCTCACGCGAACACCGTGCGGCTCTATACGATTCTCCCACCGGCATTCTATCGGGCGCTGCGGCGCTGGAATGAAGGCCACCCCGACCGCGCCCTCTGGCTGGTGCATGGCGTGTGGGCCGAGCTGCCCCCCGGCGGCAATTACGACGCCCCCGGCTGGAAGGCCGCCTTGGGGCGCGAGATGCGGCGGGCGGTGGACGTGGTGCACGGTCGCGCGCGGGTCGCCGCCCGGGCGGGACACGCGTGGGGGCGCTACGACGCCGACGTCTCGGATCATGTGCTGGCCTGGGTGCTGGGGCGGGAGTGGGAGCCGTTCTCGATTCACGCGTACAACCGGAGGCCGCACGGCCGCCGCTCCTACCCGGGGCGGTTTCTCGCCGTGGATCGCGGCACGCCGGCCGACGTGTGGCTGGCGGAGCAGTGCGACGAGCTACTCGAGTACGAATGGGACGTCTACCACGCCCAGCGGCCGATCGCCTACACCAATTGGCCGCCGCTCGACCCGTTACGGCACCCCACGGAGTCGAGCCGGGCGGAGGAGCAGGCCCTGCGCCGGCGCTACGGTTTTCCGCCCAACCCGCGGCTCAAGGAATACGACAACGACGTGGACGCGCTCGACGCGATGCTGGTACGGACGACCACCGAGGACATCGCGGGCTATTTCGCGGCGTATCACGCCTACCCGTACTATCCCGACTTCATTGACCTGGACGCGGGATACGGGGCGGCGCGCTCGGCCGAGGGGCCGTCGCACTACTTCGGCTACCTGCTGGACCTGCGGCGGCATCATGCCGGGCGCGCGTTGCTCGTGGCGGAGTATGGCGTACCGTCGTCGCGCGGCCTGTCGCATCTCCAGCCTGAGGGGCTGCACCACGGTGGCCACGACGAAGCGGAGATGGCGGCCATCGATGTGCGCCTCACGCGCGAGATCCGCGAGGCGGGTCTCGCAGGTGGGATCGTGTTCGCGTGGCTCGACGAGTGGTTCAAGCACACATGGGTGACCATCGATCTCGAGCTGCCCGCCGAGCGAACCCGACTGTGGCACAATGTGATGGATGCGGAGCAGAGTTACGGCCTGCTGGGGGAGTACGCGGGAACGGCCGACGCGACGCCCGAGCCAGGCGGCGACGCGGCCCGGTGGCGCGCGCTGCCGCTGCTCGAGCACAGCGACACGGTCGCCTTGCGGGTCGGCGCGGATCCGTCCTACCTGTACCTCGTGCTCGACGGCGGACCAGTACTCGACTCGACGCGCTACGTCGTCGGCATCGAGACGCAGCGAGGCTCGGGGGGCGAGCGGGCCTTGCCGGGTGTGTCGGAAGTGAGCGATGTGGGTTTCGAGTTCGCGCTCGTCCTGAACGATACGAGCGACGCACAACTCCTCGTGGCGCCGGCGTACAATCCCTACTTGGTCCCCCGGCGCCGGGCGGGACCCACGGCGCTCGACGCGTTCTACCACTGGGGGGCGACACTCGACGGTGCGTCCGCGGGAGGTGCATGGGATTCGCTGTTCGTGACGACCAATCGCTGGCGCATCGCGCGCGATGGGCGGACGTATCCGGCGCGCGGTGTGAACCGCGGGCGGTTGCGCTACGGCCGCGCCGCGGTGTCGAGTCTGGCCGATTGGTACGTGGATCGCGACGCCGGACTCGTCGAGGTGCGGCTCGCCTGGGGATTGCTCAATGTGACCGATCCGTCGTCGCGGCGCGTGCTGCGGCGCATCGCGCTGCCCGACCGCTTCGAGACCACGGTGAGCGCGGGATTCCGCGTCGCCGTGGCGGCCGTGGCTCGCAACGATGGCGCGGTGCGCGCCTGGCTGCCGGCGCGCACGACGTACGCCTGGGCGCCGTGGGAGGAGCCGGTGTGGCACGAGCGTCTCAAGCCCGCGTACGCAGCGCTGCGCGACGTGTGGGGGAGTTGGTGAGGACGGCGCTCGCCGGGGTGCTGCTCGTGCTCGGTGCCGCGGCCGTAGTGGTGGTCCGCCCGCTCGCGGCGCAGCTGCCCGACGCCGAGGCGGCGTTCAAGCGGGGCGACTACCGCGCGGCGCGCGCGGCGTACGAGCGCGCGCTCGCGGCCGACTCGACCAACGTGCGGGCGCTGTATCAGCTCGCGATCCTCGACAGCTGGGACGGCAAGCTGGGCCGCTCACTCGAGCGCTTCGGCCGGTTGCGCCGCCTCGCGTCCCAGGACGGCGACATCATGGTGGCGCAGGCGCGGGTGCTCGCGTGGGCAGATCGCACAGTGGCGGCCGGCGCGTTGTACGACTCCGTGCTGGCGCGCGCGCCCGACCGCACAGATGCGCTCGCGGGCCGGGCGCGTACGGTGGCATGGAGCGGGGACCTGGACCGCGCGGAGCGTCTGTGGCGCGAGGCGCTCGCCCGCCACGCGGACGACGCCGAGCTGTTGATCGGCCTCGCGCAGACGCTCTATTGGAAGGGACAGCCGGCCCTTGCTGAGGGCTATGCCGCGCGGGCGCGCGTGCTCGCGCCGCAGGATCGCTCGGTGCTCGAGTTGGAGTGGGAGCTCCGGGCGGCCGTCCGGCCGAGTGTGCGGACGACGGTCGACGGCGCGGGCGATTCCGACGGCAACACGTTCGTGGCCCAGGAGGCGTACTACGAGGCGTCGCTCAGCACGGCGGTGCGGGGCACGCTGCGGGCCGGTTGGCGGCGCGCTTCGTTCGATACCGTCGCGGCCGGCTCGAGCTTCGGCGTTGGGGGGCAGATCTCCGCGCCCCTGGGCGCCAAGGCCGCGGTGCAGGCGGGCCTCGGCGTACGGCGACTCGACCCGGACGGTGGCGCCGGGACCACGCCCCTGACGGCGGCGCTCGGGCTGCGGCTGCGGCCGGGTCGCTACGTGGCGGGCGGCATCGCTTACAGTCACACCCCGTTCGACGAAACCGCCGCGCTCATCGCGCGTGGGCTGGTAGTCGACGCGCTGGATTGGAGCGTCGATATCTCGCCGTCGCCGCGCTGGTCGGTGTCTGCGGGCGGCGGCGGGGCCTGGCTGTCGGACTCGAACAGCCGGTACTCGGCCGTGGTGGCGGTGTTGGCACGGGTCGCGTCCGGCTTTCAGGTGGGGCCGTTCGCGCGGGTGATGGGGTACCGCCGCTCGGGAGCCCTGGGCTATTTCGCGCCGAACCGGTTCGCGGTGCTCGAGGGGCGAGTGACCGCCGACTGGCGCCGGGCGCGCTGGGGTGCGCGGGTGGACGGCGGCGCGGGGTCGCAGCAGGTGATGATGGGCGCGGCCCACCAGCTCGAGTGGCACATAGGCGTCACGCTCACGCGCGGGTGGGGCGCGAGCAACGAAATTGCCCTGGTCGGGCTGCTCACGAACAGCGCGGTGGCGATTGCGACCGGCGGGGCGCGGACCGAGGGGTTCCGCTATCGCACGGTCGGGTTGCGGTTCCAGCAGGGGCTGTAGGTTCACCACCGGCGCCATCGGGGGTATTCACGTGCTCAATGGATTCTTGCTCATCGTGGGTGCAGTCCGGATGCGGCGGACCGTGGCCGGCGTGCTCTCAGCGCTCCTCTTCATTGTCTCTGGGCTGTGGCTCTTGCTTGGCGCCGCGCGACTCCCCGCTCAGGCGCTCCACCCCGACTCCCTATTCGATCGTCTCATCGGTCATTGGGTGCTGCGCGGCACGATGGCGCGGCAGTCCACGACCCATGATGTGGACTTCGAGTGGATGTTGGGACGGGAGTACGTGAAGATGCACGAAGTGTCCCGTGAGCGGGGGCCGAACGGCACGCCGCCATACGAGGCCGTCGTCCTATTTGGGCGCGATCCGCGCTCCGGTGAATATGCGGTACTGTGGCTCGATAACACGGGATCCAGCGCATTTGACGCGGCCGGTATTGGGCGAGGCCATGTGGCGGGCGATTCGATTCCGTTCGTCTTCAACTACACCGCCACCGACCGGTTCCATAACACGTTCGTCTACAATCGCGCGACCGATTCCTGGCAGTGGCACCTGGACAATGACAGCTCGGGCGTGCGCCGGCCGTTTGCCCGAGTGACGCTGACGCGGCGGATTACCGCGGAGGTCAGATGAAGAACACCGCGAATGCACGATTCAGTATCAGTGCCTGGGATGAGAAGCCTTATAGTGAGGGCCAGGACTTGCCGAAACTCACGCGGGCCAGCGTTCGGAAGACGTTCAGCGGGGACATCGAAGGCGAAGGCCAGGTTGAATATCTCATGATGTACAGGAGCGATGGCTCAGCTGCGTTCGTCGGTCTCGAGCGGATTGTCGGCCGAATTGGTGGTAAGGCCGGAACATTTGTGCTGCAACGCATCGGGATGTTCGAGAGCGGGCACGCCAAGGAGTCATATTCCGTTATTCCTGGATCGGCGACAGGAGAGCTGCGTGGCCTGGTCGGTGATGGCACCTCCGCGCTTAGTCACGGCTCCGAGTATCCGTTCACACTGAACTATGATCTGGTCTAGCGATTCAAGGAATCGGGATCTCGGCTCCTATGCTCGGCTCTCAGCGGGTTGGAGTCAGGACGATGTTGCGATATTCCACCGGCCCGTGATCTCCCTGTAAGAAAATCGGCCCCGGCGCGCCTTCATTGCTGTCGAGCGCCCCACCCGTCGGCCCCGGGATGTTCTGCTCGGAAATAATCCGGTGCCCGTTCAGCACCACCGTCAGCAGGCGCCCCACCAGCGTGATGTCGTACGTCTGCCACTCACCGGGCTTCTTCCCGACCGACTCGTTCGGCGCGATGAACCCGTAGATCGAGCCGAGCGCCTCGGGGGGCGTCGTGCCGACAGCGGGATCCTCGATCTGCACCTCGTGACGACCGCGCAGGTAAATGCCGCTGTTGCCCTCAGCGGGATAACGGAACTCGACGTGCAGCTTGAAATCGGTGACCGTTCGATCGGTCACGAGATTGGCGCCGCCCTTCTGATTCGACAGCACGCCGGCGACCACCTTCCACTGATTCTCGCCCCCCACCGGATGCCATCCTGTCAGATCGCGCCCGTTGAACAGCCGCACCGGCATGCCCCACCGCGGCGGAGCGTTGCGATGTAGCGACGGCGCGCGCACGCCCGTCATCGGCAGCCGCGTCCCGTCGGGCATCGTCACCGCACCCGACAGCATGTCGCCGGCCAGCACCGCCTCGAGCCGCAAATCGTCACTGCCTTGCTCCCATTGCGACGGAATCGCGAATCGCAACGTGTCGTTCGCATAATCGAGCTTGGAAATCGGCCGAGCGCTCCCGACCACCGCGACGAAGCGCCCGACGAGCACGTGATTGCCCGAGACCTGCACCTCGAGCCACGAGGGCAGCTTGCGGCCGTCGCGCGCCGTGAGCGTCAAATCCCAGCGGCCGACCACGGGCGGCCGATACGGTTCCTGTGCGACGAGCGGCGTGACGGCGAGAGCTGTGGCGGCAAGCGAGAACGCGGTGCGCATTGGAGGGCTCGATGGATTGGAAGGATGGATAATAGCACTGCGAACGCGTTTGCTCGATGAAGCCGACGTCGCCGCAGCCGCAGCGAAGCGGGCACTCCCACCGCCCCAGTCGGTCCGCTAAGTTCTTCTGCTGCATAGCTCGGCCAGGTAGCTCAGTTGGTAGAGCAGCGGACTGAAAATCCGCGTGTCGGCAGTTCGATTCTGCCCCTGGCCATAGACTGGCCTCAGCAGCCGATGAGTTACTTCTCCGGCAGCCGGTTTGTAATGAACTGGGAGATGCGGCCGGCTGCAGGTGGGTCGAGGTTCGCGAGCACGGCCACAACGTAGCCGGCGGTTGGACAGATCTCGAGTTCGCCATTCATCCCCGGCGCGCCTCCGCCATGACCAAAACAGCGGATGCCGTTGGCCGTGTGATCGTCGAAACCGAAGGCGTAGCGGCCGCCCCCCGGCGTATCGACCTTGCCCGTCGTCAGCATTTCCGTATAACGCGCCTCGATCAGCTCGTGTGCTTCCAGCGCATTCGCAAATTTCAGCAGATCTGCCACGGTGGAGTAACCCCCGCCCGCCGAAGTGCCGCGGTACGGCAGCGTCTCCGTGTTCGGATGCTCCGCACCTCCACCCATCCTCGTGTATCCCACACTGCGATCGCCCACCGCCTGATCTTCCGGCTCCGAGCCGCTCGAGGTCATACCTGCCGGGTTGTAGACGCGGTCTCGCACATAGTCGTAATAGCTTTGGCCGCTCACTTTTTCGATGATGACGCCGAGCAGAATAAAGCCGTAATTGCTGTACTCCCACTTGCTGCCCGGCTCGAACTGCAGCGGCCGGTTGCCGTACAGCTTGACGTAATCGTCGAGGGTGCGCAGCTCCAGCCGGTGGACCTGAAACTCCGGGCCGAAAATGTCTCCGGTGCCGCCGGTGTGCGTCAGCAGGTGATAGATCGTGACCTTGCTGGCGACGTCCTTGTTGGGGTAATCGGGCAGGTATTTCCCCAACGGATCGTTGAGCCCGAGTTTGCCTGCCTGCACCAGCTGCAGCGCCCCAGTCGCGGTGAACATCTTGTTCATGGAGCCGATACGAAAGCGCGTCTGCAGCCGGTTCGGCGTCTGGTGTTCGCGATCGCTCAG
>Ga0209239_1002233_pt1 | contig 11563 bp, 12 predicted proteins | sample GraSoi013_2_20cm_FD_185824 | JGI IMG/M metagenome (GOLD analysis project Ga0209239, IMG submission 185824) | Grasslands soil microbial communities from the Angelo Coastal Reserve, California, USA - Sample 10_02_2013_2_20cm (SPAdes) (version 2) | ecosystem: Environmental > Terrestrial > Soil >...
GGCCAGGGCGACAGTGATTCGATCCACTCAGCCTGAGAGGGCATCGAGCTCGCGCTGGTACTTGGCGAGCTTCTCGCGCTCGGCCTCGACGACGTCGGGCGCGGCGTTCTCGACGAAGCGTTCATTTGCGAGCATCTTCTCCGCCCGGTCGACCTCCTTGCGCAGTCGATCGATCTCGGCGGAGGCGTTCCCACCGTCGAGCCTCGCCCGCTCCGGCTTGACGACGGCGGCGAAGATCCGTTCCTTCTCGCCGGCAAGGGGCGTCAGCACCCCGCTCCGGCGGAACCGCTCGGCGGCCTCCTGAACGTCCTGCAGCGCTCCCGCCTCCGTGTCGTCGCCCGCCTCCGGCCAAGGAGCGACGATCAGACGCGTCTCTCGACCTGGCAGGTTCGACCAGATCTCCTCGGTCACGTGCGGCATCGCCGGATGCAGCAGCTTCAGGAGCCGCTCGAGCGCCGCGCCCGCGGTCGCGAGCGCATCCGCGTCGTTCTCGTAGAGCCGCGGCTTGATCGCCTCGAGATACCAGTCGCAGAAGTCGTCGAAGGTGAGGTGGTAGAGCTCCTGCACCAGGTGTGAGAAGTCGAACGCGTCCAGGTTCGCCTCGAACGCGCGCTGGGTCTGTGAGAGGCGGGCGAGAATCCACCGCTCCTCGAGCGACGACGGGCGCTCCTCGACCTCGGTCACGCCCGCCTGGAGCAGCAGCCGGCTCGCGTTCCAGAGCTTGTTCGCGAGCTTCCGGCCCTCCAGGATCGCGCCCTCGGAGAACGCCACGTCCTGGGAGGACGCCATCTTCATCAGGCCGTAGCGGGTCGCGTCGGCGCCGTGCGCCTCGATGTTCGCCATCGGGTTCATCCCGGTGCCGAGGCTCTTCGACATCCGTCCGCCGGCGGGGGCATGGAGCAGCGAGTGGATGACGACGTCCCTGAACGGCACCTCGCCCATCAGCTCGAGACCGGAGAAGATCATCCGGTTCTCCCAGAGGCGGATGATGTCCCGAGCGGTCGTGTTCAGGTCGCCCGGATAGAAGGTGCGCAGATCGGGCGTGTCGTCAGGCCAGCCGAGAGTCGCGAACGGCCACAGGGCCGACGAGAACCAGGTGTCGAGGACGTCCTCGCTCCGGGTCAGCTCGCGCGAGCCGCACTCGGCACACGCCTCGGGTTCGTCCTCCTGCACGGTCACGTGGCCTTCCGGGCACTGCCAGAGCGGCAGCTGATGCCCCCACCAGATCTGCCGAGAGATGTTCCAGTCGGGCGCCTCCTCGAGCGAGGCGATCGCGAACCGGTGTTGGGACTCGGGGTGGAATCGCACCCGTCCGTCGCGCAGCGCATCGAGCGCCGGCTGCTTCAGATCCCCCATCGCGCACCACCACTGCATCGAGATGCGCGGCTCGATTCGAGACTTGCAGCGGTCGCAGAGCGCGACCGTGTGCCGGTACGACTCGCGCTTTTCGAGCTGATCGTGCTCGCTGAGCCACTCGAGAATCCGCTCCTGCGCCTCCTCCTGCGTCAGGCCTGCCAGCTCCCCCGCCTCGTCGTTCATCCGCCCGTCAGGGCCGATCACGGTCAGCTCCGGAAGGCCGTGGTCGCGGCCGATCTCGTAGTCCTTCGCGTCGTGCCCGGGGGTGATCTTCAGCGCGCCTGTCCCGAAGTCCATCTCCACCCGCTCGTCGGCGATCACCGGGACCCGCCGTTCGACGAACGGGACGACGACCTCTTTGCCGACGAGCTCGCGGTAGCGCTCGTCGTCAGGGTGCACCGCGACGGCGACGTCGGCGAGGATCGTCGCCGGACGCACCGTGGCGATCGTGATGTGGCCCACACCGTCAACCAGCGGGTAGCGCACGTAGGTGAGCGCGTCGTCGACCTCGACGTGGGCAAGCTCGAGATCCGAGAGCGAGGTCAGGTGAAACGGGCACCAGTTGACGATCCGGTTCGCGCGGTAGATCCAGCCCTTGTTCCAGAGGTGGACGAAGAACCGCATCACGGCGCGGACGTAGGCGTCGTCCATGGTGAAGCGCTCGCGCCGGTAGTCGAGTGAGGCGCCGATCCGCCGGAACTGGACCATGATCTTGCCGCCGTACTCGTGGAGCCACTCCCAGACGAGCGCCACGAACGCCTCGCGGCCGAGATCCTGGCGCGTCTTGCCCTGCTCGGCAAGATGCTTCTCGACGGCATTCTGGGTCGAGATACCGGCATGGTCGTAACCGGGCTGGAAGAGAACGTTGTATCCCTGCATCCGGCGCGTCCTCACGATCGTGTCCGCGAGCGAGAGCTGCAGCGCGTGGCCGAGGTGGAGGTCGCCCGTCACGTTCGGAGGCGGATGCGCGATCGCGAAGCTTTCGCGCGGATCGTCGGCCTCGGCGTTGTAGAGGCCTTCCGCCTCCCACGTCTGCTGCCAACGCTCCTCGACCCCGTCAGGGTTGTACAGCGACTCCATCAGGGCATCGTAGTGCTGCCGACGTCTCCCGTCGGGAGCGTAGATCCGGTGCAATCAGGCAGCGACTATGCGCTCAGTGTGGCTGCTCCGCGCCGTTTCTCGCAAGGCCGAAGGTGTCACGATCTCGACGCAGATTCGTCGCCATTCGCAAAGTGATGTAGGTGTACACCTACATCGGATGAGCCGGAGAACGCAGGTCACGTTGAGCGATCGCCAGCACGCGTATCTGGTCGGCGAGTCGGCCCGTACGGGCCTTTCGCTCGCCGAGCTCGTCCGCCGGGCTGTCGACGGGACGTACCGTCCGCACTTCCGCCCGCGGGTGAGCGGCTTCGAGCTCAGCGTTGGGCTGTGGAACCGGCCGGACGCGGCCGTCGTCGGCCGCCGCCGCTCCAAACGGCTTCTCTAGGCCGGCTCAACAGGGCGGGGCTTAGGCCGACTCTTCGGCGAGCTCTTCGGGCTCGTCGTCGGCCGCGGCGCCGCTCGTCACGAGTGTCGGCTTCAACTCGCGCGCAATCGTTTCCTTCGTGATCGCGCACTTGACGACGTCGTTCCGGGAGGGCAACTCGAACATGACGTCGAGCAGCGCGGCCTCGATGATCGATCGCAGCCCGCGCGCGCCGGTCTCTCGTGCGAGCGCCTTGTCCGAGATCTCCCAGAGCGCGTCCTCGGTGAAAACGAGCTCGATGTTGTCGTAGCCAAAGAAGCGCTGGTACTGCTTGGTCAGCGCGTTCTTGGGCTCGGTCAAGATCTGGACCAGGTCCTCGCGCTGGAGCTGGTGCACCGCGGACACGACCGGCAGGCGCCCGATGAACTCCGGGATCAGACCGTACGAGAGCAGATCCTCCGGCATCACTTCCGAAAGCAGCTCGGCTGCCTCGGTCGAGTTCTTCGAGCGGATGTCGGCGGCGAAGCCGACGGCGTTCTTGCCGATCCGCTTGGCGATGATCTTGTCGAGGTCGGCGAACGCGCCGCCGCAGATGAAGAGGATGTTCGTCGTGTCGATCGAGAGGAACTCCTGGTGCGGGTGCTTGCGCCCACCCTGCGGAGGCACCGAGGCGATAGTCCCTTCGAGGATCTTCAGCAGCGCCTGCTGGACACCCTCGCCGGAGACGTCGCGCGTGATCGACGGGTTGTCCGCCTTGCGCGCGATCTTGTCGACCTCGTCGATGTAGATGATCCCGGTCTCGGCCTTCTTGATGTCGAAGTCCGCGGCCTGGATCAGCTTCAGGAGGATGTTCTCGACGTCTTCGCCGACGTAGCCCGCCTCGGTCAGCGCCGTTGCGTCGGCGATCGCGAAGGGGACGTTGAGGATCCGCGCCAGCGTCTGCGCGAGCAGCGTCTTCCCGCAGCCGGTCGGGCCGAGCAGCAGGATGTTCGACTTCTGCAGCTCGACCTCGCCGTCCTCGGTCACCATCTGGACGCGCTTGTAGTGGTTGTAGACCGCGACCGAGAGAGTCCGCTTGGCTTCTTCCTGCGAGACGACGTAGTCGTTGAGGACGTCGTAGATGTCCTTCGGCTTCGGCAGGTTCTCGAGATCGAGCTGGGCCGGAGCCGTCAGCTCCTCGTCGATGATCTCGTTGCAGAGATCGATGCACTCGTCGCAGATGTAGACCCCGGGGCCCGCGATCAGCTTCTTGACCTGCCGCTGAGACTTGCCGCAGAAACTGCAGAGAAGTTGCTCGTTGCCGTCCGTCGCTCGGGCCACGGTTCTCCTTTTACTCCTGAATCGCCTGGACCGCTAGGGGCGTGACCCGTCGCGGTGGACGATTACGTTGTCGATGATGCCGTACTCCTGGGCTTCTTGCGGCGTCATGAAGTAGTCGCGTTCCATGTCCTTGGACACCCGATCGAGGGGCTGCCCGGTGTGCTCCGACATGATCTCCTCGAGCGTGCGCTTCAGTGCGATCGTCTCGCGCGCGTGGATCTCGATGTCGGTCGCCTGCCCTTGGAAGCCGCCCCACACCTGGTGGATGAGGATCTTGGAGTTCGGGAGCGCCATCCGCTTTCCTTTCGTCCCGCCGGCGAGTAGTAGCGCGCCCATCGACATCGCCGTGCCGACACAGATCGTCTGGACGTCGGGCTTGATGAATTGCATCGTGTCGTAGATCGCGAGCCCGTGGTAGACCGAGCCGCCCGGCGAGTTGACGTAGATGGAGATGTCCTTGTCCGGGTCCTCGGACTCGAGGTGCAGCAGCTGGGCGATGATCAGGTTCGCGATCTGATCGTCGACCGGGGTGCCGAGAAAGACGATTCGCTCGTTCAGCAAGCGCGAGTAGATGTCGAACGCGCGCTCGCCTCTCGAGGTCTGCTCGACGACCATGGGGATCAACGGGCTCATGCAGGCTCCTTACTAGCGGGGGTCCAGAGTTTCGTTTCGGTTGAGGCGGTTTCCTTGTCGGGAGTCCAAAGCTTGTCGCGCGCCTGGGCGAGGTCGGGCGAGATCCGCTTCACCTCGGAGACGATCCGGTCGAGGGTCTCCTTCAGACGGAGGTCGGCTCGCAGCGTCTCGAAGCGGCCGGCTTCGCGGAGCTGGGAGACGACGTCGTCGGCGTCCTCGCCGGCGGCCTCTGCCTGCTCGCGGATCAGCTCCTCGACCTCGTCGTCGGAGACCTCGATCCCGAGCTTGTCGGCGGCGGCCTCGAGCACCAGCTCGCGGGCGACCGACTGCGCCGCCTCGGCGCGAACGCCCTCTGCGAGCTGCTCCGGCGTCTGGCCGGTCAGCTGCAGGTACAGGTCGGCGCTGATCCCGCGACGGTCGAGCGAGCGGCCGAGCTGATTGAGCAGCTCACGCGAGCGTGCCTCGACGAGCGGGCCTGAGGCCGTCGCCTTCGAGGCCACGACGAGGCGGTCGATTGTCTCGGCTCGGAAGGCCGCATCGAGCTCGTCCTCGAGCTGTTCGCGCAGGCGCGACTCGATCTCGTTCCGCAGCTCGGCGTACGTGTCGAACTCGCTCGCGGCGCGCGCGAAGTCGTCGTCCGCCGGCGGCAGCACCTTCTCCTTGATCTCCTTGACCGTCACCTGGGTCGTTCGCGACGAGTCGTCCGGAAGCGAGTACTCAACCGCGCGCGTGTCGCCCGGCGACGCGCCGATCAGCGCGCGCTCGACGTCCTCGAGCAACCGGCCGGCTCCAAGCTCGAGCACGAGGTCACGCTGCGCCTCGCCCCCCTCTTCGACCGCGTCGACGACGACCACGTCGCCGGTCTGAGCGGCACGACCTTCGACCGGCGCGAGGTCGGCGACGCTCTCACGCAGGACCTCGATCTCCTGATCGACGAGCTCGGGCGGGATCTCGGCCGCGACATATGGGACCTCGAGGGTCGTCCAGTCTGCGAGCTCGGGCTTGGGCTGCACGTCGACAGTGGCGGTGAAGCTCCACGCGTCGTCGTCAGAGGCGGGGAGGTCGTACTCGTATTGGGGCTGCGCGATCGGCTGGATGCGCGAGCTCGCTGCGGCGTTCCAGAACCAGCCGCCGATATGGCTCTCGACCGCCTCGGTCAGCAGCCGCTCTTCGCCAAGGCGCGCCCGCAATACCTGCATCGGCACCTTGCCCGGGCGGAAGCCGGGAATCTTGACGCTGCCGGCAAGATCCGAGGTCGCGTGCTCGACCGCGTGCTGCATGTCCTCGCGGGGCACGTCGACTTTGAGCCGGACCTTGTTGTTAGCGAGCTCTTCGACCTGGACGGCCACCCGTCCATTCAAGCAAAGAGGTTTCGCCTGCCGTCAGCGCGCTAGGGTCGCCGCGTGCGACTTTTCGTGCTCAGCCGCCACGCGGAGTCGGTGCTGAACGCCGAAGACCGCGTCAATGGCGACCCCGCCGTGCCCGCTCCTCTCACCGACCACGGCCGTGACGAAGCGGCGCGGCTTGGGCTCGAGCTCCGTGGCTTACCGCTCGACACCTGCCTCCATACGCGTTTCGGCCGCACGCTCGAGACGGCGCAGATCGCACTCGAGGGCCGTGAGATACCGCTGGTCGAGGAAGAGCTCTTGGACGACGTCCGCGTCGGCGAGCTCGAGGGCTGGACGGTTGGCGAGTACCGCGCCTGGAAGCGCGAGCACACCCGCGCCGACCGCTTCCCCGGCGGCGAGAGCCTGGACGACGCCGCCCGTCGCTACGCCAAGGCCTTCCGCCGGCTCCTCGAGCGGCCGTACGAATGCGTGCTCGTCGTCTGCCACGAGATCCCGATCCGCTACGCGCTCAACACCGCCGGCGACTCGGACAACCTCGACGGCCCTGTACACACGATCCCGAACGCGACACCTTTCCTTTTCGACGAAGGCGCGCTCTCGAAGGCTGCCGCCGAGATCGAGCGTCTCGCTAGCGGAGAGTCAGAAACTCGTTCGCCGCGCTGACGTGCAACCCCGGCTGCGGCCCGCCGGCGATCGCGTAGATGCTGCTGCCGAACGCGGCCACCGCGAGTCCGTGCCGCGGCGTCCGCATGTCGGGTAGACGCGCCCAGCGCCTGGCCACGATGCCGTACGCGTACACCGATGGGATCGTGCCGGCCGACTCCTCCCCCCCGACCGAGACGATTCGGCGGCCCACGACCGCTGCTCCCGTTCCACCGCGGGGATACGGAACCGGCGGCAGCGGCCGCCAGTTGCGCCGCGCAGGCGAGTAAGCCTCGAAGGTCGTGAAGTTCATCCCGCCCGAACGCCCCGCCAGGGCGTAGACCATGCCGCCGGCGGCGGTCACGGCAAGGTGCTCGCGGGGGCTCGGCCCCGGCGCGAACGACCAGCGGCCGGTACGAAGGTCGAGCACAAGCATTTGGGGCGCGAGCCTCCCCGGCGCCACCACCCCGCCAACGACATAGAGCCGATGTCCGACCACCGCCGCACCGGCTGCCGCGCGTGGAGCCGGCAGGCGTCGCAGGCCGTGCCACCGCCCGCTGAAGAAAACGAAGGCGTTGCGCTCGGCGCCGTATCCGCCGACGACATAGAGGCGTCCGCCTGCCGATGCGGCCATCGCGTGATTCACCTTCGCGGGCAGGTCGGGGAGCCGTCTCCACCGGTGGGTGCGCGGCGAGTACGCGTCGGCGCGCCCGGTGCTCGTCCCGTCGGCGAGGAAGCCGCCGATGACGGCGATCTCGGTGCCCACTCGACCCGCAGCTACCTCCGTTCGCGCCAAGGGCAACGACGTCGCGGTCTCCCACCGAGAGCTTGGTGCGGCTGATGCTGACGCCCCAAGTACGAAAACGGCGAGCGCAAGTGCGGGCGAGAGGACTCGAACCTCCAAGGGCTTTCGCCCAACGGGTCCTAAACCCGTCGCGTTTGCCAATTCCGCCACGCCCGCTCTGCCCAAGGATAGGCGCGAGCTCGACGCGGAGCCGGGCTTTGCTCGGCTCCGCTCACCTGCGTCCCAGCTGTCGCAACCCGCTCGCAGTCGTCATGGCTTCGGCACAGCCGAAGCCGGACTTCGAGCGGTAAGTCGCATTTGCCTTCCGCCGCGCCCGCATAACGCGGTTACAGAGTAGAGCGCGTGGGAACGAGGAGGGGGATGACCGACGAGCAAGATCGAGAGCGAGAGAGCCGGCTCACGGACGAGAACAAGTTCGTAGAGCTGCAGGAAGAGGTCGCAGACGAGACTCGGCAGGCCGCCGAGCGCCTCGCGACCGATCCTGTCGTCAACGAGCCTCCCGCAGACGAGACCTAGGAAGGTTTAGCGGCGCCGCGCCTTCCGTAGGGCGGCCTCGGCCTCGGCGAGCGCGCGCTCCGCGTCGTCCGAGCGTTCACGCGCAGCGTTAGCCGTCCGGCGGGCCTCCGCCGCCGTCATCTCGGCGCGCTCGGCCTCGCGTTCGGCCTCGACGGCCTCGCGTGCGTGCGCGCGAACATCTTGTTTCGCCTGCTGCACCCGCTGCCGCGCTTGGGCCACACCAGAGGGCTTCGGCTTCGCCGTTCCCGCGCGCTTCGACGGCGGCCGCGCCGGGGTCATTCCGGCAAGCGCCTCGAAGCCGGGCGGCTCGAGCTCCTCGGTGAGGCGACCGGCGCGGAGCTGGAAGCGCGCGCCTTCGTCGAGCGCCGCCGCGTCGAGCGTCTTCGCAATTCGCTCCACGATCGCGTCGCTCGCCGAGCGTCCCTCGTCGGCGAGAATGTCGCGCCCGAGCCGCGCCAGTGCTCGCACCGCCCGCCGTTGCTCGGCGAGGCGATCTTGCAGATCGGAAACGCCCTTTCCCCCGAGAGCGCGCTCCTGCGCCTTGCGCATCTCTTCGGCGGAGCGGAGCAGCGCACGCAACTCACCGGGCTCCCGCCGTGCGAGCTGGTTCGCCGTCCAGACCGGAACGCTCGGCTTGGCGAGCTTCTTGACCTCGCCGGCCGCGTCGGCCCGTCCAGCCTTGGTGAGCCGGCGAGCAAGGTCGTTCCGCGCCGGCGTGAACCCTTCGAGCGGGAGAGCGTAGAGACGGTCAAGCTCTTGCTCGACATCCGGAACGACGCTCAGGTGCTTCTGCTCAGGCAGCCGAGTGCCCCAACGCCTCGATCAGCTCGTCCTTCGACATCTTCGAGCGGCCGGGAACCTTCGCCTTGCGCGCGCGCTCGTCGAGCTCCGCCTTCGAAAGATTCGACAGATCGGACCTCGCGCCGCGGCCACGGCCGGCCGCCTCGATGCTCGCGCGGAGCGCCTCGAGCAGGTCGGGCGGCGCCTCCTCCTCGGTCTCCGGGGCACGACGGACCTCTTTGCCGGCTCGCTTCGCCCGGATGATCTCGCACAGGGCGTCCCGGTACGTGTCCTTGTACTTCTCGGGCTTGAAGTCACCGGCGAAGTTGTCGATCAGCTGCTCGGCCATCGCGACCTCTTCCTTCGTGACCTTCGTCTTCGGCGGCTTGATCTCGTCGACCGGCCTGATTTCGTCGTGGAAGTACAGCTGCTCGAGCGTGATCACGCCGTCGCGGACGCGGAGCGCACCAAGATACTGGCGGTCGCGCATCACGAACTTCGAGATCCCTGCCAGGCCGGAATCCTCGAGCGCACGCAGCAAGAGGCTGTAGACCTTCTCGCCGCCCGGCTCGGGCCCGAGGTAGTAGGTGCGCGCGAAGTAGATCGGGTCGACCTGCTCGTAGGGGACGAAGTCGGTGATCTCGATCGTCCGATATCCCTCGGCGCGCGCTGCCTCGAAGTCCTCGTCCTCCATCAAGACGTACTCGCCGGGCTCGAACTCGAAGGCCTTGACCACCTCGTCGTCCGGGACGGGCTTGTCCTCGAGCTTGCAAACCTCCTGGTAGCCGATCGGGCTCTGGTCGGGCTCGTGGACGAGGCGGAAGTGCAGCTTGTGCTCGGAGATCGCGCCGTACAGGCGCACCGGCACGTTGACGAGGCCGAAGCTGATTGAGCCCGTCCAGATCGCCCTTGGCATCCCTTGTCCTTGCCCTCCGGCGGGGCGGAAAAAACGCTGCGAGGTTTAACGCACCCTCCGTCGTCAGAAACCGGTTGTTAGGAAACGACGCCCGAAGGAGGTGACTGCCCTGAGCATTCTCTGGATCATCCTGATCATCGTTCTCGTGCTCGCGCTGCTCGGCTTCTTCTCGCGCGGCAGGTGGTAGGCCCGTCACTTCGTGATCTAGGCCGCCCGGCCCATTGCCGGGCGGCCTCAGGCCAGGCAAGCTGGGGTAGATGGAGTCCGTGCTTGTCAGCTTCGACAGGGTGCAGGCCCTCCCCCGGCTGGGAGGCATGGCGAGGCCCGACGGTGTCGCGATCGTCAGCGAGCGCTTCTGGGCTTTCGCCGGCGTCGATGGGACGCTGCGCGAAGGAGCGATGCCCGCGCCGCGCGAGCGCCTGGGAAAGGTTCCACTCGTCCGGGGGCTCGTCCGCCTTGGGCTCTCGGTGTCACCACTCTTTCGCCGCGGCGGGGTCGCCAAGCCTCGCGAGCGGTTGCTGCTCGCGGTCGCGGTCGCGGCTCCGCTTCTGTTCGCGTTCCTGCCGCATCGCCTCTCGCTGATCGCCGGGTTGGCGGTCACCGTCGGCCTCATCGTTTGGCTCCTGCGCGGCCGGACGCTCGCGCTCCACGGTGCCGAGCACCGCGCGATCGCCGCCGCCGAGGAGCGCCGCCTCGCCGAGACCTGGCGCGGTGCCGTGCGACCGACGCGCTTCGCGGCGAGGTGCGGCACGAACTTCGCAGCCCTTGTGTTCCCGATCGCGCTCGCGCTCCAGCGCGTCTGGCCCTTCGCGCCGACCGTCTACGCGTCGGCCGCCGTCGTCATTCTCTCGCTCGCGCTGACGATGGAGCTCTGGCTCGCCGTCGAAGCCTCGACCAAGTGCTTCGCCCGCGCCTTCCTCCTCCCCGGACTCGGCCTGCAGCGAATCACGACGAGGGAGCCGCGTCTCGACGAAACCCGCGTCGCGCTCCGCGCCGTCGAGTCGGTCCTCTCGAGAGAACTCGCGCCGTAACAACGCGCGGCTTATCGCCGCCGCGGCCGACTCGGCGATCACCGGAAACGTCGACCCTTTTAGGCTCGCCGTCCTCGGCTTCGCGTCGATCGAGCACCGATTGAATGAGGCGCTTGCGGGGGCTTTTGACGGCGAGCTTCCAGGCTCTATGAAAGGCCCCACGCGACAGCGACCCCGAGCCCGATGCCGAGCGCCGCGGCCAAGCCTGCCCACAAGATGGCGTCACGTCTATTTTCGACGAAGACTGCGCGAGATCTTCGCATCGCCTGACGCGGTGTGATCGCAAAGGCAATGAGGGCGAGAGAAAGCCCCAGCGCAGCCCCGAGCGCGAGCGACAGCACCATCGACGCGAATTTTGCACATGGGAAGCGTCCCGATAGTCGCCGTCGTTGAAACTCGGCGAGGCGCAGCGGTGGATCGCGAAGCGCTGCGCCTGCATGCACACGTGGGCGCGGCCGTAGCGGTCGTGGACGAGCGCATCCATACGAGTCGGCCATAACTCGTCAGGCCGAGGGGGCCTGACGAACCGGCGCCACGTGCGGCTTGCACAGCCAGACTTCCGCAAGCGATCGCAGCTGCCGCCACGGCAATCTGTCCGAAGCATTGTCCCTCCTCGTTCGTCCAACCTACGTTTGGTTTCTCGCAAAACGCTCAAGGGCCGGTTGCCCGGCCCTCGCACCTGTTTCGGTTCCTTGGTCGCGATCATCCCGCGGTCATGCAATCACCCTGAGCCGGACCCGTAGCGACCGC
>Ga0209239_1002235_pt1 | contig 11559 bp, 11 predicted proteins | sample GraSoi013_2_20cm_FD_185824 | JGI IMG/M metagenome (GOLD analysis project Ga0209239, IMG submission 185824) | Grasslands soil microbial communities from the Angelo Coastal Reserve, California, USA - Sample 10_02_2013_2_20cm (SPAdes) (version 2) | ecosystem: Environmental > Terrestrial > Soil >...
GCGTTTTTCGCAGTCACGCGCGCCTGGAACCCCGCCCCGTACACGTTCTACAAGCATGCCGGCAGCAACTGGGTGGCGTGGGGCGATACCGCGTGGATTTACCCGGCCGTCCGCGCCCTCAAAGCCAGCGGCCGCGCCGACCTGATCGTCGTGAGCGTGCACGGCGGCAAGGAGTACGTGGACGAGCCGCCCGACTATCACCGCGACCTGTTGTACGGCCTCGTCGATGCCGGCGCGGATCTGGTGCTGGCCCACCACCCCCACGTCCTGCAGCCGGTGGTGTGGTCCCGGGGCAAGCCGATCGCGCAATCGCTCGGTAACTTCGTGTTCGTGCAAAGCGACCCGCGGACGCAGCTGTCCGCCATTCTCCGCGTCACGGTGGCCCCAAACCACCGGATGCGGGTCTCCGCCGTCCCCGTGCGCGTCGGCCTGCAGCCGACGCTCGCGACGGGCGCGGCGGCCGACAGCGTGCGGCGCCGCTTACGCGTCCGTCTCTCGACACCAACCCCGTCAAAACCATGACGCGCGATAGCCTCGCCTTCCTGAAGCGACTGCTCGACACGCCCGGACCGTCCGGGTTCGAAACCGCGCCCGCGCGCGTCTGGCGGGAGGAGGTCAAGGCGTTCGCCGACCAGGTGACGGCCGACGTGCACGGCAACTCGGTTGCGGTACTCAACGCCAAGGGCACGCCCCGGCTCATGCTGGCCGGCCACATCGACGAGATCGGCCTCCAGATCACGCACGTGGATGACGAGGGATACCTCTACTTCGCCGGCATCGGCGGGTGGGACTCGCAAGTGCTGGTGGGCCAGCGCGTGGTCATCACCGGGTCGAACGGAGCTGTGCGCGGCGTGATCGGCAAGCAGGCGGTGCACCTCATGAAACGCGAGGACATGGACAAGGTCTCGAAGATCACGGATCTCTGGATCGACATCGGAGCGACGAGCAAGGCGGAGGCGCTCGAGCGCGTGCGGATGGGTGACGCCGCCGTGCTCGACGCAGACGTGCAGGAATTCCCCAACGCCCGCATCGTGTCGCGCAGCATCGACAACCGCATCGGGGCGTACGTAGTGGCGGAGGCCCTGCGCCTGCTCGCCGCGGAGCGACCCAGGCACGCCGGGGTGTTCGCGGTCGCCACGACGCGCGAGGAGATCGCCTGGACCGGCGGTGGAGCCCGTACCAGCGCGGTGGGGATCGATCCCACCGTCGCGCTCGTGGTGGACGTCACGCACGCAACGGATTGGCCCGGCGCGGAAAAGAAGCGAGCCGGTGAGCACAAGCTCGGGGGCGGCCCGGTGCTGGCGCGCGGCTCGGCGGTGAGCCCGATCGTCTTCGAGATGCTGGTGGCGTGCGCCGACGAGGAGAAGATCCCCTACAGCATCCAGGCCGCGCCCCACGACACGGGCACGGACGCGGACGCGATCTACAACGCCCTGCGGGGCATTCCCACGGGCCTGGTGAGCGTCCCCAACCGCTACATGCACAGCCCGAACGAGATGGTGGCGCGGGAGGATCTCGAGCGGGCGGCGCGGTTACTCGCGGCGTTCGCTCGGCGGCTCGATCCCAAGATCAGCTTCGTTCCCACCTGACGCGCAAGCCTAGCGGCGCCGCTTCCGGCCGAGCTCGCTCACGGCGGCCTGCGCGGCCGCCCGCACCTGCTTGTCGCCGTCGTCCGCCAGGCCGTCGAGAGTACCGCGCGCCGCCGGCGTCGCGGCGATCCGCAGCCCCTCCACCGCGGCGAGACGCAGGGCCGCGGACTTGCGCCCGAAGATCCGTCCCGCAGGTTGCGAGCACTTGATCAGCGCCTGCACGGCGTCGGGGCTGCCGATACGGCCTAACGCGAGGATCAGCTCGCGCAACACCGCTTCGTCTTTCTCTTCGTCCATCGCGACGACGAGGGGCATGGCGAGCGCCGCCGACTTCTGGCCGCCGATGCCCAACGCGACCTGCATCCGCACCTCGGCCGACGGATCGTGCAGCGCCCGGCGCAGCGGCTCCGCCGCGGCGCGCGTCCCGATCTTGGCTAGCGCCAGTGCCACCGCCTTGCGCACGCGCTCGTCCTCGTGCTCCAGCCGCCGCGCCAACGCGGGGACGGCACTCTCGATCCCGAGCTCGCCGATCAGCTCCGCCACGTTGCGCACCACGAACCATTCGCGGTGCTCGAGCGCGTGCACGACCTGGTCGGTGCCCTCGGTCATGTGCCGCAGGGCGTCGAAGGCCGAGCGCCGCTCGTCCATCGTGGGTGCCGTCACTAGGAGATCCATCAGCACCTCCACCGCCCCCGCGCCGCCGCGCCGCAACGCGGCTACCGCGTCGGCGCGGTACTTGGGCTCCGACAGGAGACGCACCAGCGCGTCCAGCGCCGACTTGGTGTAGACCCGGCGCAGCGCGATTGCGTACTGGCGCCGCATGCCGCTCGCCTCGGGGACGGTCTCCTCCACCCGCGTGACGCCGCTGATCACGCCCAGCAGCTGATCGGGCCGGCGCTGCTTGAGCGCCAGCTCGGCGTGATGCACCAGCGCCGCGAGCAGGTCCCCCACCGCGGGCCCTGCCGGCTCCCGCCCGAGCTGCGCCATGACGTCGGCGGCACCGGCCGGCAGCGGAAGCGACCCCGCTGCGGCGGGGCGCCGGGCGGGCGCGGACGGCGGCTCGAGCGCCGCGGGCCCTGTAGGCACGGCCGGCGGTGCCGATGGAGCGGGGGGCACCTTCACCTTCGCCGCCGCCTTCTCGGCGCGGGGCGGCGCGGGGGGTGCAGGCGGCGCGGGGGGCGCAGGCGGCGCGGGGGGTGCAGGCGGCGCGGAGGGCGCAGGCGGCGCCGCGCCGGGTAACGCATCCGCCGCCGGGGGCGGCGGGGGGTCGTGGGTCACGAGTGGCACACCGCTCATGGGCACCGACTTGGTGTCGCGCCACGGCTCGCCGCGCAGGATCCCTTCCCCGCCCATCGGGCGGGACTCCCTGGGAATGATGGCCTCGCGGGACTCTACGTCTTCAGGCGATGCGACCGGACGGGAGGGCGGTGGTGGCGGCTCGGCGGAAGTGATGGTGACGCGGATGCGGTCGACACCAGCTGCGGCCAAGCGACTGCGTACGTCCTCGGTGCCGGGCTGGTCGGCGAGCGCCCTGAAGAGCTCGAACAGCTGCGGGGGGGGCGGCTTCGCCGGCAGCGCGATTTCGCCGATGCCGTGGAGGTCGAGCCGCTGCACCAGCCCGGTCAAACTCTCGCCCTCACATGGGATACCGTTGACCTCGAGGCGTCCGCCGTCGGCCCGGAGGCTGACGGCAGCGTCCTGTAGCAGGCCGAGGAGCGCGCGGAATTCCGTTTTCTGGTCGTCCCGGGCGCCCGGGTCGCGAAACAGGGTTACGCAGCGTGCGAACCGCGCAGCGAGCGTCTCGTGCGTCGACATCGGGCCGGTCAATCTAGATGGAACGCCCACCCCCTGCAACGCGGGCGGCCCGGGCCAGCGCGCGCACGGCGTCCGCCTCCCGCACCGGCCGCCCCGGCAGATCGAGCGCCGCCGAGAGTACGGCCACCGGGGGCGGCGCGAGCCCCAGGGGCTCGAGTCGTTCACGAGACGCAAGCAGGTCGGCCAGGGGCCCGCTCTGCGCGAGCCGTCCGCGGTCGAGCACCAACCCGCGCTCGAGCGTTTCCGCGGCGAACGCCAGGTCGTGCGTGATCACGAGCAGGGCGACGCCCGTTGCGGCGCGCTCGAGCAAGGCGCGGGCGACCCTGGCGCGCAGCGCGCGGTCGAGCCCTGACGTGGGCTCGTCCAGTACGAGCAGCGTGGGCTCGAGCGCGAGCGCGCACGCGAGCGTCGCGAGCTTGCGGAATGCCGGCGGTAGGTCATAGGGGTGCTCACCCGCTTGCGACTCCAGCTCGAGCACCGCGAGGGCACGCGCTACGCGCCGATCGATCTCCGCCGGCGCGAGCCCGAGCGCGCGTGGCCCGAAGCGCACCTCGTCCTGGAGCGTCCGGGCGAACAGCTGCTGGTCCGCATGCTGGAACACCGAGCCCACCCGGCGCGCGAGCCCTTCGGGCCGGTGCGCGCGCGTGTCCCAGTCGCCCACCCACACGGCGCCCGTGGCGGGGCGGAGCAGTCCCGTGACGAGCTTCACGACCGTGGACTTGCCGGCGCCGTTGCGGCCCAAGAGCGCGGTGCGCTCCCCGGGGCCGAGCGCGAACGAGACGTCTGCGAGCGCCGGCACCATCCCGTAGGCGAAGGAGACGCGGTCGAGCCGCAGTGTGGGGCTCAACGCCACCGGCGCACCGCTGCGGCGACGGTCGCGGGAAACGGCGCGGCGAGCTCCGCGGCGCGCCACACGCCGGCCACGGTAGTGCCGAGCCCCGCGGCACAGGCGGCATCGCCCGCCAGGAGCGCGGCCGTTCCGGTGGCGGCGACGCGCCCGCGCTCGAGCCACACCACGCGATCGGCGACATCGGGCAGTGCGTCGAGATCGCTCGTGGCGACGAGCACGGCCTTTCCCTCGCGGGCCAGGGCCGAGAGCAGCCGCCACACCGCCTGCGCCCCCGCCGGATCGAGCTCCGCCGTCGGCTCGTCGCACAACAGCACGGCCGGGTTCATGGCGAGGATTCCCGCCAGGATCACGCGCTGCAGCTCCCCGCCCGACAGCGTCGCGGGGTCGCGCGAATTGAGCCCCGTGATCTCGAGCAGCGCGAGGGCGTGCTCCACGTGGCGCGCGATCTCCCCACGCGGCCAGCCCAGATTCGCGGGCCCGAACGCGACCTCATCCCACACTGTGAACGCCATTCCCGACAGTTGCGTCCAGGGACTGGGCAGCACGATCCCCCGCCCGCCGTCCTTCCCCGCGCGGTCGCTTCCCTCGAACCGCACCGTCCCCTCCAGCCGGCCGCCCACCACTCGCGGCGCGAGATCGCCCGCCACGAGCAGCAGGGTCGATGCTCCGGCGCCCACGCGCCCCACGAGGGCGACCAGCTCTCCCCCGACGACCTCGAGCGACACGTCCTCGAGCGCGGGCGCGCTCGTGGCCGGATACCAGAAGCTCACGTGCTCGAGCGCGACGCGGGTCACGCGAGCCTCCACACCAAGGCCGCGGCGCACAGGGCCGCGAGCCCCCACCGCGCCACCCGCTCCGCGACCCGGTCGGGCGGCGGCTCGAGCGGCGTGCGGTGGACGCCCGGTACCAGCCCCCGCGTCTCCAGGGCGAGTGCGCGCTCGTCCACCTCGTGCAGCGCCGAGAGAATGAGCGGCAGCGCCACCGCTCCGAGCGCGCGGAGCCGGTTCACGACGCCCCCCCGCGGCGAGAGCCCGCGACACCGCTGCGCCTCGACGATGCGCTGCGCCCGGGACTTGAGGACCGGCACCGCCGAGAGCGTGGCGGCGAAGAGATACGCGGCGGTGGCGCTCCAGCCCGCCGCCACCATGGCTTCGACGAGCCGGGCCGGCGGGAGCGCCGCCACGACCCACCCGATGCTCGCGACCATCGTGGTGATGCGCAGCCCGGTCGCGATCGTGGTCGGCACGTCGTGCAGCAGGAGCAGAAACAGCCAGAACGGGGCCGCGGTGAGCAGTGCGGCGCGGAAGACCACTGACCCCGGGCGCCAGCCCGGGGATGAGCCGATGCCCGTGGACCCCGGGGATGAGCGGATGCCCGTGGACCCCGGGCTTGCGCCTGGGGTCAGTGTGAGCCCTAGGGCCACGGCCAGCGTCGCGGCGGGCCCGATGGGCGCCGGCAGGATCCACGCGAGTGCCGGCAGCGCCGCCGCGACCGCGAGCAGCGTGAAGGGGTGGAGGCGCCCGCTCACGCCGCGCCGATGGCGCGGAGCGCCCACGGGAACCGCGCGGCGGTGCGCCGCGGCAGCGCGTGCAGCACCGAGGTCACCAGCGCGAACGTCACCGCCTTGTCCCCGAAGTCCGAGACGAAGCTGCCGAAGAAGCACGCGCCCAGCGGCGCCAACCCGAGCGCCCTGCCGAGCGCGGTGGTGAGCGCGATGCCGCCGGTGGTCGTGCAGCCGAACACCAGATAGGAGATGGGCGTCGAGGTGACGGACGCGATCACCCCCAGCCCGAGCCCGGCGGGAATCGCCGTGCGGAGACTCCGGAACAGGCCGGCGCGCGCCGCAAGCCAGGCGTACAGTGCAACGATGAGCTGCACCACCACGAACGGCCAGAACGTGGGATTCCGGAGCGTGTTCACGGCGGAAGTCGTCACACCGGTGGCGATCCCCACGGCGGGGCCGGCGAGAGCGGTCGCGAGAATCGTCCCGGTTGTGTCGAGAAACAGCGGCAGTGCGACCGCGTCCACGGCAGCCGAGAGCGCGAGACTGACGGCGGCGGCGACGGGGATCAGCACGAGTAGTCGGATCGACACCGGCCCGCTTCCGTGAGGGTCGCGCCAAAGATAGATATAGCCTGATGCTCGCAACCAGCCCGATCGTGCGCGCGCTGCGGGCCGCGCATGTGCGCGACGCGCCCCGCGCCGAGCTGCTGCGCCTCGCCTGCGAGAAGATCCGCGGCCTGGGTGCGCCGTACACGTCGGTATACGCCTATATGCTGCACGGCGACGAGCTGGTGCTCGAGGCGTTTTCGGGCCGCGAGACCGAGCACACCCGCATCCCCGTCGGGCGCGGCGTGTGCGGCACCGCGGTCGCGACCGGCGAGGACCAGAACGTCGCCGACGTCGGCGCGGCGGGGAACTACCTCGCCTGCAACGTCGAAACCAAATCAGAATTGGTCGTACTGATCCGCCGGGGTCGCACCATTCTCGGGCAACTGGACGTCGACTCGGACGTGCCCGCCGGCTTCACGGTGGAACATCACCGCGCGGTGAAAGCCGTCTCGGACGCGCTCGCAATCCTGCTCTGACGCCGGCGCGCGACGGCGCGGGTCGCGCGTTCGCCACATCGCTCCCCCCTCGACGACGCCGGGCACGTGTCTTGCTCGGCGTCCCGCCGCGCGGCGGATGGAACGTCGCGCGGGCGGTGGACTACGGAGCGAAGCACGATGTCGCGCAACCAGCTGGGCGGGACCATTCTGCCGGACCGGATCATCGTCGTCAGCGACCTGCACCTGGGTGAGGGCGCGGCGCCGGTTCGCGGTGCGGTCTCGGGCGAGCACTTCTTCCACGACCGCGAGTTCGCGAGCTGGCTTCGCCGCCTGCAGGCGCGGGGCACGGGTCGCGGCCGACGGCTCGAGCTCGTGCTCAACGGCGACGCGTTCGATTTCCTTCGCGTGATTCGCCTGCCCGACACGCCCCGCAGGGCCGCCGGGTGGCGGCTCCTGCTGCGCGCCGCCGCTGTGCGCTGCGCCCCCGACCGGCTGCGCGCCGCCGCCCGGGGCCGCTTTTCCCTCCGGGAGCGCACGTTCGGGTTGGGCAGCGACGAGCCCAGCTCGGTCTGGAAGCTCGGCGTCATCGCCGCCGCCCACCCCGGTGTGTTCGACGCGCTCGCCACGTGGTGCCGGGCCGGCCATTCCCTCGTGATCGTCCGAGGCAACCACGATCCCGAATGGGCGTGGCCCGGTGTGCGCCGCGCGCTGCTCGCGCTGCTCCGGCGCGCGGGAGCGGGCCCCCTCCGGGCCGGGCAGGTTCGGTTCCGGTCGCGCGTTCACCGTCGGGCCAACGTGCACATCGAGCACGGGCATGAAGTGGATTGGCTGACCCGCTCGGAGCGCGACTTCAGCGACGCCGAGCCGGCCCGCTTGCGTCTGCCCTTCGGCTCGCTTATCAGCCGGTACGTGCTCAACATTCTGGAGCGCCGGGTGCCCCCCCGCTCCCCCCTCCCGCCGTCCGGGCGGCTGGTCGAGGCGCTGCATCAGCAGCCCTGGCGCCTGATGCCGGCCATCGTGACGAATGCGCTGCGCGCGATTCCCTACATCGGACTGTCCGGCTGGAAGCCGTGGTTCGAGCGATTGCTCGAGTGGCGGCCGGCCCGGGTGAGCATGACGATGAGCGCCGCGCTGCTGGCGGCGTTGCCACTGGCGCCGCTCATCAGCGACGGGATGGGCGGACACTCGCGTACCGGCGTGATGGCGGCCTCGCTCCTGGGCCTCGGTCTCCCCATTGCGGGATTCATGACGCGCCAAATCGCCGCCGAGATCGACCGCGAAGGCCTCGCCACCGAGGTGCGACGCCATGCGCGCCGCGTGGCGATCAAGTGGCGCGCACCGGGCTCGCCGCGCCGTTACGTCGTGTTCGGCCACACCCACCGTCCTGAGACATGCGCATGGGTCGGTGCGGAGCGCGCCGTCGTGTATCTGAACCCGGGGGCGTGGCTGCCGCGGGTGGACGCCCCCGACGGCGGCGCGACGCCGCGTTTCGTGTGGCTCGCCCGCCGGGGCGGCGCGTACGTGCGCCACCGGTTGTTTTCCCTCGCCGCCGTCGCGCGGTGATGTTCCGGATCCTCGACGATCTGATCGGGCTGGGCGAAGCCGGCTTGCGGGAGCTGTGGCAGCGTGGCACCGCGCCGGCTCCTGAAGAGCTGGCCGGGTGGGTGTTCCGCGGATGGAACACGTCCCTCGTCGCGGCACGCTCGCCGGTGGGCGGCCGGGCCTTCGCCAAGGGATTCTTCCAGGACGGCGCCGGCGTCGCGGGGTGCAACTTCGTGGTCCGCGTGCGGGCGGGTGAATGGGAGATCGACACCGGCCACCCGTTCGGGTTCTTCGCCGTGACGCCCGCCGCCGATTGGAGCCGCCGACGGGCGGCCCTGCTGCTCGATTACGGTCGCGGCCGGGGGCGGGAGCTGTTGGCGACCTGGGGCGTGCGACCCGGGCTCCGGCTGCGCGTCGTCGGCCGGCTGGCGCGACCGCTGCGCGACCTGGTGGTGCGCGCGCCGCACGCGGCCGACGGCCTGTACGTCGGCCGGGCGTTCGTGACCTCGACGCTCAAGCTGCCGGTCTCCTGCTTCGCGCTGGAGCGCTGGAGCCCGATGCCCGCGGCGCTCGTGGGCCTGCGCGAGCCGCGGTCCCCTGAGGAGCGGACCGCGTGAGGGCGGCGGTCACCGGGGCCGGAGGCTTCATCGGCTCCACGCTCACGGCGCACCTGCTCGAGCTGGGCTGGGACGTGGCTGCGCTCGATCTGCCCCGGGCGCTCGGGCGCGTGCCCTCGGGCGCGCGGCGGATCGGCCTCGACATCCGCAACCAGTCGGCCCTGCGCGAGGCGCTGCGCGGCGTACAGGTCCTGTTCCACACCGCCGCGCTGTTCGATCTCACCGCCCCCTGGGAAGACCTGTACGCGGTGAACGTCGAAGGGGTGGGGCAAGTGTGCGCCGCCGCCCGCGCGCGCCGTGTCGAGCGCATGATCACTTGGAGCTCCAGCAGCGTGTACGGCGGCACCGAGCGGCCGGAGCCGCTCACCGAAAACGCCCCGGTCCCGTTCGAGCGTCTCAACCCGTACGCGCGCAGCAAGTGGCTGGGCGAGCTGCTGGCGCGCGAGGCGGCCATCACGGACGGCCTCGATGTGATCGTCGTCCGTCCGGGCGAGGTCTACGGACCGGGATCGGCCAAGGGCCTGGGGCAGGCGCTGTTCGCCTTCAAGACCGGCGCGATGAGCGCCGTGCCCGGTCCCGGAAAGGTCCGCCACTCCTACGTGCACGTCGAGGATGTGGCCCGCGCGGCCGTGCACCTCGCGGAGCGCGGCGAGTCGAACAGCGTCTACAACCTCGCCAGCCCCGCGTCGATCTCGGCCGCGGACGTCTACGCGCTGGCGCGCCGGCGGCTCGGCTGGATTTCTCTGCGCGATGCGCGCGTCACGCTCCCGGACCGGCCGCGGCTGCGAGGCCGCCCGCTGTTCCACGTCCCGCCTGCGATGCTGCGGCTGTACGCCCGGTGGGAGATGCTGCGCGCCCGGCGCGGCTGGCTGGTCGGGAAGTTCGGGCCGGCCCCGCTCGCGAACCCGGCGGGCGTCCACCTGCTGGTTCATAACCACGTGGTCGATGCCCGGAAGATCCTCGGGACCGGGTTCGAGCTGGCGTGGCCCGACACCGAGGCCGGCATTCTCGCGACGCTCGATGCCTACGTGCGCTCGGGGTGGGCGCCGTTTTACGTCTCGGTGCGGGCTTCCGAGGTGCCCTCCGGCAGCCCCAGTAGGCTCAACCGTCCGGCGTCGGCGTCGTGATCGAGTAGCTCCGCGTACCGCCCCCACTCGACGATCGTGCCGAACAGCGACTCCGCCGGTATGAACGGGAAATAGATGGTGAGATCGGCGAGAACCTCCTCGTCCTCCACCGCTCCTTCGCTCTCTTTGAGCATCGCCCCGAGCCGCGCGAACAGCGGTTGCTTGGCCAGCCGGGCGCGGGTCGCGTCCTTGCGGGCGGCGTCGTCCATCGCCATCACCTCGCGCCCCGCCGGAGTGAGCTGAACCACCTCGCCCGGCGTGGTGACCCAGCCAAGCTGCTCGGCCGCGCGTACGACGGCGGACATGCGATCGTAGTCCACGCCCAGGTCTTCCGCGAGCTCGAACACGGGCCCCTTGCCGCCGGGTCGCGTCAGCAGGTGGTCCAGGAGACCCGTGACCTCCGAGACGTGCACGCGCGGGAACGGGACCAGGCGCTGGGGCGCGGTCGGCGCCGGCTCGGGGAGCAGGGTCGCCGTGAGGATCGCATGCAGCCGGTCCACCATGTCCTCGAACTCGGGACTCCGCTCCTGTCTGGGGTACGGCAGCGGGTTTTCGAGTTCCTCGCGCACATGCCCGGGATTGGAGCCGAAGACGACGATGCGACCCGCGAGAAATACGGCTTCCTCCACGCTGTGCGTCACGACCACGAGCGTGTTTACGCCCGTCGCGGGGTCGCGCCACAGGTCCACCACCTGGGTGCGGAGGTTTTCGGCGGTGAGCGGATCGAGCGCGCCGAACGGCTCGTCCATGAGCAGAATCTCGGGCGCCACGGCCAGGGCGCGCGCGAAGCCCACCCGCTGCTTCATCCCCCCCGACAGCTCCTTGGGGTACGCCTGCTCGAAGCCGTCGAGCCCCACCAGGTTGATGGCGCGGGCCACGGCGTCGCGCCGGGCCGGCCCGTCCACCCCCCGCGCTTCGAGCCCCATCGCGACGTTCTCGGCCACTGTGAGCCAGGGGAGAAGCGCGAACGACTGGAATACCATCGCCGCCGCGGCGAGCACGCCCTCGAGCGGCTGCCCGCGGTACAGCACCGTGCCGTCGGCGGGGCGCGCCAGGCCCGCGAACAGCCGCAGCAGCGTGCTCTTGCCGCACCCCGATGGGCCGACCAGCGCCACCACCTCGTGCTCGCGCACGCTGAGGGAGACGTCGCGCAGCGCCTCGAGCACCTGGCCGTTGGGCAGCTGGAACCGCTGCGTCACGTGCCGCGCCTCGAGCAGCAGCGTTCCGGGCGTCATGCGGCGAGTCCGAAGCGGGTGTACGCCCATTGCGCCAGCGAGCGCCACACGAGGCGGTTCCACCCCACCACGATCAGGCTCATCAGCGCGATCCCGCCGGCGAGCAGGGGGAAGTTGGCGTGCGCCGTCGCCTCGCTGATCAGGCTCCCCAGGCCCTTGGTCGTGCGCAGCGTCCCCCCGGCCTCGATGTATTCGGCGACGATCGAGCCGTTCCACGCCCCCCCCGCCGCCGTCA
>Ga0209239_1002240_pt1 | contig 11538 bp, 5 predicted proteins | sample GraSoi013_2_20cm_FD_185824 | JGI IMG/M metagenome (GOLD analysis project Ga0209239, IMG submission 185824) | Grasslands soil microbial communities from the Angelo Coastal Reserve, California, USA - Sample 10_02_2013_2_20cm (SPAdes) (version 2) | ecosystem: Environmental > Terrestrial > Soil >...
GGCTGTTGATACATTGGAGGTGGCGGTTGCTGGTAAACGGGCTGCGCTGGTGCCGCCTGCCCCGCGGCTTGCTGCTGCTGGAGATCGTCAATCTGTGCGTTCTGCTGAGCATCCATCTGGGTTTGCTGTGCCGATTTCGTGGCCACATGATGGCCCGCTGCATAAGCAACGCCGCCGACCGCGGCTGTTCGGACAACTGCCCGGCCAACTACTCGTCTTCGTAACATGGTGGTTCTCCTTTTACTCGGCAGCTTTTACTTCTGCCAGGTTCTGCTTGGCAGCTTCCGCTGCCAGTTCTGCCTCCAACATCTGCACTACAGCCGGTGCAACCAGCCCTCCGTCAAGAGGGATGCCGCCCGCGTTCATGATCGCTTCCTTTAAGCCGAGGGCCCAGGTTTGCTCGATCAGCAGGAGAGCAGCAGAACTGTTGTTGGGGAGATAGCCCGCTACCGCTTCGACATCATCCTGCTCGAGCACCTCAAGTAGGTCACTGGCGATGGGGCCCAACCGCTCCGTCTCCTCGCTATTGAGGTCGCTCAATTCCATCACGGCAGTGTTGCCCTGTTCATCTTTCAAAATCAAGAGCAGATCGATTACCCGGATGATACCTTTGTCACGCGCTGCGACTAGTTCCGGCAGAATCTGGCCCGTGAATCGATTGCCCTCAAATCCGATGAGGACGTATTCTAGGGGACCGAGAGTCATAACGTTTCTCCTTTACTTTTCTTGAAAGAAGGTCATGCGTGGTTCTACAGAGCCGTACCCACGTATGATCCACTTCGCTATTCCTTTGTTCATCGCTACATTACTTGCGGTAACTCTCTCAGCATGCGAACACCATGTTCGCACACTGTGGTGGCCGTTCCATACAACTTGCGCTCGTGTACAACGAACTGCTGCCGTCGCGGCGCACCGGATAGACTTGACTGCTGCTTCGAGTATAGTGCCATAGAGACGAAAGCACATCTTCAGAACACGCTATTTTTGGACGCTCCACAGGCAGGTGAGGGAAACGGGATAGCCGGGACAGGTAATGTGTTTACACTAGTCATTGCTTCCTGAATAATCACCATGGCTCATATCATGCCTACTATCCTTTGTCGAGTAAATATGTATGGGTGCCATTGGTCGAACTCGTGTCAACCACCGTGAGTTGTGTTCCCTGCGGGGAAATAGCAAGAGATTCCGTACTGCCATTGACGACAAAGAGGATATTGAAAGGAGAGCCTGTATACTTGTTGCTTTTCGTCCCCCAATCACAGTCGGTCGGAGAACACTTGGAAAACGGGTGAACGGTGATATTGGTGCCATTGTTCGTGATATCCATCTTCGTGATACCCTGGGTGATGTTCTGATCGGCATTGACCCAGTTCCCGCTCAACTGTGCAGCAGGCAGGACGGTAGCGGTGGCGTTAGCATTGGCCGTCGCCCTGGCATTGGCTGTGGCCGTGGCGTTGACATTGCCATGCGCCTGAGCTGTGCCCGTGGCATGAGTGTTGGCTGTCGCCGTCGCGTTCTTATTGGCCGTGGCGGTACCATTGGCATTGCTGTTGGACTGAGCTGTGCCCGTGGCATGAGCGTTGGCCGTGCCGGTGACATTGGTGTTGGCCGTTGCCGTGGCGTTGGCGCTCGATTGCGCAGACCTGTTTGAGAAAGCATTTGCAATGAGACCCATACCCCCCAGCACTACGAGCAGCGCGAGCACCGAAATCAGGATGATCATGCCCGGAGATAAGCGTCGTGTAGGAGGTGGAGGTGGAGGAGTGCCGGTCACGTTCCCTACGTTCATCCCCTCTGGAGGCGGGGGAGAGGCAACAGGTACAGGCACTGGCTGGATCGCCCGGGTAAATGCATCGGCAAAGGCGGTGACGGTAGGATAGCGCTCGCCCGGCTTTTTTGCCAGCGCCCGTCCAACGACGGCGTCGATCTCTGGTGAAAGCGTGGGGTTGATGGTGCTGGGTGGGGTTGGCCAGCTCTTGAGATGTGCATCCCTCAGTTGCTCAATGCCGCCCTGAAAGGGGAGGCGACCCGTGAGCAATTGATAGACCAGCACCCCAAGGGCATATTGATCGCTTGCCGGGACGACCTGTCCCTCCCACTGCTCTGGCGCCATGTACTCGGGAGTGCCGCGAATGTCGAGGCCACTGACCCGCGCCTCAGGGATGGGTTGCGCGAAACTGAAGTCGGCCACCAGCATGGCTGGAGGTCCATTCAAGGTACTGCGGATGAAGACATTGGCAGATTTGACATCGCGGTGCACGATGCCCTGGTCATGGGCGTATTGCAGGGCAGCGGCAACCTGGCGCACCAGACGCGCCGCGTCTTCCAGGGTGAGCACGTCGTCGTTCGACCGCTTCTCGAGCCAGGTTGCCAGTGACCCTTCAGAGCAATAGGGAGTCACGATAAAAGGGACGACTTCCCCGTCTACTGTCTCAGTGCCATAATCGAGCAGGGGTAAGATATTCGGGTGTGTGAGTTGTGAAATGGCTCCCGCCTCAAATAGAAAGGCTCGCGAGGCACTTTGCGCATCGTGCGTCAAGGGGTGCGCATAGGCATGGAGAAGCTTGAGGACCACCTCCTGTCGATTCCTTAACGTGTCCTCGACCAGGTAAACTTCGCCGGTGCTGCCGCTGCCAAGTGGGCGCACCATGCGGTAGCGGTTATTTTTCATGGTTTCGAGTGCCATTGTGCTTTTCCCCCTTTCACTGAGGTCATGCTAGTTGGTGAAAAATATGAAAAGGTGAGCAGATTGAAGAGTGCTGACCTCTCTCAACCTGAGGATGACATACCTCCCCTGGCTGCTTTTCATGCAGGAGATCACAAGCTTGCATCAGAGGATGCTGTGCCATTCATCAGCCTGGGTGGCAGCAGGCTGAATTGCTGTTTCAACGTCCTCAGGTACTTCATTTGTGCCTGTTCGATTGCCGGGTCGCTCCCAAACTGGCCTTTTTCCACGTCTTCTGCAACCATCTCTGTCAGGGCGGCTAAAAACGCCTTGAACTCTTTGGCTTCGGTGTCATTACCCAACAGTGCGCCTGCTTCCTCGATATATTGGTGTAATGCGTGCAAAACAGCTTCTCTATCGGAGGAGGATGAGAGATGGAGCCCCGGCAGAGGGTTTTCAGCATCCTGCAACATGCCCTGGATCAAGTCATTGCCTGGATAGGCCTCTCTCATCTCTCGGAAATAGCGCATCTCATCAAGCACATCACGCACTGTTGCCACCGGATCAGTGGCCCCCATCACAAGCGTAGCCGTCAACATGGCACTTGGTAGTGCCATCAGCCTGGCCCGCTGTTCTTCGGTATAACGAGGCATAGATGGGTCCCTTTCTGCCATGACTATAGGCGAGACCGCATTCCTCGCCATTGCTCTTCGTCGTCCTGAGCCCCGGAAGGCATACCGTTGATGAATGCTCCTTAAAACAATAGAAAGGGCGCGTGATATCTGCTCAAGAGCAGTGGATACAATTGCCTGTGTCACTGCTCGCGCACATAGGTGAGCTACTGTTACCAGTATAGTGACTTGAGGGCGAAAGCACATCTTCAGAATACGCTATTTTTATATATTCCGGGACGAGAGGAATAAGCTACGTAATCTGTTTACACTAATGATGCGCTGCATATCAAGACGACAAGGAGCCTCAACACGTTGAAGCAATTTCGGACACCATATCAATTGTTGAGTAACGATAAGCTGCTAAAAAGCGCCTCGATGAGTTAATAAATAGCGCGTTCTAAAGATGTACTTTTGCGTGTGATACGCTATACTCAACACGTGTCCAATCATGATAGCGCATCTATAGACATTTGGAGATCATGCTTGTCACCCTGAGCACAGCGAAGGGTCTAGCTCGACGGACGCACAGATCCTTCGCTGCGCTCAGGATGACATGCAGGCCGCCTCTCAAGCCCACTCAGGGGAAGTCTTCTCTCCAAATGTCTAGAGCATCCAGGCACTTTTACCTGGTATTCTCGTGATTTATCGTATACAATGACTTGTTAGGGTTGCTTTTGAAGTTTTCATCGCCTTAAAAAGATATGAATCGTGCTTGTCCTCTATCATCATTTACCTCAGGCACATGCCTGATTGAATAAGAAGCCAGGAACCAGGAAAAAGGGCCTTGGATGATTTGCTGTGATCAGCGCCAGGGCGAGAAGGACATGGATGTCTCGTTTGTGCAAGGACGCGAGGTTTCTGCGAATTTCGCTCGTTCCATACTTTCGTTGTGGCGAGCAGGATAGAGCTACGAGCACAGAGATAGAGATAGACAGGATTCACATGTCCAGTAAACACTCCTCCAAACAAACATTTGAAACTAGACGTTCAGCTGGCTCCTCACATCGTCAAATCCACCAGGTGCCACTACCTTTCACCACACTCATCGGACGCGAACACGAGGTACAGCAGGTATGTACACTGCTGATGAACCCTGATGTGCGCCTCTTGACCGTGACTGGCCCAGGGGGGATTGGAAAGACTCGCCTGGCTTTACAGGTCGCGCTAGACGTGCAGCATACATTTCCCGATGGATATTGCTTCGTTCCACTTGCTCACATCGATACTCCTCAACAAGCCGTGCTTACCATTGCGCAATCGCTCGGACTCAGCGAGACCAGGAAGCGACTGCAATTTGAGCACCTGCAAAGCTTCCTGCGCGATAAGCATCTCCTGTTACTGCTAGACAACTTCGAGCAGGTATTGGCAGCGGCAGCGCTGCTCCCGGAACTGCTCTCGGCCTGTCCTACACTCAAGATCCTGCTGACCAGCCGCGCCGTCTTGCGTGTGCAGGGCGAGTACGAGTTTCTGGTCCCTCCACTACCCGTACCCGACCTGCACCATCTTCCAACATATGAAACCATTGAGCAGTTCGGGGCAATCATGCTCTTCAAGCGGCGTGCACAGGCGATTCAGCCCGATTTTCAGGTGACCGAAGAGAACGCGGGTATCATCGCAGCAATCTGCGTCCGGCTGGATGGCTTACCGCTGGCGATTGAACTGGCGGCGGCTTACAGTAAACTGCTCCCGCCTCGTGAGTTGCTCTCCCGCCTTGAGAAGCCGCTTGAAGTGTTGACGCGCGGGGGACCAGATGCGCCAGATCGCCAGCAGACGCTGCGGAACACGATCTCTTGGAGCTATGAGTTGCTCTCGACTGAGGAGCAGCGAGTCTTCCGGCGACTTTCCGTTTTTGCCGGTGGCTGCACGCTGGAAGCAGCGGAGGTCGTTTGCACGGCTCCAGGTGATGTGACCATGCCTGTCATGCATGTGGTCGCATCCCTCTTAGATAAAAGCCTGCTCCAACCAGCGAAGCAGGAGAGCGATGTGTGGCATTTCCAGATGCTGGAGACGATCCGCGAGTATGGCCTGGAGCGCCTGGAAGCGTACGGCGAGTTAGAGATTACCAGGCATGCCCATGCCACGTATTACCTCGCGCTGGCTGAGCAAGCCGAGCCGGCATTGCTCGATATGAAGCAAATAAGATGGTTGGAGCGGTTGGAACGGGAACGTGACAATCTATGGGCTGCGCTGCATTGGCTGGTAGAGTGCAATGAGACGGAAGCAGTCTTGCGGCTAGCAGGAGCGCTCGGGTGGTTCTGGTTTCTGCGCGGGTTTGTGAGTGAGGGCCGCAGCTTCCTGGAGCACGCAATGGCTCCAAGTGGCGAAGGCGGCACATCTGTGTCACCCCAGGTGATGGCGAAGGTGCTGAACGTTGCGGGATGGCTGGCGCTCTGGCAACTTGACGTAGAACGAGCCACGGTGCTGTTAGAAGAGAGCCTGGAACTCTCTCGAAAGTCGGGAGCCAAACAAGCCATGGCTTACGCACTCAACCTCCTGGGCACGATCGAGGATACTCATAGGGGCAATTACGCTGCAGGCAATGCTTTGTTTGAAGAGAGCTTGCAGTTGTATAGAGAGGTTGGGGATAGGAAGGGCATCGCTACTGTCCTGATGACCCTGGGAATACAGGCGCATTTCCGGGGGGATTTTGCCGGCGTACATGAGCTGTGTGGGGAGAGTCTGATACTCTTTAGGGAGTCGGGCGATCCGTGGAATATCGCCCTCGTTCTTCACACGCTCGGGTGGGCATCCTACTGTCAGGGAGCGTATGCGGCCGCGCGCCGTCTTTCGGAGGAGAGCGTCGCGCTCTTCAGAAGGCTGGGCAACCCGGGATTCACTGCGCAAGTCCTTACCATCCTGGCGTGTGAAGTGGCCGCCCTTGGGGAGGAAACGACGGCTGCTTCATTCCTCGAAGAGGCGCTCACGCTCGGGAAACAAGGGGAGAGCCGGGAAGATATGGCGCGCACGCTCTGTGCTCTGGGTCTTCTGGCCTTGCGTCAGGGCAACTTGATACAGGCACGTGCGCTGTATGAGGAAGGTCTGACCGCGCTGATGGAACCGGGGAGAGCCACAAAGTTACCCTTAAGGATAGCATGGGTACTGGCCTCCTGCCTGGAGGGGCTGGGGGAAATCGCGTTAAGCCAGGGACAAGCCGCGTGGACCGTTCGACTTTTTGCGGCGGCAGAGACCTCGCGTGTTTTCGGTGCGTTTCGTAATCCCGTCGGGATTGAGCAACCATTTTACGAGCACACCCTGGCAGAAGCACGCACCCAACTTGGTGAAGAGACCTCTGCCGCGCTGTGGGCAAAAGGGCAAGCCATGACCCCTGAGGAGGCGCTGGCAGCAGAAGGGCAGATTGCCAGCAGCGAGCGGGTCAACGCTGTTTCTCCCTTGACTGTCTCAACAGAGTCCCCATCACCCTCCTTTGGAGGGCTGACCGCTCGTGAGGTTGAAGTGTTGCGCCTGCTGGCAACTGGACTGACCAACAAGCAGATTGCAGCACACCTCAGGATTAGCCCCAAAACCATCAACATACACGTGAACTCGATCTACAAGAAGTTGGAGATCACGTCGCGTAGTACGGCGACACGGTATGCCATTGAGCATCATCTTGTTTGAGGCTCTGGCCTCAATGCGCAACACGAGCGTGTTCTGGTGCTCCCTCAAAACCATGTTTAGTGTAAATACACTATCCCTCCTGAGCAAATGGGCTCCGAAGATGAAAACAGTGTATTTTAGGGATGTATTTTCACGCTTCACTCCCTATACTCGACATTGACGATAGTTTTCTGAGCACATCGCGCACAGGGTCTGGTGATGCAGAGCTGTCCCTGCCTCTCCTTTCGTAGGTCGTCCATTTCGTAGACAATATGGCTGTAGTCCCTCTGAAAGGTATGAGCAATGACAATGACGGAGCGTGTGGGTCAACATCTCGGGAATTATCACATCAGTCGCCTACTTGGCACGGGCGTGTTCGCCGATGTCTACCTGAGCGAGCACCTGTACCTCAACACGCAGGCAGCCATGAAAATCCTGCACACGCCCCTGGACGTGCACGCTCAGGACAGCTTTCTCACCGAAGCGCGGTATCTCAGCCACCTGATCCACCCCCACATCATTCGCGTGCTGGAGTTTGGCATGCAGGATCAGGTCCCCTACCTGCTCATGGACTACGCGCCATGGGGCAATCTGCGCCAGCAGCACCCTCAGGGCACGGTGGTGCCGCTCGCTACCGTCGTCTCCTATGTCACGGCCATCGCCTCGGCCTTACAGTACGCGCACGATCAACACGTGCTCCATCGCGATCTCAAGCCGGAGAACCTGCTGCTGGGGGCCAGAAACGAGGTGCTGCTCAGTGATTTCGGCCTGGCTTTGCTCACCTCCAGCGCAGATGAGGCCGGGGTGCGGGAGCGCTTCGGCACGCTGGCCTACATGGCACCCGAACAGATTCAGGGGCAGCCCAGCCCTGCCAGCGACCAGTACGCTCTTGCAGTGATGGTCTATGAGTGGCTCAGTGGGAGTCGCCCCTTTGGCGGAACGGCGGCCGAACTCTCCAGCCAGCACCTGTTGGCTGAGCCTGCCTCGCTGCGCGAGCAGCATCCGGAGATCCCACCCGAGGTCGAGCAGGTCGTCTTTAAAGCCTTGTCCAAAGATCCGGCCCTGCGCTACGTGGATGTGCTTAGTTTTGCCAGCGCCTTTGAGGATGCCAGCCATGTCGCTTCTCTTCCGTCGAACTTCTCTGGCCGGCCTGTAGGAGTGGCAATCGAAGCAGGCGAAGCGAACACGACGCTCAGGAAATCGCAGGCATACGTGAAGAAGCTGCCTACGCCTCTGACGCCGCTGATCGGGCGCAAGCAGGAATTACAGGCAGCACATGCCAGGCTGTCGCGTCCAGAGGTGCGGCTGCTGACGCTCACCGGCCCCCCGGGCGTCGGCAAGACGCGCCTGGCCCTGGCGCTTGGCTCTGAGATGCTGGAGGAGTTTGCCCAGGGTGTCTGTTTCGTCTCGCTGGCCCCCATCAGCGACGCGGACCTGGTCATCCCCACGATCATCGGCACACTTGGTCTGCCTGAGAGCGGAGATCGCTCCCCCTTCGAGCATCTGGAAGCCTATCTGCGCGATAAGCAGCTCCTCCTCCTGCTGGACAACTTCGAGCACCTGCTTCCAGCAGCTTCATGGCTTTCAGAACTGCTCGTGTCCTGTCCGCTGCTCAAGGTGTTGGTGACCAGCCGCGCTACACTCCATGTGCATGGTGAATATGAGTTCGCCGTCCTACCGCTGGCCATTCCCGACCTGCAGGCCCTACCGGCAAATGAAACCCTGTCGCAACTAGCGGCGGTGAAACTCTTTGTGCAGTGCACAGAGGCAGTCAAACCGGGTTTTGCCTTGACGGAAGGCAACGCGGCGGTCATAGCGGAGATCTGTGTCCGGCTGGAGGGTTTGCCGTTAGCCATCGAGCTAGCGGCGGCACGCTGCAAACTGCTGCCTCTCCAGGCGTTGCTCGCCCGCCTCGAGCATAGCTTAGCGGTGTTGTCTGGTGGGAAACGGGATGGGCCTGGCCACCAGCAGGCGCTTGGCACAACGATCGGCTGGAGCTATGACTTGCTCACGACCGAGGAGCAAACGCTCTTCCGACAGTTGTGCATCTTCGTCGGGGATTTCACGTTGGAAGCAGCAGAAGCGGTCTCCACGAGTGCAGGTGGTCGAACCACCTCCATCTTAGATGGGGTGGCATCCTTGCTCGATAAAAGCCTTGTGCAGCAGCGTGAGGAGGAAGGGCGCGAACCACGCCTGCACCTTCTAGAGACGATTCGTGAGTATGGTATAGAGAGGATGGCTGCATTGGGGGAGTTGGAGCAATGCCGGGATGCCCACGCAGCCTACTACCTGGAGCTCGTTGAGCGGGCTGAGCCTGCCCTGGATGATGATACACAGGTAACAGTGTTAGCGGTGCTGGAGCGGGAGTATAAGAATATCAGAGCAGCCATTGCATGGCTGCTCAAGCGCGGTATGGCTGAGACTGCTTTGCGCATCGCCTCAGCCCTGCGTCAGTTCTGGTTTCTCCGGGGTCGCCTGAGTGAGGGCGTCAGCGAGCTGACGCTGGCATTGGAGGCACGTGAGGAGGGCAACATGCAGATGGCCGACCAGGTGCGGGCAAAGGCACTCTATGCCCTCGGCTATCTGTGGTTCTTCCTGCGGGACCCCAAACGGCCGCCTGTCCTCTTCCAGGAGAGCCTGGAGTTATTTCTACGCATGGAGGACAAACGTGGCATCGCTGCCTGCCTCCACCGGCTGGGGGCCGCCATATATATTCTTGGTGAGGTCGAACGAGGATTAGCGATGGGCGAAGAGGGTCTCTCGCTCTCCAGGGAGAGCAGAGATAGCACAAGCTGTGCTGAGACTCTGCTCTCGATAGGAGTATCATTCCTTGCCAATGGGAAGTATGACCGGGCATACGAGGTGTTGGATGAAAGCCTGGCCTTGTATAGGATTACCGGAAGCGTGTGGGGCCGTGCTACCTGCCTGCATTATCTTGCGATGGCCCAGCTCAGCCTGGGGGCGATCGCAAAAGCGTACAGCTTGTCCGGGGAGAGCCTGGCGCTCATGCAAACGTTGAAGACCCCCTATATAGTGGTCGAAGCGCTGACGGTGTGTGCCTTTGAAGCGACGGTGCTTGGAGAGGAGACGGGGGCACATGCGCTGTTGGAGGAGGCGCAGGCGGTGGCCCGTGAGACAGAGAGTGCAGAGGACCAGGAAAGGGTGCTCTGGGGTTTGGGGCACCTGGCCCTGCGGCAGGGTGATCTGGCACAGGCACGCGAGCTGTACACGCACTGTGTGAAGCGGACGAAAGGGAAATTTCTCATCCCACGGTTCAAGTGGGTCGTTGCTTCGTGCCTGGAAGGGCTGGCAGAAATAGCGCTGGCCCGGGGACAGGCGACATGGGCCGTCCAGCTCGTTGGGGCAGCAGAGGCTGTACGAAGGGCTCGGGGGTATTACAGCCCCCTGTGCATTGAACAGCCATGCTACGACCGTACTCTGGCAGAGGCACGCAGCCGGCTCAGCGAGAAGGGCTTTGCCGTGGCGTGGGCAGCTGGCCAGGCTATGACGCCAGAGCAAGCGCTGGCCGCAGAAAAACACACACCGCTCCTCGTACAGAATCCTTCAGTTCCCCCTGCCAGGCGGGAACCAGCGCCAACTCCAGTTGCTCCAGACATTCCTCAACCATTGACTGCGCGGGAAGTCGAGGTGCTGCGCCTGGTGGCCACGGGCATGAGCAACCACCAGATCGCTGAGCAGTTGGTTGTGAGCCCGAATACGGTCAATGCCCACGTCCAATCGATCTACCGCAAGATCGATATCAATTCGCGCAGCGCCGCCACCCGCTTCGCTCTGGAGCACCAACTCGTCTAAGAAAAAGAGTATCCTGACGCCCACCTTCGGCCCGCATCCGTCGGCTGGCTTTTCGGTGTCGTTCACGGTGTGGGAGTCGGGGTGTATGTATTAGCTTGCGCGTCCTTCCCCTGCATCACATCGCGCAGCAAGAACGCTCGCGCGATGTCGTTCGCTCCGCTGCTCCCCAGCTGGACGACCGCGTGCGTATTGCTCGCCAGCCCGCGCGCAACCTCCAGTTGCTCTCCTTGCCATTCCCACTCGGCTGCCTGCGGGTACATTCGCAGCCGATCCTGCAATTTCGCCAGCCGCAGTTCCTCCGCCTCGGCCTCCAGCTCGACCACGCGCCTGCGGGCCTCCGCCTGCTGGATCTGCAGGTGCAATTCTTCGTGCTCGCGATCTACCCGCGCGATCACGGCCTGCCTGCCCAGCGTCTCCGCATCGGTCTGCTTGCGCTGGGTGAGCGCCTGTTGCTCCATCTGTTCCACTTGCTGCAGCATGGCTAACTGCCGCGCCTCCTGCGAGCGCACAAAATCCTCCGGAGGACGTGCGTAGACGATGTTCACCTTGACGATCTTCACGCCGTACGGCTCGCTGGCTGTGCTCAACGTCTCGCGGAGTTCGCTAGTATCTCGCCGCGGCAAGTTGTTGACCTCATCGGAGCTGATCTGGCGTACCATCGCTCGCATGGCGTTCTGACAGGCCGCCTGAAACACCTGGTCAAAGTCGCTCGCTGACACGCTGTAAACGAAGTGGTAGGGATCGCTGATGGTGAACGTGACCAGGGCCTGTACGTTGGCGCGCACATTA
>Ga0209239_1002241_pt1 | contig 11538 bp, 9 predicted proteins | sample GraSoi013_2_20cm_FD_185824 | JGI IMG/M metagenome (GOLD analysis project Ga0209239, IMG submission 185824) | Grasslands soil microbial communities from the Angelo Coastal Reserve, California, USA - Sample 10_02_2013_2_20cm (SPAdes) (version 2) | ecosystem: Environmental > Terrestrial > Soil >...
CGAATCCGACCTTGTCCACCAGGTTGGCCGCCGCCTTCTTGTGGTCGGCGATCTTGGACAGCGGAATCGTATCGGCATTGAGTTTGCCGTACCCCGCGATGATGGGATTGACGGCGACGCCGGGGCGCACCGGATATTCGTAGTTCAAGTCCGCATACATATGCTGCGCCTCCTCACCGACCAGCCACTCGACCAGTTTCATGGCGTTGGCTTTGTTGGGCGCGTAGCGGGCCAAGACGACGGCCGACAAGTTCACGTGGGTGCCTCCGTTCTGGAAGCTCGGAAGGATGACCTTGGTCGCCTCCGCCCACGCTTTGCGGTCGGGCTCTTTGTTGAGCATCAGCGCCCAATAATAAGTATTGGCAACGCCGATGTCGCATTTGCCGGCCGCGATATCGCGGGCGACCTCGCGGTCGCCGCCCGATGGCTTCTGCGCGAGATTGGCTTTGAGGCCGCTGAGCCATTCTTCGGTCTTGGCTTCACCGTGATGGGCGATGAAGGCTGCAAACAGCGCGTTGTTATAAATGTACTGGCCGGAGCGAATGCAGATCTTGCCCTTCCATTTCGGATCGGAGAGATCTTCGTAGTTCAGGGCAGTCTCCTTCACGCGATCCTTCGAGGCGTAGACCACGCGCGCGCGCATAGAAATGCCGTACCAGTGCCCCTCGGGATCGCGATATTGGGGCGCCACGATCTTATCGAGGACGTCAGACTTGATGGGTTGGGTGATGCCGGCCCGCACTGCGTCCTCGATCCGCCCGATATCGACGGTGAGCAGCACATCCGCGGGGCTGTTGGCACCCTCGGCCTTGATGCGTTGTTCGAGGCCAGAGCTTGCCGAGATGACATTGACCTTGATGCCGGTGTCCCTGCTAAAGGCGTCGAACAACGGCTGAATGAGCTTGCTCTCGCGGTAAGTGTAAACATTGACGTCGCCCGACTGGGCGAACGCTGAGCCGGCACCAATGATCGCATTTACGACCACGGCACCACGCGCGAGCGCGCGAACGGTCTTCATCGCCAATCCTCCATCGCGACCTTCGCTTGACGTAGGGGAGGGAGCGGGCCGGCGTCAAATGGATTGGCTCCGCATCTTCAATATCTTAGATGAATTCCAGTGTGCCCCCTCGGTTAGAACGATTCGAAGAAAGCTGATTATGCGTTGAGGGCGCGTCGCGATCCCGCTCGTCCGGCGGGGGCCGCAGCCGACATGCGGCAACGGGTCTCAGCGCACGACGATGTGAGACGCTGGATGAGACGCTGGCGACAGCGCGGCAATCTCGGCGATCAGTTTCTTGATGATGGCGCGGCCGAATGAGTTGAAGTTCTCGGCCACCAGAACGAACGCGCCCGGGCCGCCGATAACGTTGTCTTGGTAGTATTTCTCGAGGCCGCCAGGCGGGTTGGTATGCTCGGCGTTCCACGGCACCGGCCGGTCGCTCAGGATGACGAGCCCATTGATGACGACCCCTTTGGCAACGGTCTCGTCGCGCGCAAGCTTCACGTCACGGCCCGCATTGTTGGTGCCGTCGCCGGAGACGTCGATGGTACGGCGAGCGGCGCCGAATGGGGCACGCTCCAACTGAGCGGCCGCGAACTCGATGCCGCCGCTGATCGAGGTACGGTCGGCGAACGAGCGAGGCAATTCCAGGAGTTGATCGCCGAATTTGCGTGCCGCGTCGGGGCCGTCGATGATGGTCCAATCAATCACCAGCTTTTGTGCACCAAAGCCCGACCATTCGACGAAGCAAAGGGCGATGCGTTGCTGCGGGCCGGATTTGATCGCATCCATCACGTGTGGATCGGAGATCGCAGCCGCGTAGCCTTCGCGCTGCAGCAGAAATTTAGGATGGTCGACGCTGCGCGACACGTCCGACGACAGCACGAGCAGCAGGTCGACTTGCTCCGCCGCAAACGCAAATGCCGTCTGGATCAGGATGAGCGCGGCCAGCGCCAGCATGCATCGAACAGGCACCCTCATGCATTTTCCGAGCCGGATCATGACCGTCCTTCCATGGCGTCGCCGCAGCGGCGTCGTCCAGTGGCGCTGAGGCGGCAGCTTGCAGGATAGCCGATTCCGATTGGCTTGCGCATGGGGTAAGGCACCACGGCGGTCAAATTGAGATCATGTCCCCGCTGATGCTAGGGAATTTGGCCTGCTGCGAGGCGAAAAGCGTTATCTCGCGACGCCCATTGTCACGCCGCAAGCGCGCGCATGATGGAATAGAGCGCGGACTGACCCTCGAAACCGATGCCCGGCCTGTCGGACAGCGGGAGATAGCCGCGCTCCAACTTGGCGTCATCGGCAAAGCCGCCGAAGGCGCCGAATACGCCGGGATAGGATTCCGCGCCACCGAGACCGAAACCGCCGGCAATCGCGAGCGACATCTGGTTGCCGCCGTGGGGGAACAATGCACGGCGCGGCCAGCCGTGGCGCTCGACCATCGCGACGGTGCGCGCGTACTGCACGATGCCGTAGGCCTGCGGCGGATCGACCTGGATGACGTCGTTGCGGTCCGCGCGCAACCCGCCAAAACGAACGAGATTTTCCACGTCCTGCGTCGAAAAAAGATTTTCTCCGGTTGCGAGAGGGGGATCATACGCGTCGGCGATCTCCGCGAGCAGGGAAAAATCGAGCGGATCGCATGGCTCCTCGAACCAGCGCAGCCGGAACGGCGCGAGCGCCTTGGCGTATGCGAGGGCTTCCTCGCGGCCGAACTTGGAGTTGGCATCGACCGCGAGTTGCGCATGCGCGGGCAAGATCGTCTTGACGGCTTCTATTCGGCGCACGTCCTCGGCGAGCGGGAGGCCTCCGACCTTCATCTTCACCATTGTGTAACCGGCGTCGAGATGGCGACGCATCTCGTCCTGCAGATCTTCGACGGTCTGGCCCGGGGCGTACCAACCGCCGCCAACGTAGCAGAAGACCTTGGTGGCGGACTTGCCGCCGTTGTAACGCTCGGCAAGCACGCGGTGGAGCGGTTTGCCGGCGATCTTCGCGACTGCATCCCAAACAGCGACTTCGATCGTGCCGATTGCGATCGAGCGCTCGCTGTGACCACCGGATTTTTCCCGTTGCATCATGACGGCGAGAACTTTTGCGGGATCGAAGTTCTCTTGTGTCTCGTCGAGGAGGCATCGCGGATCAGCGGCGAGGATGCGAGGGATGAAGCGCGCGCGCATTGCCGCGCCGCAGGCATAGCGGCCGGTCGAGTTGAAGGCGAAACCGACCACGGGCTTGCCATCGCGCACCACATCGGTGATGACCGCCACGACCGAGGTCGTCATTTCGGAAAAATCGAAGCTCGAATTCCTGATGTCCGACTTGAGCGGGACCGCGTGTTCACGGATGTCGACGATACGCATCTGGGCTTTATTCCTGGTGATTCCTGTTACAGTGCGGCCTGCAAGCTCGAAGGTTCTATTCCGCTCAAACCTCCGTTTGCGCAGGAGCCGAGGGGCGCTTGGGTTGTTGATACTTCAGCAGGTCGCACGCCTTGACCGCATAGCAATCCACGCCGATCCACCAGAGGAGATGACTATGGCCGCCACCGATCGTTTCGATGTTCCCCCGGAAATGCGGGCGTTTGCGGAAAAGAGTGTCGAGCAGGCGCGGCAGGCCTTTGACGGCTTTATTTCCGCGGCGCACCAAGCGATGAGCGCGTTCGAAGGGCAGGCCGAGACCGCCCGCAAGGGGGCCAAGGACGTAACCGAAAAGGCGATGACTTTCGCCGAGCGAAACATCGCGAGCGGGTTCGAATTTGCCCAGGAACTGATGCGGGCGAGAGACATCCAGGACGTGTTGCGACTGCAGGGCGACTATATCAAGCGCCAGATGCAGGTGTTGACCGAGCAGGCGAGGGAGCTAGGCGAGAGCACCAGCAAGGCGGCAAAGGACGCGGCTGCGCCGAAACGCTGATCGTCGCCTGCTGCGAGCCAGTTCAGGTCGAAAAAAGGCTGGTACAACCGACACTTGATTGTGCAGCGCAATATTTCTGTTGCATTGCACCAAACGAGCGAGTATATCATCCTCAACAGACGGCTGTGGCGTTTCCAATGTCAGGACGACGGCACGGGCCTGTTATCACCGAAGCACGGATCGGCTGTGGGCGCAGATCTGTGCGATGCCGGATCATCGCCCTCCAAAGGACCGATCTATGAGCGAGGCCATCGACACGAGCCTATCCAAGTCCAGATCGAAGGCGGCGGCCCAGCCGGCCGCGTTCGAGATGCCGAAATTCGAACTCCCCAATTTCGAGATTCCCAAGATGGAAATCCCGGCCGCGTTCCGCGAGATCGCCGAGAAGAGCGTCTCGCAGGCAAAGGAAACCTACGAAAAGATGAAGTCAGCCGCCGAAGAGGCGACGGACGTGCTCGAGGACACCTACGCAGCTGCGAGCAAGGGCGCCTCCGACTACGGCCTCAAGGTGATCGAGGCGGCGCGCGCCAACACGAACGCCGCATTCGACTTCGCGACCCAGCTGATGACCGTCAAGTCGCTGTCCGAAATGGTCGAGCTTTCGACCGCGCATACGCGCAAGCAATTCGAGGCCCTGGCCACTCAGTCCAAGGAGCTTGCCGCGATCGCACAGAAAGTGGCCACCGACTCCGCCGAGCCCGTCAAGGAAAGCTTCGGCAAGGTCTTCAAGAAGGTCGCCTGAGTTTCACGACCTGCGTTCGTTGTAGCGTTGAGCCCGGGCTTGTCGCCCGGGCTTTTTTCATCGGGAGTGGAAGCAGCGGAACCGTTGCCAGCCCGCCATAGGGCGTCCTTAAAGCGCGTTCACGCCGTCTTCGACAGGCTATGGACGCGCGTGAGAACGCGCTTGAGGAGGGCGAGGGAAATCAACACCTTGTCAAAGCAGGGTGGGGCTCCTAGGTTGCCCCGCGATCGAAGACGCGTGCAGCTGTAGCTCAGTTGGTTAGAGCGCTTGGCTGTGGACCAAGAGGTCGGTGGTTCGAGTCCACCCAGCTGTACCAAATGCGCCGCGTCGCTCTTGGCCGCGACATTTCCCCTGTCTTCAAGCGGTGCGCGTAGCAACGAAGCGCGCCGCGGCTTTGAGCACGTCTGCGTCGCTGCCGAAGGCGCTCAGCGCGGCCTGCGCCTCGCTGACCAGGTTTTCGAGCCGCCGCCGCGCAGCCGCGGGTCCGAGCACGCCGACCAGCGTTGCCTTATGGGCGGCCGCGTCCTTACCGGTGGCTTTGCCGACCGTCGCCGGATCGCCCTCGACGTCGAGCAGGTCGTCGGCGATCTGGAATGCCTCGCCAAGAGCGGAACCGTAATGCTCAAGCGCCGCCCGCTGGCTTGGATTGGCCTTGCCCAGGATGGACCCGGCAAGGCAGCCGAAGCGCAGAAGCGCTCCCGTCTTCATTGCCTGCAAGACCTTGACATCCTGTTCGCTGAGCTCGGCCGGAGCAGCATCGAACCGTCCTTCGGCCGCGAGGTCGAGCATTTGCCCGCCCACCATCCCGCCTAGCCCGGCGGCGCGCGCGAGCGCCGAGACGAGTTCAAGCCTGACCTCGACGTCAGGATGCGTCTCGGGACGCGAAAGAATGTCGAAGGCAAAGGTGAGAAGGCCGTCGCCCGCCAGAATGGCGCTGGCCTCGTCGAATGCCTTGTGCGCGGTTGGCCGGCCCCGTCGCAGGTCGTCATTGTCCATGGCGGGGAGATCATCGTGAGCCAGCGAATAGCAATGCACGCATTCCAGCGCTGCGCCCGCCATCAGCGAATTTTGGCGCGAGACATCGAACAGCGCCGCCGATTCCACCACCAGGAACGGTCGCAAGCGCTTGCCACCGCCAAGGCTTGCATAGCGCATGACGTCAAGCAGCCGCACCGGCCGCGCCCGTTCGCCGTCGATGGGGGTCGTCGCGAGCAGGCGATCGAGCAGCGCTTGGGTGTCGCGGGCAACTCGAGCGAGCCGGTCCTGAAAGGTCGCATCGGCGTGAACGGCCGATTTTTTCACAGGATCCACGCGGGCCATGCGTTCCGCCCCCAGAGCGCGTTCAGCAGGAGGTAAATTCCAACCTCGCGTCCGAACGCGCGCTAACTCGTTAAGTTGGCCCCCTTTTTGGGCGGCCGACCGGCATCCACACAGCCCGCATGCGGGCCGCCCGGCAATTTAGCAAGGGCGACCCGCCCGTCCAAACTTTTCCTAACCCAATTCATTGAATATGTTGAATTGTTTTTGCTGACCCGGTCGGCGGGGCCTGGGATCGGCCGCTATGCCAGAGATACCGCGGAGGCTTTGCTCGCGTGATAGCTGCTGCTTCGATTGCGCTTGCGGTCTGGCTCTATCTGCTGCTCGCCCGCGGAGCCTTTTGGCGCTGCAGCGAACGCGACGATTGGGGGCAGGCAGAACTCCCGGCATGGCCGCGGGTCGCAGCCGTGGTGCCGGCTCGCAACGAGGCGGACTGCATCGGCGACAGCATCGGATCGCTCCTCGCGCAGGACTATGGCGGTGAGTGGACGGTCGTCCTGGTCGATGACGACAGCAGCGATGGCACCGCCGAAATTGCGCGCCGGGTCGCGAACGCCGACACGCGACTGCGCGTCGTGAGGAGCCGCGGCTTGCCGGCGGGGTGGACAGGCAAGCTCTGGGCGGCAAAACAGGGGGTCGATGCCGCCTCGGCGCTGCCGCAGCCGCCGGATTATCTGCTGCTCACAGACGCCGATATCGTGCACGCGCCCGATTCCGTCAGCCGTCTGGTCGCGCACGCCGAGCGGCAGCACCTCGTGCTGACGTCGCTCATGGTCAAGCTCAACTGCGAAAGCTTCGCCGAGCGCGCAACTATTCCGGCATTCATCTTTTTCTTCCAGATGCTCTATCCATTCTCCTGCGTGAATCGACCGGAGAGCGCAGTCGCGGCGGCCGCCGGCGGCTGCATGCTGGTCCGCGCTGACGCCCTTCGCAAGGCCGGCGGGATCGAGGCCGTACGCGCAGCTCTCATCGACGACTGCGCCTTGGCGAAAGCCCTCAAAGCCCAGGGACCGATCTGGCTCGGATTGACCGAGCGCGTGCGCAGCGTCCGTTGTTACCCCGCGGGTGCCGATATCCGCCGCATGGTGGCGCGTTCGGCCTATGCGCAGCTGCGCTATTCGCCGCTTCTTCTGTTGGCAATGATGGCGCTGATGGCCTTGACTTTTCTCGTACCTCCGTTGGCGACGATTTTTGGCAGCGGCGCGGCGCGATGGATTGGAGCTGGAAGCTGGGCGCTGATGTTCGTCGCCTTTCAGCCGACGTTGCGGTTCTACCGGCTGTCACCCTTATGGGGTCTCGCGCTGCCTGTTATTGCCTTGCAGTACATGCTCTTCACCCTCGATTCGGCCTATCAATATGTGCGAGGACAGGGCGGAAGCTGGAAGGGCCGGATGCAGGCCAACGTCTCGGAGCGGCGATGATCACCCCCGCCGAAGCGCGATCGGGCAAAGGCCACCGGGACGAGAATTTTCCGGTGGCATCACGGCTGATTCACCCGCGCCATCGGGCGCCGATCCTCGCATTCTACGAATTCGTGCGTACCGCCGACGATATCGCCGACCATTCCGCGCTTGCGCCGCAGGAAAAGCTTGCGCTGATCGATCGGCTCGAAGCGAGCTTGCTTGGCAAAAGCAACGACGATCCCGTCGGCGTCGCTTTGCGCTCGCAGCTCGCGGCACGCCAGCTCTCGCCGCGTCACGCGCAAGATTTGCTCGCCGCGTTTCGACTGGATGTGACCAAGCTGCGTTACCGCGACTGGGACGATCTGATCGGTTATTGCACGTATTCCGCGATGCCGGTGGGGCGTTTCGTGCTGGACGTTCACGGCGAGAGCCGTGCCACCTGGCGCGCCAATGATGCGCTCTGCGCGGCGCTGCAAATCATCAATCACCTGCAGGATTGCGGAAAGGATTACCGTCAGCTCAACCGCGTCTACATTCCCCTTGACGCCTTCGCCGAAACCGGCGCGAGCGTGGACGAACTCGGCGCTGGTCACGCGTCCGCGCGCCTGCTCCGATGCATCCACCAGCTGGCGTCTCGCACCGGCGCGCTGCTGCGCGACAGCAAGGCGTTTTCCGCCAGCGTCGAGGATACGCGGCTCGCTTTGGAGGTCGCGGTCATTCAGACTTTCGCGGAGCGGCTGGTGCGATTGCTGGCCCAACGCGATCCGCTGAGCGAGCGCGTCCACCTCGGGAAGGCGGGAGTCGCGGGGTTCGGCGTTCTCGGCCTATTATGGGGCGCGACCCGCCGCGTCGGCCGCGTTTTCGCACCCGGCCACAAACCACAGGATGCGTGAACATTGGCGTTGGCAGAAGCTTCAGACACGGCTGCGGCCCAGCGGGCGTCGGGTAGCTCGTTTTACAACGCGATGCGCGTATTGCCGCGTGCGCAGCGCGAGGCGATGTTCGAGATCTATTCCTTTTGCCGCCAGGTCGACGACATCGCGGACTCGAGCGCGCCCTGTAGCGAACGGCGCGAGCAACTCCAGCGCTGGCGCGCCGACATCGATGCGCTTTACGCGGGCAGGCCGGTCCCCCGCACGCGCGGCCTAGTCGCGCCGGTGCGCGATTTCGGGCTGCGTCGTGAGGATTTCCATGCCGTGATCGACGGAATGGAAATGGACGTACTCGAGGATATCCGCGCGCCGGACGAGGCGACGCTGGACACGTATTGCAATCGGGTCGCGAGCGCGGTGGGACGGCTGTCGGTGCGCGTCTTCGGAATGGAGGAGCAGGACGGCGTTGCGCTTGCTCACCATTTGGGGCGCGCTTTGCAACTGACCAATATCCTGCGCGACCTCGATGAGGATGCGGCGTTCGGGCGTCTCTATCTGCCGAAGGAAGCATTGCGCGAGGCCGGCATCAATACGACCGATCCGATGGCAGTGCTGGCGAGCCCGATGCTCGGCGCGGTCTGCGCGCGCCTCGTCGAGCGTGCACGCGAGCATTTCGCGCAAGCAGACAAGGTCATGGCACGCAGCCCCCGCCGCTGCGTGCGCGCGCCGCGCATCATGGGCGAGGCCTATCGCCTGATTCTCGACAGCCTTGTCGCGCGCGGTTGGTCGCATCCCCGCCGCCCGATCCGCCTGCCGCGCTCGCGTCTGCTGTGGATCATCATGCGCCACGCCGTCATCTGATGCCGGGCTCCGTCCACGTCGTTGGCGCCGGACTTGCCGGGCTAGCTGCGGCCGTGCGTCTTGCAGGACGCGGGGCAAGCGTCGTCGTGCACGAGGCTGCCGGGGCGGCTGGAGGGCGCTGCCGGTCCTACCATGACCCGCTGCTTGATATGGTGATCGACAACGGCAATCACCTTCTGCTCTCGGGCAATCATGCCGCGCTGTCCTATCTCGAGACGATCGGCGCCGCGGGCAGGCTTGACGGTCCGGCGGCGGCCGAGTTTGCCTTCGTCGATCTTGCAAGCGGCGAGCGCTGGACGTTGCGCATCAACCGTGGGCGTGTGCCATGGTGGATTTTTGATCGCAACCGGCGCGTGCCGGGCACGACCGCGAGCGATTACCTTTCTTTTGCACGGCTGCTGTACGCCTCCGGCGAAAAAACCGTGTGCGAAGCCGTGAAATGCGCCGGCCCTCTCTACGAGCGTCTCGCGCGGCCGTTCTGGCTCGCGGCGCTCAACATCGAGCCGAAGGAGGGGAGCGCGCGCCTCGCCGGCGCCATCGTGCGCGAAACACTGGTGGCGGGAGGGAAGGCTTGCCGACCGCTGATCGCCCGCGACGGACTCGGGCAGGTCTTCATCGAGCCGGCGTTGCGCTTTCTCGGCGAGCACAACGTGAAGGTCGCGTTCGGGCACCGGCTGCGCGCCCTCGATTTCGACGGTGACAAGGTGGTGTCGCTCGATTTCGGCGACGAGAGGCTGGCGGCGGGCGCGGATGCCGTCATCCTCGCCGTGCCGCCAATCGTGGCGGCGGATCTGGTGCCCGACCTCAAGGCACCGTCCGAGTTTCGCGCCATCGTCAATGCGCATTTCCGCCTCGATCCGCCGCCTGGGCTTGCGCCCATCATCGGCGTCGTGAACGGAACCATCGAGTGGCTCTTTACCTTTGCCGATCGACTCTCGATCACGATCAGTGCGGCCGATCGCTTGCTCGATGCTCCGCGTGAGATGCTGGCGCAGAAGCTCTGGCAGGAGGTCGCCACTGTGACCGGTCTTCCCACCGCGCTGCCACCGTGGCAGATCGTGCGCGAGCGCCGCGCAACCTTTGCCGCGACGCCGCGCCAGAATGCCAAACGGCCCGCCGCCACGACGGCGTGGCGCAACCTTTGGCTTGCCGGCGATTGGACCATGACCGGTTTGCCGGCAACCATCGAAGGGGCCATCCGGTCCGGCAATCGGGCGGCTGATCTCGTTGGCCGATCGATGTTGGAGATGTCATGAACCGCGTGTCGCTCGAGCCCAAATCGTCCGCGTCGGCGTCCGCTGTCGACCACAGCGTCGAGGCGGCATGCCGCGCGCTCATCGCTCTGCAGCAGCCCGACGGACATTGGGTGTTCGAACTGGAGGCCGACGCAACCATCCCGGCGGAATACGTCCTGTTGCGGCACTATCTGGCCGAGCCGATCGACGCCGCGCTCGAAGCCAAAATCGCGGTCTATCTGCGCCGCATCCAAGGCGATCATGGTGGTTGGCCGTTATTCCACGACGGCGCCTTCGATATGAGCGCGAGCGTGAAAGCCTATTTCGCGCTCAAGATGATCGGTGACTCCGTCGACGCCCCCCACATGGTCCGGGCGCGGGACGCCATTCGTGCGCGCGGCGGCGCCTCGCGCTCGAACGTGTTCACGCGGATGATGCTGGCGCTTTTCGATTTCATCCCCTGGCGCGCGGTTCCGGTGATGCCGGTCGAGATCATGCTGCTGCCGAAATGGTTTCCGTTCCACCTCGATAAGGTTTCCTATTGGAGTCGCACCGTCCTCGTGCCGCTGTTGGTGCTGCAGGCGCTCAAGCCGAGAGCGCGCAATCCCAAGGGGATCGCCATCGAGGAGCTTTTCCTCGAGCCGCCGCGCACGATCGGTCTCGCGCCGAAGGCGCCGCAACAGAAAGCGCTGTGGTTTTGGTTCTTCCGCGGCGTCGATCTCGTCCTTCGTTTCATCACGTTTCCCAAGCGTTTGCGACAACGCGCGATCGAGCGCGCATCGGCATGGGTTGCGGAGCGACTCAACGATGAGGATGGTCTCGGCGCCATTTTCCCGGCGATGGCGAACAGCGTGATGATGTTTGACGCGCTTGGCTATGGGGAACACCATCCCCAGCGGGCGATCGCACGCAAGTCGGTCGAGAAGCTCCTGGTCGTGCACGAGCACGAGGGCTATTGCCAGCCTTGCGTCTCGCCGATTTGGGATACCGCGCTCACCTGTCACGCCTTGCTCGAAGTCGGCGGCGATGGCGCCGCCGACCAAGCCCGCAAAGGTCTCGAATGGCTGCTGCCGAAGCAGATCCTGGACGTCAAAGGCGACTGGACCGCGCGCCGGCCCAATATCCGGCCCGGCGGCTGGGCGTTCCAATACGCAAATCCGCACTATCCCGACGTCGACGACACGGCGGT
>Ga0209239_1002243_pt1 | contig 11536 bp, 10 predicted proteins | sample GraSoi013_2_20cm_FD_185824 | JGI IMG/M metagenome (GOLD analysis project Ga0209239, IMG submission 185824) | Grasslands soil microbial communities from the Angelo Coastal Reserve, California, USA - Sample 10_02_2013_2_20cm (SPAdes) (version 2) | ecosystem: Environmental > Terrestrial > Soil >...
CTCGGGGAGAGGCGCAGGCTGAGGCTGCTATCGGTCGAGCGCCTCGGCGACGACCTTCGCATCGTCGCGCGACCCGCATAGCGTCGCAGCCAGCAGATCCACCGCGACCTGCGCGCTGCGCCCGCCGTTGTCGAGCCGCGGGCAATATTCGACCAGCTCGACTGCGGCCAGACCAGACCTGCCGCCGATGCCCTCCAGCGCCTGCGCGAGCTCGGCGCCACCCAGCCCGCCCTCTGCCGGTACCGCCACGCCCGGCGCGTCTTCCGGCGTCACTACGTCGAGATCGATGCTGATGCCGAATCCTGCCGTGTCTTGCGATGCGATGCGCAGCGCGTCGTCGAGCGCCCTCCGGAGACCGCGCTGCCGGACTTCTTCCATCAGGTACACGCGCACGCCCAGGCGCGCCAGCCGCTCGGACTCCTCGGGCTCATAGCTGCGCACGCCGACGAGGCAGACGTGGCGCGGATCCAGCACGCCTGACGCCAGGCCGTAGAGCGGGTCGTCGTCCTGCCCGAGGAGCCAGGCGAGCGGCATGCCGTGCAGGCGCCCGGTGTGGCTGGTCCCGGGGGTGTGGCTGTCCATGTGCGCATCCACCCACACCAGGCCCAGGTCGCCGCGCAGGCCGCGCGCCACGCCGGTCCATGTTCCCCCCGCGCAGGTGTGATCGCCGCCGAGCACGCAGGGCAACCTGCCGTCGCGCAGCGAGTCAGCGACCGCGGAAGCAAGAAGGCTGCACAGCCTGCTTACCGCGACCTGCTTGCGCCGCTCTGTCGGCGACGGCCGCAGAATCGGACCGGGCAGCGTCGGAATGCCGTACTCGCGCAGGCGCGAAAGGAGGAGCGGCACGAGCACCGCGGGCGCGTCGGCGCACCCGGGATCCACGCCTCCAAGGCCCCAAGCCGCGCTGATCAATTCCACCTGCCGTTGCATGGCTACAGTATGACCTTATTTCTTTTGGGTTACCCTTCGCTGCCATGTTCACAGGCATCGTGCAGGCAGTGGGGAAGATCGTGCGCATTCATCCGCTGGAGGTGGAATGCCCCGCGCTCGATCTGGCCGACATCGCAGTGGGCGACTCGATCTGCGTGCAGGGTGTGTGCCTCACTGTTTCGGCGATTACCCCGCGTGGATTCACGGCCGACGTGTCGGGCGAAACGCTGCGCGTCACCTCGGGGCTGGACCGACCGGGCGAGGTGAACCTGGAGAAGGCGCTCGCCATGGGCGGGCGCCTCGGCGGCCACCTGGTCACCGGGCACGTCGACGGAGTAGGCGAAGTACTGCAGCTCGCAAACGGCTTGCTTCAGGTGCGTGCCCGGCCGGACCTGAAACGCTACATCGCCGGTAAAGGCTCCATTTGCGTCGATGGGGTCAGCCTGACCGTGAACCGGGTCGAGGGCGACGTTTTCGAAGTGAATCTCATCCCTCACACCCTCGAGGTCACGACGCTAGCGCGGCTCGCACCGGGTGCGAAAGTGAATCTCGAGGTGGACCTGATCGCGCGTTACGTCCATCAGGTTCTCAGTGAAATGGAAAACGCCCGCATTCGCGGGCGTTTTGCCGATGACCAAGGCTAACGCTTATACATGTACCACCACACCGCCGCCGCGATGACGATGATGAGGAGCACTGCGCCGCTATCCGCGCCGGCAGGCAGCGACTCGAGCCTGTTGGCGAGCCCGGCGATTTCCTGATCGCTCATTGCCTGAACCCGATCTTTCGCCTGTGCGGGATCTATGCCAAGCGCCTGGAGTTGGCTCGCTACCTCGGCACGGCTGAGCATGCTAAGAACAGCCGTACGGTCGCCGTGCTGAGCAGTCGAGGCGACCTGCTCGGTGCCGATCATTCCTGCCTGTGCCATTTGAAATGGCGTCCAGGCCATCAGCGCGATCAAGATGCGGCAAAGCGTGTTATTCATTATGCGGTTCATCTGCGCTCCAGAGGTTGGTTGAGAGGAGAGGCTTCACGGCCAGCTTGCCGTGACCTGAATCTAGTTTCTGTCATTCCGCAAAGTCAAGAACGAACGCATTTATTCATCCGGGCTGCAACAGGGTGTTGCGAAGTTCCGAATCCGGCCGGGCACTCTGTGACATAAGTCTCATCGTGTTACTACGCACTGATCCCGCGCTGCCTATCAACGCCAAGCGCGACGCGATCCGCGCCGCCGTGGAAAAGCATCCGGTGGTCATTGTGTGCGGCGAGACAGGCTCGGGCAAGACGACCCAGTTGCCGCAGATCCTCCTGGAGATGGGTCGCGGCTCAGCCGGCCGCATCGGCCATACGCAGCCGCGGCGCATCGCCGCGCGTTCGGTGGCGGCGCGCGTCGCCGACGAGCTCGGGACCAGAGTCGGCGCGCTGGTGGGCTACAAAGTGCGGTTCCACGAAAGCGTTCGGCCGGATACGGCGATAAAGCTGATGACCGACGGCATCCTCCTCGCGGAGACGCAAGGCGATCCCGAGCTGCGGCAGTACGGCTCGATCATTCTCGACGAGGCGCACGAGCGCAGCCTGAATATCGATTTCCTGATCGGCTACCTGAAAAAGCTCGTCGAAATCCGCAGCGATCTCAAGCTCGTCGTCACGTCGGCCACCATCGATGCGGAGCGTTTCTCCAGGCATTTCGAGAACGCGCCCGTGATCGAGGTATCGGGGCGTCTTTATCCAGTGGAGATGCGCTACCGGCCGGTCGCCGGCGATTCCGAGGACACGACTCGCGAAGAGGAGGAGCAGGCGCTTGCCGACGCGGTCGAGGAGCTGTGTCGCGAGGGCGAGGGCGACATCCTGGTATTCCTGCCCGGAGAGCGCGAGATCCGCGACACTGCCGAAGTGTTGAGGCGCCGGCATCTGGGAGTGGAGCTTCTTCCCCTGTATGCGCGGCTTTCCGCCCCGGATCAGGACCGCGTATTCAGGCCCGGACGCGAGCGCCGCATCGTACTCGCCACCAACGTCGCCGAAACCTCGCTCACGGTGCCGCGCATCCGGTACGTCGTCGATACCGGTCTTGCCCGGGTAAAGCGATACAGCTATCGCAACAAGGTGGAGATGCTGCGCGTCGAGCCGATCTCCCGGGCGGCAGCGAACCAGCGCGCCGGGCGCTGCGGACGCGTTGCGCGGGGCGTCTGCATTCGCCTGTATTCCGAAGAGGACTTCGAAAAGCGTCCTGCATTCCCAGATCCGGAGCTGCTGCGCTCGTCCCTCGCATCGGTAATCCTGCGGGCAAAGAGCCTCAGCCTGGGCAACGTCGAGGAGTTTCCCTTCCTCGATCCTCCGGCGCCGCGCGCAATCGCCGACGGCTATGCATTGCTCACGGAGCTCGGTGCCGTCGATGAACGCAACGAGCTTACGCAGCTCGGCGGCGAACTCGCCAGGCTGCCGCTCGACCCGCGCGTCGGCCGCATGCTGGTCGCGGCGCGCGCCGAAGGCTGCCTCGAGCAGCTGTTGATCATCGCCGCGGCACTCTCGGTGCAGGATCCGCGCGAGCGCCCGCTCGAGCGCGCGACGGCCGCCGACGAACGCCATGCGAAGTTCGCCGACGAACGCTCGGATTTTCTCGCCTTCCTCAAGCTCCGGAAGCTGTTTGACGGAAAGCTCGAGAAGGCCTGCCGCGAGAACTTCCTTTCCGTCCCGCGCATGCGGGAGTGGCGCGATATCCACGCTCAGCTTGAGACCACGCTCGGCGAGATGAAATGGCCGGCATCCTCGGCGAATCCCGAGAGCGCCGAGGGGTATCGCGCCATCCACCGCGCACTGCTCGCCGGGTTGCTCGGCAACGTCGGCATGCGCGACGAGGCGGAAGGCAGTTACACAGGTGCCCGCGGCATCAAGTTCTGGGTGCACCCCGGTTCGTGGACCAGGAAACCCGGCAAGTGGCTCGTCGCCGCCGAGCTGGTCGAAACCACGCGGCTTTTCGCTCGCACCGTGGCGAATGTCGATCCGAAGTGGCTGGAGGAGCTCGGTGCGCACCTGCTCAAGCGCGACCGGCACGATCCGCACTGGGAAAGAAGCCGCGCCCAGGTCGTGGCGCTCGAGCGCGGCACGCTCTACGGGCTACCTGTCTACGCAAACCGCCGGGTGGACTTTGCGGCCTTCGACGCCGCGCTCTCGCGTGGCATCTTCATCCGCTCGGCGCTGGTCGAGGGCGATTTCGAGACGCGGGCGCCCTTTTTCGCTCACAACCGCCGGCTCGTCGCCGAGATCGAGCGCCTCGAGCACAAGTCGCGCCGGCCGGACATCCTGGTCGACGAGGAGCTGATCCACGCCTTCTACGACGCGCGCGTCCCGCAAGGCATATCGAGCGGCGCCGACTTCGACAAGTGGCGCAAGGACGCCGAGCGCAAGCTTCCCAGGCTGCTTTACCTTTCACGCGACGACCTGATGCGGCACCGGGCGGCCGGCATCACTACGGACAATTTTCCCCCGGCGTTGCAGCTCGGACCGAACCGCCTGGCTCTGGAGTACCTCTTCGAGCCCGGCTCGCCGCGCGACGGCGTCACGATGAGCGTACCGCTCGCGCTGCTCAACCAGGTGCCGGCGGCGCGTACCGAGTGGCTGGTGCCCGGACTGCTCAAGGAGAAGATCAGAGCCATGGCGAAGTCGATCCCGCAGCGTCTGCGGCACAAGCTCGGGTCGCTCGACGAGTTCGCCGCCGCGTTCTGCGAGGCAGTCCCGCCCTCCGACATACCCCTCGCGGCGGTTCTCGCCCGCCACATCCGCGAGAAGTTCAATCTCGACATCCCGCTCGATTCGTTCCGGCCCGACTCTGCGCCGGCGCACCTCCATATGAACTTCCGCGTCGTCGACGACCAGGGCCGGCAGCTCGGCATGGATCGTAATCTCGCGCAGCTGAAAGGAAGCCTTGGCGAGAAAACCGCAGCAATCCTGCAAACTGAGGCTTCGGCCTCGGAGTCGGAGCACTACACCGGCTGGACCATGGGCGATCTGCCCGAAATCATGGAAATCGAACGCGGCGGCCAGACGCTGATCGGTTATCCGGCGCTGGCCGACGCCGGGGAGGCGGTCACGCTGCAGGTCTTCCACTCTCCCGAGAAGGCACGTGAGATCCATCGCGGGGGAGTGCGACGGTTGCTGGCGATCGCATTTCGCGACCGCATTCGCGACCTCGAAAGGACGCTGGCGCGCGACGTCGCCCTCGGACCGCTCAAAGCCGACGTCGTCACGGCGGCGCTCGAGCGCACGTTTCTTCCGGGCTCGCTGCCGATGACGCAGGCCGACTTCGCGCGCCGCGTCGAAGACGGCCGCAGCCGGTTCAATCTCATCGCCCAGGAAATCGCCCGTGCCGCCTCCGGCATCCTGGCCGAGCGCGCGGCGCTGGAGAAAAAATTGCCCGCTGCACTGAAGGCGTTCCCGCAGGTCGGTGATGACATCAAGCAGCAGCTCGGGCGGCTCCTCGCGCCCGGCTGGCTCGCGCGCACCCCGTGGGAGCGCTTGCAGCACCTGCCGCGCTACCTGAAAGCGGCGTCACTGCGCCTCGACAAGCTGCGCGCCGACCCGGCGCGCGATGCGCGCCTGGCCGTGGAGCTGGCGTCCGTCGAGCAGCCTTACCGGCGGGAGCTTGCTGCGCGCCTGCGCCAGGGCGCGGTCACGGCGCAGCTCGAACAGTTCGGCTGGCTGGTCGAGGAATTGCGTGTTTCGCTCTTCGCGCAGGAGCTGCGCACCCCGATCCCTGCGTCGGTCAAGCGCCTGGCGAAACTCTGGCAGACTCTGCGCAAATGAGCATCGCACGTTCGCTGTTGTACGGCGTCGCCAACCTGCTGCATCCCCGCATGCTGTGGCTGATGTTATGGCCGATGCTGATCGCGCTCGCCATCTGGGGCACTGTGGCAATCGCGCTATGGGTGCGCGTTGCGACCCTGATTGCCTCAGTGCTGCAGCGCTGGCTCGAAACGGCGATGTTCTTCGCGAACTTCAACCTCGGCGACGCCACCCTCATCGCGGCGCACGTGCTGCTGTTCCTCGTGTTCGTGCCTCTGGTTTACCTCACTGCTTTATTCATCCTCGGCACCTTCGGCATGCAGGCGATGGTCGATCATGTGGCGCGCCGTTCCTTCCCGGATCTGGAGCGGCGCCGCGGCGGCGGAGTCGCGGGGAGCGGGTGGAACGGCCTGGTCGCGCTTTTCGGGATGCTCAGCCTTGGCATCCTTACCCTGCCGCTCTGGCTGCTGCCGCCGCTGTGGCCCCTGATCCCGGTGGCGATCCTCGGCTGGGGCAATCAAAGGCTCCTGCGCTATGACGCCCTTGCCGAGCATGCCGACTCGGCCGAGATGGCGCGGATCTTCCGCGAGCGGCGCGGCGGCCTGTACCTGCTCGGCCTGCAGCTGGCGCTGCTGGCGTACGTGCCGATCCTCGGTTTGTTCGCGCCAGTAATTTTCGGGCTCGCCTTCATTTACTACCTGCTCGACGCTCTGCAGGCCGCGCGGCAGCACGATTAGGCTGCAGCTATTGCTGCCATCCGAACAAACCATTGGCCACCCGGAACGTGCTTTCCTAGACTCTGTGTTTCCGTTTGAATCCAGAGTCAGGAGTCAGATCATGTTCGCCAATCGCGAAGGACAAAGAGTTCCCCAGGTGACGTTCCGCATCCGCGCCGCCAACGAGTGGGAAAGCGTCACCGCCGACGAAATGTTCAAGGGCAGGACCGTGGTGGTATTTTCCCTACCCGGGGCGTTCACGCCGACCTGCTCGTCCGTGCACGTGCCGCGCTATAACGAGCTGGCGCCGGCGTTCTACGCCAATGGAGTGGACAAGATCGTCTGCGTTTCGGTCAATGATCCGTTCGTCATGAGCGAGTGGGCGGCCGCGCAGGAGGCGGGCAACGTCACAATGCTGCCGGATGGGAACGGCGAGTTCGCGGAAAAGATGGGCATGCTGGCAGACAAGTCCGAGCTCGGCTTCGGCAAGCGCTCATGGCGCTATTCGATGCTGGTAAAGGACGGCGTGATCCAGAAGATGTTCATCGAGCCGGAAACACCCGGCGACCCCTACGAGGTGTCGGATGCCGATACGATGCTGAACTACATCAATCCCGAGGCTAAGAAGCCAGATCAGGTGGCGATTCTCACGCGCGAAGGCTGCGACTACTGCGCGAAAGCGAAGGTTCTACTCAAGGATCTTGGCTACGATTACGCCGAGGTACCGCTTGACCACAGGATCCGCACGCGCGTGATCGGCGCCATCACTGGCCGTGGCACCGTGCCGCAGGTATTTATCAACGGCAAGCATATCGGCGGCCTGGAGGATCTGCAGCAGTGGGCAAAAAAGGCGGCGTGATTTGGCATTCGGCGCCTTCATCATCGGGGATGAAATCCTTGTAGGAAAGCGCCAGGACAAACATCTCGCCTTCCTCATTGCTGCCCTCACAAAGCGCGGGCTGCGGCTTGCCTGGGCGCAATACCTCGGTGACGATGCGGCGCGCCTCACTGCGGCGCTCGAGCGCAGCTTCGCTTCAGGGGATGTCGTGTTCAGCTTCGGCGGCATCGGTGCTACGCCGGACGATCACACGCGGCAATGCGCCGCCGCGGCCGCCCGCGCGCCGTTGCATCTGCACCCCGATGCCGAGCGGGAGATCCGCGTGCGCTTCGGTGGCGACGCGACTCGGCAGCGGCTGAAGATGGGCGAATTCCCCGAAGGCGCGCGGATCATTCCCAATCCGGTGAATCGGATCCCAGGATTCTCGCTGCATGAGCACCATTTCGTACCAGGCTTTCCGCAGATGGCGGCGCCAATGGTCGAGTGGGTGCTTGATACCCGGTACAAGCAGCTGTTTGACCGCGACCGCTGGGCGGAAGGATCAATCCTGGTTTACGAGGCCGGCGAGAGCCAGCTGATCCCGGCGATGGAAGCGGTAGAGGCGCGCTTTCCGGATGTGAAGGTGTTCAGCCTGCCCTCGATGGGCGAGGACGGAAGCCGGATTCATGTCGAACTGGGTGTCCGGGGCGACCCTGCCCAAGTAGGCGACGCGATGGAAGCCTTGCGCCGCGCAGTATCAGAGGGCGGTTTTCCCTACAAATGAAAAGCCCCGCCTTAGGCGGGGCTTCCCTTACTTCTTTTTGGCGCTCAGGCGGCCTTTTTTGGCTTCGCGAGGCCCTTTACGGTCTCGGTTGCGGCAGCAACATTCGCCTCGGCGATTTCGGTCGCTTGCTTCGCGGCCTTGGTGAGGTTGTCGTAGGCCGAATTCGCGGCGGCGAGCATCGACTTCACCGCGGCGACCGCGACGTCCGAGCCGGCCGGCGCGTTCTTCGAGACCTTGTCGAGCAGCGTCACGAAGTTCTCATTCCATTCGGCGACACGGCGCTCCGCCACTTTCGACAACTCGGAATTCGCCTCGGTCGCGACTTCGTATACGCTCTTCGAGTAGGCGATGGCCTTCTCGATGGCAGGCTGGGTAAATGAGTTCTGCAGCGTAACGAACTCCTGCACGTCCTTCGCGCCGAGCAACGCGCGAGTATTGGCAACGCTGTCTTCGAACGCGCTCTTTACGGCGCTTGCCTGGATAGTCGCCAGCTTTTCCAATGCAGTGAACTGCGTGTTGGCGACGGCAAGAAGTGCTTCTACAGTGGCCTTGTTGGCCGCTTGAATCTGTTCCGGTGTCACGTACATTTCCTGGCTCCTGGTCTGGGTTTTGTGCAATGCAGCAAAACGGATTCTAGGCTGATCGTGTCCAAAGTCAAGAGGCTTGTGCATGGCAATGTAAGCAATTGATGTATCGCACAATCAGAAGTTAGTGCTCCCTTACGCAGGACCCATCGCTTTCCCCCTCGCCCCGGCCGCCGACATGCATGCGCCCGCTATGCTGTCGATTTGCCTGGCAACCAAGAGATGAGCATCGATTACCGTCCGAACGACCCGTTAGTGCTGGCGGATCCGTTCCCGCTTTACCGACGCATGCGAGATGAGGACCCGGCGCATTGGAGCCCGGTCCTCAAGGCGTGGGTGCTCACGCGCTACGAGGACGTCAAGCGAGTATGCCTGGATAGCCGGGTGTCCTCGGACCGGCTGCGACCGTTTTTTGCAACGCTGTCTTCGGGTGAAGCCGAGCACATTACGCAGTTGATGCGCGTTCTGACGCTGTGGATGGTGTTCCGCGATCCGCCAGAGCACACGCGGCTCCGCCGCTTGGCGGGCAAGGTCTTCAACGTGCGCTCCATCCACGCCCTGCGTCCAAACGTCGAGACGCTCACGACGTGGCTTCTGGAGCGGATCGGCGAGCGCGAGGAATTCGACTTCATCGCCGAGTTCGCCGGCCCCCTGCCGGCCCTGGTGATCATGGACATGCTGGGTGTGCCGCATAGCGAGCTGCCCCGCCTGAAGCACCTGTCCGACGAGATGGCGCTCTTCATCGGCAGCGCGCGCGATACGCCGGAGAAATACGGCCGCGCCGAGGCAGCGACCCAGGAAATGGCGCATCTGTTCCGCGAGCTGATCGCCTCACGCCGTGCGCTGCCGCGACACGACCTGCTGACGGAGCTGGTCAATCTCGAGGAGGATGGCGACCGTCTCACCGACGACGAGCTGGTGGCGACTTGTGTGCTCCTGCTGTTTGCCGGGCACGAGACCACCACGCACCATATCGCCAACGGGCTGCTCGCGCTGCTGCGTTTTCCCGGCGAGCAGCAACGATGGCGCGAGACCCCGGGCATTGCTTCTGCCGCGGTGGAAGAGCTGCTGCGCTACGACGGGCCGATCGGTGCGCAGGTGCGCATCGTCCAGGACGAGCAGGTGCTGCATGGCCGCACGCTGCGGCACGGGGAGCGCGTATTCCTGATGATGAACGCGGCGAACCGCGATGAGCGCGCCTATCCGCAGCCTGATCGCCTCGATTTGTCGCGCAGCGGTGTGCCGCATCTGACCTTCGGCTTCGGCGCGCACATCTGCCTGGGTTTCCCGCTCGCACGGCTGGAAGGTCAGATCGCGCTTCCCGCGGTGCTCAAGCGGTGGCGCCACATCGAGCTGGCCCGCGAGCGGCTCGATTGGCTCGACTCGATGGTTCTGCGCGGAATGAAGGCCATGCCGCTGATCGCGACGGCGTGAGCGCAGAGCCGGATCACCTGCCGCCGCGCCTCTGGTGGCTGCTCGCCGGACTCACGCTCGCGTGGGGATTCAACTGGACAGCCATGAAGGTCGCGCTGGGCGACGTGTCACCGTGGACGTTTCGCACGCTTTGCCTCGGCCTTGGCTCGGCGGTGCTGTTCCTGGTGTTGCGCGCCGGCGGCCAGCGCCTGGGAGTACCGAAAGGGCAGTGGGGAAGACTGGCGGCGCTGGCCTTTTTCAACATCACCTGCTGGAACGTTCTGGTGGCCTTCGGCCTGACGATGATTGCCTCGGGCCGCGCGGCGATTCTCGCATACACCATGCCGGCGCTCGCGATCCCCTTGTCCGTTTGGCTGCTCGGCGAGCGTCTGACGACCGCCAAGCTCCTCGGCCTGGCGTGCGGCATGGCGGGCCTGGCGCTGTTGCTCGGCGAAGGGATCATCAGCCTGGGAAAAGCGCCGCTCGGCTCGCTGCTCGTGCTGGGCGCGGCAGCAAGCTGGGCGCTCGGCGTGATCCTGCAGAAGCGCTACCCGATGTCGATGCCCGCTGGGCCGTACACCGCCTGGATCATGCTTCTCGGCGGTGTACCGATTTTCATTGGCGCGCTCCTTTTCGACGATTTCGGCATGCTGAGGCATGTGCGCCCCGAGGCGGCTCTCGGCATTGCCTATAACGTGCTCATTGCGTTTGCTTGGGCGCATTGGGCGTGGATCAAGATCGCCACGGCGGTCAGCGTCACGGTGTTCTCGCTCAGCATGCTGATTATTCCGGTGGTCGGGGTCCTCAGCGGAATGCTGTTTCTCGGCGAGCGCCCCACCTGGGCGGAATACGCTGCGCTGCTGCTAGTCCTCGGCTCGCTGCTGACGGTCGTTATTCCAGCGCGTCAGGTGCGGTAACCATTCGCCTCGCGGGAATGAGTCCCGGCTCCCAGCTGCGGACCGCTTCGCGCAGATTCGCTGCTTCCGGCTGGCCAAGAAAGGCGAGGGCTCTGCGCAGTTGGTCCCTGGCGCTTGTCAGCCCGATCGCCGGCGCTCCTGTTTGCTTGGAGAGCTTTTCGCCGACGGCGTTCACCGCAACCGGAACGTGAAGATAGCGCGGTGTCGGGTATCCGAGCAGGCGCTGCAGATAAATCTGCCTTGCCGTTGAGTCGAGCAAGTCAGCACCGCGCACTACGTCCGTAATACCTTGCTCGGCGTCGTCGACTACCACTGCCAACTGGTATGCGAACTGGCCGTCGGCACGGCACACGATGAAATCACCGACGTCGCGTTCCACCGACTGCTCGATTTTGCCTTGCACGCGGTCCACGAAACAGACCGGTTCTGCCGTGGTCCTCATGCGTAAGGCCCGAGGGGTCTTCCCGGCCGGCAGGCCGTTGCGGCAGGTTCCGGGATAAACACCGGCCGAGTTCATGGCGAGGGCGGAATCGGCGACCTCTTTTCTGCTGCAGCCGCAGGCATATGTCTTGCCAGCAAGTCTTTCGAGCGCGTCG
>Ga0209239_1002244_pt1 | contig 11535 bp, 10 predicted proteins | sample GraSoi013_2_20cm_FD_185824 | JGI IMG/M metagenome (GOLD analysis project Ga0209239, IMG submission 185824) | Grasslands soil microbial communities from the Angelo Coastal Reserve, California, USA - Sample 10_02_2013_2_20cm (SPAdes) (version 2) | ecosystem: Environmental > Terrestrial > Soil >...
AACGGCCGAATCCATACGCCGGAGCGGTATCGATGAGGTTGATGCCGTGCTCGACCGCCGCTCGGATCGTGGCAATGGATTCCGCCTCGTCGGTTCCACCCCACATCCAGCCACCGATGGCCCAGGTGCCCAGGGCGACACGCGACACTTCGAGCGATGTGCCGGCAAGGATTGCGCGCTCCATCTCGATTTCGCCCGTGGTGGTTTCAGCAGCCATGACATCACTCCTTCGTTTGACCAAGCGGCGCTCCGTTGCAGGAGAACGACCGCTCGTCGCAGCCTTCAATCGCACGGATCGACCGGCGCCGCACGGAAGCGTCTCCGTGCTGCAAGGATTGCGCTGCAGATTGCCGCGCGATCCGCGACGCTCGTGTCTAATCTAATGATGGCGGGATGCGGTGCTTGTTGCACCTTGCGGTGATTGACCCGTTCTTGCTTAGAGGTCTTGCTCGATTGGGCGGCTTGGAGGTTATGGGGTACGTTAAGCGCTGCGCTGGTGAATGAACACGGCTGCGCGCCCGCTTAGCCTTGCCTGCTCTCCGATTTGGTCCGGCGCACGCCCAACAGTTCCGCCATCCTCACCAGGTCGGCCAGCGAGCGCGCCGCCATTTTGCGCATGACATGACCGCGATGGATCTTGACGGTGATCTCGCTCAGCCCCAGTTCGCCGGCGATCTGCTTGTTCATCAAGCCGGCAGTGACGAGGCCCATCACCTCGCGTTCGCGCTCGGTCAAGCCTTCGAGGCGTGCCCGCAGGTCCGACATCTGCCGCTCGTCCTTTCGCCGATTGCGATCACGCTCGAGCGCCGCGGCAACGGCATCCAGCATGTCCTGATCGCGAAAAGGCTTGGTCAGAAAATCGACCGCGCCGGCTTTCATGGCCTGAACGGACATAGGGATATCGCCGTGGCCGGTCATGAATATGATCGGAATATGGATGTTCGCCTTGGCGAGCTCGGCTTGGAAGTCGAGCCCGCTTAGCCCCGGCAATCTGACGTCGAGCACGAGGCAGCTCGCCACATCGGGAAGTTTGCTGCGCAAGAAGTCCGCGCCCGAACCGAACGTCTCGACCTTGAGGCTGACCGATCGAAACAGGCTTCTGAGCGCCTCGCGCATCGATTCATCGTCATCGACGACGAATACGGTCGGCTCTTCGGCAGTAGCGGACTGGCGAGCTGGACGCTCGGTCACGGTATTGTCTCCGGGCAGCAGCCTGCCAAAGCAATAGATAGCACTTCCACACGAATTATCGAACTAAGTTTCGGATCAGGCGCCAACAATCCCGTACCTCTCCCGTCGCGCATGAAGCGCATCGACTGTTCGCGATAGCCTAAACCAAAGTATGACGGCCTCCATCGTTGGGTTAGACAGTAAAGCCAAAAATATAATTCATCCGAGGATGGCGGTGAGCCTATCTCCCCCATGACTGCAAGCACGGGCCGCCGGCCTGCCGCTGTTGCAGGAACCCACGGACGACGTCCGTACACATGGAGAGAGGCATCATGAAAGCGCTTATCGCTGCTCTCGCGCTGGTTACGCTCATTGCCAGCCCAACCTTCGCTCAGACTGGCGCCACCGCTGACAGTCCGACCTGTGGCGGCTATGGCTGGGGACCGAGCTCCCCCTGCTATGGTGCCGGTCCATAACGCCGATTGGGCGAGGACTTCTGATTCCGAAGCCCATGCGATGGCGTGTTTTCGACTATGCGGCCGGCCCTTGCGCCGGCCGCCAAACGAAAGTGCACGCTGCGCAGGAGAAAACGATGCTCAGGAAAATCTGCATGGTATCGATCGCTGCGGATTTTCCTGAGCATTGGCCTGCACTCGCCGCCTGGCCATCGGATCGCGCCGCGCAGGCCGAACGGATCGGCGATCAGCGCATCATACGAGAGATCGTTATCGATGGCGGCCTGACCGAGGCCGGATCGGATGACGCGCCCGCCAATGAGCTTCGGCCGAGCTGGGTCGACCACCGCAGCGTTCTCGATCGACCGTATCAACACTCATGGTGAGACGCAGTGATTATGTTCTTCCCGGTCTTTTGGACAGTATATATCCCCATCGTCACGATCATCTTGGCTGCGGCCGGCGAGTGGCTGATCCATGCCTTGCGCCGGCTCCGCGCGCGAGGCCGGCTTGCCTGTTCGAACCGGCGGCGCGCGCGCGCAGCCCTCAATCGGTGAAATCAGGACATCCAATGTACGAGCCTCTCGTATCCGGTGGCACTGTGCGCAGGCTGTGGATCGGCGAAGCCGAGCTTTACGGCCAGCACTTGTTGCGCCTCGACGCCGAAAGTCGGCGCAATCGCTTCGGCGGCGCGGTTTCCGACGAGTTCATCGGGCGGTACGCCGAGTCCTTCACGCTCAGCGGCGCGGTCATCTATGGGTTTTTTGTCGACAGCGTCTTACGCGGCGCGGCCGAGTTGCGCCTGCTCGAGCACACGGGTGACGCCGAGGCGGCCTTGAGCGTCGAGAAGCCGTGGCAGAGCCGCGGCGTAGGAACGGCGCTGCTGGAACGCGTGCTGCTCGCGGCGCGCAACCGGCAGATCGAGCGGCTGCATATGCTTTGCCTCGCCGAAAACCGGCGCGTGCAGCAGCTCGCGCGGAAATTCGATGCCGCGCTCAGCTTTGAAGCCGGCAGCGTCATGGGCGAAATGAAAGCACCACATCCCACACCGATGTCCGTCATGCGCGAGCTTGTGGCCGACGGCACCGACCTTGCGACCGCGATGCTTGACGTCCCGTCGCAGCTCGCAAAGCGACTTGACTATATGAACGGCCCGCCGGAGCGCCGGCGGCGGGATCAGCGATATGAGCGGCTGATGTCCGTCGATAACTGGCGATGAGCGCTCGGTGCTCGCCTATGACTGGCGTTCCAGCAGGGACAGATCATGAAAGGCAGAGGCAGTGTTGTGAACGATTTACTCGAGCTTCAATCCCTGGGCACCCGGCGAGGCTTTCTCAAGTCGACGGGGCCGCGACGCTGGCGCTCGCCGCTCTGGCTAAGATCAAGTAGGCCGTTCTCGCCGTTACCGGTGCGTGACGGCAGGGCTGGGGCCTAGATCTGATTTCAGCATGTCAATCCGGTCCGCGTCGGCGATCCCCGCAATTTCAAACAAAAGACGACAGGCCTCACCAAGCATCTCTGTACCCAGATATTAGTTCAGCTGGGCAAACCTGCACCCGAAGTGTTTGTGTCACATGCAGGCTCTACGGGCGACCGCTGGCGTAACGCAGATCACAGGAGACCAATCATGACTGACCGCATCCCGACCATGACTCATGCCACCGGTTCGCCCGTGGTGGACAACACCAACATTCAGACGGCGGGCCCGCGCGGTCCGGCGCTGCTCCAGGACATCTGGCTGATCGAGAAGCTGGCTCATTTCGACCGTGAGGTGATTCCCGAACGCCGCATGCATGCAAAGGGATGGGGCGCGCATGGCACCTTCACCGTCACCAAGGACATCACCCGCTATACCAAGGCCAAGATCTTCTCGGAGATCGGCAAGCAGACGCCCATGTTCGCCCGCTTCTCGACCGTCGCCGGCGAGCGCGGCGCCGCCGATGCCGAGCGCGACATCCGCGGCACCGCCCTCAAGTTCTATACCGAGGAGGGCAACTGGGACATCGTCGGCAACAATACGCCCGTCTTCTTCTTTCGCGATCCGCTGCGGTTTTCGGACCTGAACCACGCGATCAAGCGCGATCCGCGCACCGGTCTGCGCTCGGCCGACAACAACTGGGACTTCTGGTCGCTCCTGCCGGAAGCGCTGCACCAGGTGACCATCATCATGTCTGATCGTGGGATTCCCAAGTCCTTCCGCAACATGCACCTGTTCGGCAGCCATACCTTTTCGATGATCAACGCCGCTAATGAGCGCACCTGGGTCAAATTCCACTTCCGCACACAGCAAGGTATCGAAAACCTCACGGACGAAGAAGCCGCCGCGGTGGTCGCCAACGATCGCGAGAGCAATGGGCGCGACCTGTTCAACGCGATCGAGAGCGGCAATTTTCCGCGATGGACGCTGTCGATCCAGGTAATGACCGAGCAGCAGGCCCGGACCCACAAGCACAATCCTTTCGATGTGACCAAGGTGTGGCCGAAGGCTGATTACCCGCTCATTGAGGTCGGGGTAATGGAGCTCAATCGCTATCCCGATAACTTCTTTGCGGAAGTGGAGCAGGCCGCATTCTCGCCGGCCAACATCGTTCCCGGCATCGGCTTCTCGCCAGACAAGATGCTGCAGGGCCGGCTGTTCTCCTATGGCGATACCCAGCGATATCGGCTCGGCGTCAATTTCAACCATATCCCGGTGAACGCGCCGAAATGCCCGTTCCTCAGCTACCACCGCGACGGCAAGATGCGGACGGACGGCAACCTTGGTGCGACGCCGACCTACTGGCCCAACAGCAAGGGCTCGTGGATCGATCGGAACGAGGCGCTGATCGAGCCGTCGCTGCCGATCGAGGGTGATGCGACCTATTGGGATCATCGCGTCGCTGATGATCACTATGAGCAGCCCGGCAACCTGTTCAGGAAGATGACCGCCCAGCAACAGCAGCTTCTCTTCGAGAACACCGCCCGCGCCATGGGTGACGCGCGCATCGAAGTCAAGCAGCGCTACATCGCCAACTGCGCCAAAGCCGATCCCGCCTATGGCGCGGGCGTCGCCGCCGCCCTGGGCCTAGCGCTCGACCAGGCTGCCGAATGACTGGTTTCCCTCCAGTAGGAGTAGCGGCATGAGCACGATCATTGCAAGGAAGCACGATCCCGCAAGCGCGATCCAGGGCATCGGGATCCCCGACAGCAAGCTGTGCCGGCAGATCACCGAGCTTGTCCGGGATACCGAGTCGGACCTGCTCTTCAATCATTCGAGCCGGGTTTATTGCTTTGCCGCGTTGACCGGCCTGCGACGTAACCTGCGGTTCGACCGCGAACTGCTCTATGCCGGCGCCATGTTCCACGACATGGGCCTGACACCTCGGCACAGCAGCCGAACCGAGCGCTTCGAGGTCGACGGCGCGAATGTCGCGCGCGACTTCCTTAAGGCCCACAACATCGCGCAAGGCGACATAGACCTCGTCTGGACCGCGATCGCGCTGCACACGACGCCGGGTATCCCCATGCACATGCAGGCGCCACGACCGTCGCGGTCTCGCCGGCAGCCGGATTCGTGATTGAGGCCGTGCTCGCCTTTTTCCTGGTGACGGTGGTGCTCAGCACTGCGGTTGCGGGCCGCGCTGGCAATCTCGCGCCGCTGGCGATCGGGATGACTCTGACCCTCAACATCATCATGGGTGGGGCCCTCACAGGCGCCGCCTTCAACCCGGCGCGGGCGCTGGGCCCGATGATCGTAACCGGCAATCTCAGCGATGCTTGGCTGTACATGGCAGCCCCGATCGTTGGCGCCATCGTCGCTGCCCTGGTTCACACCGGCCTCACCCGACTCGCCCGGCAGCCGGCGATGACGGCCGAGCCGGCTCAGCCCGTCCAGACACCGGCCGGCTGAGAATACTTGGACGCCCGCTATGGGCGCTCGGAAAGGTGACCCCTTCGCCGAGGATTACGTGTCTTGGTGCGACAGGGTTCTGATTGAGTGCAATGCCAATACGCTACGGCCTCTTTAATCTCGGCGGCCTGCTGGACGGTTGGTACATGACGAGCGCGTTCCTCTTCCCGTGCGTTCGGGACAGCACGGATGCGTCCCTTCACGCCGGGCGGGTCTGAACAGGCTTCGACCGAACCTGTTGCCGGATTTAGTGAGCACCGCGCGCCGCACGATCAGTGTCGCTGCCCCTCGTCAGAAGTCGCGCAAGACTGAGCCAACCACGTCAAGAATGCGCAAGCCGTGTCCACGTGAAATGGCTACATCACCACCGGTCTGAACTAGCGCGGAGACCGTGTTGTGGACGATTGGCTCAGCCTCCAGCATCTGACATCGCGGCGGCTTTTCCTCAAGACAACCGGGGTCGCGACGTTGGCACTCACTGCTCCACCGGCGCTGGCCGAGACGGCGGCGGAAGCTGCGGTGCCGCCGAGCGAGCAGGTAAGGCTCACGATCAACGGACAGCGCTACGTCGTCGATCTCGACCCGCGCACCACGTTGCTCGACGCGTTGCGCGAGCATCTCGGCTTGACCGGCTCGAAGAAGGGCTGCGACCAGGGACAGTGCGGCGCCTGCACGATCATCGTCAACGGACAGCGCATCAATAGCTGCCTCGCGCTCGCGGTGATGCATGACGGCGACGAGATCACGACCATCGAGGGCCTGGCCGAAGAGGGCGCTCTCGATCCGATGCAGGCCGCCTTCGTGCGCCATGACGGCTTCCAGTGCGGCTATTGCACCCCCGGCCAGATCTGCTCCGCCGTGGCGTTGTTGGCCGAACACGATGCGGGGTGGCCCAGCTATGTGACGGCGGATGTCGCGACCGCGCCGGCGCTGACCGATGCCGAGATCGCCGAGCGGATGAGCGGCAACATCTGCCGGTGCTCCGCGTATCCCAACATCGTTGCCGCCATCCGCGAGGTGGCCGAGGGGGGCCGTCAATGACGCCGTTCCGCTACGAACGGGCGAGCGAAATCGCGTTCGCCTGCGCATCGGCCGCCCAGCCCACGGCCAAGTTCATCGCCGGGGGCACGAATCTCGTCGACCTCATGAAGCTGCAGATCGAGACGCCGGCGCATCTCGTCGACATCAGCCGGCTGCCGCTTGATCGTATCGAAGAGACCGCGGAGGGCGGCTTGCGCATTGGCGCGCTGGTCACCAACAGCGCGGCCGCCGCCGTCGACATGCGCGTCCGCCGTCGTTACCCGCTGCTCGCGCAAGCCATTCTCGCCGGCGCGTCCACCCAGCTTCGCAACAAGGCCACGACCGGCGGCAACCTGCTGCAGCGCACGCGCTGCGCCTACTTCTATGACACGACCAAGCCGTGCAACAAGCGCGCCCCCGGCTCAGGCTGTGCGGCGCTCGAGGGCCTCAACCGGATGAACGCCGTGCTCGGCGTGAGCGACCACTGTATCGCTGCGCATCCCTCCGACATGGCCGTGGCGATGACCGCACTCGACGCGGTGGTGGAGACCGTCGCGCCCGACGGCTCGGCACGCACTATTCCAATCGACCAGCTTTACCGTCCACCGGGCAACACGCCGCATATCGAAACGGTGCTGGAGCCGGGTGAACTGATCGTCTCGGTGCTGCTGCCGCCGCCCGCCGCCGGTCGGCAGGTCTATCGCAAAGTTCGCGACCGCGCTTCCTTCGCATTCGCGCTCGTTTCGGTCGCGGCGATCCTCGACTTGCACGGCGACCGGGTGCGCGCGGCGCGCGTCGCATTCGGAGGCTTGTCCTATAAGCCGTGGCGGTCGGCCGAGGCCGAGGCAGCGCTCGTGGGCGCGCCGGCGACCCGTGCAGCGTTCGATGCCGCCGGCACCGCTGCACTCCAAAACGCGCGCGGCTACGGCCACAACGATTTCAAGATCCCGCTGGCCCGGCGGACGCTGCGCGCCACGCTCAGTCAAGCAGCCGGACTCGCGTAAGGAGATTTCACATGGCGCAAAGCGACAGTCCGATCGGCCGCCCGCTCAACCGCGTCGACGGCCCGCTGAAGGTGACCGGCCGAGCGAAATACGCCTTCGAATACGCGGCGCAGGGCGAGGCGTCGTATGGGTTCATCGTGTCCGCGCCGATCGGCAAGGGCCGCGTCGTCGGCGTGGATGTGCGGGATGCAGAGCGCGCGCCCGGCGTGCTGCTCGTCTTGACCCAAGACAATGCACCGCCCCAGACCCCTTGGGGTCCGGTTGACCTGCCTGACCGCTTCGCGCGCGCGGAGCCTGCGCTCGATACCGACGCGGTGCGCTATTTCGGGTTCCCGGTCGCGTTCGTGGTGGCCGAAACCTTCGAGCAAGCCCGCGCCGCCGCCGCCCTGGTGCGCCTGCGCTACGCCGCGCAGGCCGGCGAGTATGACCTGCACGCGGCAGCGCCGCAGGCGGAGAAGCCGGACCAGATCGATGGCGGCGCGCCCCCTGACACTGCGGTCGGCGATTTCGCGGCCGCCTTCGCTGCCGCGCCGGTGAAGATCGACGCGGCCTACACCACGCCCTATCAGCACTCAGCCCCGATGGAGCCGCACGCGAGCATGGCGTTCTGGGAGGGCGAGATGCTCACCGTGTGCACGGCGGCGCAGTTGACAACCAGTCCGCGCGAAGGTCTCGCGCGAACGCTCAACATTCCGCCGGAAAATGTGCGCATCATCACGCGCTATATCGGCGGCGGCTTCGGCAACAAATTACCGTACTACGTCGACGCGACACTGGCCGCGATCGGCGCGCGCATGCTGCGGCGACCGGTAAAGGTGGCGATGACGCGCCCGCAGGTCTTCAACACCACGACGCATCGCAGCGCGTCCGAGCAGCGCGTACGGCTCGGCGCCGACCGCGATGGTCGTCTGACCGCCTATGCACAGGAAGCCGTGGTGCAGTCTGCACGCTTCGACACGTTCACCGAACCCGTCGCGCTGGCGGCACGCAGCCTCTATGCCGCGTCCAACCGGCTCACCCGGCATCGCCGCGCCCGGCTGGATTTGTCGCGTTCGGATTCGATGCGCGCGCCGGGCGACGCCATCGGGGTGTTGGCGCTCGAATGTGCGATGGACGAGCTAGCCGAGACTCTCTCACTCGATCCGGTCGAGCTGCGCCTACGCAATGATACGCAGATCGAGCCGGAACTGCACAAGCCGTTTTCCTCGCGCCATCTCGCCGAATGCTTGCGCGAAGGCGCCTCCCGCTTCGGTTGGGAGAGACGCGTCGCCAAGCCCGCGAGCGTTCGCGACGGGCGCTGGCTCGTCGGGATGGGCGTCGCTTCGGCAATCCGCGGCGACCTCCTGAAGCACGCGAGCGCAAGGGCGCGCTTGGAGAGCGATGGCCGGTTGACCGTCGAGCTGGCCATGACGGACATCGGCACCGGCACCTATACGATCCTCACCCAGATCGCCGCCGAGACGATGGACTTGCCGGTCGATCGCGTCACGGTTCGCCTCGGCGACACGAATTTTCCCCCGACCGATGGCTCGGGCGGCTCCTGGGGCGCGGCGACCTCCGGTGCGGCGGTGCTTGCGGCTTGCCGCAAGCTCAAGGGCGGACTCGGCTCCGGGATCACGGAAGCGAAGGGGTCGGTTACCCCGGCCGAGCTCGACAACAGCTACGCACACGACGCCTTCGGCGCGCATTTCGCCGAGGTCGGAGTGGATTGCGACATCGGCGAGGTCCGCGTTCGGCGCATGCTCGGCGTATTCGCGGCCGGCCGCATTCTCAATGCCAAGACTGCGCGCTCGCAGATGATCGGCGGCATGACCTGGGGCATCGGCGCGGCGTTGATGGAGGAAAATCAGGTGGACCTGCGCTACGGCTCGTTCATCAACCAGGATTTGGCGAGCTACCACGTGGCGGTAAACGCGGATATCGGCGCGATCGACGCCGTGCTTCTCGACGAGGCCGACCCGCACGGCGGCCCGCTCGGCAGCAAGGGCTTGGGCGAACTCGGTATCTGCGGGGCGGGCGCGGCCGTCATCAACGCCATCCATAACGCGACCGGCGCGCGCATCCGCGATTTCCCCGCCACGCCGGACAAGCTGCTTCCCGCGCTCGAAGCGCTGGACGGCTAACTTGGATGCCCCCTCCGAAGCACTCGTCGAAGTCTGGCAAAGGCTCAGGCTTTCCCTCAAACAGCAAGCGCTCGCCGTCGAATGATCGTCTGCTCATGCAATGTCTTGAGTGACCACGAAATACGGAACGTGGTGAGAGCATCGCGGGAGCAACCGCCGAGCGCCCAACGAGTCTACGATTGCCTCGGCTGCAGCATCCGGTGCGGGCGCTGTGCCCGCGCCGTCAAGCGGATCATCACCGAGGCCTCGATCGGCTGCGCTGAGCGGGCGGCCAAGGGCATGTCGGGTCTCCGGAACGGTGGTCATCTCGACCGTCAAGGGGATTGGATCCGCAAGTATTTAGAGCAAGACCAACCTGATCACGCCAATAACGGACAAGTCATTTCCCGGTCTGCAGAGTAGATCAGACACAAGACGAGCGCATTCACTGGCTTCTCGACGGTCGGCGTTTTGCGCGCCTCCCCAATCACGGGAAGCCGGAAATGGATACGCAAATCAGGGGAAAGCCAGTGGCAGATTTGCGAGATTATCTCGCGGAAGAGCGAACGTTTCTCGCGTGGATCCGCACTGCCATCGCATTAATGGCCTTCGGGCTTGTTCTGGCGCACTTTGGGATCTCCGCGGATGAGCCGCACCCGACCCAAGGGGGCCCCGGCATCGAGCCCCATGAGTTCTCACTCTGGTTTGGGGCCGCCCTGATCACCGTCGGCGTGATCGTAAATCTCGCTTCCGCATGGCGCTATGTGCGCCTGGTCAGCCAATTGAACCGCGGTCAGGTCGTGCGCCGCTGCGTCTCCAAGCAAGGCGTGGTCGTGGCCATGTCTCTGGCGCTGCTCGGCATGCTCATGGCGATTTACATGATTCGGGATCTGCCGCAGCCGCCGAACACGCTGCATGCACAAGCGGTGCACATGCCCGCGTCCACAGGAGACCATGATGCGCGGTTCAGATAAGCGTTACCTCGACAACACTGCTCCATTCTTTTCGGCAGGTCTGATCATCCGACAAAAGGAGCCGAAGAATCTGGAGGCGCCCTTCGATCGGATCGACTCCTATCTCACTCCGACGGAGCTGTTCTACATACGCAGCCATTTTCCAACGCCAAGGTTGGACCGCGCCTCCTATCAGCTGCGCATCGATGGTGCGGTCAGCCATCCGTTGAGTTTGAGTTACGAGGACTTGCGCAACATGCGATCCGAAACGCGGGTCGCCACGTTGGAGTGCGCAGGGAATGGCCGAGTCTTTCTCGTCCCGCAGGTGCAAGGAGCACAGTGGGAGCTCGGAGCGGTCAGCAATGCGGAATGGACGGGCGTGCCCCTGCGAGCATTGCTGGAGCGTGCCGGTCTGGCAGAAGACGCTTGCGAGATCGTGCTCGAAGGAGCGGATCGCGGAATACCCAAAGAAGAGCCCCGTCCGCCCGGGCCGATCTCGTATGTTTGGAGCCTGCCGCTAGCCAAGGCATTGCAGCCGGAAGTTCTGATCGCGTATGCGATGAATGGTCGTGATCTTGCGCCCGACCACGGATTTCCGGTCCGCGCGATCGTGCCGGGTCATTATGGCATGGCTTCCGTCAAGTGGCTGACCCGCATCGAGGCCGTGCGTGAGCCGTTTCACGGTTATTGGCAGACGACGGATTACGCCTATTGGTCTTCGTCGGATGGAAAGCCGGTGCGGCGCGCGTTGGGAGAAATGCAACTCAAGTCGCAAATCGCGCGGCCGCGCGTCTACGAAACCGTGGCGCCGAATCGGATCTATACGGTTTGCGGCGCCGCATGGGCAGGCGACACCGACGTGACCGAGGTTGCCGTGAGCACCGATGGCGGCCAAACCTGGGCTGAGGCGGAATTTCTAGACCCGGTGCGACGGCATGCCTG
>Ga0209239_1002245_pt1 | contig 11529 bp, 7 predicted proteins | sample GraSoi013_2_20cm_FD_185824 | JGI IMG/M metagenome (GOLD analysis project Ga0209239, IMG submission 185824) | Grasslands soil microbial communities from the Angelo Coastal Reserve, California, USA - Sample 10_02_2013_2_20cm (SPAdes) (version 2) | ecosystem: Environmental > Terrestrial > Soil >...
CTTTTCATTTAAATGTTCACTGCCGATTGCAAGTAGCTTCTCTCGTGTAGTTCGAAGCTCCGTCATCAAAGGCTCGAGATTATGTTGTTCCCACATCATGACTCGCTGGATAGCCTCAACTTGGGATGGCGTCAAACTGAGATACGTAGCCAAAGAGGGATTGAGTTGAAAAGATGAGAACGGCAACGCCACCATTACGACTTCGTTTCCTTGCGTTGAGTCCGGTTTTGCTTCAACATCCGGAATTCTCGCCAAGTCCTGTTCTTCGATTCCACGCCACAAGCTCAGCAGTTCAAACTGCATGTGGGTGAGTTGGTAATGCTCGGCACTCATTTCTCTTGCCTGCTCGCTGCTTAAGTCCCCTCGCTTTGCAGCGTCTGCGATCGTCGCGAGTGTTGCAGAGAACTTCTGTGTGAGAGCAATCATTAATGAGTCATAATCCTGCAACACTTGTTTGGGATCATCCGGCACAATGGCCGTATTTGTTAGGACATTCGTGACTGCTGGGTCTTCAACGGGAGAGACGAGCCCTGAATCACTTCTACTGTGAGCCTTCGTCTCGGCTTCATCAGCAGCCGCAAGTGCACCGGGTACCACAGTAGCCAGGAGAAGAAGCGATAAAAACATCTTTGTTTTCATTTGAAACTTCCTTTTCACTATTGCTGCCACCCTCCTCCGAGTGATTGATAAAGTTGCACGAGCGCCAAACGCTCATTCAGCTGGGCTTGCACTAGATTGAGTTCCGCTGAAAAGTAATTCGTTTCGCTGGTCAGCACTTGCAGGTAGCTCGCGCCGCCGTTCTTGTAAAGAACCTCGGAGAGTTGATCGGTCTGCTGCGCTGCTTGTGTGAGCAATTCTTGTTGTTCGCGGAACTCGCGGTCTTTTTGAGAAGCGACGAGTGAATTGGAAACTTGTTCCAGGGCGTTCTGAACCGTTTGCTCGTAGGAGAGCACGGTTTCTTGCCAGTTCGCGCGGGCGAGCCTGAGTTGAGAGCGGAGCGCTCCGCCCTGGAAGACAGGCTGACTTACATTGAAGGCCGCGTACCAAGTCTCCGAGGGCGCTGTGATGAACTGGTGCAAGGCGTTGCTCTCCAAGCCTCCCAGTCCAGTGAGTGAAAGGTTTGGAAAGAATGAGGCTTTTGCCACGCCGATTTGTGCGTTCGCTGCAACCATCATCTCTTCCGCTTGGCGGACGTCCGGCCGACGCTCCAGTAATTCGGAAGGCAGGCCGGCCGGAACGTTCTGGGGAACGGGCTGTTCGGTAAGCGCACGTCCGCGGGGAATGGATTGGGGATTTTCGCCGAGCAGAACACTGAGCACGTTCTCCTGTTGCTGGATTTGCCGCTCTAGGTCTGGGATCGTTTCGGATGCGGTGTAGACGAGCTGCTCTGCTTGGCTCACGTCCAGTCCGGAGTTCGAGCCGTGGCTTTCAAGGAACTGCGTTAGCTTGAGGGACTCTTGCCGCGAGGCCAGTGTGCGCTTCGAGATCTCGAGTTCACTGTCGAGCGCCCTTAGCTGGAAATAAGCTGTCGCTAAATTGGCGACCAGAGAAGAAATCACCGCTCGCTGCCCCCACTCGGTTGCGAGTAATTGGGCTCGAGCCGCCTCGGTCTGTCTGCGATACTTCCCCCAGAAGTCTAGATTCCAGATCACCGATAGATTCAGGTCGCCCGCGTTGACCTGGTAAGCGGGAAATACTTTTGTCACCTTGGCGTTTTGTTGGCTGTAAATGTCGGCGCCGACGCTCGCGGACGGAAATTGGTTGGAGCGTGTGATCCCGACTTGCGCCTGAGCTTCGAGCACTCGAGCGGCGGCGATGCGCACATCATAATTTTGCGCAATGGCGGTGTGAATCAGCTGCGTGAGCACCGGATCCTGATAAAGCTGCCACCATTGCTCGTTGCCAAGCGACGAGGCTTGGGTGGCTAGTTGCGGTTCCGGCGTACGGTATTCTTGAGGAACATTCACCGCAGGCCGTTTGTACTTCGGGCCCATCATGCAGCCGGCTTCTAGAACCAGCACGGCTAGGATTCCTAAGAGTGCAGTGTTCTTCATAATTCAATCCCCCAGACTGGGCGCCTCGGCGGGAGCGAGTGGCAATGCTTTCCGTTTCTCAGCGCCTGAGAATTTCTCAACGACGTAGAAGATCGCCGGAACAAAGAACCTGCCGATAAACGTCTCCGCCAGCATGCCTCCGATCACGGTCGTTCCGATAATCTGTCGCGCGACTGAGCCTGCGCCGGACGCTATCCATAGCGGCACGCACCCGACAATAAAGGCGAGCGCCGTCATCATCAGCGGCCTGAACCGAAGCCTCGCCGCCGAAAGTGCTGCATCGACGAGGGACATACCGCGTTCGTAGTCCTCTTTCGCGAACGCGACGATAAGAATGGAATTCTTAGCGCCCAGGCCGATGAGCATTACCAGGCCAATCTGGGTGTAAACATCGTTCTCCATCTGGACCATGTACGGCGGCATGTAAAGGCCGATTACAAAGCGACGCAGCCACAGGGCTGCGAGGGCGCCGAATACGGCGACAGGAGTGCTCAGCAGGACGCTGAAGGGCAACGTCCAGCTTTCGTAGAGCGCCGCAAGAATCAAAAAAACGAAGAGAAGTGAAAGTGCGAAAATGGCCCAGGCTGGCACACCCTGCCGCGCTTTTTGCTCCTGATAAGACATACCCATGTAGTCGAAGCCCATTTCGTGGGGCATGGTTTGATGGAAAACATCTTCGAGGGCCGCGGTCGCCTGTTGAGAGCTATAACCGGGGGCAGCGCTGCCGAAGATCTGTGCGGCGCGATACTCGTTGTAGCGTAGGGTGAATTCCGGGCCGTAATCGGTCTCGAAGTTCGCGAGCGAGGAAAGGGGCACGTTCTGGCCCTGGTTGTTGCGCACATAGAACTGCGACAGGTTTTGCGTATTCGCTCGGTAAGGCGCCTCGGCCTCGATATAGACCTGCCAGGTGCGGCCGAAATCATTGAAGTAATTGACGAAAAGGCCACCCATATATGCCTGAATGGTTTGATAGACATCGCTGATGGCGACACCCTGCTTGAGTACTTTGTCCTCGTCCACATTGATGTACTGCTCGGGCACGCTCGGAATAAAGGTTGAACTGATCATGCCGATTTCAGGGCGCTTGCGAGCGGCTACCAGGAATTTGTTCAAGTTATCGGAAAGAAACTTCACATCCTTTCCGGCGCGGTCTTCCAGGACGAACTGAAATCCACCGGAGGTGCCAACGCCGGGTACCGCAGGCGGCGAGAAGCCGAAAACAGTCCCCTGCGGCAATCGGCTGAGTTCCTGATTCAGTCGAGTTTTTATTTCCTGATACTGTTCCGCTCTGCTCTTGCGATCGCCCCAGGGTTTCAACGTAACGAAGAAGAAACCGTTGTAGCTGGTGTGGGCGAAGCTGAGCAGATTGAAGCCGATAACCGATGTCGTGTATTGAACTCCCGGAATGTTTGCGAGAACGTTCTCTACCTGTTTCCCAGCCTCGCTGGTGCGTTCCATCGACGCCGCGATAGGAAGTTGCATGCTGACGTAGAGGTAGCCCTGATCTTCATCCGGCATAAAGCTGGAGGGCAGGCGGTTGCCAAAGAAAAACGCGCCCAGACCGAAGAGAACGAGCAGCACCATCACGAGCCCGCCCTTGCGAATTACCGCGTGGGACCACCGCACAAAACCATCGGTACTGCGTTGCCAATAGCGGTTGAATGCGTCAAAGAATTTCCCGAGAGGTCCGCGGCGCCTGTGGCTGCTTTCCTCTGATTGTGGTCGCAGCAACAGGCCAGCGAGTGCTGGGCTGAGCGTGAGCGCGTTGAAGGCGGAGAGGATTACAGAAATGGCGATGGTCAGGGCGAATTGCTGATAAAGCCTCCCGGTGATGCCTGGGATGAACGCCGTAGGCACGAACACCGAAGCCAGCACCAGGGCAATCCCCACAACGGGCCCGGAGAGCTCCTCCATCGCTTTGAGAGCCGCGTCCTTCGGAGCCATTCCCTCTTCGATATGGTGTTGCACGCCTTCAACCACCACAATTGCATCGTCAACCACCAGACCGATTGCCAGGACAAGGCCCAACATCGAAAGTGTGTTGATTGAGAAGCCGAATAGCGGGAACAGGGCAAACGTGCCAACGAGCGAAACGGGGACTGCCAGCATAGGAATCAGGGTGGCGCGCCAGTCTTGCAAGAAGAGGTACACCACAAGGATGACCAGTAAAATCGCAATCACCAACGTTTCGACCACTTCCCTCATGCCTTCGCTGACCGGCAAGGTTTGGTCGAGCGATATCGCATAATCGACATCTTCTGGAAGGCGGTCCTTCATACCGGCCATCAGCTTGCGGACACCCTCCGCAGTTTGAAGCGCGTTAGATCCGGGCAGCTGGTAGATGGCAATGATGGCGGTGGGCTTCCCATTTAGACGGCTGATCGTGCTGTAGTCCTGCTGGCCCAGCTCCACCCGCGCCACATCTTTCACGCGCACGGTTCCGCCATTCGGGGATTCGCGAACAACAATGTTGCCGAATTGTTCCGGAGATCTCAGGCGCCCCTTCGCCAGCAATGCGTAGGTGAACTGCTGGTTCTTCTGGGCTGGCTCGCCACCTATCTGGCCAGCTGGATTTACTTTGTTCTGGGCCTGGATGGCGTTCGTAATATCCGTGACAGTAATGCCCAGTTTCGCCAGCTGATCGGGCTTTATCCAGAGCCGCATGGCATACTGGCCAGCTCCGAAGACCTCCGACCGGCCGACTCCATAGGAGCGGCCGATGGGGTCGTTGAGGTTGATGTACGCATAGTTAGAGAGAAACGCAGCGTCGCGGGTGCCGTGGGGCGAGTATAGGCCGACCAGCATGAAAGGAGCGGTGGCCGACTTTCGCAAGCTAATCCCATAGCTCGTTACCTCGGGCGGAAGTTGACCGTTTGCCAGTTGCTGCCGCGATTGGGTAAGCACGAGATCCGTGTTTGGATCAGTTTTGAGATCAAAATCGACGATCAGAGACGTTTGCGAACCATTAGTGGTGTTCACGGAATACATGTATTCCATGTTGTCCACACCGGTAATTTGCTGTTCGATTGGCGTAGCGACGGACTGCTCGAGAGTCTTTGCGTCGGCACCGGGGTAGTTAGCTTGCAACCAGATTTCCGGCGGCGCAATATTCGGAAACTGTGCGATTGGTAAAAGCGCAATCGTGATCGCGCCAACGATGACGGTAAGAATCGCGATCACAATCGCGACGATGGGGCGTCGGATGAAAAAACTCGCCATAATTAGCGCTCCTCGGTTTCTTTGTACGGCGTGGGATTCACCAGTTCGCCTTCTTTTGCCTTCTCCGCGCCAACCGCCACGACGCGTTCTCCCGGCTTCAGGCCCGTCGTGATCACCCAGAGCGTGCCCACTCTCGGCCCGACCTCTACGGTACGGAGCTGCGCACGTTTATCGGCGCCGACCACAGTGACCTGATACGTTCCTTGCTGCTGATTCACGGCCGCCTGCGGCACCAGCAGTGCTCCCGTGATGTTTCCGGTGGGCGTCCGAATGCGTGCATATTGGCCCGGTCGCAACAGATTCTTTGAGTTGGGGAACTCGCCCACGATCTGGATGGTTCCGGTCTGCGTGTTTACCTGGCGGTCCGCGAAGATGATTCTGCCCGGATGCGCGTAGGCACTCCCGTCGGCCAAAGTTAACTGCAACGGGATTTGTGAGGCGTGCGTCAGAAAGTCCACGCTCCCCGGACCGCCGCCGTCCGCCATACGCAGGTATTCCTGTTCGCTGATAGGGAAATAAACCTTGATCGGACTTACCTGCGAAACCGCGGTGAGGACCGTCGACGGCCCCACCAGGTTGCCCACCTGCACAGTGTTGATGCCGGCGATTCCGTCGATTAACGACACGACTCTCGTGTAGCCCAAATTCAGCTCGGCCTGTTCGACCGCCGCTTGGCCGGCCTCAACTCCTGCCTTCGCCCCACGGAGCGACTGCGTGTCCGTATCCAACTGACTTTGGGGAATGGCATGAGCCTCCGCTTCGGGAATATCACGCTTCACGTTCGTTTCGGCGTTCGCCATCTGCGCCTCAGCCTGCGCCAGCTGTCCTTTGGCTTGATCAAGCACGGCTTGAAAGGGACGGGGATCGATCTCAAAGAGGAGCTGACCCTTTTTGACGAATGCGCCTTCGTGATAATCCTGGCGAATCAGGTAACCGCTCACCTGAGGCTGAATCTGCGCATTGACGTAGCCTTCGAGCGTTCCCACCCACTCCCCTTGAACCGGCACATCCTTTTGAATGACCGGCGCGACTTCGACCATCGGTGGTGGAGGCGGGGCTGCAGCCCGCACGTTACCGTTGCTGCAGCCAAGGGCATGGAGCAGGAGAACCGTACTAACTAAGGCTGTAGATATTTGCTTCATCATCTCTTTCCCCTCAATCGTGGTTACTTAACTTCCGTTTCAATCGCGTCACTGGCGCGCCTGATTCGGGACGCTGCTCGGTTGGGGGGAAATGTGGCCCGAGAGCCGCCTCGTCGATTTCAGGCGCGTCAGTCACGCGATTGCACTCTTCTCCCAAGGCAAATCGCATGCCAAAACCGACACGAAGCTAAGTAACGGCAATTGAAGGAAGTTTTCAGGCAGTGCGGCGCAGGAGCTGTCGAAGAGGTCGAAAGTGTCGAGAAGGCCGGTGCGCGACAACCGAACTTGTCCACAAGAAATGGCGCCGGAAACCTAATGCCAGGAGAAGTGCAGAAGGGACGAATCGCGCCTAATGGCAGTTTTGGCAAATGTATTGCGTCAGTTCGAGGTGAGCGAACGAACTGCCGGAGAGAGGGCCATCAGGCTCGACTCCGCTGCGCGACTAAATCATCTAGTCGAAGGAATAGTGAATGGAATCTAAAGAGTACGATTTTACGCGGATCCAGGAAAGGCTGACATGGATTACATCACGACTGAGTGATCATCCGACGATTGCCGGACGCTTGCCTTGAGCCTTCTTTCTGCGCCGATGATCCACGATTCTGTGAGCCGTCGCCTCTTGTTCTCGCACGTTCACCTTATAATCTTTAGCTTCCCAGCGATCTTCGTCGAGCCACAGGAAAGTGAATTGAATGGGATTCTTCTGCTCTTTAGGCAGCGGAATATCTACGAACTCAATGCCAATCGCTGTTCCGTGTGACCTTGTGTCTGTCGAGTGTTGCCAGTCGTCGCCGGTCCAATGCAATAGAAACGGAGAGTTAGCTTGGATTCGCAGAAGCGCACCCGCCGGTACCGTTTGCACTTGATGATTCGGTTTCCAGACTTCAATGGTCTTGCGTTGGCCGGTTCCTGTAACGTAGCGCTCGTATACTGGCTCGACCAAATCGAAGACTCTATGGTCGGCAGCAGAGCGATGCAGCTTGACGTATTCCGAATGTGCCCAGAGGAGGGGCATCGCTGCATCGGTGGTTCCACCGAAGCGAAGATATGGAGGTACGTCTGGACCATCCCAGATCTGTTCGGGCATCAATCCAATTCCTTGTGAGAAATTTTCAAGAGCCTTCAAATAGGGCAAGGGGTTGCGTCCAGCTGCAACTTCGTAATGGCCGCGCTCGCCTGTCAGCAAAGGCCAGGGGCGGCCCCTGCCCCAACTGCTGTACGACGAACCGTCTTCGCGCTGGCCATATCCATCGTGGTTATACCGACGCCAGGCAGGACCGTGGGGTGTTTGAACTTTCAGCACGGCATCAACGACACGGAGCGAGTCCTTAATAATAGGATCGTCTGCACCGCGAACGCCGTAACGTACTAATTCCAGAAAGCCAGCATCAACGATCTCTTTTGCCGGGAATTCATCGCGAGCGCCAGGAGGCTGGTTGGCAAGTACCAGAGTGCCGCAATTCGGGTCCTCATCGGCGCAATCGACAGAGCTGGCGGGATTGACACGGATGTAGTGACGCCTGATTCCCGGCACGAGGGTTCCTTCGGTCGTCACAGTCCAGGGCTCTATGTGCGATTCGAGAAAATCAGCATAATCGCGAATGAACTCGGCAGTAGCGTGCTCGCCACGGTCATCAAAGAACTCCGCTCCGCAAATTAGCGCCGCAATGTGTACGGCGAGAGTGGATGGGGAATACCCTCTGGCCTCCTCCCAGCGATCCTGCGCTGTGATCGGCCCTTCGCGGATGAGAAAGCCACAGGCGCGACGAACCATCTCAAAAGGAAGGAAATTTCCCAAAGCTTTGTTCTTCCAGAGTCTCCATGTCAGTAGAACTGGAAACGCAACCTCGTCGAGCTGAATGCCCGCCCAGTATGGTCGGCCGTCCAGCCAGAAGTTTTGATAAAAGCCGCCGTCTTCCCGCTGTGAGACCGCAAGATAAATCAGAGAGCGAAGGGGTGTGCTTGTGTCTCCGGCCGCCAATAAGCCAGTGACCGACTTCACCAGGTCCCGGGTCCAAACCAAGTGATAGCCGCCCAGTTCGTCATCGCTCTTTTGGTCGCCCCAGGGAATACTGAGCGATGCGATCATTGCGCCCGAGTAGGTCTTGTCTTCGTGCGCCAGCAGAAGGTTGACGCTGCGTTCATACAGCTTGACGTTGTTGGACGTCGACGCAAGCGAAAACCGTTTCGAGGTTTGCTCCCATTGGTGAATAAACGCTTCACGTGTTCGTTCGAATGGAACGTTTAACGACTGACCTAGAGTACTCAGCGCATCGTGCAGAGTTGTACCGAAAGCGACGCCAACCGTAAACTCCGTACCGTTAGAGAGATCCAGCCCGCCAGTCAGGGCGATGTTGCCGTCTAGCGCTTCTTGATACTGCCAATCGAGGCGATAGTTGTCAGCCAAGTCGGTCCAGCCATCATTCACTCCGACGTATCCACAAGACGCTTCGGTGAACGGAACCGTCGCGCCAATTGCAAGCCACGTATTTCCCTTATGCGCGAGCAGAACTTTGTAATCCCCAATTTGTAGAATTCCCCCATTGTTGTGCCATCCACCAATTTCGAGGTGCGGCGCACAAAGGACATACATCTTTAGTCTGGACAGCAACTCAGGCGGTGCTTCAACACGGGTGTGAATGAGTAGGCAATTCTGGTACGGATCGCCAAGGATCGTCTTCAGAATCGTATAGCGGCTCTCGTTTTCGCGGTTTGTTACTTCAAATCCCAATGCCGCTTCAGTGATGCAGTCGATTTCCGAGGTAAAGTTCCTGCGCTCATCGTGGAAAAATGTTTCGCCATCGGTGAAAAGGAATTGCAGGTCGCGTATTTGCGGAGTGTCGATTGTGGGGTAGTAGACCTCGGTCACACAACCAGCATCGAGCGTGTACCAGACCCGACTGGAGGTCGAATATGCGGTGCCGACCGCGAGCTTGGCACCGTGTGTCCAACGTGGCTCAATGCCCGGGCCGCCCGGCGCGCGATGTGTCACTTTGCTTGTCATCCCGATCTCCTTTGGGCGACTCCACCAAAGTTTGGGTTCTTTCGCATCCGCACAACCGACCCGCCCTCTTCGAAGGAGACTTCGTCCATTAGCGTCTTCATGAGGTAAATTCCACGCCCATGTGTAAACAGCCGGTTTTCGAGGAGGGTGGGATCCCCTACAGAACTGCTGTCAAATCCAGGACCTTCGTCCCGAACCGTAATTGAGACTTCTCCGTCCATGTAGCAACGGCACGTGACGTAAACGCTCTTGAACGAGTTACTACCATTGCCGTGGATCACGGCATTCGCTAGGGCCTCAAGCAAGGCCATCTCGATGTCGGTCTCGCTTCCATCCGCCTTCCGAAAGTACAGAACGAACCGCATTAACTGCTCTACAAATGGAGAGACGGCCGCGACCTTACTAGGAAGCGACTGTCGCAACTCTACGTAGGGAATAGAGTGACCGTTGCGTGGCAGAGGCGAGAGCGATTGAGTGTGAGCCATTGCTGCAATCTCCATTTGGAATTTCCGTGCCATTTCTCATAGAGAGGCAAGGCTCATGCCAAATGTCGCTCTGAATTAAGTGATTGAGTTCTAGAGAGACCTACCGAAGCTCGTGGGTCATGCGGGTGACGAATCTGTTGAAAGTGTTGAGAGCGACGAGAGTTACAGCGAGCCGAAGATTGCCGCTAGTGCGCAAATGCTCTCCGGGTCCAAAGATCCGCTATGAGCTCATTTTTTTCGCCCTACCACAAAAGCGCATCATCTCCAGTAGAACCACAGGAAGGCCAAGCAGACCCCCAACGCGATGTATAAACAGACGCAGATCACGACCGCCATCACCTTGATCCTGATCACCCGAATCTTGCTCGGCCGCCGTTGTTGGGGCCGGCTCAAGATAGCAGATCGCATCATAGATCTCCGTATCAGTTAGGTCGTCGATATTCCAATCTGGCTCCCGATTTGTCAGCATGAGACACTCTCATCCGTGTATCGTGCATCGTGTATCAGAACTTCGCCATCCGATCTTGGCCTGGGTCATTTCACTCCTTCTCCTCCATGAGCGGTTGGTTCTGCAAAGGAACCCTATGGCTTGACTCCATCAGTTCCCTAAGAGCGCGGGCACGAGACTCCAGGATCTCTCTGACCGAGCAGTCGAGGAGAAGGGCGCAGTCGTGATCCGAGTAGTGCTCCAGGACGGACATGATGAATACAAACCGCTCGAAATCTTCAAGGCTCAAAACAGCTTCTAATGCGAAGTGTCGGTCTGGAGCGCTCGATAGTTGCTCAATCTCGGAAAAACTGGTGTTAGACAGGCGCGAATTGGAATGGATTGGTCGCGGCTTCATTTCACGAATCGCATTCTGGACTATTACTCGCTTCGCCCAAGAACGTGCCCATTCACGAAATACGCGGTTTTCCCTGACACAATCTTCAAGGCCAACTACGAGGCATCGCTCCGCCTTTGCGGGATCGCGCGTAAGTAGAAACGACAGCTGATAGAGCTGCCTCAGATCCTCATTGAAGATTGTGTGAAAGTCCTCGCGACTCGCGTATACATTCGCTTCTTTGTGGGGAGCCTGCATCTGGGTTTGTTCAGTCATTTCTTGGTCTCCAAATAGCAGAGCGTGGGACTCATTGGCGCAACCACTCCCGAAGCCTGCTACTTTTGTTCGTCAGTTGTGGGGAATCAAGAGCAGTTGCCACTCGCAGGGCAGCCTTGTATCGACTTACAGGTCGCAGCGCACAAACGAACAAGGTTGCCACTGCCAGAATCGCAGCATGCGCCAGCGATCTGCGGCGCCACAATCTTGCTAGAAACACTGCAATGCGAGCCGCCAAGAGCGGACGTAAAGTCTGCGCCAGCGTCCAATGCAAGTGACCGTGAAAAAGGTATCCAACCGCAATGTAAGTACCGGACCATGTCAGAGAGCCAATGCTTTCGTAAGTGAGAAACCTGGGGAGTGACACGCCTGCTTTGCCAGCCAGTAGCGACGCGAAATTCGAGCCAGAAACGAACTTTGCTAATAGCATGCTGGCAGCTGAATGGCCCCGCATGAGCTTCAGTGCGCGAGCTTGCCACTTGCCGTTTGTTCGGCAAAACCGATGACCCTCGGGCCAGCCCTGCC
>Ga0209239_1002252_pt1 | contig 11505 bp, 12 predicted proteins | sample GraSoi013_2_20cm_FD_185824 | JGI IMG/M metagenome (GOLD analysis project Ga0209239, IMG submission 185824) | Grasslands soil microbial communities from the Angelo Coastal Reserve, California, USA - Sample 10_02_2013_2_20cm (SPAdes) (version 2) | ecosystem: Environmental > Terrestrial > Soil >...
GCGGTATTGCGGCCAGGTCATTTGGTTTTTTCCGACAAAATCTTTCCACTTTTTCTCATCTTCGTCCAAACTCACGCTCATTATCACCAGCGGCTGACCCTGAAATTTTTTGGCGATCTGTCTTATACGTGGCAGAGCTTCCTTGCAAGGGGCGCACCATGTTGCCCAGAAGTCGATCAGCAGGACCTTGCCCTTTAGATCATCGAGTGAGACGCGCTGTCCATCGGTCGTCGTGACCGCAAATACTGGCGCCATCCGGGCTCGCGCCAGCTCGGGCTGGCTGATAAATCGTAGTGCACGCTGCCGATTTAGATCGTCGGCCGGCCTCAGCTTCACAAACTTCTCAAACTGGGTTTTGGCTGCATCATCCTGCTTCAGTCGCGCCAGCGCTTGTCCGTCGGCAAATATCGCGTCCGGGAAATTCGCGAATGCCGCCAGCGCCTTGGTCATCTCTTCGTGCGCACGGCTGAATAGCTCATCCTTATTTTTGTCCAAGCCCTCGTCGAACAATACAACCCCGAATTCGTAATGTGCGAGTGCCACATCTTTGTCGCCCTGTACCTGAGACGCAACTTCCCCCGCCGCGGCTTCGGCGGTCTTCCAGTCCCGAAGCTCAATCCCATACTGGATCATCTTTTTCTTACATGACAGACAGTGCCCGCCGTCCTGTTTATCGGCTTTCTTGAAGTTGTCGAGCGCCGCATCCTTCCTTCCTTTGCTCAAATGCTCAAGGGCTTCCTTGTAGGTCTTCTGCGCCTTCTCATTCGTTGGACCTTCAACCTTCTCCTCTGCCAGCACTGGCGTGATGAAAAATAACAGCATCAATACTATCCCGGCGACCCGCATAGAGCCCTCCTGCTACTCAGAATTGGATTGAGGAAATTATCATGAATTGGTGGATTTCCGCGAATATTCCTGCAAATCCGACGGTTAATGAGTTACCCAGTATTTAGGAAGCTATTTAGTACTCACATGTCTAACTTACTTGCTTTGCGTAACCAGTTCTAAAATTCAATCCGTCATTGACCCCAGCGCTTGGGGTCGTAGGAAAAGTCAACCAGGCCATCGCGGTAGTCGATCTTGATGTCGAGAAGGTGCAGCATGGCAAAGCCGAGGATACCGGACACTTCCGTACCAGTTGCGTCGCTTACATGCGTCAGATCAAAAGCTACCAAGTCCTGATTTTCTTGTTTCAGGTGACCAAACTGGATCGCGGCTTTGTCGGCGCGGTAGACTTGCTTCACCGAGCCACTAATGCCGCGGACGGTAGTGCGGGAATCACCATGGACCTTGGTCACCTCGCTGGCTGCACTGGATGAAATGATGTTGTTAAAAGCTCCGGTGTCGAGCAGGAATAGCTTAGCCGGTGCATCGCCGATTAACGTCGGAACCAACAAGCTGTGGCCGAAGCGAAAAACCTGGGTGTATGACTTCATTTCCGGAGCAATATAGCGATCCTGCAGCCCAGGGTGCGCCGGCCTGGCGTTTTTTTCTGCTTTGGTTTCGGAGGTCTTGTCTACAGGCTCTCCGCCTGAGGCATCAGAGTCATCTTCATCGGTTTGCAGGGTGATGGTTTTTGCACTCTCATCCGGACGTTTGGGCAGTTCCCTCAAGTGCAGCTTTTCGTAAGGAAAATCAATGTCGACCAGAAAGGCGGAGAAGACGTCGGCCCCGATCAACCCGTCGTCTTCAGCCACGGATCGCTGTTCGAGCACCTCCACCGGGCAGTTCTGGAATTCCAGTTCGCCGATCTTGAGAGAGTTCGCCAGTCCTACATAACCCTTCCTCCTGCCCTTCTCTCCTATGCCCAAAATATCGGTGTCCGAGAGCCGAGTCACACCGGCCTTCTCGGCCAGGTTGCGGTTGATCAAGATTCCGGATGCACCCGTATCGAGCAACAGCCTGGATTTCTTACCATTGATCATCACAGAGAGCCCGTACCCGCGCAGGCGCGTCGGGTCCGTTAGCAGGCGGATCAACTCTGTCTCGGTCGTGGTGGTCGTGCTGACCAATTGGCAAGCTCCCCGTGGATCTTTGGCACGCGCCTTCAGGTATTCGAGGTAGTGTTGCATCCCGGCGCGCGTTTCCGCGTCGTCGTTAGTTTCCCCGGCAAGATATTCTTCCAGAAATTTGATCCGCTCGGCGCGGCTTAGCTTTCCCACCCATGACTTGCGGATTTCCGGATCGGTCGGATCCAACTGGTGCGCCCTGTCGATCATGGTCTGGCCACTTTTGTACATGGAAATGGCGTGGCGCACCCGTGCCAATCCCAAGTAGGCACGGGCCTCCGGATGTCCCGAGTTGATCACTTTGACCCATTCCTCTTCTGCTTCGCGTATCTTCCCCTGGCGAAAATAAACTTCTCCCAAAGCGACCCGCACCCGTGGGGAATCGGCTACCTTCACTCCCTTGGTGATTATGTCATTCGCTTGCTTGACGTCTTTTTTCTTCAGGTAGACATGAGTCAGACCGGCAAAGATATCCGGCGAGTTTGGCTTTTCTTGCAGCAGTTGCTGGTATTTCTGCACCGCACCGTCGAAATCACCCTTGCGGTAAAGTCTTGTGGCTTCACCGAAGGGGTCGGGCGCGGCAGCAGGCTCGGCCGAAATCGCAGCCGCTGAAGATGATTGCAAGGTACTGGGTGTTGCGGCCGATGATGACGGAGATTGATCAGACGAACTCGATTGAGACTGATTGTCAATGAATTCAGAAGTCCCAAAAACAACAGAATTAAGCTCAAAAAGAAGGATTACGCACAGGGCCCAACGCATATGCGCCACCTAACCGCTCGTGCCGGGAAAATTTGGGGAAGTCCGGCTTTGACGTGCGAGTCTGCCATAACGTTGTCGCGCGGACAAGAACCAATCCGGATTCGGTTTTCTTGGTTTGTCGAGCCCTAATGGTGGCGACGGCGTCCCGCAACCTCTCACCGCTGATAAGCTTTACCTCTGTGACCCTCGGTGCCCTGTTGTTCGCGTAACCTCCGCTAAAGCGCGAGCACGTTGTAGAATAAAGACCAGTTTACAAGCGGATTCCGAAGCGTCAGCGGGCGCTTCTCTTGATATCCAGAAAAGAGTTCCTCATGTCACAAAACAATGGAAGCTCGACCAGTTTGCGCCTGAAGACCGGCCTGGCGGAAATGTTAAAAGGCGGCGTCATCATGGACGTCACCGACGCCCAGCAGGCAGAAATCGCCGAGAAAGCCGGTGCGGTAGCCGTCATGGCGCTGGAGCGCGTGCCCGCGCAGATTCGCGCCGAAGGCGGGGTGGCGCGCATGGCATCACCCAAAAAGATCCGAGAGATCATGGCGGCGGTTTCCATTCCCGTGATGGCCAAGTGCCGCATCGGCCATTTCGCCGAGGCACAGATTCTGCAGGAGCTCGGAGTGGATTACATCGACGAATCCGAAGTTCTCACTCCGGCGGACGAAGCTCATCACGTGGACAAGCATCAGTTCACGGTGCCGTTCGTCTGCGGTGCGCGCAATCTGGGCGAGGCTCTCCGGCGGATTGCTGAGGGCGCAGCCATGATCCGAACCAAGGGTGAAGCCGGCACTGGTGACGTGGTCCATGCCGTCAAGCACATGCGTCAGATCGTGCAGGAGATGAAGATCCTCACCGTGCTCAGTGAAGAAGAACTTTTCGCAAAAGCCAAAGAACATCAGGCGCCCTATGAGCTGATACAGATCGTGGCCAGAGAAGGGAAGTTGCCGGTGCCGAATTTTTCTGCCGGCGGAATTGCCACCCCCGCCGATGCGTCGCTGGTCATGCAATTGGGAGCCGAAGCCGTGTTCGTCGGTTCCGGAATCTTCATGAAAGATTCCACCACCTTCGCCGACCCGTCCGAAGCTGAGAAGCGAGCGCGGGCAATTGTGCGCGCGACGACACACTATCAAGACCCTAAAGTGTTACTTGAAGTCAGTGAAAACCTCACCGGAGCAATGAAAGGTCTGGCCGTAGCCGCCCTGGACGAAGCTCACATGCTCCAAACCAGAGGATGGTAGAAGAGCAGCACTTGGCACTTAGCATTTAGCACTTGGCCAGAGCCCGCAGCGCGGGCTGTTGGCTAAATACTAAGTGCTGTCTTTCTGACTGTTATGAGAATCGGTGTTCTTGCTCTCCAAGGCGATTTCGACGCCCACCGCAAACGGCTCGAGGAGCTGGGCGCGGAAGTTGTGTTGGTGAAGAAACCCGAGCAATTGGACGAGATCGACGGCCTGATCATACCTGGCGGAGAGAGTGGAACTTTTCTGAACTTGCTGGGGGAAGCCGGATTTCATAAGCTAAAACAGTTCGTTCGCCTTAAACCTACTTTTGGTACCTGCGCCGGCGCTATTCTGTTGGCCAACGAAGTGGAAAATCCAAGGCAGGTGGGATTGGGAGCGCTCGACATCCGCATTCGACGCAATGCTTACGGCCGCCAGATCGATAGCTCCATCCGCACCGGCAAACTGGGAAACTCGCCACTCGAGATGGTTTTCATCCGTGCCCCCAAAATTGAACGGGTCGGACCGAACGTGGAAGTCGTTGCCACCGAGGGCAGCGATCCCGTGGCCGTGCGGCAGGGAAGAGTCATGGCTTCCACCTTCCATCCCGAACTTTCCGATGACACCCGCGTGCATCGCGCCTTCCTGGATATGGTCCGCAACGGCCATTAATCCGCTTCAGAAAACTCTTGACAACGATAATCATGTAACCGTATAGTTACGCATTATGCGAAACCGTTCGGTTACATATTCGGCCGAGAGCGCCTTTCACGCCCTCGCCGATCCCACCCGCCGCGCCTTGCTCGACCTGTTGCGGCAGGGAAGCCAGCCGGCCGGACAAATCGCCCGCGCCTTCCCGGTATCGCGTCCGGCAATTTCCAAGCACCTGCGGCAACTGCGCAAAGCGCACCTTGTGGTCGAAACTCGTTCCGGACGCCACCGGCTTTACCGCCTCAATCCCGAGCCGCTGAAAGCTGTCGATTCATGGCTCGAACAGTATCGCGTCTTCTGGAGCGCCAGCTTGGCGAGCTTGAAGACATTTGTTGAAACTGAATACGCCAAAGAAAACGTTCGTCCGAAAAAGAAATAACTAAGGAGAAGAAACAATGAAAATCCTTCGCGTCGTTCTAATAGCGCTGATAGCCACTACAGCTATGGCGTCCGACTCACAAAAGTCCTTCGACACTCTGAAGACCCTCTCCGGCGGGCAAAGGTTCCCAAGGTCAACCCGTGCAAGTGTCGTATCGCGTGACCGCCGGCGGCTCCGCGCTAATGAGCGAAATCACCGGCGAACACGAAGACATGGTCACAATGTTCCATCCAGACGGCAGCCGTCTCCTGATGACGCACTATTGCGGGGCGGGGAACCAGCCGCGCATGGTTGGGACTGCGTCACCTGACGGCAAGACGATCAAGTTCAATTTTCTTGATGCCACCAACCTGGTTGCGGCGCAGCCTGGACACATGGGGCGCCTCGTCGTCACCCTGGTTGATGCCAACCATCACACCGAAGACTGGGAGTTCACGGGCAACGATGGCAAGAAGATGCACGAGATTTTCGATCTGCAACGCAAAAACTAGGTCGAGAAAAATCCGCGGGCGGGGGCGCCCGCGCCACACTAAACAGCCAGACTAACAGGAGAGATTTATGGCCACCGCCGCAATTACTCCCGATCAGGATGTCGTCACTGCGGAAATTTTCATTGCCGCGCCGCCGGAACGTGTCTTCCAGGCGATCACCGATCCCAGCCAATCCCTGAAGTGGTGGGGCGAGCGAGGCATGTATCGCGTCACCGAGTGGAATAGCGATCTTCGCCCCGGCGGCAAATGGTCCAGTCTCGGTATGAGCGCCGTCCACCTTCCGCGTGGACGGCGAATATCTGGAGGTCGCTCCCCCTCTTCTGCTGGTCTACTCATGGACTCCGAGTTGGTGCGGCTCGCTGAAGACCGTGGTGCGTTGGGAGCTCGAGCCGCGCGAGGTCCATGGCTTACAACATCGTGGGCCGCAAAAGGTTGGGACGGGCACCGTGGTGAAAATTCGTCACTCGGGATTTGCCGCTACTGCTCCAAAGGAGTCGGTCAATCACGCACAAGGCTGGACCCGCGTACTCGCCTGGATACAGGCATTTGTCGAGAAAGGAGAAACTGTGGATACGCGCAAGGCAGTCTCGGCGTGATGATTTTCGCCTGGATGGGGTTTCCGGTTTCTGGTTTCCAGTTTTGTAGAATGCCCAGGAAACTAGAAACCGAAAACGCGACGAGGCCTATCTGAATCTCAGCAAGGATCGTTTCGGCAAGCTGGCCTTAATCTGGTTCACACTATGCGCTAAGAAGCCGAGGACATAAAAGATGCCGACGACCAAAATTGCGAGCGGTGGATTGAACAAGATTTTCATTTTGTACGCCTTATCTGCGCGGCGAAATGTTCTTTCTACCCTTCATCAAGCTACTCTGGATTCGAAACCCAAGCTGAGCAATAAAGGACACATACGAAAACTGGAAGGGAAGATCGAAGATCCGCGGCGCGCCTTGGTAAACGGTATTGCCCAAGGCCTCAGTGGGACTTGGGTTTAGCTGTGGGTTTGTGTAGCAGGATACGTCTGATGGATGGCGGCATTTTATGGCCAGTTTCTTCCCGGTAGATGCGCTCGATAAGCGTTTCGGCGCGGATAGGCTTTCGGTGGTGCGTAAAGCACCTCCGGCGAAATCATACTCCCAAGGTGCAAGACCCACCAAAACGTGACAGATGCAAGATCAAACCAATTCCGTGATGATGCTGAATGTCGTGCTTCCCACCTTTGCCGACAGCAAAAGACGGGGCACCCTCAGTTATTTGGATATACTTCGCCGAGAAGTGGGGCACCCCGTCCGACCGGAGGACTAACCGTGTTGAAAAATGCAGCGATAGTTCCGTACATCCCAGTGAGCGACGTGGCGCGAGCCCGCAAGTTCTACGAACAGAAAATCGGATTGAAACCCAAAGAAGAGTACGCGGGCGGTGTGATCTACGAATGTGGCAAGGGCTCCTGGGTCTTCATGTACCCGTCAGCGGGAGCGGGCACGTCGAAGGCCAGCACGGCATTCTGGGCGGTGGACGACGTCACGGCCGAAGTCGCTGAACTGAAGTCGAGAGGCGTGGTCTTCGAGGAATACGACATGCCGGGGATTAAGACCGTGAACAGCATTGCCACCGCAGGTGGCGCCAAGACTGCGTGGTTCAAAGACAGCGAAGGAAATATTTTGGCCATCAGTCAAAGGGTTGCAGCATAGCCATACTTCACAACAGCGAGAGGTGAACGCGGTGAGATTCAGCACTTAGCATTCAGCATTCAGCACTCAGCCAAATCGGGTGCCCCATACGATTTATTTGCTGAAGCGAGGGGGAGGCAACAATTCGGCCACGACCAGACCGACGATCAACATCCAAATCAAACTACTTCTTTCATCTGAACTTTGCACAGCAATGCTATGCAACGGGGGAAACAACAGCGTTGCGAAAATCAGGGTGCAGCACACCGTGCCCAGCCGGCCCGCAAACGTCCCGAACCGCATCGTCACAGCCACCACTACCACCAGAAATACGATTGGCAATATGGATTTCACTGAACTATGCCGGAAAGAAAAAGTGAGACCCAAAGCGAGTACGACACAGAGCCCAGTCCCAAGCAGTGCATTGCCTATTTCACTTCGCCACATACTCAATCAAAGCTAATCAATGGACGATCACGCCCCCGTGGAGGTCAATGATGGGACGACGGACGATGATCCTCCCGCGGTCATCCTGATAATAGTAGTGGGGACGACCCTGATAGACATAAGTTCGGCACCCATCTTTCTTCGCTTGGCCTGGAGGCACTCCACAATTCCCCCACCCTGTTTTCTTTCCGCGACTCCACCCCGGAGGACGCCCGTCACGGTCACCGTAAACCCGATACTGATATCCGTCGCGCTTCTCCCATCCCTTATCGTCACGGTCAACGTTCTTCTTTGCGTGCGAATTTCCTTTTCCGTGGTCCTTCCCGTTGTCCGCTATCAGAGCCGGCGTCATCAAACCGAATGACGCTATCAGTACTAGTACTGCGAGCCCGTGTCTGCCCATAAGCCCTCGCCTTCTTGAGGTTGCAAAATATGGAGTGCTGAACCATTCTACCTTTCGGGACTTCCTAGGCGCTGTTACCAAGGTCCTAGGCACGAGCGATGTGCTGAGAATGGTTGTGGAAGGGAAGGGCGTTGTGGAAGGGCACGACTTCAGTCGTGCCGTACGCGCCTGAAAAGGGTTCGGCTTTAGCCGCTGGGGTTTGGGGTGGACCACGCGCCACCCTCGGTCATGTTCGGCGAAGGATGGTCCACCCGCTGTTGGAATTCAGAAAGACCAGATCAAAAACTGGTGCTCAAGCCGCCACAGACGGTTCCGCGGGCTTTGAAATGGCTGCGACCGTTTTCGATACTCTGTCGGATTTATCTTTTAGCGCCAAATCCGCCTGCGCAACGATTCCGATGACGCCGCCCTCGGCGTCGACGACCGGAATGCGTCTGACCTGGTGTTCTTGCATCAGGTGTTCACAATGCTCGATATCCTCGACCTCCTGGCAAGTCACGGGATTTAAGGTCATAAATTTTTCGATGGTTGTAGTCTTAGGATCCAGACCATCGGCCACCACTGAACAGCACAGGTCGCGATCTGTGATCAGGCCAACCAGTTTGCGCGAGTCTTGATCCATAACAACCGGCACCGAGCCGATGCCGCGTTCGCACATGATTCTCGCCACCAGTTGTGCGCTGTCGGTCGGGAGACAACTGACTGGATTAGGACTCATCACTTCTCTGATTTTCATGGGGGACCTCCTAGACCATTGTACTGAACCAAGACGGAATCAGAGCTTATGGTTGGCCCGTGCCGGGGTGCCCCATCCTTTTTCGCGTATTTTGCGAAAAGGGTGGGTGATGAGTATCGTGGGTGCGCCCGAGGGATGAGGGTCACTTCAGGAGTCTGCAAGAAATCCAAAGCAGGAGACAATCGTGGAATCGCGCCCTTCGTTTTTGATAGGGTGGAGCATCCGGCAATTGCCGAGGATATGCGGCGCGAATGGTTGGACAGAGAAAATTACGAGTTCAGACCGGTATCACTCGTACCGTCGGTCGTTTTGCAATCCTCGCGCTGCTTGCCACCACGTTATCCACCGCTGCGGATATGTATCCGGGGGCAAAAGCTTCTTCGACCGCCCGCCAGTCAAGCCTGAACAAGTCGATGCGCAAGGACTTGCCCAACTTCGGCGAGGCGAGTACGACCCTATACCGCGGCGGTCAGCCCTCGAAAAGAGGATTTCGCATCCTGGCAAAGATGGGGGTCAACATCGTGGTAGACCTGCGTGGGTCGCGCGATAGTGAGCGCAAGATCGTGACACATCTCGGGATGCAGTACGTGGCGCTACCCTGGCATTGCTGGTTTCCAAAAGATGAAATATTCGCGCAATTCCTTACATTGGTGCGGAAGAATCCAGGTAAGAAGATTTTCGTCCACTGCCGTTTGGGGGACGACCGCACGACAATGATGATTGCATCCTACCGTATGGCCCAAGAGGGCTGGTCCGCGGGGAAAGCCGAAAAGGAAATGGAGAAGTTTGGCTTTTCCTTCGCCCACAGACGTCTGATTTGCCCCGGCCTGTCTTCCTATGAAGAGAAATTTCCCCAGCGCTTTAAGACCAGCCCCGCATTCCGGCACCTGCGTTAGGGTTAAAGTCAAAACCGACAAAGCAAAGCTGCGAAGGGATTAGATGTCGTGCCTCCCACCCTTTGCTAACAGCAAAGGATTGGGCACCCTCTGTTGTTTTGGATATACTGCCGGCGAAGGATGGGCCACCCGCCGTATTGCGCTAAAGACATCTCGAAGAGGCTGGAGAGCTAAAATTTAACCTTGTCTTTCGGCACGTTGCTGAGTTCGTCATGGGGCAGATCATTACCATCTGACTCAAGCCATGCCACTACATTTGTGTATCTTGGTTTTGAAATGAAGTCCCATCTCATGTTGGTCAAAAGTTTTTTGGTCAAAAGTTTTCCTTCTGTGTATCCGATATTCCGTGCCCCGTTCTCTTCCATCTGGGGCTAAAGCCCCGATTATTTTCGACTGCTACGCGCCCCTGAAGGGCCGCTCTTCCACGTCCCTGCAGAGACTTCGGAAGAGACAGGCGAGTCGCCTGTCGCTACGTGAGTCTTGCTGTTGGGTGGAGCAGTGCTTCAGCGCTGTGCCCGGCGTGAATAAAGAGGGCTTCAGCCTGTGAGGGATTTCGCTCGCATCTGAAACATCGCTCCAGGAGCCAATGCTAAGTGCCGAAGCTGAATGCTGACTGCTGAGTGCTGCCCCTCAAACCCCGCCGGCATCGATTTCCCGCTCCAGGCGGAATCCCGCACCGGCCAGCAACGTTTCAAATTCGTGCCAGGTGCGTTGCCTGCCGGTGACCAGGGTCATCATGTGGATGTCGAGGATCTTCACGAAGTTGGGTTTCGAATCATCGCGAATCACCGCCTCGACCAGCAGCAGCTTGGCGTGTGTGGGCGCAAAGCGGCGGAGATTTTTCAGGATGCGGGTTGATTCCTCATCGCTCCAATCGTGGATGATGTCCATCATCAGGTAGGCATCGCAGACCGGCATCGCGTCCTTGAAAAAATCTCCACTCTGAAGACTCAGCCGGTCGGAAGCTATGCCGGATGCCTGTTCGATCACGTGAGGCGCCTCAAATAACACGCCGCGCAGGTGAGGATTCGCGGCCAGCACGGCTTCTAGCAGGTGACCCTGCCCGCCGCCGATGTCGCCGATCAAGTTGAAGTCCGAGAAGGAATAGTTCCCAACGATACCGGCAATTTGCGCTTGCGCTTTTCCCATCATGGCCTGATTAAAAATCTGGCTGGCTTCGGGATGATCGGCAAAGTAGCGAAAAAGGCCGTCAGGGAGAACTTGAGCCATGGCCGATTGTCCAGTGCGGACGGTGTGATCAAGTTTCCCGTAGGCAGCCCAATTGACGGGCAGACCTATCATGCGCACGAACGAGCGCATCGAGCGCGGATGGTCGCTGCGCAACAGACGGGAGGCGGGTGTGTGAGCAAATTTGCCGTCCCGGCTTTCGAATATTCCATGGCAGGAAAGCAGGCGCAGGACGCGGTTCAGCGCATCGGCGTTGGTCCCGGTGGACTCGGCGAGTGCCGCGGCGGTTCGTGGCTGATCGTCGAGCGCGTCCGCGACTCCGAGGTCAGCAACCACATGCAGGCATCGTGAAAGAGAGTATCCGCCGGAAATCTGCATCAGAGTTTCAGCCGGGGTGATGGCAGCGAGTGTTTCGGTGGGCATCTAGGAATCCTTGTGGGGCACTGAAATTGATTCGAGCAACTAACCGCGCAGAAGGTCCGGACGGCCATGCTAGGGGGATTAGACACTGAAGTCAACAACCGGTTGCACCGAACGTGGCCGCTAACTCTCAGCCCCGCCTGCTTTAGGGTGGCGCAGTGTGGTGCACGCACCGGCCCAG
>Ga0209239_1002254_pt1 | contig 11501 bp, 4 predicted proteins | sample GraSoi013_2_20cm_FD_185824 | JGI IMG/M metagenome (GOLD analysis project Ga0209239, IMG submission 185824) | Grasslands soil microbial communities from the Angelo Coastal Reserve, California, USA - Sample 10_02_2013_2_20cm (SPAdes) (version 2) | ecosystem: Environmental > Terrestrial > Soil >...
CCATCCACCATTCGCCGGACGTGATGATCGCCGCCGCTGATGCGGACGCGGTGGTGCGCGGCGACTTCCTGCTCGTACTCGGCGAGCTGCATCTCGCCGTCAACAGCCTGGACAATCGTTTCTTCGTCCAGCATCACGATGAGCCGCAGCGCCTGCTGGCCGCCGCCGAGGTGGACTTCGGCCGCCAGCGGATCTATGCGGCCCTGCCCAAGAACTCTCCCTTCGTGTCCTCCAGGGTCTGGCCGCCGGTCGCGCTGCTGTCGGCGCAGTACACCTACTGGTCGTGGTCTGGCGAATTGTGCTCGGTCGAGCCTCCCGGGCCCGTGATCGCCGGTGCGGGTCTCATGGTCCGCCGTCGCGACGGCATGCTCTGCGTGACGTCCACCGAGACCGGCGTCGAGTATGACGTACTGGAAGTCGTCGGCGAGATTCTGAGCACGGCCGTCATCAATTCCTTCCGTCCGTTCGCGGCGGCACCGCACAACCCGCGCGTCACCGTAGATCGTTTGGTGGTTCGTCAAGGACGAGGCGGCGAGATACGCGTCTGCCCGCGCCTGGCGTGCCCGGTATGGCATGCCCGAGCGGGTATTCGCCGTGCTGCCGGTCGAGCGGAAGCCAATCGCCGTGGACTTCGGAAGCTTGGCCCTGGTCAACATGCTGGCGAAGGAGGTACGGAGAACCGCCGAGGACGGCGCGCTGACGTTCACTGTCAGCGAGATGCTGCCGGATCTCGGCGAGATGTGGCTGCCCGACCACGCCGGCCGGAGGTACGCCTCGGAATTCCGTCTGGTCGCGGTCGATGGACGCGCCGGCGATAGCCCGCGGGCGCCCTGACGTGCCGGGCTAACGACTGCTGTGGCCGCCGACGCCGATCACGTGCCCTCGCTGTCACTGGTGAGGATGGCCAGCAAAGCGGCGGCCTCCGCCTCCGACATGGCATTGACGTCGATACCGGCGGCGGCCGGCCCGGTAGCCGATGGCTCGGTACCCGATGGCTCGGACGGCCCGCTCTCGTCGACGGCGAGGGCCAGGCTGGCCAGCGTCGGGGCGGTCAGGAATACCGAGAGCGGGACTGAGCGCCCGAAGGCCTCATCGACCTGCGCGAGCATCTTGGCCACCAGCAGCGAGTAGCCGCCCAGCCCGAAGAAGTCGTCGTCGGCTCCGACCGCGTCGACGCCGAGCAGATCCTGCCACAGCGCGGCGATCCGGCGCTCGGTATCGGTGCGAGTCGACGCCGACGGGCCGTCGGCCCCGGTCTCCGGCAGTGGCAGCGCGGTCTTGTCCACCTTGCCGTTCGGGCTCCTCGGCAGCGCCGCCATCGGGACCAGGTGGTCGGGGACCAGATAGGACGGCAGCCGCTCCGCGAGGAAGGCCCGCAGATCCGCAGGCGCGGCAGCGGTGGCGGCGTAGCCAACCAGGCGCAGCCGTCCAGCGGCGTCGTGGCGGGGAATGACGAGCGCGTCGCTGACCTCGGGGTGCCGGCGCAGCGTGGCAGCGATCTCACCCGGTTCGATCCGAAAGCCCCGGATCTTGACCTGCTCGTCCATCCGGCCGAGGAACTCGAGCCGCCCGTCGGCCAGCCACCGGACCCGGTCGCCCGTCCGGTACATCCGCCGCCCGGAGTTCCAGGGGTCGGGGACGAAGACCGCCGCCGTCGCCGCCGGGTCGCCGAGGTATCCCCGGGTCACCCCGGGACCACCGATGCACAGTTCGCCCGGTACGCCGATGGGAACCGGGTCCAGGCCAGCCAGCACGTAGGCCCGCGCTTCCCCGATCGGGCGGCCGATCGGCGGCGTCGCGGGACCGCCGGGTGGGAGCGCCGTCTCGGTGGCGACGACCGTGATCTCCGTCGGCCCGTAATGGTTGACGAAAACGAACGGCAGCCCATCGGGCGTGGTCCGGCGGAGAGCGTCGCCACCGGTGAGCAGGAACCGCAGCGCCGTGTCGGCCGGCCAGGCCTCGTCGAGTACCGCCTCGGCCAGCGGTGTGGGCAGGAACGCCCACGTTGTCTGCTGCGCGGCCATCCAGCCGACCAGGTCGCGCGGGACCGCGCGGACGTCGTCGGGCGGCACGACGAGCGTGCCGCCAGTGGCCAGCGTCGGCCAGATCTCCCAGACCGACCCGTCGAAGGCCGGACTGGCGACCAGCGTCGACCGGTCGTCGGGGCCCAGCCGGTAGGCCTCCCGGAACCAGCCGACGAGGTTGGCCAGCCCGCCGTGGGTGGCCTGGACCCCCTTGGGTCGGCCGGTCGATCCCGACGTGTAGATCACGTAAGCCAGGCTCTCCGGGCGTACGGGGACCGCCACCGGCCGCCCTTCGACCGGATCCGGGAGATCCGCGGCCTGGTCGAGCAGCAGGGTGGGACCGGCGAACGGGAGGAGCTCACCGGTCAGCCGCGAGGTGGTGAGCAGGGCGGCGGCTTGCGACCCGGCCAGCAGCTCGCTGATCCGCGGCGCCGGGTAGTCCGGATCCAGCGGCAGATAGGCCGCGCCCGTCTTGAGGACGGCGAGCTGGCCGAGCACCAGGTGCGCGGACCGGCCGGCGTACACCGCCACCACCGACTCGGGGCCGACACCCAGCCCGGCCAGCGCAGCGGCGAGGTGGCCGGCCCTCTGGTCAAGTTCGCGATAGGTCATGCTGACCTCGGCGTCGCTGACCGCGATCGCCTCCGGTGCGCGGCTCGCCTGCTCCGCGATCAGCTCGGTCACCGGCCTGGCGCCGGCCACCGCGGGCCCGCGGCCCCAGCGCTCGAGCTGGTGCGCCTCCGCGTCCGTGCGCAGGCGCAGTGCCCGCACCTGCGCCGCCGGCCTGGCCACCGCATCGGCGAGCAGGGTCAGGTAGTGCGTGACCATCCGCGACATGGTGGCCTCGTCGAACAGGTCCGTCGAGTACTCCCAGATCATGGTGAGATCGTCGTCCTCGGGCCGGGACGCCCGGCCGAGGCGCTGCGCCGCCCGCGGTATCACGATCACGTTGAGATCGGACTTGGCCGAGCCGTTCGCGCGTTCGGTGACCATGCCGCTGAGCCCGCCGAAGTCCAGGTCGGGCACGGCGGAGTCGTGGAAGCTGAACATGACCTGGAACAACGGGGTACGCGATGGGTCGCGGACCGGCCCGATCGCGTCGATCACCGCGTCCACCGGGGTGTCCGACCAGGCCAGCGTCTCGACAACCGTCTGCTGGACCTGGTCGAGCAGCCTGCTGAACGGCTGATCGGCCGACACCCGGGTACGCAGGACCAGGGTGTTGACGAGCATGCCGAGCAACGGCTCGAGCTTGGGCACGCCCCGGTTCGCCGCGCCGGTCCCCACGAGCAGATCCTGCTGCCCGGTGTAGCGGTACAGCAGCGCGGCGAAGCCCGCGTACATCGTGGAGAACAGCGACACCCGGTGCTCCCGGCTGAATGCGCGGAGCGCTCGGGACAGCTCGGCCGGGATCCGGATGCGCGGCGCCGCGCCGCGGAACGTCATGACCGGCGGCCGCGGCCGGTCTGCGGGCAGTTCCAGCGTGTCCGGCGCGCCGGCCAGTCGGGCCGTCCAGTGGTCGATGTGCGCCCGCAGTACCTCGCCTTGCATCCAGTCCCGCTGCCAGAACGCGAAGTCCGCGTACTGGACGGCCAGCTCGGGCAGCGGCGAAGGCTGCCCGGCCGCGCAGGCCGGGTACAGGACGCGCAGCTCGGACAGGAACACCGCGAGCGACCAGCCGTCGTGCACGAAGTGGTGCTCCACGTGGACGAAGGTGTTCTGGTCGTCTCCGTGCCGGAGCAGCAGCCAGCGGGCCAGCGGTGGCCGGGTCAGGTCGAACGGCTTGCGCAGTTCCGAGGCGATGACCTTCTCGACATGCTCGGCCGGAACATCGAGTACCCGCAGCGGTGCCTTGGCCCTCGCCGCCGGCCGCTGCTGCCCCACCCCGTCGACCGCGACGAAGGCGGTCCGCAGGATCTCGTGCCTGCGGACGATCTCGTCCAGCGCGGCGCGCAGCGCGCCGACGTCCACCCGGCCGTGCAGTGACACCGTGGCCTGGAAGTTGTAGGCCAGGTTGCCCGGCGACAGCTGCTCGAAGAACCAGACCCGCTCCTGCGGCAGGGACAGCGGGATCGGCCGGTCCCGGCGGGCCGGGAGGAGCGGCGGCGGGGCGGGCGCGACCGCAAGGGAGTCCGGCTCCTGGCCGGGCCTGCCATGGCCTCCGCTGGGGAGAGCGCGGCGGCCGGCCGCCGCGACCGGCCGGCCGTTGACTCCGTCGGCGGCAGCGGCGGCGCGCTGGTCGATGATCGCCGCGATGGCGGTCACCGTGCGGGCGTCGAACAGTTCGGGCAGGCTCACGGTGGCGTTCAGCTCCGCCGCGATCCGGGCCGCCAGCCGCCCGACGAGCAGCGAGGTCCCGCCCAGGGCGAAAAAGTCGTCATCCGCGCCGACCTCCGCGATTCCGAGCAGCCCGGCCACGATCCCGGCCAGTACCCCCTCGGTCGGTGTACGGTGCGGTGCGGCTGTGTCGGCCAGACCGGCCGCCGCACGGTCGGGCGCGGGCAGCGCGGCGCGGTCGACCTTGCCGTTGGGTGTCATCGGCAGCGCGGGCAGCACGACGATCGCCGTCGGCACCATGTAGCTGGGCAGCCGGGCCGCGGCGAACTCGATCAGGCCGGCCGGTGCCATGCCGGAGGCCACGTAGCCGATCAGGCGCGCGTCGGCGTGACCCGAGCGTTCGGCCACCACGAAGGCGTCCCGGACCGCCGGGTGCTGCCGCAGCACCGCGGCCACCTCGCCGGGTTCGATCCGGAACCCCCGGATCTTGGCCTGATCGTCGAACCGGCCGACGTACTCGAAGATCCCGTCGGCCCGGCGGCGGACCTTGTCCCCGGTCCGGTACATCCGCCGTCCAGGGGCGCCGATGTCCGGCACGAACGACCCGGCCGTGGTCGCCGGGTCGCCCAGGTAGCCGCGGGCTACGCTGTCGCCGGCCAGGCACATCTCACCGGCCTCGCCGTCGGGTACCGGATCCAGCCCGTCGAGCACGTAGCAGCGCACGCCGTCGATGGGCACCCCGATCGGCGGCGGCACCGAGCCGTCCGGCAGCACCGTGGCGGCCGTCACGCCCACCGTGCACTCGGCCGGTCCGTATAGATTGACCAAGGTGAACGGCAGCCCGGCTGGTACGCCGCGCTGCATCGCCGAGCCGCCGGTATGCATGAGGCGGAGCACGGTATGGGCCGGCCACGCCTCGTCCAGCACCGCCTCGGCCAGCGGCGTGGGCAGGAACGTCCGGGTGATCTGCTCGTCAGCCAGCCAGGCGACGAGTGCGGGCGGCGACGTGCGCACCTCGGCCGGCGGCACCACCAGCGTCCCGCCCGCGGCCAGGGTGGGCCAGGTGTCCCAGACCGCCACGTCGAACCCGGGACTGCATAGCAGGGTCGTCCGGTCCAGCGGCTGCAGCTGGTAGCTCTTCTGGTGCCAACGCATCAGGTTCGCCAGGCTGGCGTGGCTCACCGCGACGCCCTTTGGCCGGCCGGTGGAGCCCGAGGTGTAGATCACGTAGGCCAGCGCGGCGCCGTCCGGGCGGGGCGGAGCCGCCGCGGGTACGCCCGGGGGTTCCTCCGTCAGGTCAACGACAACGACGTTCTCCCCCAGCGGTGCCCCGCCGGACACCAGCGGCCCGGTACTGACTACCGCGGTGGCGCCGGAGAGCGCCAGCAGCTCGCTGGTCCGCGCGACCGGGTGGGCCGGATCCAGCGGCAGGTAGGCCGCGCCCGCCAGGAGGGCGGCCAACTCGCCGACCACCAGCTCCGCGGACCGGTCGGCGTAGACAGCCACGACGCGATCCTGGCCCACCCCGAGCCCGGCCAGCCTGATCGCGAGGCTGGACGCGTGTGCGGCCAGGTCACGGTAGGTCAGCCGGAGGTCGCCGTCCTGCACCGCGACCGCGTCCGGCGCCTCGGCCACGCGGGCGTAGAAATCGTCGAGCACCATCACGCACATTCCTTTGCTCTATCCAGATTTCCAGGCCGGGCCCGTCGGCACCGGACGCTAACGTCGCCGGGTCCGGCCGGCTCGAGGGGTGGCCAGCGATCTCAGGACCCGGCGGCCTGTTCCATGGCACGGCGCAGGCTGAGCGGGCGCATGTCCGTCCAGACCTCGTCGATGTGGGCCAGGCAGTCCGCCTTGAGACCGCTGAAACCGTCGCCGCGCCAGCCGGGCGGCAGGTCGCGGTCGGCCGGCCAGATCGAGTACTGCTCTTCGTCGTTGAGTACGACCACGTAGGGCTGGGTGTCGTCGTCCACGGTTTCCTCCGGTTCGGGGTCATACTCCGCTGGCCGCGGTGGCCGACGGTTCGGGTTCGGGCACGGGTGGTACGGCGGGGTCGGTGTCCTCCACCGCGCGCAGCCGCGGGTTGGTGGCCGCGATCAGCGACGTGGCGAACATGGCCAGGCCGAGCAGCACGAACAGCAGCCCGATGCCCCGACCCGGCCCGATGCCCAGGATGGGGCCGAATACCCCGGCCAGGCTGCCGTGCTCGGTCAGCAGCGGCTTGAACACGTGGTCGATCAGCGGGCCGGCCACGAGGATGGCGATGGGTACCATGACCGTCACCAGCATGCGGCGGACCGCGAACACCCGGCCCTGGACATCGGCAGGCACCCGCCGCCAGATCCCCGCCCCCATGGCGTTGACGATGGGCAGGCAGAAGAAGAACCCGAACTGCGCCGCGGCGACGAGTACCGCCGACGGCCGGACCCCGTACAGGCCGATGAAGATCCCGGTGCCGCACAGTCCGGTCAGCAGCAGCGGCACCCGCTTGGCCGGTCCCTTCCAGGCGACCATCACCAGGCCGCCGGTCACCATGCCCGCGCCGCCCGCCGCCGCGATGACACCGAATGTCGCCGGATCGGCGAAGGACAGAATCAGCGGCGTCGCGCCCACCACCGCGATGTTCACGAAGAAGTTGAGCATGCTGGTGAGGGTCAGCAGGGTCGGCAGTCCGCTGCTGGCGCGGATGAAGCGCCAGCCGACGCGAAGGTCGTCCCGCAGGCGCGGCTTGGGCGGCGCGGGCACGGCGTCGCCGGGGGCCGTCTCGCCCTGCTGCTTGGCCGCCCCCGAGGCCACGTCCGGCATCTTGAGAACGAGCAGCGCGAGGAACGCGACCCCGAAGGTGGCGATGTCGAGCAGGATCAGTCCCCAGATGTGCAGGACGATCAGCAGCGTACCGGCGGCCAGTGGCGCGGACACGTTGGCTATCGCCTCGCCGAGCTGGATCAGCCCGTTCGCCCGGTTCCAGCGTGACTCCGGCATCAGCAGCACGATGGAGGACTCGTAGGCCGTGGCGTGGAAGGCCGCGGCCACCGAGGTGACCACCAGTGCGGGGTAGAGCGCCCAGACATTGACCTGGTCGTGCATCGTGGCCAGGAGTACGACCAGCGCGCCACCGATCATCCCGGCGTTGCCGAACAGCATGATGGTGCGCCGGTTCACCCGGTCGGCCACGACGCCCGCGTACGGCGCGATCAGCACGCCCGGCAGCATCTCGAAGAAGAGGATCAGCCCGAACAAGGTCGCCGACTGGGTGCGTTCATAGACGAAGACGCCGACCCCGAAGGCGTACATGCCCGTACCCACCCGCGAGACGGCCTGGCCCGTCCAGACCGCGAGGAACCCGCGCCAGCCGGTCAGCTTTTCCATGGAGATCTCCTCAGCCGGACGCAGTACGTGATCATGACTGCCTGGCTGGCGGGCAGGCTTCGGTGAGGTCGAGCAGGAAGTGCCGGCAGGCGCCGATGAAGCCCTCGACGGTGGCGGCGTCGTGCCGCCCCGAGCTGTACTCCCACTCCATCCGCAGTTGGCCGCGGAACACCGTCCCGTTGATCATGAGCAGTCGCATCCGTTCCGACTCTGCGTCGTGGTAGTGGCCGGACGTGCCGACGAGCGGCCGGAAGGTCTGGAACCCGCTGGGCGCCGTACCGAAGAAGTTGAACAGCACCTGGGGAATGGCCTGGCCGGCCAGCTCGGCGGCGAGCTCCGCGTCGCCCCGGTAGTAGCGCAGCGCGCCGTAGCCGAGACCGCCGCCAGGTACCGCGCGCAGCTGCTCGTCGACCTGGGCGGCGTAGGCCAGTGGCTGGCTCCGGTCGGCCAGGCGCAGGCAGACCGGGTACCGGTAGGTCAGCCAGCCCATCGTCCGGCTCAGGTCGATGTCCTCGAACGGCGTATCGCGGCCGGGCACGTAGATGTCGACCGGGAGCAGGCCGGCCCCGGTGTCCCGGGTAACCGCGTGCGCGATGCCGGCCAGCAGGACGGAGTCCATCGGCAGCCCGGCGGCCCTGGTGCGGGCTTGCAGGTCGCGCAGTTCGGCGACGTCCAGGTGCAGATAGGCGGCGGCGTGGGCGGCGATGGTGTTGTCGCCGTCCGGCCGGTCGACCGGGATCGAGGCGCTGGTGCGCCGGGCCGGGTCGGTCCAGTAGCCGGTCTCACCCGCCACCTGCGGGCCGCGGGCGAACCCGGTCAGCCGTTGCAGCCACTCGGCCTGCGACGTGGTCTTGGCCGGCGGCGTGTGCGGCTCCCCCCGGCTGGCGCGGCGGTACATCACGTCCAGGTCGGTGATGAGAATGTGCCAGGACGTCAGATCAGCGACCTGATAGTGGCCGGCCAGCACGAGCTGCTGCGGCCGGCCGGCGCCGAAGTCCAGCAGCACCGCCCGGAACAGGTCGCCGGCCGTGACGTCGAAGCCGGTCTCCAGCCGCTGCGTCCAGCGTGCGACCTCGGCGTCCTGCTCGGCGGCGGACAGCGCACTCAGGTCGACACATTCGAGAATGTCCCGGGGCCGGACCGGGTCGTTGACAAGGTACCCGCGTCCGCCGTCCGGGCCGGGCACGTACCGGATCCGCAGCACGTCATGTTGGCGGGCCAACTGGCCGAGAACCCCGGCGAGCAGGTCGGCATCGAACCGGATCCGGCATTCCAGCCGGAAGGTCAGCGTGTGGTAGCCGGGCCGCGGGTTGTACCCGTCGTGGAACTGGTGCACCGCGATGGGCAGCGGCATCGGGCCGGTCACCTCGCCCTGGTGGGCCTGGATCGACACCGTGCCGGCCGCGGCGGCCAGCTCCGCCAGCGTCTGATACTGGAAGACCTGCTTGGTGGTCAGCCGCAGGCCGGCCTGGCCGGCGTACGTGACCATCCGTACCGCGATCAGCGAATCGCCGCCGCGGGCGAAGAAGTTGTCGTCCCGGCCGACCTGCGGAACGCCCAGCAGGTCCTGCCAGATCTGGGCGAGCGCGGTCTCCGCGGCGCCCTGCGCCGGTCGGTGGGCGACCCCGGTGCCGATCGCCGCGTCCCCGGGGGCCGGCAGCGCCTTCCGGTCGATCTTGCCGTTGGGGGTCAGCGGCAGGACGTCGAGCGTGGCGAACCGCGCCGGGATCATGTAGCCGGGCAGCCGCTGGCCCAGATGTGCGCGCAGCTCGGCCACGGACGGCGCGGCGCCGGACACCCCCACGACGTAGCCTGCCAGCTGTCCGTCGCGGACCGCGACGACGGCCTGCGCGACGCCGGGATGTGCCGCCAACGCAGCCTCCACGTCGCCCAGCTCGATGCGGTAGCCACGCACCTTGACCTGGGCGTCGAGCCGCCCGAGGAAGTCCAGCCGGCCATCGGGGCGGAATTTCGCCTGGTCCCCGGTACGGAACATGCGGGCGCCGCTGACCCACGGGTGGGGCACGAACCGCTCGGCGGTCTGGCCCGGCCGGCCGTGATAGCCGCGCGCAACGCCGTCGCCGCCCAGGTAGACCTCGCCCGGCACGCCGGGCGGCACCGGCTCGCCGTACGGGTCGAGCAGGTAGATGCGGGTGTTGGCGACCGGCCCGCCGATGCACACGTCTGCGGGGTCGATGGGCTGGGCGGCCGACCAGATCGTCGTCTCGGTCGGGCCGTACACGTTCCACAGCTCGCCGACCCTGGCCCCCAGGGTCCTGGCCAGCTCCGGCGGTACGGCTTCGCCGCCGCACAGCGCGACCAGGTCGTCCTGCCCCGGCCAGCCCGCGTCGATCAGCAGCTGCCAGGTGGCCGGCGTGGCCTGCATGATTGTCGGCCGCACCTTGGCGCATGTCTCGGCCAGCTGCTCACCCGCCCGGGCCGTCTCCGCGCCGACGATGACGACCTTGCCCCCGGCCAGCAGGGGTGCGAACAGTTCGAGGCCCGCCATGTCGAACGAGAGCGAGGTCATCGCGAGCAGCACGGAGCCGTCGCCGATCCGGCAGCGCCTGCCCAGCGAAACCAGCAGGTTGACCAGCGCCCGGTGGCTGATCTCCACACCCTTGGGTCGGCCGGTCGACCCCGACGTGTAGATGACGTAGGCGAGCTCGTCGGGCCGCACCAGCTCCGGCGGGCTCCCGACCGGGCCGCCCGGTTCGTCGCCGCCCAGTTCGTCGCCGCCCAGTTCGTCGCCGCCCAGTTCGTCGCCGCCCAGTTCGCGGTCCAGTTCGCGGTCCAGGACGAGCGTGGCCGCGTCGCCCAGCGGGAGCCGGTCGACCGTCGAGGCGTGCGTCACGGCGAGCCTGAGCCCGGCGTCGCTGATCATCAGGGCCAGCCGCTCGTCCGGGTAGTTCGGGTCGAGCGGGACATAGGCGGCACCGGACTCGAGCACGCCGAGCATCGCGGCGATCATGTCGGGGCCGCGCTCGACGCCGACGCCGACGAGTACGCCGGGGCCGGCGCCGCGGGCGGACAGCCACGATGCGATCTGGCCGGCCCGGTGGATGAGCTCGCGGTAGGTGACCGCGGCGCCGGTCTCGGCCTGCCGGACGGCGACGGCCTCGGGGGTACGGGCGGCCTGGTCCATGATCAGATCGGGGAGCGAGCGGGCCGGGTAGTCACTCGCCGTCGCGTTCCAGGAGGTCAGCATCTGGTACCGGGCCGCGTCCTCAACCAACGGAAGACGCCGGATGCTGAGGCCCGGGGCCGCAACCGCGGCGGCGAGCAGGGCACGGTAGCTGCGTGCCATCCGCCGGACGGTCTCGGCGTCGAACAGGTCGGTGCTGTACTCGATGGCGAGCTCGAGCCCGGCACCGGTCCGGGTGACGTACCAGGTGAGGTCGACCTGGGAGGCTCGGGTGTCCGGCTCCACCGCGCGTACGCGCAGGCCGGGCAGTTCGAGTACCGGCAGCGGGGTGTCCTGGAGCACCAGGATCACCGAGAACAGTGGCGGCCTGGCCACATCGCGGGGCAGCTTCAGTTCGTCGACGATCCGCTCGAACGGCATGCTGGCATGTTCATGCGCGCCGAGGACCCGCTCGTGGACCCGGGCGACCAGGGCGTCGAACGCCTGATCCGGTTCGACATCACCGTTGTGGATGTCACTGCGGAGGGCGACGGTGTTGGCCAGGAAGCCGACGACGCCGTCGAGTTCCGGGCGGTCACGTCCGGCCAGCACGGTGCCGACCGCGAAGTCGTGTTGGCTCGCGTACCTGGCCAGCAGCACCTCCAGCCCGGCCAGCAGGGTCACGTAGAGGGTCACGCCACGGTTCT
>Ga0209239_1002256_pt1 | contig 11498 bp, 7 predicted proteins | sample GraSoi013_2_20cm_FD_185824 | JGI IMG/M metagenome (GOLD analysis project Ga0209239, IMG submission 185824) | Grasslands soil microbial communities from the Angelo Coastal Reserve, California, USA - Sample 10_02_2013_2_20cm (SPAdes) (version 2) | ecosystem: Environmental > Terrestrial > Soil >...
GAGATCGGTGCCGAGCACCTTCACGCCCACCGGCGTGCGGATGCCGGTCGAAAGCATGTCGATGCGGGCCTTGATCGGCATGGTCCAGGCGTTGGAGACGCCGGGAAATTGCAGCGACCTATCCATCTCCGCGATCAGCTTGTCGACCGTCATGCCGGGACGCCATTCGCTCTCCGGCTTGAGATTGATCACAGTCTCAAACATTTCGGTCGGCGCGGGGTCGGTCGCGGTCGAGGCGCGGCCGGCCTTGCCCCAGACCGACGCCACTTCGGGAAACGACTTGATGATCTTGTCCTGCGTCTGCACCAGCTCCGCGGCCTTGGTCACCGACAGGCCAGGAAGCGTGGTCGGCATGTAGAACAGGGTGCCCTCGTTGAGATTGGGCATGAACTCGGTGCCGAGCTTCATCGCCGGCCATACGCTGCCGGCGAGGACGGCGAGCGCGATCAGAATGATGGCAGCCTTGAAGCGCAGCGCCAGGCGGATCGCCGGCCGATAAAGCCAAATGAGGAAGCGGTTCACGGGATTGCGATGCTCCGGCGCGATCCGGCCGCGCACGAACAGGATCATGAGCGCGGGGACGAGCGTCACGGACAAGAGCGCCGCCGCGCCCATCGCGAAGGTCTTGGTGTAAGCGAGCGGCTTGAACAGGCGCCCTTCCTGCGCTTCGAGCGCGAAGATCGGCAGGAACGACACGGTGATCACCAACAGGCTGAAGAACAGCGCCGGGCCGACCTCGCTCGCGGCGTCGACGATGATGTACACCCTCGGCTTGTCCGGCGGCGCGCGTTCCAGGTGCTTGTGCGCGTTCTCGATCATGACGATCGCGGCGTCCACCATCGCGCCGATCGCGATGGCGATGCCGCCGAGGCTCATGATGTTCGAGCTCAAGCCCAGCACATACATGCAGAGATAGGCGATCAGCACCCCGATCGGCAGCGTGATAACGGCGACTAGAGCACTGCGGACGTGCAGGAGGAACACGACGCAGACGAGCGCGACGATCAGGCTCTCCTCGATCAGCGTACGCTTGAGGGTATCGATCGCGCGGTAGATGAGATCGGAGCGGTCGTAGACCGGCTCGATGGTCACACCCGCCGGCAGGCTCGGCGCGATCTCGATGAGGCGGTCCTTGACGTTGCGGATCACGGACAAGGCGTTTTCGCCGAAGCGCTGGAGCGCGATGCCGGAGACGACCTCGCCCTCACCATTCATCTCCGTGATACCGCGACGTTCGTCCGGCGTGAGCTCGATCCGCGCCACGTCCTTGAGCAGCACCGGTATGCCGCGGTCGCTCTTAACGACGATCTGCTCCAGGTCGGACACGCTCTTGATGTAGCCGCGCCCCCGCACCGCGAACTCGGTTTCCGCAAGCTCGACGGTACGCCCGCCCACGTCCATATTGCTGCTGCGCAGCGCTTCGCGGATTTTGGCGAGCGGAATCCCGAGCGCCTGTAGGCGCCTCGGATCGATCACCACGCTGTACTGCTTGACGAAGCCGCCGACGCTCGCGACCTCGGCAACGCCCTCCGCCTTGGCTATCCCGTAGCGGACGTACCAATCCTGGATGGTCCGCAGCTCGGCGAGGCTCTTCTGCGCGCCGTGAACGACGTATTGATAGACCCAGCCGACGCCGGTCGCATCGGGTCCGAGGCTCGGCGCCACCCCCGCCGGCAGCCGGCGCGCCGCCGAACTGAGATATTCGAGCACCCGCGAACGCGCCCAATAGAGGTCGGTGCCGTCCTCGAAGATCACGTAGACGAAAGAGACGCCGAAGAACGAGAACCCGCGCACGACGCGAGACTTCGGCACGCTCAGCATGGCCGTGGTGAGCGGGTAGGTCACTTGGTCTTCGACCACCTGCGGCGCTTGGCCGGAATATTCGGTGTAGACGATCACCTGGACGTCGGAGAGGTCGGGAATGGCATCGAGCGGCACCCGCGAGACCGCGTAGATGCCGGCCAAGGTGAGGAATATCGTGGCAAGGCCAATCAAGAACACGTTGCGCGCCGACCAGCGGATGAGGGCTGCGATCATTTCGGCGTCTCCGGTTGCGTGAACGCCTGCAGCGCCGCCTTCAGATTGCTTTCGGCATCGATCAGGAACGTTGCGGAGGTGACGACCTCTTCGCCTTTGCTCACGCCATCCAGGACTTCGACGTAACCGTCGCCGCGCACGCCGAGCTTGACCGGCCGCGGCTCGAATCGCCCTTCGCCTTTGGCGACCAGGACGACTTGGCGCGTGCCGCTGTCGATCACAGCGCTGGCGGGAACGGCAGCCACAGGCTCCGCTGCGCCGGTTTGGAACACGACGTCCGCATACATATCCACTTTCAGGCGCCCATCGGGATTCGGAATCTCGATGCGCACGCGAGCCGTTCGAGTCTCCGCCCGCAGCTCCGGATAGATGAATGTCACTTCGCCTTCGATCGCCTGCGCTGCATAAGCGCGGACCATAACGGTGGCGCGGGTGCCCATCCTGATCGCGGACAGATCGGCTTCAGCCACGTCGGCGACGACCCAGAGGTGGGAATGGTCGGCGATCCGATAAAGCTCCTGGCCGGCCTGCACGCGCTGGCCGTTGATGATCTTCTTCTCGATCACGTCGCCGGTCGCTGGCGCCGGCCAATCGAGCGTCCGCGGATTGACGCCTTTTTCGCGCACTTCGCGGATGCGGCTTTCCGGAACCGCGAGATTGCGCAGCCGCTGCAGTGCGCCTTCGAGATTTCGATTGGCGTCGGGCGCCGGTACGCCGCTCCCGCGCTGGGACGTGCCCATCGCGATGAGGAGATCGATCTGCGCGCGTTGAATATCCACGCTATAGACGCGGAAAAGCGGCTCTCCGGCATGAACGTGCTGGCCGGTTCTGCTGACGAACAAATCTTCGACGAAGCCATCCGATCGCATGGTGACGACGGTCAACCGGGATTCATCGTGCATCACCGTGCCCACGGCGCGGACCGGACGCACGACGACTCGCGCCTCGACCGCTTCCGTGCGCACGCCGCTGCGCTGGACTTTGTCGAGGCTCACCTTGACGGTCTTGCCGTCGTCCTGCTCCTCGCCCTCATAGACCGGGATGTAGTCCATCCCCATCCAGTCCTTCTTTGGGACCGGCGAGGTGTCGGGCAGGCCCATGGGATTGCGGTAATACAAAATCTTGCGCGGGCCGCCCGCTGTCGCGGTCGGCTTCTTCCCGCGAGGCTCGAATGAGATTTCCTCGTCCTCATAGACCGGAAGGTAGGCGCGGCCATCGGCATCCTTTTTCGGTTCGGCCGACCAGTACGGCGCGCCGCTCGGATCGCGGTAATAAAGGATCTTACGTTCCGCCGCCGCAGCGGTGCTCTCAGGCGCGACCGCGGACGCGGGCACGCCGGCAGGCAGGCGGGCGTACCAATAACCGCCCGCCGCGCCCGCGCACACACCGAGCGTCAGCAGGATCGCGCCTGCAAGGCGAGACATGGCGTCACCTGGTCGCGCGGAACGTGATCTTCCCGACGACGGTCTCCGGCTCGCCTTGTACCTTCGCCGCAATGCTGAGCAGCCAGCGGCCCGCCATCGAGAGGTCGGTCTTGAACGAATAGACGCCGGGCTCGTTGCTCGGCACGGGTGTGAGTGGCGAAGCCATCTCACCCATTGCGTCGGGGCTCATGTCGATCCGCGTCTGCACGATCACCGCGTCGGCCACGGGCTTGCCGGTCGCCTTGTGCTTGAGGCGCACTGACACGACGACATCGTCGCCTTTCTTGACCTCCGCCTTTACCGGCTCGAATACGTAGTCATTGGCGCCGGCGAACACAGGGCCGGCCAAGCTCACCACGACCGCAATGGCGACGGCGGCTGAGAGAAATTTCCGAATCATTTTCAAGCTCCTCATGAATGGACGATCGGCGATGCGACCCTCTTGGGGCCGCATAGCCGAACTCGCACTGCGCAAGCCCTCGGGCTCACGCGTTGCGGCACATCTTCAGTGAGATGTCAGATTCGAGGAGGTCGGAAGGGCGGGCTAGCCGTCTCCGAATGGAACGGATTGCTTACAAACCGCGATTCCGTTCCGCCGCTCGGCGGCGGAACCGCCACACCTGAAAATACCAGCGCATAGAAATTGAAGCACTTGGCGGTGCAACCAGCCGCGGCCTGGCAATCTTTCATCGCATGATCGGCTGGCATCGACTGGTCGCAACAGTCATGGGCGGATGCGACCACGACCTCCGAAACCGTCGGCTCATCGCTGGGGACGGCAAAAGCGCCGGCCATCGGCATCATCGCCAGCGATAGTGCGACCAAAAAGGCCAGTATGGTCCGTCCGATGGGCATACGGTTGCTCGAGCGGGCAGGACTATCGATCGCCCCGGTTGGTTGGTCAAGTGACGATTTCGCGAGAGCAAAGCCCCGTCGCCATGAATTAACCGCCTGAATGGCCTAGACAGCATGCTGACCGAGGAGGTGTACGGCCACGGAATATTCCAAAGGCGGGGAGTCTCGATAGGAGCTTGCCGGGAGCAGCTGGAGTGCCGATGGGGGGTGGCAAGTGAGAGGCCTTAACGGCACTTTGCGATTTCTTCCACAGGCGAGGTGCCGCTCCCTCTGTATGCCAGCATCGCTCGTCGCGGTTCTCTCGTTGGCACTGATGGGACCCGCGTCGGCGCAGACGCTGCCGGAAGTGTTGGTGCGCACCTATCAAGGCAATCCGCAACTCAACGCCGAGCGCGCGCGGCTGCGCGGGACCGACGAAAGTGTTCCTCAGGCGCTCTCGGGATACCGGCCGCAACTCTTGGCGACCCTGACCGGCGGCCTGCAGCAGGTACGCAATCTACTTCCCGACAACACCATTCAAACTGCGACGCTGCGCACCTGGAGCATCGGGTTCACGGTGACGCAGGTCCTGTTCAATGGCTTTAGGACCGCCAATAACGTGCGCCAATCGGAGGCGCAGGTGCACTCGGGACGCGAAGCGCTGCGCAACACCGGCCAAGGCGTGCTGCTCGACGCCGTGACCGCCTATACCAACGTGCTCGCCAACCAGAGCCTGGTAGAGGCGCAACGCATCAACGTGACGTTTCTGCGCGAGACGCTCGGTACCACCAAGAAACGTCTCGAGGGCGGCGACGTGACGCCGACCGACGTGGCGCAAGCGGAAGCGCGGCTGAGCCGCGGGCTTGCCGATCTCAATGCAGTCGAGGTGGGGCTTGCGATCAGCCAGGCGCTGTACGCGCAGGTCATCGGCGCGCCGCCGGGCCGGCTGGTGCCGCCGGCGTCGATCGACCGGTTGCTGCCGCGCTCGCGCGAGGAGGCGATCGCGATCAGCCGCAAGGAGCATCCCGCCATTCTCGGGGCGATGTACGACATCGACATCGCCCAGCTCGGCACCAAGATCGCCGAGAGCAGCTTGTGGCCGAACCTGGCGGTGCAGGGAAGCGTCCAGCGCCAATGGGAGACCGACACTACGCTGAGCACCAAGAGCAGCGACATCGCCTCGCTGCTGGGAACGGCGAACGTGCCGATCTACGACGGCGGGCTTGCGGCCTCGCAGATCCGCCAGGCGAAAGAAATCGCGATGCAGGCGCGCATCGTGCTGGAGCTCATCCGCAATCAGACCCAGACCGCGGTGCTGGCCGCCTGGGTCACGTACGAAGGGGCGAAGGTTGCGCTCGCCGCCGCCGAAGCGGAGGTGCGCGCCGCCAGCATCGCGCTTGCTGGCGTGCAGAAAGAAGCGGGGGCGGGACAGCGCACGACGCTCGATGTCCTCAATTCCCAACAGGACCTCACGCTCGCACGCGCGCGGCTGATCGGCGCGCAACGCGATGTCGTGATTGCCGCCTATGCGCTGCTCAGCGCCACCGGCCGGCTCGACGTCAAGACGCTCGGACTCAACACGCCGGACTACGCGCCCGAGGTCCACTATCACGAGGTTCGCGATGCCTGGCACGGCCTGCGCACACCATCGGGTCAGTAGTCATCTGTGCGTGGCCGGCCGGAATATCGATCGGGCCGGTTGGTCAAGTGACGGTTTTGCGAGCGGTTTACGGATCTCGCTTTGAATTTGTTAGGGATCGCCACTCGTGCCCGATGGTGCAACTGCGCTGGCAATGCCTACATAAGCCGAATATTCCACTGGCGACCCATGGGCGCGGATTGCTGCGATCATCGCGATTTACCCGACCCGCATCGCGGGAACCCGTCCTATCGCCGCGTTCTATGGGCTGTGCTCGCGATCAACGCCGTCATGTTCGTGGTCGAGATCGGCGCGGGGCTGGCGGCCGGATCGGCGGCGTTGCAAGCAGATGCCCTCGATTTTCTCGGTGACGCGGCAAACTACGGAATCAGCCTGTTCGTGGTCGGGATGGCGCTGCGCTATCGCGCCATGGCGGCGCTCGCCAAGGGGACCACGATGGGCCTGTTCGGTCTGTGGGTGATCGGCACGGTCCTCTGGCACGCGGTGCATGGCACCTTGCCGAGCGCCTTCACCATGGGGGCCGTCGGCTTCGCCGCTTTAGCGGCCAACGCGGCCGCCTTCGGCCTGCTCTGGGCCTATCGCGGCGGCGATGCAAACATGTACTCCGCATGGATTTGCACGCGTAACGACGTGCTCGGCAATTTAGCCGTCTTGCTGGCAGCGGCCGGCGTGTTCGGCACCGGCACGGGTTGGCCCGATATCATCGTCGCGACGATCATGGCGGGCCTCGCGCTGCAAGGCGCGTGGATTGTGATGCGGCAGTCTCTCGGCGAACTGCGCCAGCCGCTTTCGGTTCGGCGTGATGCAGAAATAGAGAAAGCCATTTGAAACGTGCGGTCGAGGAGGTTCCAACATGAGCGACATTGATTTCTCGTTGACGCGTCGATCAGCGCTGTTCGCGGCAGTTGCTTCTCTCGTACAAACCGGCACGGCCTCTGCCGGCGAGAAAGAGGTGATTACGGTCCACAAGGATCCAACCTGCGGTTGCTGTTCAGGTTGGGTGGAGCATATTCAAAAGGCGGGATTCAAAACGAAATTTCGGGACACGCGGGACCTCGATGCGAAGCGACGGCTCGGCGTTCCCGACGACCTCGCCGCCTGCCATACCGCGGAGGTCGCGGGATATATCGTTCCCGCCGCGGCGCTGAGGCGCTTCCTTGCCGAGAAACCGAAGGCAGCCGGCCTTGCCGTCCCCGGCATGCCGATCGGCTCGCCCGGGATGGAGGGCGGCCGACCGGAAAAATATGATGTGGTTCTGTTCGGTCCTGAGGGACGGCGGACCTACATGCGTTTTATCGGCGAACAAAGCATCTGACCTAGAACCTGTTCGTGTGGAGTGGAATCAGAGCGGCGAACTCGGTCTGCTCCCTCCCCTTGCGGGAGAGGGGTGGGGAGGCGGTGATGCCGCAAGATAATGATGGCGCCACCTGCGAGGCGTCGCATTACCCCCACCCCCCAACCCCTCCCCAGCCGAAGTCGGGTTTACCCGATTTCGGCCAACCTAAAAGTGCCGAACTCGGGTAAACCCGAGTTCGGGTGGGGAGGGGAGCGCACCGAGTACGCGGTGCACGGTCAGTGCCGATGGTCGTGATGCATATCGGGCACGTGCGGATGTGAGTGCGTCAGTGCGTCGTGCTCGTGCGCATGCGTGTGCGGCTCTCCCGGCGGATCTTGCGGGCGGTGGGTGTGCCGGTGATGCTCGTCGTGAGTGTGGGCATGGGCATGCACCATTCGGGCATGGGCATGCGCATGCGCGTGCCGCTCGGTCACGTGCAGCCAAACGCCGACGGCCATCAGCGCTCCGGCAGCAACGAGTTGCACGCTCAGCGGTTGCTGGAGGGCGACGACTGCCGTCGCCGCGCCGATGAACGGCGCGGTCGAGAAATACGCGCCGCTGCGCGCCGCGCCGAGATGGCGTAGCGCGACGACGAACAGCGCGAGACTCAGGCCGTAACAGACAAAGCCTATCAGCGCAGCCAACAGAATTCCGACGGGGCCGGGCAGGGAGCCTCCCGCCCACAGACCCAGCAGTAGATTCACGGGTCCCGCGATCAATCCTTTCAGCTGCACGATCTCGAGCGGATCGGCGAGGGAAACCTTGCGGGTCAGGTTGTTGTCGATGCCCCAGGCGATGCAGGCGGCGACGATGGCGAGTGGGCCGGCGAGACTTTCGAACGTCGGAGTTCCCGACCACGACACCATGGCCGCGCCGGCGACGAGACAGGCCATGCCGAGCGCGATGCGCCGATCGAAATTCTCGCGAAAGACGAACCAGGCCAACAGCGCCGTGGCCGCGCCCTCCACGGTCAGGAGCAACGATGCGGTGGCGGCCGGGGTGCGCGAAAGCCCGAGCATCAACAACACCGGGCCGGCGACGCCGCCCAAGGCAATGGCGCCGGCGAGCCATCCGTAGTCGCGGCGCGCGAGCGGTTGCTGCCGCGCGGTGGGTGCATTCAGGATCGGTCCCGCCAAGATGCGAAGAAGCGCGATACCGATGCCCGCGCCGCAGTAGAAGAGGCCGGCCAGAACCACGGGATCGACCATCCCGAGCAATGCCTTGGCGGCAGGCGTGGAGACGCCGAACAAAACGGCCGAAGCGAGCGCGGCAAGGACAGCAGCGGGATTCATGCTTTCGTCATCAGGAGCCAGGCACGTCATACGGCGCGCGGCGCGCCTTACTCTAGCTCACTGTAAATAAGTACGCCCGGTCATCCGGATCGGGCCTGCTGTCATCGATCGCTCAGGAGTGGCTTTCCAAACACCGACGGTATGAGGTCTTGAAGGAACAACAGCAATTGCGCCCTGGCGCCGATGGATCGTCCGGCCTCGCTGTTGAGAGGCACGATCGCTTCCGCCGCGACCTGCCAGCTCACGGCCACGTATGACAGCCCGGGGTTCATTGTCGCTGCGGTCTTTTGTCCGCGCGGCGAGTCGAAGGAAAACTCGATGAGAGGCACGAACTGGTTCAACGGCTCCTCCTTCGGAAGCTTGCCGGGCGTGAAGCGGCTAGTCAGGTAAAGCGTGCTGAATTCGAGGGCGAAGCCCCAATGCAATATGTCGACATTGCGCGTGAGCATCGGTCCAAGCTGCCTGGTCAGCGGATCGACGCCGAAATTGATTGAATTGCCGGTCAAAGGGTGTTCGAGCGTAACCGCGCCGGTAATAGCGAACGGCCGCAGCCATGCGAGGCTATTCGGAAGATCGCCGAATCCCTTGCCGAAGAAGATGCCCGGGTGGATCGCATCGGGTCCATTGGCGCCGACACCTCGGGCGCCTGAGTGCCCGATGTCCCATGCCAACGCCGCCGCCACCAGCGTCTCGTGCAGGTCGTTCCGGTACACCTCTCCCTTGATCGAAAGGCTGGTCGTGTCGAAGCCGGAGCGCTGGGAACTCCCCCAATTGCGGTGAACCCATCCGCTATCGATACCAAATCCAACGGTCGGAGTGAGCAGGCGAAAGAACGACCAATTGAACCTGTTGTCGACGACGTCGCCGCCTTCGCCCGGATGCTTGGAGCTGGCGAAGAGCGGCAATCTCGACTCGTCGGCGACAGCCGGATCATCGATCGCGAGCGTGCCGGGGAAAAATCGGTTGCCCGCGATGCCATGAGCGTCGGCGAAACGGGGCGCGGTGGGCATCCCCACGATCAGAGCGAGCCCAATGAGCCACTGCGCAAACCGACTCGTTGTCACCGGCTCGATCATGTCGTGCCCTAGAACTCGCCGTGCAGGCGCGCGGTGAAGAACGATATTGGCCCGCGGTCGGCATTGTCCGCCGGGTTCATCATGTATTGATAATCGAACGTCAGCATCACGCCGTTGATCACGTTCATGGCGTAGAACGTCTCGATAATGCTCTCCGGGCGATAGTTGAGCCGCCCGTCGCCGATCAGGATCCCGAGGCCGCCGGCGGCGAGGTAGGCGCGGTGATCCCGCGAGAGCGCGTTGATCGCCCCGGCAAGACCTATCCTGTCGTCGGGGCGTCCCCAACGCGCGCCTTTGATGGAAGTCCCCAACGAGAGGCTGGCGTCGATATCGGTGAAGGCCGAGATCTCGTTCTTGCCGTCGTTCCAGCTCCAGCGCGCGAACACGCCGACCTCATCGCTGACCGCCTGCTCGAGGTTCAAGTAGTAGCCGTACTTCGTGCGGGCCTTTCGGGTCAGAACGATCGCATCGGTCGGATCGAGGCCCGGGTTGAGCAGCGTGAGATCGATCGCTTGGCTATAGCTGCCGGAAAAATAAGTATCCGCCCACAGCCCGACGCGAAATTTCCCCGGTCGGGAGTGGATCGAATAGCGTGCCTCGAACTCGGTGATATAAGCACCGCGGGCGAACAGGCGCGTGTCGAACTGGTTCGAGTTTGGTTGGTTCCCGGTGAGGAAATAGCCGGCACGCAGCGCCCAATATTTTTCATTGAGTTCGGTGACCGCACCATAGCCGAGCCCTACCCTGTCGGCGGGATAGTCGAACGCGCCGGCGGCCCAGATCGACCAGTTCATGAAATCCGCGCGCGGGTCCATGGCATAGGTGTTGTTGTCGAAGACGTCGTGCACGGCGAATCTGCCCACCTGCACGGTGACCCGCGATATGTCGCGCTTGCCGGACAGTTGGCCGTAGCTGCTCTCGACTTGTTCCTGCTCGCCGCCGAGCCCAAAGGCCTGCCGAAAAAACAGGCGCGAGGTGCTGTAGCGCGGATATGGAAAATTCGACTTCTGCGCTTCGCCGTTGGGAAAGCCGGCGGCGCCCGTCGTGTCGTGCAGGCCGAAGCCCTGCAGCAGTTCGGGATTGTAGTAGAGCTCGCCGCCCTCCCACAGCCGCAGGCCGAGAAACGCGCTGGCGGTAAAGGTCGCTCGGGATTGCGCCCACGGCGTAAAGCTGTTTTCGCCGAGATAGGGTGACCTGAACGCCGGATAGCCCTGGTGGATGTAGGTGGTTTGTCCGTGGATCTCCCAATTGGGGAATTGGGTTTGCGACGCGGCGAAGTCGGCTGAATATGCTCGAGGCGGTCCGAGCTTGTAGTTGAGTCCGCCGCGGATCATATGCACGTCGTATGCAGAGCCTGCCGTCGTGCCCGACGGGAACAGGACATCGGCATGGCCAAAATTGGCGTAGAGATACTCGACCCTGCCGATCCAGTTCGGTGCGATTGCGAACTCGGCCCCCGCGCCGGCGGCCCAGCCCGTGTGCAGGTGCAGCGCTTTGTCGGGATCGTCGATCACCCCCGGCGTCTGCAGGTAACGTCCGAGCGACCACGCGAACCCACCCGTTGCGTAGGCCATCCAGTGATCGAACGTGTAGCCCAAGCGGCCGCGCACCGTCGACATGAATTCGATCTTTTCCGCGATGTCGGTGTCCGGTGTGGTGCGGAACCACGCGAAATCGTCGGAGGCGAGATAGTTCAGGAATGATGCATCGGCCTCGATGCCGAGGAGAAAACGCGAGGGCAGCACGTAGTTGTATCCGCCCTGCAGGCCGCCGATGAGGCTGCCGAACGAGCTCTTGAAATTGACGGCATCGTCATCGACCACGTTCACCCGCGCATTG
>Ga0209239_1002261_pt1 | contig 11480 bp, 5 predicted proteins | sample GraSoi013_2_20cm_FD_185824 | JGI IMG/M metagenome (GOLD analysis project Ga0209239, IMG submission 185824) | Grasslands soil microbial communities from the Angelo Coastal Reserve, California, USA - Sample 10_02_2013_2_20cm (SPAdes) (version 2) | ecosystem: Environmental > Terrestrial > Soil >...
CCGCCAGGCCGATGCCGCCGACCACCGCCTGGACCACCGCCGTCACGACGACGCCGAGCGCAACAGCGCGGATCGCATCCGCCGAGAGGAGCACCGCGCGGACACCATGATTGCCGGCCAGCCGCTCCGCGAAGGCCAGCACCCCGCCGGCCACGGCCTCGCCCCGCGCGTACAGGACCCCGGAAACCGCCACGGTCAGCAGGAACTGGACGAGCAGCGAGCCGATGTTACCCGCCTCGGCGATCAGCCAGCGCACGAGATCCCTGACATGGGGTCCGAGGCGGGCCGCCACCTGCTCGGAGGGCGCGCTCGCGATCTTCGTCCACTCCACCGCGATCGTCTTGCCCACGATGGGCAGGCTCGTGACCCACGCGGGCAGCGCCGGCAGCGGGCGTGAGATGACCGACCGGGACCACGCCACGACGTCGTCGGCCCGATCGATGATGGCGATGGCGCCCAGGGTCAGCGGTGCCGCGAGGACGGCCAGCATCACCAGCGTCATGACCGCCACCGCCAGGCCTCGCCGTCCCCACAGCCACGCCTCGACGGCGCGCAGCGTCGGCCACGTGGCCACCACGATCATCGTGGCCCACACCACGGCGGGCAGGAACGGCCGCAGCACCCAGACGCTGGCCGCGATCAACCCGCCGATGCCGACCACGGCCAGCAGGATTCGGGTGAGATCCCAGGTCAGCGACGAAGGCACCGCCTCGAGGTCGGGCGGCCGCCCGACCTCGTCGCCGCGCGCCGTCCGGCTCACGGATGCTCGCCGTGCGGTATCGCTGCCGGCGGCACGACCACTGGACGCTTCGACGGCTGTCGGGAGAGGCCGAGCTGCTCCACGAAGGCGAAGTTGCCGGGGATGATGAAGACACCAAGGAACGTCGCGACCAGCATGCCCCAGAACACCGCAGTCCCCATGACGTTCTGCGCGCCGGAGCCGGCCCCGCTCGCGCGCATCAGCGGCACCACACCCAGGATGAACGCGAAGGCCGTCATGAGGATGGGCCGGAAGCGCAGGCGGGCCGACTCGAGCGCCGCCTGCTCGATCGTGCTTCCCTCCTCGTACTTGGCCTTGGCGAACTCGACGATGAGGATCGCGTTCTTGGCGGCGAGCCCGATGAGCATGATCAAGCCGATCTGCACGTACACGTTGTTGTCGTAACCCATGAGCCAGACGCCGAAGAAGGCGCCGAGGGCCACGAGCGGCGAGCCGAGGAGCACGGCCCACGGCAGCCGCCAGCTCTCGTACATCGCGGCCAGCAGAAGGAACACGAACACGATGGCGAGGATCAGCGTCGGCAGCGCCGGCGGCGCGGTCTTCTCCTGGTAGGCCAGCGCGGAGTAGGCGAAGCCCATCTCCTTCGGCATCGTCTCCGCGAAGACGGCCTCGAGCGCCACCAGCGCCTGCCCCGATGTGTAGTCGCGCGCCGGCGCGCCGCTGATGTCCACCGAGCGGAACAGATTGAAGCGGGTGGTGATCTCCGTGCTCGGGACCGAGCCGACGGTGACTAGCGTGGAGAGCGGGATCATCGTCCCCGTCGTCTGGCTGCGCACGTAGATCTCGCCGATGTCCTGGGGCCGGCGGCGATAGTCGGCCTCGGCCTGGACGTAGACGCGGTAGAGGCGGCCGAAGCGGTTGAAGTCGTTCACGTAGGTGCTGCCCAGCGCCGCCGACATGGCCTGGAAGACGTCGTTGATCGGCACGCCGAGCTTGCGCGCCTTGTCGCGGTCGAGGTCTACCTTGACTTGCGGATAGTTCGGATCGAACGAGGTGAACAGGTTGCCGAGCTCCGGCCGCTGACGGGCGGCGGCGAGATACTTCCGCGCCTCGGCTCCGAGCTGCTCGACGGACAGGGTGCCGCTCCTGTCCTGGAGCAGGAACTTGAAGCCCGCCGAGGCCCCGAATCCGGAGATGGTCGGGATGTTGAACGGAAAGACGATCGCCTCGGGGATGGTGGTGAACTGCTGTTGCAGCCCGGCCATGATCCCCCGCACGTGCAGCGCCGGCCCGTGGCGCTCCTCCCAGGGCTTGAGGCGGACGAGGACGGTGCCGAAGTTCGGCTGGTAGGTGTTTGTGACGAGGCCGAAGCCGCCGATCGTCGCGAAGGAATCCACGCCCGCGGTCGCGGCAACGATCTGCTCGACCCGCGTGAGCACCGCGCCGGTTCGCTCCAGCGAGGCCCCTGGTGGCAGCTGCACGTTGACGCCGAGAAGTCCCTGGTCCTCCTCGGGGATGAAGCCGGCCGGCAGCTGGCGGCCGATCAGGCCGGCGCCCAGGATGACCACGCCCACCAGCATGATCGTCAGCACGGCGCGCCGCACCAGGATGCGCGCCACGCCGACGTAGCGACCGGTGATCCAGTCGAACACCCGGTTGAACCCGCGGAAGAAGGCGCCGAGCGGACCGCGCATCGGCTTGGCCGGCTTCAGCAGCATCGCCGAGAGGGCCGGGGACAGCGACAGCGCGCTGAAGGCCGAGAGCAGCACCGAGATCGCGATGGTGAGCGCGAACTGCTGGTACATGCGGCCGGTGAGGCCAGGCACGAAGGCGACCGGGATGAACACCGCGGACAGGATCAGCGCGATCCCGATCACGGGCGCGGAGACCTCCTTCATCGCCTGCCGGGTCGCCGCCACCGGGTCGAGCCCGTGCTCGATGTGGTGCATCACGGCCTCGACGACGACGATGGCGTCGTCCACCACGATGCCGATGGCGAGCACCAGCCCGAACATCGACAGCGTGTTGACGGAGAAGCCGAGGAGCGGGAAGAAGATGAACGTTCCGATGAGCGAAACCGGCACCGTCAGCAACGGGACGAACGTGGCCCGGACATTTTGGAGGAATATGAACACCACGAGCGTCACCAGGATGATCGCCTCGACGAACGTCTTGAGGATCTCGTGGATGGAGGCCTCGACCGACGGCGTCGTGTCGTAGACGATCTTGTAGTCCATGTCCGGCGGGAAGAATCCCCTGGCGCTGGCCATGGTGTGGTAGATCGCCTCGGCCGCCTTGAGCTGGTTGGCGCCCGGCAGCAGGTAGACGGCCATCGCGCCGGCCGGCTTGCCGTCGAGCCGGCCGAAGGCGTTGTAGTCCTGCGCGCCGAGCTCGGCCCGGCCGACGTCCCGGATGCGGACCTGGGCGCCCGTCTCCGTCCCCCGGATGATGATGTTCTCGAACTCCTCGGTCGTGACGAGTCGGCCCGGCGCGGCCACCGTGTACGTGAACTGCTGGCCCTTCGGCGACGGGGCCATGCCGATCCGGCCGGCCGGGGCCTGGAGGTTTTGCTCCTTGATGGAGGCAATGACGTCAGCCGCGGTCAGCCCGAGCTTGGCCAGCTTGTCGGGTCTGAGCCAGATCCGCATGCCGTAGTCGGTGCCGCCGAACAGATCGACCTGCGCGATGCCGGGGATGCGGAGGAGCTGGTCGCGCAGGTTGATGCCGCAGTAGTTGATCAGGTAGTTGGCGTCGTACGTCCCCTTCGAGGAGTACAGCGACACGACCATCAGGATGCTCGGGCTCTGCTTCTTGACGGTCACGCCCTGGGCGATCGCCTCCGCCGGCAGCCGCGCCTGGGCCGCGTTGACGCGGTTCTGGGTGAGGACGTTCGCCTTGTCCTGATCGACGCCGACCGCGAAGTTCACGTCGAGGAGCATGCGGCCGTCGCTGGTGTTGGACGACTGCATGTAGATCATCGACTCGACGCCGTTGACCTCCTGCTCGATGGGCGTCGCGACCGACTGCTCCACCGCCACCGCCGAGGCGCCCGGGTAGGTCGCCGTGACGCGGATCGTGGGCGGGGCCAGGAACGGGTACTGCTCGATGCTGAGCGCCGTCAGGACGAACACCCCGAGCAGCACGATCAGGATCGCGATGACGATGGCGACGATCGGCCGCCGGATGAAGAACTCGGCCACGGTTACGCGCCGGCCTTCGCGGCCGACCTCGTGACGGGCTTCACCTGCATTCCGGGGCGCACCTTCTGCACGCCCTCCACGATCACGCGCTCGCCCGGCTTGAGGCCCGACTTCACGACATAGAAGTCGCCGATGCGCTCGTCGACCGTCACCGACCGGAACGCCACCTTGTCACCCGCCTCGACGACCAGCGCGACCTTGGCGCCCTGCTGCTCCTGCAGCGCGATCTGCGGGACCAGGACGGCCTCGGGCCGCTGCTCCACGACGCCCCTGATGCGCGCGAACTGCCCGGGACGGATCACCTTGTCGGGGTTGGGGAACACTGCGCGTACGGCGATGGTGCCGGTCTTGACGTCCACCGCGCGCTCCACGAACACGATGAAGCCCTTGTGCGGCAGGGGCTGGTCACCGATCAGGAACAGATCGAGCGGCGTCTGCTCGCCGCGCGGCCGCCCGGTCGGGTCGAGGCGGATCCGTGAGGCGAGCCGCAGATAGTCGGCCTCGGGGATCGAGAAGTCCACGTAGATCGGATCCACCGAGGACACCGTGGCCAGCAGCGTCGGCTCCGCCTTGCCGACCAGGTTGCCCTGGTCGACCATGACCTTGCCGATGATGCCGGTGATCGGCGTGCGAATCGTCGTGTAGTCGAGGTTCAGCTTGGCCCCGACGACCGCCGCCTTGCCGGCCTCCACAGCGGCCTCGGCCAGCTGGATCTGCGTGCGCTGCAAGAGCTCGGCATCCTTGAGCTGGGCCGCGGCCACATCGACGGCCGCCACGGCCACCTTCTCGGCCGAGAGTGACGTGTCGAGATCCTGCTGGGGAATGGCCCGCGCCTCGGCCAGCGGCCGGTAGCGCGCCACGTCCGCTCGCGCCTTCTCGAGGTCGGCCTGGCGCTGAGCCAGATGCGCCCGGGCCCGGTCGATCACCGAGACGTCCCGGGCTCGGGTCAGGTCGGCCTGTGCCTTCGCAAGCTGGGCGCGGGCGGTGTCCAGCGCCGCCTGGTACTCCTCGCTCTGGAGGACGAAGAGCACCTGCCCCTGCCGGGCCTCGGTCCCTTCCTTGAAGAGCACCTGCTCCAGGACACCGGAGATGCGGGCCCGGATCTCGACGGTCGGAGACGCCTCCGTTCGAGCCGTGTACTCGCGCTCGATGGCGACCGCGCGCTGCTCGACCTCGGCGACGACGACATCGGGCAGCGGCGGCGGCGCGGCCTTGGCCTTGGCGGCCCGGTTGCACCCCGCGGCCGCGCCCAGGAGCGCCACCCCGATCAACAATGTTGCAGGTCGTCGACGAATCACGAGCATCACCTGGTCCCCCGTTTCTCGGGCAGGGGCGCGCCGGCTGACGCCTCCCGTTCCTCCTGCCAGCCTCCGCCGAGCGCCCGGTACAGGCGCACAACGGCCAGCAGCTCGTCGCGGTTGGAGCGCACGAGGCCCAGCTCGGAGTCGAAGCGCTGCTGCTCGCTGTTCAGCACCTCCAGGTAGCTGCTCACGCCGCCCTTGTAGCGGATATCTGCCAGCCGGCTGGTATCCGTGGCGGCGGTGACGAGCGCTTCCTGGGCGATCCGGAACTCGCGGCGCTTGCGGTGCTCGACGAGCGCGTCGGCGACCTCGCGAAACGCCTGAAGGATGGTCTGCTGGTAAACGGCGAGTGTCTGCTGGGCCTGGGCTTCGGCCGCGTCGACGCCGGCCTGGGTGCGCCCGGTGTTGAAGATCGGCAAGGTGATCTGCGGGCCGATGCTGAAGAGTCCCTGGGGCCCGACCCAGCGGCCGTCGATCAGCAAGCCCCCGCCGGCGGCGATGCCCGACAGGAACACGCGCGGGTAGAAATCCGCCTTGGCCACCCCGATGCGCGCGGTCGCCGCCGCCAGCTGCGCCTCGGCCTGCCGGATGTCCGGCCGGCGCTCGAACAGCGACGAGGGCACGCCCGTGGGCACCGTCGGCAGGCTCAGCTGCTGCAGCAGCGGGCGGCCGCGCGGCACCGCATCCGGGTTGCGACCGAGCAGCACGCTGAGCGCGTTCTCGGTCTGCTCGATCTGGCGCTGCGTCTCGACCACGGCCTCGCCCGCCTGGGCCACGAGGATCTCGGCCTGGCGGACATCAATCAGGCCGGCGACTCCACCCCGCTCCCGCAGGCTCACGAGGCGCAGCGAATCCTGGCGGGCGGCCAGCGTGCGCTGGGACACCTCCAGCTCACGGTCGAAGGAGCGCAGCTGGAAATAATCGGTGGCGACGTCGGTCGCCAGCGTGCTGATCACGAGGCGTCGCCCTTCCTCGGAGGCGACGAGATTGGCGCGGGCCGCCTCGGTGGCGCGGCGGAAGCGGCCCCAGAAGTCGATCTCGAACGAGAGATCCAATCCGGCCTGGGGCGCGAACTGATCCTGGGGCTGCAGCACGACTCGCTTGCCCTCGATGCGGGAGTAGATGGCGCTGCCGGAGTGATTCACCTCCGGGAACTGGAACGACCGAGTGATCGTGAGCTGGGCGCGCGCCTCCAGGATGCGGGCGGCCGCGATACGGAGGTCGTAGTTCTCTCGCAGCGCCGTGCGGATGAGCTGCTGGAGGGTCTCGTCCTCGAAGACGCGCCACCACCCGAGGTCGGCAATGGACGGCGCCGAGTCGGGCGCCGCCTGGCCTCGGAAGGCGGCCGGGGTGGGGTACGACGGGCGCCGGTAGTCGGGCCCTACCGTGCAGGCCGTCAGCATGAGCGCCGCGAGCAGCCAGGCGGCGCCGCTCGACGGCGCTCGCGCGAGCGTCACGAGTCCCCTCAGCGTGGTCACGACGCGACGACGATGCCAGCCGTCGTGAGCCAGAGCTATGGGACTTTGGTGCGATGGCATGAGACCAAGGTCCGATGGCCGAGGGTCGCACGCGACAGATAGGCTCCCGTTGGCGCCACGATCAGTGCGCCCGGAGGACGAACGATGCCTGCCACGACGGTTTCCATCACAGCCGAGGGCATCAGCGCGCCTCTCGGCGCAACCGTGATGCCCGATGGAGTCAACTTCAGCGTCTTCTCCCGCCACGCGACGGCGGTGGAGATCCTCTTCTTCGACGGCGTGGACGACGCGCGGCCCACACGCACGGTGCGGCTGGACGCCACACGGAACCGCACCTATCACTACTGGCACGCGTTCGTGCCGAGCGTACGTCCGGGCCAGCTCTACGGTTACCGCGTCGAGGGGCGGCTCGATCCGGCGCGCGGGCTGTGCTTCGATCCCGGCAAGGTGCTGCTGGATCCGTACGGGCGCGGCGTGGCCGTGCCCGAGCAGTACAGCCGCGAGGCCGCCGCCCGGTTCGGTCGCGACACCACCGCGACGGCCATGAAGAGCGTCGTCGTCGATCCGCGCGCGTACGACTGGGAGGGCGACGCTCCGCTGCGCCGCCCGGCGTCACGGACCATCGTGTACGAGATGCACGTGCGCGGCTTCACGCGGCATCCCAGCTCGGGCGTGGCGGACAAGACGCGCGGCACCTACGCCGGCCTGATCGAGAAGATTCCCTACCTCAAGGACCTCGGCATCACCGCGCTCGAGCTGCTGCCGGTCTTCCAGTTCGATCCGTACGCCGTGCCTCCGGGCCTCGTCAATTACTGGGGCTACCAGCCGGTGTCCTTCTTCGCCCCGCACCAGGCCTACAGCTCGCGGCAGGACCCGCTGGGCCCGATCGACGAGTTCCGCGACATGGTCAAGGCCCTGCACCGGGCCGGCCTGGAGGTCATCCTCGACGTCGTCTTCAACCACACGGCGGAGGGCGGGCACGACGGCCCCACGCTCTCCTTCCGGGGGCTGGACAACCACGCCTACTACATCCTCGAGGACGGCGGGGCGCGGTACGCCGACTACAGCGGCTGCGGCAACACGCTCAACGCCAACCATCCGATCGTGCGCCGCATGATCGTGGACAGCCTGCGCTACTGGGTCGAGGAGATGCACGTCGACGGCTTTCGCTTCGACCTCGCCTCGATCCTCGCCCGCGACCCGTCGGGGCAGGTGCTGGCGAACCCGCCCGTGCTGCTGGACATCGAGTCGGACCCGGCGCTGGCCGGCATCAAGTTCATGGCCGAGGCGTGGGATGCCTCCGGCCTCTACCAGGTGGGCAGCTTCGTCGGCGAGGCGTGGAAGGAATGGAACGGCCGCTTCCGTGACGACGTCCGCGCCTTCTTCCACGGCGAGGACGGTATGGTCGGGCGCTTCGCCGACCGCCTCGTCGGCAGCCCCGAGCTGTACGCCCACAAGCAGCGCGAGCCCGAGCAGTCCGTCAACTTCGTCACCTGCCACGACGGCTTCACGCTGAACGACCTCGTGTCCTACGACCGCAAGCACAACGAGGCCAACCGCGAGAACAACCGCGACGGCGGCGACGACAACAAGAGCTGGAACTGCGGCGTCGAGGGTCCCACCGACGATCGCGCCGTCGAGCGGCTCCGCAACCGGCAGGTCAAGAACTTCCTGGCGACCACGCTGCTGTCGATCGGGCTGCCGATGATCCTGATGGGCGACGAGGTCCGGCGCACGCAGGACGGCAACAACAACCTGTACTGCCACGACGACGAGCGCGCCTGGTTCGACTGGACGCTGCTCGACCGGCACCGCGACGTGCACCGCTTCGTGAGTCTCCTCAATGCGCGCCGGGTGCTGCGGAGCGTCCGCCACGAGGAGCAGCGCCTGAGCCTGGCCCAGCTGATCGCCCAGGCCAACAAGGCCTGGCACGGGGTGACGCTCGACCACGCCGACTGGTGCCGCGGCTCGCACAGCCTGGCGTTCGGTGCCGAGCTCAAGGACGAGCGCCGCCTGGCCCACTTCATCTTCAACGCGTACTGGGAGCCGCTCGTCTTCGAGCTGCCGGCCGTTCCCTCCGGCAAGCCGTGGCGCCGCTGGATCGACACCGCGCTGGACTCGCCGGACGACATCGCGCCCTGGCAGCAGGTGCCGCCGATCCCCGGCCACTCCTACCGGGCCGAGGCGCGCTCGGTGGCCGTCCTCTTCGCCGACCGCGGCTGAGACGGGCCGATGGCCGCCGTGACTCGCCGGCTGTGGGCTGCGTGGCGCCACGTCGCGGCGCCGGCGATCACCGGCGCCGTGCTGGCGCTGCCGCTGCTGGGCGCGCCGGCGCCCGGCCGGGCCCAGGAGCAGATCGAGCAGCAGGAGCCAACCCCCTCGGCGGTCGAGCAGGTGGCGACGCCGATCGAGTTGAAGGACGCGCCGGCGTTCTTCCGAGACATGAAGTACGACGACACCCACCTGGAGGCCCTGGCCATGGGCGGCGCGCTCTCCTTCCAGTCCGGCTGGCTGCTCGACACGCTCTCGGTCAGCGCCGTCCTGTACACGTCGCAGCCGCTCCACGCCCCCGACGCTCGCGACGGCACCGCCCTGCTGGAGACGGGACAGAAGGGATACACGGTCCTGGGCCAGCTCTACGCGCGGCTGAAATTCCTCGACCGGAACTTCGTGAACCTCTACCGCTACGCCTACGACACGCCGTATCTCAATCGCGACGACAGCCGCATGTCGCCGAAGACGTTCGAGGGCTACACGCTGCAAGGCAGCGTGGGCGGCCAGGACGGCGCACCCGCCTTCCGCTACGGGGCCGGCTACATCACCAAGATCAAGGACAGGAACGACGACGACTTCATCTGGATGTCGCGGCAGGCGGGCGCCGCGGTCGACCGCGGCGTCGCTATGCTGGGCGCGCTGTTCTCGTCTGGAGGGCTCTCGGTCGGCGGCATCGACTACTACTGCGCCGACGTCATCAACATCGGGTACGGCGAGGGCAAGTACCTCGTGCCCGGGCCGGCCGGCGCCGGGGTGCTCGTCTCGGCGCAGTACGTGGACCAGCGCAGCGTGGGCGGTAATTTCATGACCGGGGTCGCGTTCGACACCGAGCTGTTCGCGGTCAAGGCCGAGGCGAGCTACGGCAACGCGGTCGTCTCGCTCGCCTGGTCCCGGACGGCCCACGGCGCCGACCTGCAGAACCCATGGAGCGGCAATCCCGGCTACAGCGGCGCGATGATCCAGAAGTTCAATCGGGCCGGAGAGCAGGCGCTCCTCGCAAGGCTGTCCTACGACTTCAGGCGGCTCGGCGTCGAGGGGCTCACCGCGTACGCGCTGTTCGTGCACGGCGCGTCGCGCGTCGCACCCACGACGAGGTCAGCGGTCCCCAACGAGAACGAGGTCGACCTCGACGTCCAGTGGCGGCCGGCGTGGAAAGGGCTGACCGGCCTGTGGCTGCGCGCCCGCTACGGGCACGTCGAGCAGTACCAGGGTCCGAAGAATGCGATGACCGAGTACCGCCTCGTCGTGAGCTACGACTTCTCGGTGCTGTGAGCCGGCCATGACGCTGCGACGCTCGACGCTGGTGCTGGCGGGGATCACGCTGGTCGTGCTCGTGCTGTCCGTCCCCGGCGCGCTGCGCGAGGCGCTCGAGCGCGGGGAGATCTACCTGTTCTCCCGCGCGTTCCTCGAGGATATCCCCCGGCGCCTCACCGGCCCCGGGCGCCTCCGCTTCATCCTGCAGCCCCTCACCGCGATCGTCCTCGGCATCCGCAGCGGGCTGGCCGACGCGCGGGCGGGCCGGCCGCCCTACCTGTACGGGGTGCTGTTTCACCCCGACCTCCGCCGGCAGCTCATGACCAGCACGCTGGAGAGCGTGGCGAATCTCCTGCTGCTCGGCATTCTCCTGGACGCCGTGGCCCAGTGGCTCATCCTCGGCGTCTCGCACGCCGGCGCCGCCCTCGTCGTGGGTCCGGTGCTGATCGTCACGCCCTACACCGTCGCGCGCGCGCTCGCGAATCGCGCCGCGCGGCTGCGCACGAAGCGCGCGGTCCACGCGACGCTCCTCCTGCTGATCGTCGCGCTGCTGATGGCCGGCTGCACGGTCGGGCCGCGGACGGTGGCCCGCGATCGCTTCGATTACAGCGCGGCCGTGGCCGACTCGTGGAAGAGCCAGATGATGCTGAACCTGGTGCGGCTGCGCTACGGCGACATCGGCGTGTTCCTGGACGTCGGGCAGATCGTGAGCGGCTACACGGTCGAGAGCGTGGTGTCGGCCTCGGCGTTCTGGAACCTCTTCGGCTTCTCGATCGAGCATCCGAACGTCCCGAACAACACCGTCGCCGCCAGCGTCGGCGGCCGTTTCACGGACCGTCCGACCATCACCTACACGCCGCTCATGGGCGAGCGCTTCGCCCGCTCGATGATGACCCCGGTGCCGCCGGCCTCCGTGCTGAGCCTGATCCAGGCGGGGTATCCCGTTGACCTCGTGCTGCGCCTGATGGTCAACGTCGTGAACGGGCTGGACAACCGCCACGGCGGGGACCTGCGAGCCCGGCCCGCCGAGGCCGAGTTTCTCGAGCTCCTCGAGCGACTGCGTCGGGTCCAGCTCTCGGGCGCCATCGGCATGCGCGTGCAGCGCACCGACACCAAGGAGGTCGCCACGCTGCTGACGTTCCGCCAGAAGGTAGAGCCGGGCGTCGCGGCGGACGCGCTGGGCATCCGCAAGCTGCTCGGCATCGACCCCGCCGCCACCGAGTTCCGCGTCGTGTACGGTGCGATCGCCGCC
>Ga0209239_1002264_pt1 | contig 11461 bp, 14 predicted proteins | sample GraSoi013_2_20cm_FD_185824 | JGI IMG/M metagenome (GOLD analysis project Ga0209239, IMG submission 185824) | Grasslands soil microbial communities from the Angelo Coastal Reserve, California, USA - Sample 10_02_2013_2_20cm (SPAdes) (version 2) | ecosystem: Environmental > Terrestrial > Soil >...
TGCGTGGCCCGCTCGACTTGGCGCTTCAGGGTGGTGCGGGGGCAGCCCTCGAACGGCCGGCCGTCGGGGTAGCGGATGTCGCAGATCAGTCGCGCCACGGCACCGGCCTCCCCGTCACCCCCCGCCGCAGCCCCGCTCCCCCAGGGGAACACGCGGAAGCTGTCGAGATCAGGGACAAGCAGGGCGTCCGCCTCCTCTACCCGGGCGAACCCCTCGAGCGCCGAGCCGTCGAACGTAACCTCACCCCCCAAGGCCTTCTCGAACTGGGAGGACGGGACCTCCACCGCCTTGTTGACGCCCAACAGGTCCGTGAACTGGAGCAGCAGGAACCGCACGCGACGCTTCTTCATCTCGTCGAGGATGTCGCGGGTCTCGGCAGCGGTGGCGGGCATGGTTCAGGGGGTAGAGGGCGGTAGAAGACATAGAGGACGGTAGAGGACAGCGCAACCTCTACCGCCCTCTACCGCCCTCTACCGTCCTCTGAAACTCAGACGTCGTAGTACAGGAAGAATTCGTACGGATGCGGTCGCAGCGCCACGGGATCGACTTCCTTGGCGCGCTTGTACGCGAGCCACGTCTCGATCAGGTCGGGCGTGAACACGCCGCCCTCGAGCAAGAAGGCGTGGTCCGCCTCGAGCGCCGCGAGCGACTCGTTCAGGGACCCCGGCGTGTTCTTCACGTGCTTGCGCTCCTCGGGCTCGAGGTCGTACAGGTCCACATCCATCGGCTTGGGCGGCTCGATCTTGTGCTTGATGCCGTCCAGGCCCGCCATCAGCAGGGCCGCGAACGTGAGGTATGGATTGCTCGATGGATCGGGCGCCCGGAATTCCACACGCTTCGCCTTGGGCGACTTGGAATACACCGGGATGCGACAGATCGCCGACCGGTTGCGCTGCGAGTAGATCAGGTTGATCGGCGCCTCGTAGCCCGGCACCAGGCGCCGGTAGCTGTTGGTCGTCGGGGCCGCGAACGCCAGCAGCGCCGGGGCGTGCTTGATCAGCCCCCCGATGTACCAGCGCGCCGCATCCGACAAGAGCGCGTACCCCTTGGGGTCGAAGAACAGGTTCGTCCCGTCCTTCCACAGGCTCATGTGCACGTGCATCCCCGACCCGTTATCCCCGAACATCGGCTTGGGCATGAACGTCGCGGTGTAGCCGTGCTGGTGACACACGTTCTTCACGATGTACTTGTACATCATCAGCTGGTCGGCCATGCGCCCGAGGGTCGTGAACCGCATGTCGATCTCGGTCTGCCCCGCCGTGCCCACCTCGTGGTGGTGCACCTCGACGTCGACACCAGACGCGATCAGCGCCAGCATGATCTTGGAGCGCAGGTCCTGCAGCCGGTCCACCGGCGGCACCGGGAAGTACCCCTCCTTGTGCCGCGGCCGGTGCCCCATGTTCGGACTACCGTTCGCCCCGGAGTTCCAGATCCCCTCCTCCGAGTCGATGTGGTAGTAGCCCTCGTGCGCGTTTTGGTCGAAGCGTACCGAATTGAAGATGTAAAACTCCGCCTCGGGCCCGTAGTACGCCGTCGTGGCGATCCCCGACTTGACCAGGTACTGCTCCGCCTTCTGCGCCACGTAGCGCGGGTCGCGCGAGTAGCGCTGGCCCGTCACCGGGTCAGACACATCACACGTGAGCGACAGCGTCGGCACCTCGAGGCACGGATCGACGAAGGCACTCGCCGGATCCGGGAACAGCAGCATGTCGCTCTCGTTGATCGCTTGAAACCCGCGAATCGAAGAGCCGTCGAACCCGATCCCCTCGGCAAACAGGGCTTCGGTCAGCTCTTTCAGCGGGATCGAAAAGTGCTGCCACGTGCCCGGCAGGTCGGTGAACCTCAGGTCCACCACCTGCACGCCGGCCTCCTTCGCTTTCCGCACCACGTCCGCGGGCGACGCGGCCGTCGCGGCCTTCGCCCCGGACCCGGATGTGGTTGGCTCCAACGTCGCGGTCATAGAATCGATCTCCTAGAACGGTGCTTGAGAGCGGAGTGCACGGACGATGCCACGAACGAAGCGGGCCCGGGCATGCGGGAAAGTACAGGAGACGCTGCAAGGTGTCAACCGTTTCGTGTCATTGACGCAACAGATATTCTGTCGGTCACGCGATTCACGGGCTTGAGCTGCGTCAGTGTGAGTGGAAATGTGCAAAACATGCACTCTTCTCGATACACCGTTTCAGCCGTCCAGCGCCGCCACGAAGTGCCAAAGCTCCACGGCCGAAAATTCCCCGAAGCGCTCCTGGATCTCACGTTCCGACAGCTCGAGGAAAATCCAACTCGTGGTCCGGCGGCGCTCGCCGTTCACGAAGTGCACGCGCCCGCGCACGGCACCCACCTCGGCGTCGGGCTGCATCTCGACGAACACCTCCCACTGTTCATCACCGCGCTTCAGCTCGCCCATGTGCTTGGCGCGGTCGGGTCCCGGGAACGGGGCGCTCATGGGGATTACACTACGCTGCCTCTCAGATTCCTGCCAGTTAGATTCTGGCCTCAATGAATTGTCACGCGTGCGGAGCGCCGCTCGGCGCCACAGCGAAGTTTTGTCACAAGTGTGGTGCCCAGGTAGGCGGCACACAGACAGCCGGGTGGCGCGTCGGCCTTCCCTGGGCGGTGGCGGGGGCGGCGCTTGGGGCACTGTTGACGGTGGTAGCCTTCCGACTGGGAGCAGGGAGCATGGAGGGAGCAGGGAGCAGGGAGCCGGGAGCAGGCGGTGCATCGGAGGCGACCGCTCCCAGCTCCCAGCTCCCTGCTCCCTCCATACTCCCCGCCCCCGATATCTCGCAGATGTCGCCCGAAGAGCGCGCCACCCGTCTCTACAACCGCGTCATGATGCTGCACACCCAGGGCAAGGCCGATAGTGCGGAGTTCTTTCTGCCGATGGCACTCCAGGCGTATGCGATGCTGCCGGCGCTGGACGTAGACGCCCGCTACCACATCGGTGTGCTCGACCTGACCGGCGGCAATGCCGCCGCGGCTCTCGCGCAGGCGGACACGATTCGCCGCGCGATCCCCACGCACCTCTTCGGGTTCATGCTGCGGGCGCGTGCCCGCGACCTCCAGCGCGACGCCGCCGGTGCGCGCCGCGCGTACGCCGACTTCCTCAAGAACGAGGCGGCGGAGCGCACGCGCCAGCGCCCCGAGTACGCCGAGCACGCGGAGAACGTCGAGGCGTTCCACCAGCAGGCGAAGCAAGTGACCGATGGCAAAGCCAAGCGTCGTAGCTGAGGGTCCGCGCACGATTCATCTGGCGCACAGTCCGGACGCGGACGACGCGTTCATGTTCTGGGCGCTCGCCGCCGGGCGGATCGACACCGGCGACCGTCGATACGTGCATGAGCTCGGCGACATCGAGTCGTTGAACCGGCGCGCCCTCGCCGGCGAGCTTGAAGTGACGGCCGTGTCGCTGCACGCGTACGCCTACCTCGCCGATCGCTATGCGCTGCTCGCCCACGGAGCGAGCATCGGCGACGGCTATGGGCCGCGCATCGTGGCCGGCGCTGCGCCCCCTCCCGATCCGCGGGCGGCGCTCGGGGCGGGGAGTCTGCTCGTCGCGGTCCCGGGCGAGCTCACCACGGCGTTTCTGGCCCTCAAGCTGTACCAGCCGGCGGCGCGCCACGTCGTCGTGCCGTTCGATCAGATCGAGCAGTATGTGGTGGCGGGCCGCGCGGACGCGGGGCTCCTCATCCACGAGGGCCAGCTCACGTTTGCCGACCGCGGGCTGCACCTCTGGGTGGACCTCGGGGAATGGTGGCACGACGAGACGGGCCTCCCGCTGCCGCTCGGCGGCAACGTCGTGCGCCGCGACCTGGGGGACGCGTTGATGCGGGACATCGCCCGCGATCTCAAGGCCAGCATTCAGTACGGCCTCGCCCACCGCGTCGAGGCCCTCGCGCACGCGACGGCGTACGGTCGGGGCCTCGACCCATCGCGCATCGACCGGTTCGTCGGGATGTACGTGAACGCGTACACGGTGGACTACGGCCCGACCGGCCGACAGGCCGTGGCCGAGTTGCTCGCTCGCGCCCACGGCGCGGGCTTGCTCCCGGGGCCGGTGGAGGTCACCTTCGTGGACGATGAGTGAGGGTTGTGGAGGTTGGGCCTCCACCAACCTCACATAAGGAGGACCGCCGTGGCCGATGTGACGGGTCCCGTCCAGATCCTCGTCGTGGATGACGAGGAGCCGATCCGGAACGCGCTCAAGAAGTTCCTCACGCAACAGCAGTACGAAGTGTACGCCGCCGGCACCGGTGACGACGCCCTGCAGCAGCTCCGGCGTCACCGCATCGCGCTCATGCTGTGCGACATTCGGATGCCCGGCACCAGCGGCGTCGACCTGGTGCCGCAAGCCATCGAGATCGAGCCCGAGCTCGCGATCCTCATGCTCACTGCCGTGAACGACGCGACCAGCGCGGCGCTCTGCATGCAGCGGGGCGCCATGGACTACCTCACGAAGCCGATCGAGCTCGCCGACCTGGCGCGGGCGGTCCAGCGGGCGCTCAAGCGGCGCGAGATGCTCCTCGAGAACCGCCAGCTGAACCAATGGCTCAAGGAGGAAGTCAGCACCCGCACCGCGGAGCTGCAGCGCGAGCGGATGAAGCTGGAGCGCCTTTCGATCGCCACGCTCGAGGCCCTCGTGAACGCCCTGGAAGCCAAAGACCCCTATATGCGGGGGCATTCGGCCCGCGTCGCCGACCTGTCCGCCTCCCTTGCCCATGAGCTCGCTATCCCAGAGGAGGACGTCGAGCACGTGCGGGTCGCGGGCCGGCTGCACGACATCGGCAAGATCGGGACGCGCGAATCGGTCCTGAACAAGCAGGGTGCGCTCACCCCCGAAGAGTTCGAGCACGTCAAGCAGCACGTCGTCATCGGGTCCCAGATCCTCGCGCCGCTCTCGCACCTTGGCGACATCATCCCGGCAGTGCGCCACCACCACGAGCGGTGGGACGGGACCGGCTACCCTGATGGCCTACGAGGCGAGGAGATCCCGATGGGCGCCCGCATCATCGGCGCGGCGGAAGTGTTCGACGCCCTCAGCACGTCGCGCGCCTACCAGGAGAAGATGAGTCCCGAAAGGGCGGTGGAGCGGGCGGCCGATCTCGCAGGCACGGTGCTCGATCCCAAAGTCTACGAGGCCCTGGCCTCGGTGGTCGCGCGGCGCCGCACGCTGGTGTTCCTGGACGACGGCGGCACAACGTCCACCTGACCGTTGCCGTTCGTGCTGATCGCCGTCACCGGTGCCACCGGATTCGTGGGACGGCACATTACCAGGGTGCTGGCGCGCCGCGGACATGCGATCCGAGCGCTGGTGCGCAGCCCGTTGCAGGCACAGGCCTTCGATGGTCTCGGGGTAGAGCTCGTCCCCGGCGACCTGGCTGACGCCACGGCGCTCACGGCGCTCCTGCGTGGCGCGAACACCGTCGTGCACCTGGTCGGCATCATCATCGAAACGGGCCGCGCCACGTTTCACGCCGTGCACGTGGAAGGCACCCGCCGCGTGCTCGAGGCGGCGCGCCGTGCCGGCGTCGAGCGGTTCGTGCACATGAGCGCCGTCGGCGCGCGGGACGAGCCTGGGGCGACCCCCTATCATCGAACGAAATGGCACGCCGAAGAGCTGGTCCGCGCGTCGGGGCTATCGCACGCCGTCTTCCGACCGTCGATCATCAGTGGCCCGGAGAGCGCACCGATCCGCACCCTCGCCCGGCTGCACCGCTGGTGTCCCGTAGTGCCGGTGTTCGGCGACGGCCGCTTCCCGACACAGCCCGTCTGGGCGGAGGACGTCGCCCTCGCGTTCGCGCTCGCGGCCGAGCAGTCCGCGCTCGCCGGCGTGTTCGAGCTGGGCGGGCCCCAGGTTCTGACCTACGAAGAATTCCTGCTGGCAATCGGGCGGGCCGCCCGCCGCCCTCGCCCGCTCGTGCACGTGCCGCTCGGGCTCGCGCGAGCGGCCGCCGCTGCACTCGGCCTGCTCGGGGCCGCGGCGCCGCTCACGGGCGATCAGCTCCAAATGCTGGTCGAAGGCAGCGCCACCCCCGCGAACGCCATCGAGTCGGTGTTCGGCATTCAGCCGGTCGCTTTCGAGCAGGGGTTGAACCGCTATCTCGCGCCGAGTCGACGATGACCTTCGTGCGCTGCGCGCTCCTGACGGGAGCGATGTGGCTCGGCTCCGCTCCGGCGTGGGCACAGGGTGGCGAGGCGGACTCCGTGGTCTACGCGCTGTCCGCGGCCAGCCGGTTCGAAGTGAAGACGGGAAAAGCGGGACTGCTCGGCTTTGCGGGCCACGCGCATGTCGTGCGCGCCCACGGCTTCGCGGGACGGGTGGTCTACTTCCCGAACGCGCCCTCCCAGTCCCGCGTTGAAATCGTCGTACCCGCGGACAGTCTCGTCGTCCTCACGGCCGACACGGCCGAACTCCGCAAGGTCACGCAAGCCATGCGGACGGACGTCCTGCATGTGGACCAGTATCCAGCGATCAGCTTCGTCTCCACGAGCGTATCTCCCACCGCCGACGGATTCCAGGTACAGGGGCGCCTCAGTCTCGCCGGCCAGACCCAGGACGTGAGCTGTGACATCCGCGCCGTCGTGGGAACAGACACGCTGCGGGCGACTGGCGGTTTCTCGGTGAAACAGACGGATTACGGTATCAGGCCGTATCGCGGCGGACCCGCCGGCACCGTTCGCGTCGCCGATCGCGTGACGTTCAGCTTCGAGGCGGTGGGGATACGCGCCCCCGCGCCCTAGAAAAACCAAACCCGGGGCTGACAACTCCCCGGGTTGGCGGTCGGGCGAAGTGGCCGTCACACTTCGGCCGCGACACTTCCGCAAATTGCTCTACCTGATACGACCGGCGCGGCCGGATGTTTCACGTCCCCCGCCAGGCCGGCTTCGGGCTCTACCTCGTTTTGATGCCCATCCCCCGCGAATGGTTGCGTGCGGCCGCTACCACCGCTTCACCCTCCCCAAGCGGGACACGGTGATGGTCGCCACGCGTGTTCCTCGCCGCAACACGACCGTCGTATTGGACAGGCCCCACGCCAGACCGATGGGCTCGAATACGACTACCGGGTTCGACACCTCGAGCGCCACGCCATGCCGAGCCGGGCCCGGCCAGCGATGCAGATCTCCCCAAGAGTCCTCCCGCCAACGGTCGATCCGCAACGAGTCGGCAGCGATCACCGCCCGGCTCCGAGTACCTTGCATGACCGCGGCACTCCGCGCGACTGCAATAGCCGATATCACCTCCTGGGCGGCGGTGTCGACTGCGATCCAGTCCCGCACGCCCGCCAGGCGTGGCAGTGTGACGGCCGTCACTATGGCTAGAATCGCCAGCACGACCACGAGCTCAGCGAGGGTAAGGCCCCGGCGCATAAGGCCGGAATAAGGGGAGGAGTGGCGGGTCGACCGGTATCCGAACGCTGCGGCGAAAAGCGAGAAAACGCGAAAACTGCGGCCTAACGGAAAGAAGGCGAAAACGCTATGTTCTGTGCCGACCGCACGTTGCGGTGAGGCATAGCCCCTGCCCTAGCGTGGAAGCGCCAGCTAGCTAGCCTCACACTCGGAGACATCAGGAATGCCGGTTTCGCGTCTGAAGTTCGAATCGCTGCCACACGCCATCTTCCTGCAGCGGGTGTCAGGTCCGGAATCGGCCACGACGTTGGAAGCGCGCCTAGGACAGGGCGCGTTTCTCGCGCTCCGGCTGGTGGACCTGCTGGAGCTGGGGCGCGCGCCGGTCTCCAAGGACGCGTTCCACTATCAGTGGATCGCCACCGATCGGTTTTGCCGCGAGCTCCGCGCAGCGGCCACCGAAGGCGCGCACGTGCACGGGATCGCCGAAAACGTCTCGGACGCCTACCGCCTCGGGGACATCCAGCTCATCTCGCCGGCGCTATTCGCCTACGCGCACTTCCTCGAGGCCGAGCTAAGGCTGGAGGAAGCGCTCGACGTGCTTACCACGCTGCTAGTGGTCGTAGGGAACCGGCTGTCCTCAGCCGACGCGGTGGCGGCGCAGCTGCGCTTCGCGCGCGTCCACCGCAAGCTGAACCGGTTCGACGAAGCCGAAGCTGCCTACGCCGATGCCGGGGAGCTGGCGACGCTTGCTGGCGACCGTTATTCGGCCCTGCTCAGCCGGATCGGGCGGGCCAACACCGTCCTTGGCCGCGGCAACCTTGTGGACGCCGAGCGCAGCCTCCAGGTAATCCTCGCCGACGCCCGCGCCGCCGGCGAGCAAGATGCTGAGGCACGCGCGGAGCACGGCATCGGCGTGGCCCTGTATTACCGGGGCCAGCCTGACGAGGCCGTCCCTCATTTCTGGCAAGCCTTCGAGCTATACGAAGAAGAGGACTCGCGCCTGCGCGCCCTCAACGACGTAGGCATCATGTTGCTGATGCTCGGTGATGCGACGGCGGCCGAGCGCGCTCTCTCCGAGGTGGTTGCGCGGGGCGGGTGTCCTGGCAACGTGAACAACGCTCTGATCGAACTCATGCATTGCGCGTCCTACAAGCGTGATCACGTGGGCTTCGCGAGGTGGCGCGAACGCTGCGAGGAGCGTCTTCCGGACATGCCGCCCAATATGCTGGCGGATTTCTATTTGAAGCAGGGGATTGGACAGGCGCGGTTCGGTCGGTACCGCCGCGCCGAGGCGCTCATGAAAGAGGCGCTCGCGATCGCGGGCGCCGCTGGACTGCATGAATTCGAGTTCCGGATCGAGCGCATCCTGGCGGGGCTACCGGACTGCCTGCAGGCGGTCGCCCGGGAAGGGCAGCTGGCGACAGAGCCGGTGGTGCAAACCGCCGAGCTACGCGAGGTTTCCGAGTCCCTCGCGCAGCTCGGTGTCTGAGATACTTAGTGGCAGGTGTTGCTGTTCTGGACATCACACCCGTGGCTGGGGCCGGTAGCGTCGGCACACGCGGCGGTGGTGAGGGCGAACGCGACGACAAGCAGGGCGACTAGGGCGCGAATACGGGACATGTGACCTCCGCAAAGCATGGTGTGGATTCGACGCAACAGGACGACCACAAACTGCCAGCGGAGACGTCCGGATTTTAGGGCGTTTTTGCGGCATCGTAGGGCGATTTTGCGACATTTAGGGGTTTTGGGGGATTCATGCTCGTATTAGCCGCCGTCCCCGACGTTCAATTCCACAAACTCCGCCGGGCCGCGGGCTCCCGGTTCATTGTCGCACAGGTTTCAACGTGGGACGACGTGCTGACCGGCATCCGCGGTCGGCCCGTCGAGCTGGCGGTGGTGGACCCGCTCTTGTCCGGTCACGCGCGGTCGCAGGAGATCGAGCGGCTGCGGGTGCTGTTCCCCTCGCTCCCCCTGATGCTCTACACCACTCTCACGCCCCGCACGGCCGGAGTGCTCTTGGCGCTGGGCCAGCGGGGCATCCAACACGCGGTGTTCGCCAACTACGACGATCACCCGAGTCGGTTACGGGAGGTGCTGGGCCAGGAGGAAGCCCGCTCTTCGTCGCGGCAGCTCCTGGACCAGCTGGCCGACGCGCTCGCGCCGCTGCCGAGCGAGCTGCGCTGGGTGCTCGAAGAAGCGCTGCGCTCGCCCGGCGAAGTGCAGACGGTGGGCCAGGTCGCGGTGCGCGCCCGGGTTGACCGGCGCACCTGCGAGCGCTGGTTCACGCGGGTCGGGCTGCCGTCGCCCCGGCACTTCCTCTCCGCGGCGCGGGTGCTGTATGCCCACCGCCTGCTGCAGGACCCCGGCTTCACCATCGAGGATGTGGCGAAGCGGCTGGGTTACGCACAGACCAAGACGCTGCAACTGCACGCGCGCGCCTATCTCGGGCTCACGGCCGGAGAAATGCGTCTGTCCCTCGACTCGAGCGAGGCGCTGGCGCGCGTGGTCCAGAGCTTCCTGACGCCGCAGCAAGCCCGGGCCTCCGCCTCATGAGTGCGACACCACGCACCATCCTCATCGTCGATGACGAAGCGCCGTTGCGCCGGGTGCTGGAGCGCTCGCTCTCGCGCCACGGCCTGCGGGTGATCGGCGCGGGCAGCGCCGAGACGGCGTACGAGCTGCTCGCTACCGAGCAGCCCGACGCGCTGCTGCTCGACATCCACCTGCCGACGATGTCGGGGCTCGCCCTCTATCTCGCCATCGTGCACCGCTGGCCGGTATACGAGGGCCGCATCGCGATCATGACGGGGGACGCCGAGGCGGAGGAGGTCCGCACCTGGCTCGAGCGGCACCAATGCATCGTGATCCGGAAGCCGTTCAATCTGCGCGAGGTGACGGATTGGCTGACCGCGGTGTTCCGGATCGGCGAGGAGAGCGCGCGGGGGGGAGCCGGGGCGTGACAGGCGCGCCGCACGCGGAGCCGCTGCAGAACCTGCGGGAGTATCGCAACCTCGCCCCGTGGAACCTGCGCGATCTCGCGGCGCTCGTAGGAGCCGTGCTCGATGCGTCCGCGATCACACCGATCAACGCGGCCGCACGGGCGCAGCCGAGCGAGCGCACGATCCGGTTCTACGTCACCAAGGGCCTGGTGACGTAGAACCGGATCGGCGGGACCGCCGCCACGTATTCCTACCGCCATTTCCTCCAGCTCCTGTGGATCAAGCTGCGGCAGATGGAGGGGACGACGCTGGCCGCGATCATCAAGGAGATGCACGACCAGACGGGTGACGTGCTGGAGCGGCGTGCGGCGCAGGCGCTGGGCGCCTCCCTACCGGTACCGGACCGGCTGCCGCTCAAGAGCAAAGGGACGCCACCGCGCGGGAAATCGGGACGGGCGTTGACGGCGTGGCTGGCGCGGGACGCCACCCGCGACCCCGAGAGCCCGAGCTCCTGGCACCGGATCCCGGTGGGCCGGGGCGTGGAGCTGCACGTCGAGACGGCTCATCCCCTGGCGCGGCTCGGGCCCGACGACGCGGCGGTCGCAGAGGCTGTGCGGCAGGCCCTCGCGAAACTCCTGCCATCGACCAACGCGTAAAGACAAGCGTAAACTCACTTCGGCCAGGAGCTAACATGGGCGGCTCGCTCGTATTGCTGATCGTCCTTGTCGTCGTGGTAGGATGGCTGATCGGCGCGTATAACGGGCTCATCTCTCTCAAGAACCAGACGCTGAACGCGTTCAAGCAGATCGACGTCCAACTCAAACGGCGCCACGATCTGATCCCCAACTTGGTGAACGCGGTCAAGGGAGCCATGGAGTTCGAGCGATCGACGCTCGAAGCCGTGATCCAGGCCCGCAACCAGGCGGTGAAGGTCAACGCCACAGGGCCCGAGGGCATCAAGCAAATCAGCCAGGCGGAGAACGCCCTGTCGTCCGCGCTCCAGCGCCTCATGGTGGTGGTGGAGCAATATCCCCAGCTCAAGGCCACGGGGAACATCGGGCAGCTGCAGGAAGAGCTCACGTCGACGGAGAACAAGGTGGCGTTCGCGCGCCAGCTGTACAACGACACAGCCACCCAGTACAACACCAAGCAGCAGCAATTCCCGACCAACATGG
>Ga0209239_1002267_pt1 | contig 11450 bp, 14 predicted proteins | sample GraSoi013_2_20cm_FD_185824 | JGI IMG/M metagenome (GOLD analysis project Ga0209239, IMG submission 185824) | Grasslands soil microbial communities from the Angelo Coastal Reserve, California, USA - Sample 10_02_2013_2_20cm (SPAdes) (version 2) | ecosystem: Environmental > Terrestrial > Soil >...
GTCCGCCGAGCTGCCGGAGTGCAGGTTCTCCTGGTGCTGACAGCCGTTCTCGCGGCAGCAGGCCTGGTAACTGTCCCGCTCATTGCTTTCTTCGGCGACGCCGAAACGCCGGTGCGGATCGCCGTTTCTGGGGCGCTGCTCGCGGCCATGGGCGTATTCATGGGAATGGCGTTCCCGATGGGCATGCGGCTGGCCATGGCGTCGCACCGGGAGCTGGGACCATGGCTTTGGGGCATTAACGGCGCCATGTCGGTCTTCGCCTCCGTCCTCGCAGTGGTGATCGCCATGGCGGCCGGCATCTCCGCAAGCTTCTGGACGGGCGTTGCGAGCTATGTCATTGCGGTGGGTAGCTTCGCAATGGCAGCACGGCTTAGACCTGGCTGACTATTCCCACAGCCCCTTAGGCATCGGCAAGCCGGAGTAATCCTTTTCGGTCAGCGGCTCGTGGGGCCGGATGCCGAAGCCCTCGAGCACGGCGATGATCTGCCGCGCGTGCTGCGCCGAGTGCCAGGTGCAGCGCTCGAGCAACTCGTGCAGCGAGCGCGCGCCGTAATAGGTCTTCACCGTCTGCCGGCACGACTTGTCGGGCAGCGCGGCCCACCAGCGCTGCACGCGCGCGGCGACGCCGGCGCCGTATGCGCGGATCTGCTCGACGGTCTTTACCTGCGCCGGCGGCGGCGCATTGTAGACCGCGGTCAGGTCCTCGACGCCGTTTTCGACCGCCTGCAGGAAGGCCTCCGGCACCTGGTAGACGTGATACGCCAGGTCGCGGATGCTGCGGTCGCGTCCCGGGGTGGCGCGCTCGCCCAGCCTCGCAGCGGGAAGCTGCATGACGTGGCGCTGCGCCGCGGCGAGAACCTGCAGCCACTTCTGCACCAGCGCCGCGGGCGGCAGGCGCTTCATCCGCACGTCCTTGCCGAGGAAGCGCGACACGTCCTCGAGCGCCTGCGCGAACACGTACTCGCGCCCGCGCGCCACCACCGGCACCGTGCGCACGCCCATCTCGCGCAGCTCGTCCATCGCCTCTGGCGTGGCCGAGACGTTGATCGACTGGTAGTCGACGCCGAGCTGCGACAGGAACTCCTTCACCTTCACGCAGCTCGAGCAGCCCGGCCGCCAGTACACCCTCAGCACTTGAGAGTCCATGGGGTGATTATGCGCCCGCTGATCACTCAGTCCCGTATCCGTAGCTCGCCAGCGTCACCTTGCCGGCCTCGGCGTCGACCAGGCACAGATGACGCGAGGAGCGGGTGATCCCGGTGTACCCGATGACGATGTGGTCGCTGAGGAGGACACGCAGCCCTGGATCGCCCTCGGATGCAGCCGCTTTCGTCACGTCCCGCATGGAAGTGCCGATCGGAAAGCGCTCGCAAAACGCGCGCGCATGCATCTCGGCGCGGTATTCGACCACCTCGATTCCCGCAATGGCGGCGACCGGTATCGCCACCAGCGCCGCGACCCACCTGGACAGGCGCCGAATGTTCAGATTCACGGCTTCGGCGCGGGCGGCGCAACGGCGGCGTCGCGCTGGCCGCTTCTCTCCAGCGCGCGCGCGACGAACCCCGAGTCCTTCATCTCCTCGATGAACTCGCGGAGGTAGCGCGCGCCGAGCGCTCGGCCGATGGGCGTGCCCATGGCCTGCTCGATCAGCATGAAGCGCCCGTCGATCACGCGCATGTGCGGATTGCTCCTCGCGAGCTCGGCGAGCGGCTGCTTCACGCCGGCGGCGGCCTCTAACCTGTCCTTCACGAACAGCTCGATCGACGCGGGCGGGCTGGGCGCGCGGACGAGCTGCGCGCGCTTCAGCGTGCGCGTCAGGTAGAGGTCGTAGGCGCTTTTGCTGCTCACGGCAATGCGCACGCCTTCGCGATCGACGTCGGCGATGGCGCGCAAAGGCGAATCCGCGGCGACGAGGTAGGTCCCCTCGATCACGACATACGGCGGCGTGAAGGCGATCTGCGTGGCGCGGGCCGGATCGATCGCGACGAAGGCGATGTCCCACGCGCCCGTCTTGACCGCGTCGGTCACCTTTCCTGCTGCTTCGTAGGCAATGAGCTCGACCGGAACGCCCAGGCGCCGGCCCAGCTCGCGCGCCAGGTCGACCGAGATGCCGCGCAGCTCGTCGCGGGCGGGATCCTTCTGCGCGAGGACCGGATTGCCGAGGTTGATCGCGGCGCGCAGCCGGCCCGTCGGCGCCAGGTCCTGCGCGACGTCGCGGCGCACGCCGTCGGCCGCGGCGCAGGCCGCGAGCAACGCCAGAGCGGCGAACCCGAGCCGCTTCATGCGGCGCCCGCCTGCGGAGCCACCGACACGCCGCGCACGCCGTGCTTCTCGATGGCGCGGGCGACGAAGCCCGACGCCTTCGCTTCCTCGACGAACTCGCGCAGGTACCTCGCGCCGGCCTGCCGCGCGAGCGGCGTGCCGATCGCCTGCTGAACCGCGGTGACGCGCCCGTCGAGGACGCGCGCGCCCGGCAGCTTTTCGAGGTCCTGGATCAGGCGCGGCTTCAGCCCGCCCAGCGCCTCCAGCGCCTGCGAGACGAACAGCTCGTACGAGGCGTCGATGCCTTTCGCACGCGCGAGCTGCGCATGCTTCAGCGTGCGGCTGAGGAACAGGTCGTAAGCGCTCTTCTCCGAGACCGCAACGCGCACACCAGGGCGATCGACATCGGCCAGCGTGCGGATCGGCGAGCCGGCGGGCACCAGGTAGGTGACCGGGATCTCGAGGTAGGCCGCGGTGAACGCGATCTCGTTGGCGCGCTGCGGCTCGGCGCCGAGGAAGCCGACGTCCCAGGCGCCCTTCCTGGCGCCTTCGGCGAGATCGCCGGCCTGGCGGTACTCGACGAACTCGACCGGCACCCCCAGGCGCCGTGCCAGCTCGCGGCCGAGGTCCGGCGCCACGCCGACCGGTACCCCGTCGCGCATCCCCGAGACGATCAGGAAGTTGCCGTGGTTGACGCCGGCGCGCAGCCTGCCGCTCGGCGCGAGCTCGGCGCGCACGGCTGCCGGAACGGAGCTCATGCCCGGGATTCTAGCGGCAGCCGATCTCGCCGCTTTTGGCGAAATATTTCGTGCCGCCGCCGCATTTCAGGCCCTGCGCCGGCGGGTCGGCGCGGCAGGTGTAGCGCTCGCCCTTGAAGGAATCGGCCACCAGCGTCCAGCCTCTCGGGCACTTCGGCCTGGCAGCCGTCTTCTCCGACGCCTTCGCGCTCTGCGCCGCAATACCCACGCTGATGCGCGCCTCGCGCGTGCCCTTGCAGGCGTGCTCGCCCGTGCCGCTGGCCTTCACGCGATAAGTGCCGGCCGTCTTGTAGGTGTACTTGATGATCTTGGTTCGCCGGTCGCCGAGCCCGTACTCGAGGCGCTGCGGCTTGCTGCCGTCGCCGGTCTGCAGGATCGCGTCGCAGCTCAGGTCGAGCGGCGTCGGGCGATTGATCGAGACCGCGATCTCCACCTCGGTCGGCGCGCCGCCCGAAGGCTTCACCGTAAGGTGCTCGATATTCGGAACCGCGTGCGCAGGCAGCGCCACGAACGGCGGCGCGGCCACCAGGAGCAGGGCAAAGACCTTCCTTTTCATGTGCTCACCTCCTCTGTAGGCGGCCCCCTGGCTCCCCCCGAGGCTGAAGTGCGTGCTTTCGCATTATAGTCAGGCGCACGTCAGACAGGAACGCCGATGCCTCTCGCCATGAGGGCGGCGCAAAAGATCAGCACCACAACAGCTGCCAGCTCCCAGTGAATCAGCGAGCGGATGCGGCGAATCTTGCCCGCATCCGCTCGCGGCGGCTGGCCCAGCTTGACCGCCGGCCTCCACGACGCAAATACGACCGTCGGATAGATCGATAGCAGCGCGATCAGGGCGAAGAGCGAGACCTTCGCGATGAAAGGCGCGCTGTGGAGGTAGTAGTACGGGCCCTTCTCGAAGAAAAGGACGCGCAGCAAGCCGACCGCCAGGACGCTGCCCGCCGCCGCGCCGTAGACGAGATCCGCAAGCAGGAGCCTGCGGGCGGCCAGCAGCGTGATCTCCTCTCGAATCAGGACGAACTCGACGGCGAGCGCTGCGACCAGGGTGAAAGCCGCGACATGGTGCAGGAAAGCGAACAGGGCCGGCAGGGTCACGGGGCTTGATCAATTACAGCGGGATGGCGAGGAGGGTGTCGAAGCGGCGGCTGTCGCAGATCACCACGCGCTCCTCGTACTGCGGTTCCTCCGAGAGAACGATGCGGTCGACGTAGCGGCCGCTCGCGAAGAGCAGCGTGTCGCCGCTTTCCATGATGCGGATCACCAGGAAGTTGGCGATAGAACGAGCATGGCCGTCATCCAGTTGCTCCACCAGAACCGAGGACACGATGTGCCGGTAGCGCTGCGGCTCGTAGATGTTGGCGTGGCGCAGCGACTGGATGCGGTCGCGCAGCATCGGGCGGCCCTCGGCGTAGAGCACCGGGAGCGGCAGGCCGCGCGCTTCGTTCTCGGCGGTGGTGATGCGGTAGCGGCCGTTCTGGGTAAAGAACTCCGGCCAGTCTTCCAGCCGGCCTTCGTCGAGCGCGTGAGCATAGCGGGCGTGAAGGCGCTCCACCGCCTGCTGAAGATCCATGCCTTATAGATCCATGTGGCGACGCCACGCCTGCCACAGGCCGCGCACCGCGGTTTCCGTGATGCGCGAGTCGCCCGAGCCGACGCCCGAGCCGCCCATCTCGATCACCGAGGCGCGCTCGGGCGAGCCGGCGACGCCGCGCTGCACGAAGCCGGTCGCGGCGCCGTCCTCCATCGAGATGTAGCCCGCCGGGCCGACCAGGTTCGCCTGCATCAGCCGGCGCCGGGTCATGGCCGCGTCGTCATCGGCGAACCCGAACAGCGTCCAGTTGAGCTCAGTGCGGTCGATGCCTTTGGGCAGCACCTGGCGCGCGGCGAGAGAATTGCGGATCTGGTGCAGCACGAACCCGGGGAACAGCGACAGGATCTGGATCGACACCGCGTCGCCGAGCTCGTCCTCCTGCTCGAGCAGCTCGGGGGCTTCGAGCTTGAAAGCGCCGCTGCCGGCCGAGCGCATGCCGTCCTTCTCGTAGGCATCGCCCTGGTCCTCGATCATCCGCGTGAACGTGCAGTGGTGCGCGCCGTCCTTCGAGACGAAAACGCCGCCCTCCTGCGTCAGGCGGTTGATGCGAAAGCGCGTGAAGAAGAGATGCAGCAGGCTCGCATGGTAGGTGTCCTTCACGTTGTCCATGTAGAGCTTCCAGTTGTTCGGCAGCACCTGCGTATACGCGCCGAGGACCTTGAGCGGCTTGATCATCACGCGCTCGATGCGCGGCAGGATCTCGGGGCCTATATAGCTTTTCAACGAAGAAACTTCTGAAGAAAGAGTCCCGAAGACCAGGCCGTGCACCGATTCGACACGCAATTTCTTGGGCGCCTGGCTCTCGGGCCTGGCCTCGGCCGGCATGCCGCCCTTGCCGGCGATGCCTTTGCGGAACGCGACGTTCAGCAGGTTGCCGGCGTGATCGTAAGTCCAGTTGTGATAGATGCAGGCGAAGCGGTCGGTCTTGCCGCGCGCCTGCATGGCGATGAGCGCGCCGCGGTGCGCGCAGCGGTTCTCGAACGCATGGATCGCGCCACTGGCGTCGCGCGCGACGACGACCGGCATGTCGCCGACGAAGGTAGTGAGGAAGCTCTGCGGCTCGGGCAGCTCCGCTTCGAGGCACAGGTAGCTCCACGTCGCGCCGCGGAAAATGCGCTCCTGCTCGCGCTGGTAGATGTCCGCGTCCTGGTACACCCAGTACGGGACGCGCGTCAGGCCTTCCGCCGGCCAGGTCCTCTGCAGCATCGGCTCATTATAATGAGGACATGCAGCCGCCCCTGCGCTTCCTCGGAGTTTTCCTCCTCGCTGTTTCGGCTGCCTCCGCGCAGGAATGGCCCGCCAGGCCGGTGCGCATCGTCGTGCCGTTCCCCGCGGGCGGGAGCGCGGATCTCATACCGCGCATCGTCGCCGAGAAGCTCTCGGAGAAGTGGGGCCAGCCGGTGATCGTGGAGAACCGGCCGGGGGCGGCCGGCAACATCGGGGCGGACATCGTGTTCCGGTCCGAGCCCGACGGCTACACGCTGCTTTCCGCGCCGCCGCCGCCGCTCGTCATCAATCGCCTCCTCTATCCGAAGCTTTCCTACGACTCGACGCAGTTCGTGCCGGTCACGGTGATTGCCGCCAACCCGAATGTGCTGCTGGTGCATCCCAGCCTTGGGGTGAACTCCGTGGCCGAGCTCATCGCGCTCGCCAGGCAAAACCCCGGCAAACTGAATTACGCCTCCCAGGGCAGCGGCTCGACCTCCCATCTCACCGCCGAGCTTTTCAAGTCGATGGCAGGCGGTCTGCAGATCACCCACGTGCCGTACAAGGGCACGGCGCCTGCGCTCACCGATCTCCTCGCCGGGCAGGTCGATATGATGTGCGACAACCTCGGGGTCTCGCTGCCACACGTCCGTTCCGGCAAGCTCAAGGCGCTTGCGGTGGCGAGCAAGCAACGCTTCGCCGGGCTGCCCGATGCGCCGGCGCTGGCGGAGACGCTGCCCGGCTTCGAGTCGCGCGCTTGGTACGGCATCGTCGCGCCGCCAAGGACCCCCGCGCCGATCGCGGCGAAGGTCTCCGCCGGCGTCGCCGATGCCCTGAAAAATGCCGACGTCTTGAAACGGCTGCAGGAGCTTTCGGCCGAACCGATGGGGCTCACTCCGGCCGAGACTGCGGCGTTCATGAAGGCGGAGAGCGAGCGCTGGGGCGCCATCGTCCGTTCCGCGGGAGTGAAAGTCGACTGACATGATCATCGACATCCATGGCCACTACACCACGGAGCCCCAGGCGCTACTCGCGTTCCGCGACAAGCAGCTCGCTGGCCTCGCCGACCCCATGCGCAAACCCGCGACGAATGAACTGGGGATTACGGATGAAGAACTCGTGAAGAGCGTCGAGCCGCAGATGAAGCTGCAGAAGGAGCGCGGCTCGGACCTCACGATCTTCTCGCCGCGCGCGGCCGGCATGGCGCATCACGTCGGCAGCGAAGCGACCGGCATCGAGTGGTCGCGCATGTCGAACGACCTGATCCACCGCATCTGCACGCTGCTGCCCGACAACTTCGCGCCGGTCGGCCAGCTGCCGCAGCACCCGGGCGTGGCGCCGAAGAACTGCGTCCCCGAGCTCGAGCGCCTCGCCAGGCTCGGCTTCGTCGGCGTGAACCTGAATCCCGATCCCGCGGGCGGCTACTGGACCGACCCGCCGCTCACCGACAAATGGTGGTATCCGCTCTACGAGAAGCTGTGCGAGCTCGACATGACGGCGATGATCCACGTCACCTCGTCGTGCAATCCCAATTTCCACTACACCGGCGCGCATTACATCAACGGCGACACCACCGCCTTCATGCAGCTCATCCAGGGCAACCTGTTCAAGGATTTCCCGGCGCTCAGGTTCGTCATCCCGCACGGCGGCGGCGCGGTGCCGTTCCACTGGGGCCGCTACCGCGGCCTCGCCCAGGAGATGAAAAAGCCGCTCCTCGGCGAGCACCTGCTCAGGAACGTGTTCTTCGACACCTGCGTCTATCACTACCCCGGCATCGAGCTGATGAGCAAGGTGATCCCGGTCGACAACATCCTGTTCGCCTCGGAGATGCTCGGCGCGGTGAAGGGCGTCGATCCGGAGACCGGCCACAACTACGACGACACCAAGCGCTACATCGATCAGCTCAGGACGCTCTCCGAGCCCGACCGGCACAAGATCTTCGAAGGCAATGCCCGCCGCGTTTACCCGAGACTGGAAAAACGATTAAGGAAAAAGACATGAGCGCATCGATGCGCATCCTGGAGATTCCCAGGCGTCCCGATCCGCGCCTGGTCGCCGAGTTCGCGAAGATGGTCACGCCGCACCTGTCGGACAGCATGGAGCGGCTCTACGCGGGCGGACCGCAGCTGCGGCCCATGCACAGGGAAGGCAAGCTCGCCGGGCCGGCGTTCACGGTGAAGACCGCGGCGGGCGACAACCTGCTCGTGCACAAGGCGCTCGACAGCGCGCGCCCGGGCGACGTGATCGTCGTCGACGCCGGCGGCTTCCTCGACAACGCGATCATCGGCGAGCTGATGATGACGCGCGCGAAGCAGCGCGGCGTCGCCGGCATCGTCATCTGGGGCGCGATCCGCGATTCCGCCGAGATCGGCGCCGGCACCTACCCCGTGTTCGCCGCCGGCGTCACGCACCGCGGTCCGTACAAGAACGGCCCGGGCGAGATCAACGTCCCCATCATGATGGGCGGCACGCCGGTCAACCCCGGCGACATCATCGTCGGCGACGCCGACGGCCTCGTCGCCGTGCCGCAGGAGATGGCCGAGCGCGTGCTCGCCTCGGCGAAGGCGATCCTCGAGAAGGAAACCGCTTCGATGAAGCAGATACTGGCAGGCACCGTCGATCGCGGCTGGGTGGACAAGGCGTTGAAGGAGAAGGGTTACAGGATCTGATGAGCCTCGCGGGCTTGCAGCAGATGAAGCGCGAGGGGAAAAAGATCGTCGCGGTCGTCGCCTGGGACTACCAGATCGCGCAGATCGCGGACCGCGCCGGCGTGGACCTCGTCTCCGTGGGCGACTCCGTCGGCGTCAACCTTTGGGGCCGGCAGGAAGGCGAGATCAGCCTCGACGAGATGCTCATCGTCTGCAAGGCCGTGCGCCGCGGCGTCAAGCGCGCGCTGCTGAGCTGCGATCTGCCGGAAAGGGAAAACGCCGACGCCGCCATGCGCCTGGTCGAGGAGGGCGGCGCCGACCTGGTGAAGCTCTTCGCTTCCCCCGAGCTTGTCCGCGCTGTGGCTCAGAGGGGAATTCCGGTGTTCGCCGAATTCCATGGCGACCAGGGCACGCCGGAGAACCTCGTCAAGCAAGCGAAGCATCTGGAACAGGCCGGCGCGTCGCTTCTCGATTTCCGCCATTCCGGGCCCGAGGCCGGCGCGGCGGTCGCGAAGGCAGTCTCGATCCCGGTGCTCGGCGGGCTCGGCGGTGGCCCGTGGCTCGATGGCAGGATTCGAATGGTGCACGCCGCGATCGGTTACGCGGCTTCGAATTTGAATTCAGAAATCGAAAATTACGCGAACGTAGCGCAGGTCACCCTCAAGGCCATCGCGGCCTACGCCGAAGACGTGCGCGCCGGGCGACACCTCAAAGGACAACGCCCTGCCTGACGTCGTCATCGGCGGCATCAAGACGCGCTACGAGCTGATCGGCTCCGGGCCGCCTTTGCTGATGTATGCGCCGGGCGGCTTCGATGCGACGGTGGAGAAGTGGAGCACGCAAGGCGTCTACGCCCGGATCAAGCTCCTCGAGCACCTGCCGGAAAAGTACCGCTGCATCGTCTTCGACCGGCGCGAGTGCGGCCAGTCGGGCGGCCGCGTCGAGCGGATCACCTGGGCGCATTACGCGGCGCAGGGCAAGGGACTGCTGGACCGCCTGAACATCAAGCGCGCGCACATCATGGGCGCCTGCATGGGCTGCTGCCCGGTCGCGGCTTTTGCCGTCGCGCATCCTGCAAGCGTCATCAGCATGGTGCTGTACTGGCCGGTCGGCGGCGCGAAGTACCGCATCAAGGCGCACCAGCGCTTTATGGACCATCTGGCCTTCGTGCGCGAGCATGGGCTGCCCGCAGTCGTGTCGCACGTGAAGAAAGAAGGCAAGGCATTCAGCGCGGATGCGCGGGGCGGCCCGTGGGCGTCGGTAATCCGCAGCGATGCCGCTTTCGCCGAGTCGTACGTGGAGAAAGATGCGCAGGAATACCACAACCTCGTCCTAGGGATGTGCCGCGCGCTCTTCGATCGCGATACCGCGCCCGGCGCCGAGCCGGAGGATTTACTGCGCCTGGATATTCCGGCGCTCATCGTTCCCGGGCGCGACGAGTCGCACGCGACTTCGGCGGCGCGCTACCTGGAGGAGTGCCTGCCGAAATCCCAATACTGGGACGTGCTGCCCGAGCAGCAGACCGAAGCGTGCGCGCCTGCAAGAGTAGTGGAGTTTCTCGGCAGCGCTAAGTAATCGCCACGCCGTCTTAGTAAGTCGCGAAGATGCGCTGCAGCTCGGCCGAGTCGCGCGTGCGGGTCAGCGCGAGCATCAGCAGGACGCGCGCCTTCTGCGGCGTGAGGTTGTCGCCCCAGATGAGCGGCCGGCCCTCGACCGGCCGCGTGTCGATGACGCGCCCCATGCCGCCGCGGTTGGTCATCACCACGGGGATTCCCCGGGCCACGAAGCGCTTGGTCACTTCGTCCATCGCCGGCGTGCCCGACCCGGTCGGAAATCCGGCGATCACCAGGCCTTCCGCCCTGGCCTGCGCAATCGCGGCTTCCATCAGGGCGCCGTCGGCGCCGGCGTAGGTGTAGATGACATCGACGCGCGGCAGCTTTTGCAGGCGCGTGACGTCGAATGGCGCGGGATGCCGGGTCGGCGCACGATAGAACGTGACTCGGTCCTCGTCGACGAAGCCGAGCGCGCCGATGTCTCGGCTGCTGTAGGTCTCGAGGCGATAGCTGATGTTCTTGCTGACGTCGCGCGCCGCGTTAATCACGTCGTTGGTGACGACCAGCGCACCCTTGCCGCGCGCCTCGTCCGCCGCCGCGACGCGCACCGCCTGCAGGAAATTCTTCGGGCTGTCGGAGCTGAGCGTCGTGAACTGCCGCTGTGCCGCGGTCAGCACGATCGGCTTATCGCTCTGCACGGTGAGGCTGAGGAAATAGGCGGTTTCTTCCACCGTATTGGAGCCGTGGGTGACCACGATGCCTTTGACCTCGGGTTCGCGCGCCAGGATCTCGTTGATGCGCTTAGCGAGCGTGAGCCATTGCTCGACCGTGATTGCGCTGCTGCCGACGCGCATCACTTCCTCGACCTCGAGCCGCGCGACCTTCTTCAGCTGCGGAATCGCCTCGGCCACCTCGCCGGCGTGGAGGCGGCCCGACGGCGTGTTGGCGATGGTGCCGCCGGTGGCGACCACTTTCACCAGCGGCAGCTTGTCCTGCGAATGCGCCAGGCTGATGCCGAGCGCCAGCGTGAGAATCAAGAGCGTGCGCAGAGAATCACTCCCAGGCGCGGTTATCGACGGTGTTCTCGTAGGTGGCGCCGGGCACCGTCATGTTCCACTTGACCGTCCAGTTGTAGGTGTCGTCGAACCGCTCGCGAGTGTAGGGCTGCGGCGCGGCGTGCAGCAGGCGCCAGGTCTGCAGCTCGTGGGGCTGGAGGAGCCCTCCGGTCTCCCTCGCCAGGTAGTGCGCGTAAGGCGCCGGGTCCTTTTCGAGCAGCTCGACCGCGCGCGCCTGCGCGCGGAACATTTTTGCGAGCGTCGGGCCGTCTAGCTCGTCGCCTGCCGCCTCGGCGCGGGTCGAGTGCGACTCGATCAGGATGCGCAGGCCCCATTTCTGGGCGACGCTGATCCACGGCTCCATCACGCTAGCCGCC
>Ga0209239_1002268_pt1 | contig 11437 bp, 13 predicted proteins | sample GraSoi013_2_20cm_FD_185824 | JGI IMG/M metagenome (GOLD analysis project Ga0209239, IMG submission 185824) | Grasslands soil microbial communities from the Angelo Coastal Reserve, California, USA - Sample 10_02_2013_2_20cm (SPAdes) (version 2) | ecosystem: Environmental > Terrestrial > Soil >...
TATCGCGCAGAGGGGCCATCTGCCGGGACTCGCCAGGTCAAAAAAGGCTCAGGTCGTAGCGATCGCAGACCTTGATCCCAAAGCTCTAGAGAAGACAGCAAAGAGGTTCCACGTGCAGAAGACCTTCACAGATTACAAGATCATGCTAGACGAGAAACTGGACATAGTACACGTCTGCGTACCCAATCACCTACACTCAAGAGTCGCCATAGACGCGATGGGACACGGAAGCAACGTCTTGGTGGAAAAACCCCTAGCAACTTCCGTGGAAGAAGCGAAACAGATGGTCAAGGTGGCTCAAGAGATGAACGTCAAACTTTGCGAGGCGAAGCAGTACAGATACATCCCAGCGGTCCAGAGAGCCCTCAGGATCTATAGCGAGGGGCGTTTAGGAAAACTCGTAAGCATGCAGGCACAGTGGCATACAGACATTCCCCTGACCTGGTCCCACGCTGAGTGGTATTATGACCCGCAGAAATCTGGTGGAGGAATAGTATCGGACATCGGGATACACATGCTTGACCTGCTGCTCCTCTTCGGGGGACCCGTGAAAAGAGTCTCTGCTGCGGGGGGCGACTATCTGGGAACCATGGGCTTCGACACATCAGTCCAAGCACTCCTAGAGTTCTCGGGAGGAGGAACAGGATTCTTGGACGTATCCTGGCTAGCACCGTACTCGAAAATGCTGGACATAGTCGGAACTGCAGGCATAGCGACGATCGACATGCAGTACTACAGCCTCCTCCACGCGAACTATTCTCGAAACCCAATGAGAGACTTCTTCCACGATGCCAGAAAGATCATGCGGACGGCTCGGAGGGTCGTCAACAAAGACTTCTTTGACTCTCTCCCAGCCCTCTACGCAGCCCTCATAGATGATCTAGCAGATTCGATCACCAGTAACAAGCCGCCTCCAATCACCGGAGAGATAGCTATCAGAGCTCTCGAGCTGAAAGAGGCCATCTACAAGTCCATCGCGGACAAGAGAGAGGTCCTCGTGGTCGCTTGACACGACCAGCAAGATGTACACTTCTCTGAACGACCCCGCCGTGGAAGCTAGCCTTCAGAAGCAGCTCGATATCATTGTGAGACACACCGTAGACCTCTACGGGAACGACTGTACCATCATACTTGCGGGAGGCTTCGGGAGGGGCGAGGGAAGCATTCGCATGAACCGCAATAAAATAGCAATACCCCTCCATGATTTCGATACCTACGTGGTCACAGAAAGGACTGCTGGTCGTGAGGAGCACGAGGCCATGGAACGGAACATAATCAAAGAGTTATCCTCACTCGTGGAAACGGATCTCAAAGAAGCGAACTTTGTCCTGGGCGTTGAGGTAGTACCGCGCAGATCGCTTTACCGACTACCTCCAGACCTGAGCACGTATGAGATGAAAGCCGCCAGCACAGTTCTATACGGGCCAGATGTTCGAAGCGTTATTCCAGTAACAAGCCATGATATCGCGCTTGCCAGTGGGGCCATCACCCTCTTCCATCGGACGACGGCTCTCTTGAAGAACGTCGAGCCTAAGTTCCTCTCCTCCCTAAAATGTCCTTTGGAGAAGAGGCTTGAGGCTGTCTACGAGTGTTGCAAAGTGTACACTGAGATCTGTACAGCTCTATCATTGCTGGGAGGTTTTTACCAGCCCAGCTATCGCCTTCGGGCAGAGGACCTGCAAGGGAGCTATTCGCGATTCCCTGAACTTCAACAAAAGATACCCAACCTGCCCGAAGACGTCAGATCTCATACAAGAATGAAATTGGCGTCAGATTTCTCCTCGATAATTCAGAAACCGATGGAGACCTGGATAGAAACCAGACGCACGCTAGGATTAGTGTTGAGATTCTTCCTCTCGAAATTTCTGGGGGTCAGTCCTGATGAGGACTGGATGAAACTCTGCAAGGAATCTAGGCGAATGATGAGATGGCTCTTCTTCCGCGAGTACCTGTCCTTCTATCTTGCTAGGCTGGGAATACGAGACTCAGTTCTTGTAAATGTCGCGAATCTAGCCTTCCAGTTCTACGATTACCAATCTTTCAGGCTCAGAGTAAGAAGAAATGGGAGGCTCCCCGCAAGCCGACTGCTCTCGTTTACTTCTCCCCTTCTCGACGTGTACTTATCCTCAGCCTTAGTGCTCTTCTCCTTGGAAGACGATGGGAGAGTTGATCCGGAGATGCTCGACACGGGACGGATCTATCTCAAGAGGGTATTTGCTCTGGATATGAATCAATCCGGAACTAACAATCACTGGAAAGATTCTCGAGACCTATGCGTAGAGGGACAACGTCTCTACTTCGGAGCAAAACAGCAAAAGAAAGTTCTATAGCGTCCACACGGCCGATGCGGAATCCGAGGTTTCAGGCGGTACGCCCTGCAGAGTAATCACTATAGGCTCCGGATAGCGCTAGCAGAAGATTGAACACCATTAGAGACGAAAGAGCAGTAGCCGAGAATAGCCCAAGCCCCCCGAAATTCAAGAGCAGGCCCAACAACATTACAAGAACGATACTAGTCGCGATTTCTAGGACCAGCCTCTCAACCGGCTGAACCCTCTCACCCCTGAGAAAGATTCGCAGAAAACTACGGCCAGGAAGATAAAAGATGAGTAGCACACCAAGGAGAATCTCGGACAGGCTCCAAGGAAATCTGTTTGCAGAGAGAGACAGGAAGCCTGAAGCCGTAGCAACGACAAACACGGTCCAGAAGTTGCTGTTCCAGGAAGCATCTAGAAAGAAGCGGGAAAAGCTCTCGAACTCAGGCGGATTCAGACTTATGCGTCCGACCTCTCTCAGGGCATCGACAACTTTCAAGATCCGCATCTCCGAGACAGTCGGGTCGGCCGATTGCGCGTACGCCACGAGTTGCCGAACGGTCCCCGGCTTGGATTTACTGAGAAATTGGTCGACCAACCGCCGAGCCTCCGCATCCTCCGGCATTACCATCCGAGCGACTTGGAGTCGCACAGCTTCAAGCTAGTTAAACCTATGAACCCGTCCGAGTTCGCCGGCTCTAATGACTCACCTAAGCAGGCGCGCGTTTCTAGTAGTGCTAACACTATCCATGGCGATATTTCTCTTAGGCTCAACCGTATCCGGAAGCGCTCCCTCCAGCGTCGCTCAGAACACATTTGAAGCAATGCGAAGTGCGGAGGCGTCTGGCGCAAACATCGACTCTCTCGTGTCCCAGTATAATTCGCTGCTCCAACAGTCAGCACAAGACAGCTCCTTCGTCTCCGTGCAAAGCCAAGCTGCAGCGGTTCAGCAAGCGGCCCTCGCCTCCAAGACGTTCAATGGCATATTCACGATAGTGCTCATTCCCGTAATTCCACTCTTTCTAGCGGTGCTGACTGTTGCGATTTTTCGGCTGCTAGCAAAAGTAGCACGGAAGAAGATTCTAGATATGGAGATCAGGCCAATCTGAGCTCCCTCGAACTACTCAAGACCCGAGAGTTTATCGTCACATATCTTGTCTTCTTGCTTGTAGCCTCAGCTACTGCTTGGATAATCGCAAACCCGCCCAAGATTGACGAGTTCTCCTCAGTCAGCATTCTTGGACCTGCCTTGACCGCATCCTCCTATTTCCCAGGAAACAATACTACTGTCAAACTGAACGAAACAGTTCAGTGGAACTTGCAAGTCTACAACCACATGGGAAGCACACAACTATTCCTGGTCAATATTACTCTCTCAAACTCTACAATCCCTGGACCGAACGCGGCAAGCAACACCCCCAGCGGAGGATACCAACTGCTGAGAATCTTCAGAGCAGTAGAAAACAATCAGACTTGGACCCTCCCCCTCCAATGGTCGATCACCAATGACACCAGCTCACCCGGCACCACGACTATTCAGACAATGACAATTAACAATACACCTGTTAGTGGAATTGGGCTTCCAGCTAACGGGGGAATCGACTTCCGCATAGTAATCGAACTCTGGAGCTATGATCTTCAGACGCATGGATTCATCTTTTCCTTTATGTCCAACGGGGCCCAGACAAGCGTGTTCAACCAAGTCTGGTTTAACGCCGGGTAAGATGCCCAAGGTACCGGAGGAATGTACTGTCCCTTTCACTGCCAAGGAACACGATTCGGCCATGTCGGCCAAGTCTCCACATCCACAGACGGGTTAGCTATGCGATGATTCACCCAGAGCATGCGACTACGACCCGACATCACGGAGCTCCCCAAGCTTGTTTCGTTCGACGGGAACTGGAACCAGCCTGGTGATGAAACCAGCCCCGAGGTTCAGGGGCACGACATTCATGTTCCAAGGGGCCACAAACTGCATCTATCTGGAAACAGCCGATCGACGCCACCCTGACCCCACAATAATGCTACTCTCTGAGGAGAACAGCAAGCCGAGACCCTCCACGAATCCGAAAAAAATGAGACTGTCTCCCGACGCCGACCGGATTACCTGAGAACATCTCAGCGCGCGTTAAGAATCGTTCCGGGAGTCGTCAAACTGATCCATTTCTATCTTGGCATAAGCAGAAGCCAACCCTGGCTTCCTACGTCCCCAGAACCGGCCAACCGCCAGGATTGCGACAGCACCACCGGCTGCGAGCACAATGTACTGGTAGTAACCCGAGAAAGGCAACGTTGGCGAGCGACTTACATCTACCAGAACGATAACTTGGGCAGTCGACACTCCACCCTTACCATCAGAAACCCTGAAAGTAAGAGTGTAGTTTCCAGGAGCAATCCTCTGCGGAGGAACCCAGTCGAAGATACCAGTGACGGCTCCATACCCTTTAGCAGTGGTGAAAATTGCCCCGGACGGCATACTAGCCGGAACAGCCGTCAATGTTAACACCCGAGTCGTATCCGCGTCAGTCGCGCTCACCCTGAACGTTACCACAGACCCAACCCTAGCAATCACAAAAGAAGGAGCCGAAAGCTCTGGCGCCGGAGTTATGGAGATGATTGAAGAATACAAGCTGCCAGTGTGAATAGAATCTCCCGCGTAGCTTGCGGTAATCCAGGCATTGCCGATAAGAGTTGAAGTGTAGCTGAACGAACAACTTGCCGCTCGATTACCTGAGGGGGTAAGCGCGCAGATTGATGCGCTGAAGGTGCCCGTAGAGTTACTCGTAAGGCTTACACTACCCGCAGGAGTAGCTGAGGCCCCTAAGTTAGAAGTGTCATTGACGGTAGCTGTACAAGTCGTCTGCCGGTTGGCTAGCACAGACAGTGGCGAGCAGATGAGATATGTCGAAGTGCTCCTCTGACTGACAGTGATAGTCACGCTTCCACTACTGGAAGAATGCGTAGAGTCAGAACCGTATGTGCCGGTCAGCAGATGCTGGCCTGCAAGTGCGGGGGTGTAGGTTACGGAGCAGCTGGCCGAGCCAGTGGTTGGCAAGCGGCAACTTGCTGCTGGGCTAAACTCCCCTGCTGAGTTGGTTGTGAAGCTGATGGTTCCTGTGGGAGCGAGGGGGAATGTTGATGTGTCGGTGACTGTGGCCTGGCAAAAAACTCCCTGGTTGATTGGTACAGAAGCTTGGGCGCATGTAATGCTTGTACTGGTCTCTATGAAGGCGACGTCTAATGCGAAGGTCCCAACGCTCGCGGAGTAGAATGCGTCACCGCCATAGCTACTAGTGATTGTCTGTGGGCCAGAGGACGATGGTGTGTAGGTTGCAGAACAACTGGCCTGATAGCTAGGAATTGCGATCAGATCGCAACTTGTTTGTGTGAAGGATCCGCCACTTGACAAGACCGAGAATATGACACTTCCCGTTGGTGGAGTAGTCTCAGTCGGATCGACGCCGGCTACCGTCGCGATGCAGTTAGAGGGCTCATTTAGGTTCAAGACTGCTGGTGTACACGAGACTAAGGTGGTTGTCGTGGCTGAGATAACCGTCAGGAAGATTCGGGGACTCATCAACGAGGGGTAGGTATTGTCACCGCTGTATGATCCGTCTATCACATGGGTTCCCACTGCTAGCGGATAGTAATCCACGGAGCAGCTTGCAACGCGAGAACCCGAACTGCCAGATAGGTCGCATATGGTGGAGCTGAAGATTCCAGTGCCGTTTGTCGCGAATGTAACGTTGCCAGTAGGAGTCGTTGCACTCGACCTGATAGCAGTGACCGTCACGGTGCAAGCCGTTGCTCCACCGATCACAACTGGACTCGGATTACACAAGATACTTGTCGATGCGCTGGCGTTGGGAGAGTTGAGGGTCGAGTTCGTGAGGTGCATTGGTATTGACTGGCCGAGGAATAGAAGGGTGATGATTAGACCGATAGAAGAGAAGATAATCAGCCAACTTTTGTGGAAGGCCAAATAAGTTGGTTCTATTCGTCGCATCAGCAGTCTATCTTGCTCCTAGACTACTAGCCAAATCAGTCGCCTGCAATTAAATTGCACTGAATCCAGCCTGATTCGACCTTTCACGCGATATGTCTGTCTTGCCAGAGATATCTCATTAGACCCTTGTCTCTTCTCTCTCAAGGCCTCTCTCAAGACGAATGGATTTCAAGAATGCGACGGCATCCTCCCTCCTTGGAAAATGCCGGGGCCCCAATCCTTCGACCTTCCGAGACGCAAACCAGTTAGCAAACGACGCAGATTTTGTCAGATCGTAATCGAGAGACAGACAGTACAAGAGCCCACCCAGAAACGCGTCGCCGGCGCCAGTTGTATCAAGCGCGTTGGCGCTGACGCCGGGAAGAGTGGACAGCTCGCCTTCAGTCGATACAAGGCATCCTTGCGCACCCGCTTTGACTATCACTTTCTTTCCTTTTCGCGAGAGGGATCTTGCATATTCAGATACGCTCAACCCATTGGCCAACACCTTAGACTCGGCAACGTTAGCACATAAGACATCGCAAGAGTCGATCGCTCCCTCGAATACGTCAGGATGATCCTTGACTAGGTTAGCAGATCCAGGGTCAAACACAACACCTGAGCCATTACCTCTACCTATTCTCCCGGCTTCGAGAACAGCTTCTCGCTGGGGCAAGTTCAGGAGTGAGTACCCAGACAGATACACGAACTTGGCTGGCCCGAGCTTCTGTAAGTTCGCCTTTACCTCTTGTTGCCCAAGATTGTCATTCGCTCCCCGAGAAACGAGCATTGTCCTGTGACCGTCTGGTTCCACGAGAGAAATTACAAAACCGGTGCTCGCAGACTCGTCGAACTCTACCCCGGCCGCGATGCTTAGAGACTCAAGATCTCGGAGATAGGCTGTTCCAAATGGGTCCTGCCCGGCTTTCCCGATGAACGCGGCCTTTCCACCCAAATGGCTCAGCGCTGCCGCGATGTTCCCTGATCCCCCGGGTGCAACTCGAGCCGAGCGAAAATAATTGGTTCCGTCAATCTCTAAAGCATTGAGCACTCCACGTTCCGATTTCAGAACAACATCCATCATCACATCCCCGACTACGATGCAGTCAAACAAAGAGAAACTAGCCTCCTCAGGAAAGCTTGGGACAGCACAAGAAAGTGTTGCAAGACTGGGCCTCTCGGCCCACTCCGTACCACTCGTGATACCCCTTAGGGTAAGCTAACACGCTCTAATTAACATTTGATAGACGCGAAATCGCCGGAAAGAGCCAGCCATGGGTAAATACTGGCGACGTGGACTCAGCCGGAGGCTGAAATTGTGATCTCGTTCCGACTATGGATGGTGCCTTGACTCACAAGAGAGTCGAAATTCCAAGGCTGTTCGAGTCCGAGATTGCCCTTGTCATCAGAGACAACGGGGAACATATCGCGAAAGAGCTCGCGGGAATCACTTCAATACTCGAGTACGATCTAAAATCTAGGCCCCCTCAAGAAATCCACGACATTTACTATGATACAAAGCAAGGGTCCTTGCGAAACAAACAGATCAATCTGCGAGTCAGGAAAATAGACAACGCTCTGCTTCTCTCGTCGAAATCGAACCCTCGAAGGATCGGGAAAGGAACTAGAAGAGAAGAAATGGAGCTGCCGTGGTCCCCCCAATCTCTTGTCCAAATGACGCAAGATCTGAAGCTGCGAATGCCGAGAGTCGGAATCTCACAACTTTTCGCGACAACACCTTCGAAGATATTCGCAACCATAGGTTTGTACATGATCCAAGAGAGGATAACCAAGAGAGAAACTAGGGAGATTAATTCCCGCGCCAAGCCTCAAAGTTCGCCATTGGCCGAGCTGGCCATCGATGAGGTAACCTTCCTTCTTGAAGAGAGCAAGGTTCGATTCTTTGAAGTCGAGATTGAAGCGAAGGCAGCCGGATTCTTTCCCAGAGTCCAAGAGATAGCAGATGCTCTCGTCTCATTCTACCCCGGCTTCGTTGAAGAGTGGATCCATGGAAAGTTCGTAACAGGACTGGCAATTCGGAGACTGTTGAAGACGGGAGGTCTGCGGGCGTACCTTGACCATGACCGTCTCAGACCAGAGGCTTTCCATTTGATAGATCAGAGTATACGATTAGGCAGATTCTAGAGGTTGTCTCTACTCGAACAACTGTTCGACATCCTTATGCAAATGGTCGAGGTGGTCAGAATGGCTCAAACGCGGCACATGCCATGCCATAATAGCTTGGCACTTGGTACGATAGAAGCTGAGACTGTGACGGGACGACTTCGGTTACTCCTGCCAGAATCGTCATCTGCCAGAGACTGTCGGGCTTGGCTCTCTCCACAAGTTTCGGATCGAGACGTAGAAGGCGTTTGAGATCGTTGTCCTGTATCGCGTCAACCGCAAGCCTGTCGTACTTGGGTGCAGCGGAGCTGTAGCCATAGGGGCCCGTACGGGAGTGAGCGTGGGCCTGATCGGCGCTAGCAATGAAAACGAACCGTTTTCTCCTGTCCTCGTTCATCAGCTTGCCCATGAGCCGTCCGAAGCGATAGTTTGTGCGGAGAGGAATCTCTCGGGAGGGCGCTACTATTACAATCTTTGATCTCGTCCTCTTCCGTTTAAGCACGAACCATAATGGGACGAGTGTGCCCCAGTCCATCGGTATGTCTGACGCGGGTCCTGAGGCGGTTCCATAATTGGCTCCGACTACGGGGAGGTGCTCTGCCTCCGACTCTCGAACAATTTTCTCCGCGAATTCTCTGTCGCAACGTGCGCGGAGAGAGACGGAGTGTTTCGAAGATCCCATTAGTTGGCCTGAAGAGTTTTCCGATGTGACTACAGCGATTCTTGCCATGAGCCGCAGATTGTGCGGGCTGGCGATGACGATCGTGTGAGGCCGGACCTTGAGGATTCTGCGGGCTATGATTCGCATTGCTCGGCGCGTCTCCTCGAATCTTGGCAACATCGAGTTTGACGCAAGCTCAGGGATTATCTCTCCTCCGTGAGGGGCAATGCACGAGTAGACGAGGGTCATCCGGGGGACCAGCGGTCTAGGGCGGGGGAAACCGAAGTTTAAGCTATTGGTGGTCCGGAAAGCTGAGAGGGAGGAGAATCGCCCTGAGCGTGAGAGTGCATAGAAGCATCGTCAATCCCTAGATATCCTATTCCACCGGAAGATCCAAAACGAGACCTCAAAGGGCAAAAGGATTATACGGCCGGTTGACCGCCTGCCTCCACTAAGGAACGCATAACAGTTTATGACAGAGCATGCCATGATGCCGGCGCCTGCGCAGGCCCAACAAGAAATCGGTCCCCCTCTTCAACACAGGAAGAGAATACCGCTCGCGTCTCCAATCATCGATGCTGAGATGCGGGAAGCGGCGCTCTCTGCACTCGAGAATGAGAAACTTGTGATGGGCGAGAGCGTTCACAAGTTCGAAGAAGAGTTCGCCAGATACTGTGGAACGAAATACGCAGTATCAACTGGCTCAGGAACCGCCGCGCTATCGATCACGCTACAAGCCCTCGGCATCAGCCACGGCAGCGAGGTGGTCACAACACCCTTCTCTTTTATCGCGACGGCCAACGCGGTCCTCCATGCAGGCGCGGAGCCTGTCTTCGCAGATGTGGAAGACTCGGGAATAAATCTCAGTCCGGGTAAGGCTCGGGCGAAGATCGGTCCCAAGACCCGTGCGCTTATCCCCGTCCACCTGTACGGTCACCCGGCTGCAATGGACGAGTTTCTCAAGATCACCAGCGAGACGGGCCTCAAACTCGTCGAGGATGCTTGCCAAGCTCACGGTGCCGAGTTCGGAGCTAAAAGGGTCGGCTCGATCGGCGAGGCGGGATGCTTCTCGTTCTATCCCGCGAAGAATATGACCGTTGGTGGAGACGGTGGAATGATCACCACCGACAATGCCGAGCTCGCGGAGGCTGCGGGGAGCATAAGGGATTGTGGGCGAGACAAGAACAGCAAGTACTACATGGGCCGGATCGGTTATACTTCCAGACTCAACAGTGTCAACGCGGCGATAGGCAGGGTCCAGCTCAGAAGACTGGATTCCTGGAATGAGGCGAGGAGGCGCTTGGCGGCCCTTTACAGGAGACATCTCGAAGGCGTAGATGGAATCGTCCTACCTCCCTCTGAGAGGCAGGGAGAGAAGCCGGTCTATCACCTATTCGTAATCCGGACGAGAATGAGAGAGCAGGTGAAGAAGCATCTGGAGAAGAATGGGATCGAGACTGGGGTACACTATCCTGTGCCGATCCACCTTCAGACACCATACAGGCAGGAGTATGGCTACATGGAGGGAGCCTTCCCGCTGAGCGAATCGCTCTCGAACGAGGTGCTGAGCCTGCCGATGTATCCAACACTGCAGGAAGATGATGTGGTGAGGATCTGCAACAGTCTGAAAGACTCGTTGAAGCCTTATACTGGCCCCAAGAAGTTGGATCAGTAGTCTATCTTCGTTTCAGTAGCGAAGAGGTTAGTAGAATCGAGGGGAGCAGGATTGCTGCGCCAACAAAGAATATGTTTTGTATCCCTTGGTTACCTCCTTCCTCGGCCACAAATCCGCCTAGGATGTTACCGACCGCCATCCCGATACTCAGGACGACACTGTATATCCCGTTGGCTGAGCCGCGTCTCGCCTTGCCAGATATGTCGCTGACGTAGCTGAGAATCGCAGGTGCGATTGCAGAGGCCATGAAGAAGAGCGGTGCAAGATACAAAGCATACTGGAGAAAGTTCGGAAAAGACCATCCGAACAGGACTAGAAATCCCAGCTCGCCGATCGCGCCCATGATCATGATCTTTGTCCTGCCTACCTTGTCGGATATGTGGCCGAAGACTATCGCGCCTAGCGCAAATAGTCCGCCGATCACCCCGAGAAAGATCAGCATCTGTCTGGTTACTGTGAAGCTTGCGCTCGCGAACGCCTTCGGCAATAAGAAGTACATTCCCAGAACAATCGTCTGGCCAAGCCAGACGGGAAGAACGGGCCGAAGCCGCGCGCCGATTCGCCTGTGACGGACCCCAGGCTGATTAAGCTCAAAACTCCTCACAGGCTCGACGAGAAACTTTGTCGCAAGAAGAGAGGTGGCGAAGAAGATTCCCGATGTCACCCAGAAAGCCTCA
>Ga0209239_1002270_pt1 | contig 11435 bp, 10 predicted proteins | sample GraSoi013_2_20cm_FD_185824 | JGI IMG/M metagenome (GOLD analysis project Ga0209239, IMG submission 185824) | Grasslands soil microbial communities from the Angelo Coastal Reserve, California, USA - Sample 10_02_2013_2_20cm (SPAdes) (version 2) | ecosystem: Environmental > Terrestrial > Soil >...
ATCTGAGGGGGATATCACACGAAACAATCCACCATATCGTTAAGCATTCAATCGCCTTTTCGTGCGCACTTCACAAACTTGGAATCCGCTCCGCATCTTCTTCAACCACGTGGCGGATTGCATTGAACCAACCGTCGTAAAGATCAGCAATCGGCCAGCGAAACGTTTCCCCGTTTATCGCGATGCGCAGCTCGTCACGACAGACCTTGCCAAGCTGCTCAAACGGGACGCTACTGGCACGTAAGATCGTGATCGTCTTCTTCAAATCAGCAGGCGCAACAGAAATGACGATGCGCGACTGCGATTCATTAAACAATACTGTAGCGGCAGCAGTGTCGCCTGCTTTCAGACTAATCTCCGCTCCAAAACTTTCTTGAGGATTAAAACAGCTTTCCGCCAGCGCGACGCCGAGTCCCCCTTCAGAGCAATCATGTGCGCCTTTTACGAGACCTTTGCGAATTAAATCGCGCACAGCATCTTGAACTTTGATCTCTAGCTCAAGATCGATGCGTGGTGGAGGACCTTCTTCGCATCCGTGGCAAATTTTTAAAAGCCGCGAGGCGCCAATCTCGTTTCCAATCTCGCCAACCAGAATGATCATGTCGCCTTCGTTTTTGAACCATTGAGTGGTGATGTACTTTTCGTCATCAATTAGTCCGACCATCGCAATTGTCGGTGTTGGATCGACTACGCTAGCCGGGCTCTCGTTATACAACGAGACATTTCCGCCGGTGACCGGCGTCCCGAACGCCCGGCATGCTTCTGCTATTCCTTCAATTGCTTCACGCAACTGCCAGAAGTTTTCCGGCTTGTATGGATTGCCAAAATTCAGGCAATCCGTCACGGCGAGTGGCTTTGCGCCGGAGCAGGTCAGGTTGCGGGCGGCTTCCGCGACGGCGATCTTGCCGCCCTCACGCGGATCAAGCGCGCAATAAGTCGAATTGCAGTCGGTACTGGCTGCCAAAATTTTATTGGCGTAGCGAACGAAGAAAACGGCGGCATCAGAACCCGGTTTTACAATCGTGCCTGTGCGAACCGTATGGTCGTATTGCCGATAGACCCAGTTCTTGGATGCAATTGTCGGGTCGCGGAGAACTTGCCGGAGAGATTCAATGACAGAGGATGCAGATAGCGCAGAGATCTTCCTGATAATCTCTGCGTCCTCTGTGATCTCTGCGATGTTTTTTTTGGCTTCTCTCGAATAAAGCGGCGCTTCTTCAGCCAACGCTTTCGCTGGAATCTCAGCAGCAATCTGACCGTTATTTCGGACGCGCATGATGCCGTCGCTGGTGACGCGCCCAATTTCTGCGCACGGCACGTCCCATTTCTCGAATACTTCACGAACAACGTCTTCTTTTCCGTGGCGAGCAATGATTAGCATTCGCTCCTGTGATTCGCTCAACAGGATCTCGTACGGCGTCATGCCCGGCTCGCGCTTCGGCACTTTGGCCAGATCGATTTCGATACCGCTGCCGGCGCGACTCGCGGTTTCGCACGTGGAGCAAGTCAAACCGGCCGCGCCCATGTCTTGAATTCCTGCGACCGCGCCGCGGGCGAGCAGCTCAAGACAAGCTTCCAGCAATAACTTCTCCTTAAAAGGATCGCCGACCTGCACGGCAGGACGATCTTCGCGCGATTGTTGGGTCAATTCGCGTGACGCAAACGCGGCGCCCGCGAGACCGTCGCGACCTGTTTCAGCGCCGACGTAAAAAACAGGATTGCCAGCGCCTTCTGCCGTGCCGCGCGCGAGCTGTTCGTGACGCAATACACCGAGGCAAAAAACATTTACCAGAGGATTGCCTTCGAAGCTCTCATCGAAATAAATCTCGCCGCCGATAGTCGGGATACCGACGCAGTTTCCGTAATGTGCAATGCCACTTACCACGCCAGTAAACAATCGGCGGTTTGCAGCGATCTGTTTTTGTCGATCTTCTGTGGTGGCAGGCGTGTCGCTTGCGCGGCCGACACGGGTGTCGCGACACTTTTCTGTTATTGGCCCAAAGCGCAACGAGTTCAGGCAAAACTCTGGGCGCGCGCCCATGGTGAAAATGTCACGGATGATACCGCCCACACCGGTCGCTGCGCCTTGGAACGGCTCGATGGCGCTGGGATGATTGTGGCTCTCCATTTTGAACGCCACTGCCCAGCCATCACCGATATCCACGACACCGGCATTCTCTTCGCCCGCTTTGACCAAAATTTTCGGACCGGCGGTGGGAAATTTTCTCAATTCTTTCCTCGAATTTTTGTACGAGCAGTGTTCGCTCCACATGACTGAGAAAATTCCGAGCTCGGTGAAATTCGGCTCGCGACCGAGGATTTTTTTGATCCGCTCAAACTCTTCCGGAGTGAGACCGTGCCGCCGGACGAGTTCGGCTGTAACAACTGGATCGGCAGGCACTTTGCGATTCATCGAAATCGAACATTAATGAATTGGTCAGGCCCGCTCAACCACGCAAAACGCAAATAGTTCGAATACCGCTGCTGGGAAGGCAGTCAAAAACATCACACGGACGGGAGCGTCCGTTCAACCCTTGAGTCGCGAACTTGGGGGTAAAATTAACCATAAACAGGGAGGATCAGAGTGAAGAAAACAATCATTGGTTTGATCTGCGCGCTGGTAACGCCGTTAGCTTTTGCGCAAACCAGCACGACGACGACCGAGGAAACTACATCGACAAAACCAGCAACTACGACAGAAACGACTACTTCCACAACTTATACCGCCGGTACGGTAACCACCTATGAGCCTGGCAAGACTGTTGTGGTTAGGAGTGATCAGGGACCTGTCAGCTTTGCTCTCGGCACAGCCGCGCGAGTTGTTGACGCTGCCGGCAAGGTGGTGACAGCCCCGCTGCGAGCTGGTCAAAAGGTGCGTGTTTACTACACCGGTCCGACTGAGAGTCGGACGGTTGAGCGCGTGGTCGTCGAAGAGTAAAAATCAGTTCGCAAAATTAAAGCTGCAGGATCGCTTCTGATCCTGCAGCTTTTTTTCTGTAGCGATTTCGGCTTCGCACTGGACAGCAGGGTTCTTATAAACTCTAACGCGTGGACCTCTCGACTTTGGCAAATGTAGCGACGGCATTAGCTGTTTTGACTGCGGTCGCATTCGGTTTGCTGGAAGCGCGTCGTGCACGGAAAGAGCGCGCGGAACGCGCGGCGTTTGCCGCCGTCCAAGCAATCCTCACTCCAGAATGGATGAAGTCGATGATCGTCGTGCAGAGTATCCCCGACGGATCGACCGCGTCGGAGATCGAAGGGGACGCCCGTGTGTTCGCTGCAGTGCAGGCGGTGGGCTGCATACTGGAAGGCCTTGGCTATTCTGTGTATGCGCGAATTGTACCTTTGACCGTAGTCGGGGACCTGCTGGGTGGCACAGTTCGTTTGGCCTGGCGTAAAGTCCAGTCCTATGTCGAAGAAGAACGACGCCGCAGTGGGTCACAGAAGACTTTTGAATGGTTCCAATGGCTTGCTACGCAGCTGGAACGATATTCACCGGGAAAAACCAACCTGACGAGAGGCGCCCATCAAGCTTATCAGGATTGGAGGCCGTAGCAGTTGCGTTCCCAGCGACTTCGCAGAACGTTGCCCAATGGCTTTTGATCTGAAGGAAATCGTAGCGGCGCGGCTGGGTGAAAACTATCAGCTGCACGAGCGCCACGTGAACCCAACCCTGGTGGCTGCTCAGCGGGTCATCGGGTTCGACAAGGTATATGCGCGAGCGGAGGGCGCATACCTCTACGACATGGATAATCAGGCGTATCTGGATTTCCTGAGTGGTTACAGCGTATTCAACATCGGTCGCAATCACCCGATGGTGCAACAAGCGATCCGCGACGTTCTCGATCTCGATCTCCCAAACATGGTGCAGATGGATTGCTCGCTCCTGAGCGGATTGCTGGCTGAAGCGCTTGTGAAGCGGACGCCCGCGCACTTAAACGCCGTTTTCTTCTGTAACTCCGGGACTGAAGCGATGGAAGGCGCGCTGAAGTTCGCGCGTGCTGCGACCGGCCGAAAACGGGCCGTGTCGCTGGCGAGCGCGTTTCACGGATTGAGTCTTGGTTCACTCTCGCTCATGGGTTGTGAAAGTTTCACCGACGGATTCGGCCCGTTGATGGAAGGCTTCGACGCACGGGTAGCGCTCGACGACATCGACGAGTTAGATCGACAACTGCGATCGCGCGATGTCGCAGCGTTTGTGATCGAAACCGTTCAGGGAAAAGGCTGTCAAACTTCCAAGACTGATTTCTTTGTTCGCGCGCAAGAACTTTGTCGCAAGTACGGCACGCTCCTGATTTCAGATGAAGTGCAGACCGGGCTCGGTCGCACAGGAAAAATGTTCGGATTCCAGCATTGGAATTTAGAGCCGGACATCATTACGCTCGCAAAAACGTTGAGCGGCGGATACGTGCCCTGCGGCGCCATTGTGACCAGACGCGAGATTTACCAAAGAACGTTTTCGCGAATGGATCGCTGCGTGGTTCATTCGACAACTTTCGGGCGCAACAACCTCGCCATGGCCTGCGGTTTGGCCGCGCTTGAAGTGATCGACAACGAGAAGTTAATCGAGAACGCGGCGAAGATGGGCGCGCTGCTGATGGAAAGGATCGATGCGCTGCGCGCGAAACATTCCTTCATCAAAGAAGTTCGCGGGAAGGGCTTGATGATCGGAATCGAATTTCACGAGCCGAGCGAGCTCAAGCTGAAGATGGCCTGGAAACTTCTGCACAAAATCGACAAGGTGCTGTTCGCGCAAATGGTGGTAACCCAAATGCTGAGCAAACATCGCATTCTTACCCAGGTAGCCGGGCACGCCATGGACGTGATGAAAATTTTGCCGCCACTCATCATCGGCGAAAAGGAAGTGGACATGTTTGTGAACGCTCTCGACGACGTTCTCACGGAATGCCGCAAATTCCCCGGCCCGATGTGGGAGCTCGGGAACAATTTCGTCAAAGCAGCGATCGGTTCGAGGAGGGCTGTTCAATCCCGGTCGACAGTTTCTGCCAAACTGTAGGGACGCTCTACGAGCGTCGACATCTGAGCATGTACGCGGCGGTCATCGAGCGTCCTTACAGATTTTTGATTGTCGATATTTATTCGAGGCGTACGTTTTACGGCTAACCCCAATGGAGGATTCATTATGAGCACTGCTATCGCCGAAGAAAAGAAAACGAAACTGAATCAACTCGAGCAACTGAAGAAGTTCACGAAAGTCGTGGCCGACACCGCCGACTTTGAATCGATCAAGGACTTCAAGCCGCAGGACGCAACAACGAACCCAAGTCTCGTGTATGCCGCCACGCAAAAACCAGAGTACGCGCATTTGGTGGAGGAGGTGATGGCCGATCGAAAGAAATCAGGTCTGAGCGGACACGAGCAGATTGAAGACATTTGCGATCATCTGCTGGTCCAGTTTGGCTGCGACATTTTGGAAATCGTGCCGGGGCGCGTCTCGACCGAAACCGACGCGCGTTTGTCGTATGATGTGGAAGGCTCGATCAAGAAAGCGCGGCGGCTGATTCAACTTTACGAGGAGCGCAAAATTCCACGGGAACGCGTGTTGATTAAGATCGCATCGACTTGGGAGGGATTGAACGCGGCCGAGCAACTACAAAGGGAAGGCATCCGCTGCAATCTGACGCTGATGTTTTCGCTGCCACAGGCGGTGCGCGCAGCGGAAGCAAAAGTGCAGCTCATCTCGCCGTTCGTCGGCAGGATTTACGATTGGTACAAGAAAGAATACAAGCGCGATTACAGCGGTCCGGAAGATCCGGGGGTGCAGTCAGTTACTGAGATTTATACGTATTATAAGAAGTTCGATATCCCGACCGAGGTCATGGGCGCAAGCTTCCGCAACGCTGGTCAAATCCGCGAGCTGGCGGGGTGCGATTGCCTGACGATCAGCCCCGAACTAATGAAAGAACTTTCCGAATCGACCGACCCGCTCGAACGCAAACTTGATCCCGAAAAAGCGAAAGCGACGAAGATCGACAAGCTCGAGTTCGACGAAAAGAAATTCCGCTGGCTGTTAAACGAGAACGCAATGGCCTACGAAAAAACTGGCGAGGGAATTCGCAAATTCGCGGCTGATGTGGTGAAGCTGGAGAAATTTGTCGCCTCGAAGCTGTAGCGAATCTTCCTCTAGTTCTGTCTCTCAATCGTTCAGAGGGAGATTAAGACTAAGCGGAAGAGGAAGCGTTCGTGTTTAACATCGTTCTTGTTGAACCGGAGATTCCGCCGAACACCGGCAACATTGGTCGGCTTTGTCTGGCAACGCGGTCAACCCTGCATCTCGTCAAACCGCTCGGCTTTTTCCTCGACGATCGAGAATTGCGCCGGGCCGGCCTTGATTACTGGAACGAAGTGCGTCTCCAAGTGTGGGATTCTTTCGACGCATTGCGGCGTGCGCAATCGGCTGGCGCGCGCTACTTTTTTCTGACGACAAAAAGCAAACGCCCTTACTATGAAGCGAGATTTCAGAAAGATGATTTCCTGGTCTTTGGTCGCGAAACCAAAGGCCTCGCGGAGGATCTACTCGCCGCCAATGTTGATAGCTGCATCACTATTCCGATGCACGGGACGCGAAGTCTGAACCTGGCTACAGCGGTTGCAATTGTGTTGTTCGAGGCCGTGCGCCAACAGCGCTGAGGACTGGAGCATTTGAGCGCAATAGCCAGCGCGTTTTTGTGGCAGGGAAGGCATCCAAAAACCAACGCTGCACCGTTGAATAAATAGAGGCACTAAAAGGTCTAACAACCCCGAATGAAAAAACTTATGAAAATATTTGTTGCTTTGATTTGCAGTCTTGGGCTCGTGAGTGTCGCGTACAGTGCGCAGCCAGAAGAAAACAAACCACAAAAGAAAAAGCAGGCGCCAACGGCGCAGCACGCACCTCAGCCTACGACCGGACATGTGACGGGCGCTGGAGCAGGTCCCAAGAAAACGTCAATGGGAGCCTATGAGGGCAAGAAGGGCCAAACCTCGATGGGGGCTTCTCAGGGTCAGAAGGGCAAGAAGAGTCAAACCCCAATGGAAGCTTCTCAGGGTCAGAAGGGCAAGAAAGGCCAAACCCCAATGGAAGCTTCTCAGGGTCAGAAGGGCAAGAAAGGCCAAACCCCAATGGAAGCTTCTCAAGGTCAGAAGGGCAAGAAAGGCCAAACCGCAAAGGAAGCTTCTCAGGTGCAAACCGGCAAGGCGGCAAAGGGCGGAAAGGTAACAGGACCGGGCAAGGCAGGCGAGGCTGCTACGGCGACGACAACAGGAAAGACTGCGGCAGCCGGTACGGCGAAAGCAGGCAAGCCACTTAAGGCGCAGAAGTTCAATCTTCCAAAACAGCCAAACACGGCAAAGGCACCGCCCGTGAAGTTCCAGCCGAACAAACACATTGAAGGAAGCCAAAACTGGCAGGGCCAGCAATATACTGTTTTCCGCAACTATAAATCAGAGTGGCACGATCAGAACTGGTGGCATAGCCATCATAGCAATATTGTTTTCGTGTTCGGTGCACCGTATTACTGGAACGCGGGGTATTGGTTCCCAGCTTGGGGCTACAATCCTAACGCGTACTACGCGTGGGATGGTCCCATCTACGGCTACAATCATTTGCCGCCCGACCAGGTAATTGCCAATGCGCAGGCGGCGCTGCAACAGCAAGGTTATTATCAAGGCGAAGTGGATGGTCTTCTCGGGCCGCTTACGCGTGATGCAATCGCGAATTATCAACGCGACCACGGCCTTTACACAACGTCCACGATCGATCAGCCGACGCTGCGATCTTTGGGAATGGCTTAATAAGGTCTATTACAAAGAGCCGCCGCGAACTATTTTCGACGGCGGCTTTCTGCGTACCGAAGAGATCTCGGTGCGCACATCGTTTTCAATGATTGAATTTGTTTGTCACTTGAGTTTCGCGTCATGCTACATGCAACTAAGGCCGCGCTTCGACGTTGAATCAGCGTGGCCACGGACTTTACGAAACGGCAGCGATTGATCGACCAACTCTGGAATCATTGGGAATGGCCTAACCATTTGGCAACAAGCGCGGTCCGAAGAATGGTAGGGACGCCGCGCTGCGGCTTCCGAACAGTGCGGCGTGCCCGTCCCTACCAATTGCGATGATTGTTGTGCGATGTCGATCCTAGTGAGAGATAGTTGCCGTGCAGCCACCGCAGTTGATAGCTCGTGATATTTATCAGTCGTTTCGAATGGGCGCGCGCCGGATCGAAGTCTTGCGCGGCATCTCCATGGAAGTCGAGCGTAATGAAGCAGTGTTTCTTTCCGGCGCTTCCGGCGCGGGTAAAACGACACTTCTTTACACTTTAGCCGGTCTGGAGCGTCCCGAATCGGGAACCGTCGAATTCGAAGGCCGGCGACTGTATTGTGGCGGCTCCTCCGCAGAGGCGCGTTTGCGGAATAAAAAAATGGGTTTTGTTTTTCAGGGTTACTTTTTGCTGCCTGAACTTACCGCATTGGAAAACGTCCTGCTGCCAGGAATGATTGGCCATAGGGCAACAAGACAACGGGCCGAGCAGAGCCTTGCCGCGGTCGGTCTCGCTGATCGCGTCCATCATTTGCCAGCAGAGCTTTCAGGCGGGGAACAGCAGCGTGTCGCCATCGCGCGGGCGTTAACGAACGATCCCGACATCATTTTTGCCGACGAACCGACTGGAAATCTCGATTCGAAAACGGGCGATGCGATAATGGATCTGCTGTTGGATCTGACGCGTGCGCGAAATAAGACGTTGCTCGTAGTGACACACGATGCTCGGCTGGCGGCGCGCGGCGATCGGCAATTGCACATCAAGGATGGAATGTTGCAGTGAGCGGAGACGTGAGTCGTAAATCCTTACATCGCGAATCCATTGGCGGCTTACGCTTCAACGATTCAATGGTTTAACGATATAACGTCTTCTATTTTTGCTGCTTGAATTACGCGATTAAACATCGAAGATTTTTTTGCGACTATGAAAACCACGGATGCAGCGGTATTAGACGAACCCAAAATTCACGAGCCTACCGCAGAAGCGGCAGTTGAACCGGCAATTGAAGGTCGTCCACGCCCCACCGCAGTGGGCGTCAAGGACGCGAAGATTTACATTGACGGAAAATTTTACTCCGAAGCGGACGCGAAAATTTCCGTGTTCGACCACGGCCTCCTGTACGGCGACGGAATTTTCGAGGGGATTCGTTTTTATGATGGGCGTGTTTTTCGGCTTGGCGAACATCTGGATCGTTTGTGGGATTCGGCTCGCTCGATCTGCCTTGAAATTCCAATGACCAAGGAGGAGATGACGGAAGCTCTCCTCGAAACAATCCGGCAAAATCATTTACGGGACGGTTACGTCCGGCTGCTGGTCACGCGCGGGATTGGCAATCTGGGTTTAAATCCGATGCAATGTAAATCGCCGAGCGTGATTATTATTGTGGCAGCGATCACCCTTTATCACGAGAACCTTTATCGAAAAGGTCTAACGATCGTCACATGCGCAACCCGCCGCTGCAATCCGGGCGCACTAAATCCGGCAGTGAAGTCCCTCAATTACTTGAACAACGTGATGGCGCGGCTGGAGGCGAATCTGGCCAACGCGGATGAAGCGCTGATGTTGAATGACGATGGCAACGTTGCCGAATGCACGGCGGACAACATTTTCGTTGTCAAGCGCGGTCAAATTGTTACTCCGCCTGTTACTGCGGGCGCGCTTCGCGGCATCACGCGGTCTGTAGCGTTTGAAATCGCCGCGGAACTCGGTTTCAAAACGTTGAAGGCCGACATTACACGCCACGACGTTTACGCTGCCGACGAATGTTTCCTCACGGGGACGGCTGCGGAGATCGTTCCGGTGGTCAAAGCCGATGGACGCGTCATCGGTAACGGCAAACCCGGCCCCATTACTACCCGTATAATTGCGCGCTTCCGGGAAATGACACGCGAAACGGGCACACCGATTTTCACCTAGCGTTGACCGAAGTCACTTCTGACGCAGAGGATGTCGGGGAAATATTCGGGGTTGAATGTTTCCAAAATATCAGGGTCTAATTAAGCGAGATGTTGTGCGACGTTTGCAAATGCAATGATGCTACGGTGTTCCTGACACAGATTCTTGAAGGCAAGATGCACAAGGTGAATCTGTGCGAAGCCTGCTCGAAAGAAAAAGGTGTACAGGACCCCACGAGCTTCGCTCTTGCCGATCTGCTGCTTGGCATTGGAGCAGCGGAAGAGATCGAAAAGGGAGCGCCCACGCAAAAATGCCCGGTATGTGGTTTTAGCCAGGCTGATTTCAAAAAAACTGGACGCCTGGGATGCAGCGAATGCTACGTCACGTTTGCAGAGGGACTGAACTCGCTTTTGAAAGCAATGCACAAAGGTACCGAACACGTGGGGAAATTGCCGGAACGCGCGCAGCGCGCCGTGGCGCTCAGCCACCGGATGCGCGCTCTGACGGAAAATCTGCAAAAAGCCGTGGCCGACGAGAACTACGAGACGGCCGCGTCGTTGCGCGATCAGATTAAACAGCTTGAAAGCGAACTCTCCAACTCCCCATGAAATTCTCGAATATGCTGGCTACTGCTGGAGAATGGCTGCGCGGTGAAGGGCCACATCACCGAGTTGTAATCAGCAGCCGGGTGCGCCTCGCACGCAATCTCCGGAACCGACCTTTTCCAGGCTGGGCGAAGAAAGCGGAACGGAATTCAATCCTGGAACTGATTAGGTCACAGGTGGAAGCGCTTCCGGAGATGCAGGAGTCATTCTCGGAAAGCTTGCAGGATCTTTCGGCCTTGGACAGGCAGGTGTTGGTAGAGCGTCATCTGATCAGTCGCGAGCATGCGGCCAAAGGTGGAGGCAGCGCTGTAGTGGTGAATCGACGGCAAACCGTTAGCATCATGATCAACGAAGAAGATCATCTGCGGATGCAATCGATTCGCTCGGGGCTGCAGTTGAAACAGGCATTCAAGCTGGTGGACAAAATCGACAGCGCACTCGAAAGCAAACTGGACTTCGCTTTTGATTCTCGGCTCGGATATCTGACTGCGTGCCCGACGAACGTTGGCACCGGGATGCGCGCCTCCGCGATGCTCCACTTGCCAGGCCTTGTTCTGAGCGAGCTGATTAATCAAGTGATTCAAGCCGTAGGTAAAATCGGCCTCGCAGTGCGTGGACTTTACGGCGAGGGAACTGAAGCGATGGGCAACCTCTTTCAGATCTCAAATCAGACCACCCTTGGCGAGAAAGAGGACGAGATCATCAATCGTCTGAGCAAAGTGATTGAAACAATCATCGAAAAGGAACATGACGCGCGTCAAATTTTACTCCAGAAAAAGCCGAACACGCTTTGCGACCAGATCGGTCGCGCCTATGGGGTTTTGACATACGCGCACGCCATGGCGTCGAAGGAAGCGCTCAACCTGCTGTCGATCATTAAGCTCGGCATGGA
>Ga0209239_1002271_pt1 | contig 11434 bp, 18 predicted proteins | sample GraSoi013_2_20cm_FD_185824 | JGI IMG/M metagenome (GOLD analysis project Ga0209239, IMG submission 185824) | Grasslands soil microbial communities from the Angelo Coastal Reserve, California, USA - Sample 10_02_2013_2_20cm (SPAdes) (version 2) | ecosystem: Environmental > Terrestrial > Soil >...
GAGCCTAGCGGCGCGTTACCGGCTACTCGTTGGCGTCCAATATTCCTGGCGCAGGGTGGAGCTCGAAAACCGGTCGGCCCACGGCCGCCTCAACCGGATTGTCGACGTCGATCTTGTCGATAGTTCGTACGAACCAGGAGCCCAGCCTGCTTCGCCGTGCGTGAGGACCAAGGACGTCGCGAATGAACTCGGCTGCCTCGGTAGGTCCCAGCTCGACGGCGGTCACCTCTTCTTTCTGCCGTCCAACGCTGATGGTTGCGCGGCCGGCAGCCCGCAGGTTGCGGACCCAGTTGACCTCGCCGAAGGGGCTGATCACACCACGCCGGCCGGAGTTCTCGGCGATCGTCACCGGCGTGGTGCGAGGCAGGCCGCTCTTGCGGCCGCGAATCGTAAGGAGCACATCCGGACCCATCGGGACGCCGGCGGCCAGCAGGGGCTTGGCGACATAGTTGAAGAATGGGACCCACGATGGAACACGCATGGATCTGACCCGACGTCCCACGATGTGAGCTTAAACTCCGGTCGTGATCAAGCTCGTTTACTGCATTACCCGCCGGCCGGGCATGTCGGTCGATGAGTTCTCGCGCTACTGGCACGATGTACACGGACCCATCGGGCGGCGCATCCCCGGGCTCCGCCGGCTCGTCCAGAGCCATCCGATTCGGCATCCGGAGGGAATGCGGCCCCCAGCCTTTGATGGAATGGCCGAACTCTGGTTCGATGACCTCACCGCGCTGAGGGCTGCCCAGCATTCTCCTGAGTGGAACGCGTCAAACGCAGACGAGGACAATTTCGTCGACAAAACGCGCACGGCCCTCTTCCTGACTGAAGAGCGTGAGATTACCGGCTAATCAGGAACTGTCCGCTCTTCCACGTTTTCACGCCAGTACTTACTCCTGTCGAGACCGACGACGCAAAAGAGCTTGCCCTCGGGGTCGGCGAGGATCACGAAGTCCTCACCTTCCTCCGGAGAGCGATGAACAGTTGCCCCAATCTCGAGCAACCGCTCGACCTCGGCCTTCTGATCGGCGGCGTAGAGGTCTAGGTGCATCCGATTCTTGCCGAACTTGAGCTCGTCCGTTTGCTGCACTGAAAGGTTCGGACCATTGCCGGCGGGATCCCGCAGCACCACCCAGCCGTCATCGGCAGGTCTTCGGGGAACGTAGTGAAGGACTTCCTGCCAGAATGCGGCGGTCCTCTCGAAGTCGTTGCAGTTGATAACGACAGATCCGATTTTCACCATTCCCATCGGGTTACGCGAGCGTCGCGAGGTGCTCGCCGAGACGGTCGTAGGTCTCCCGCATGCCTGACTCCATTCCCGACTGGAGGTGCCCGTCGCGATCTTCGATCGATTTGTATTGCAACCTGCTCGTGATGGTCGTCTTGCCGTCCTTCTCGACGTAGGTCGCGGTCACCAGGTAGTCATGCCCTGGCATGGCTTCCCAGCCCTCGGTGTAGACGGCGCGCTCCGGTGCCGCGATCTCGCGGTAGACGCCCGACCACGCGTCTTCGCGGCCGGTTTCATTGTCCCGCAGGGCGTAGCGCCAGGCGCCACCTGGGCGCAGGTCGATCTCGCAGACGGTCATCGTAAAACGCCTGGGGCCCCACCAGCGCTTGACGTGCTCGGGCTTGGTGCTCGCCTCCCAGACGAGACGGCGCGGCGCATCGACTAGGGCGGTGATGACGAGCTCACGGTCCGACGGCGTGCTCACGGTGACGACCGGCTTACTCTTTACGGTCATTTCGTTCCTCCTTGCTTTTTAGCTGCTGCAGGTAGTCGTCGAGTTGACTGATACGCTCCTCCCAGTTCTCCCGATAACGCTCCACCCAATCGGCCACGCCTTTCAGCGGAGCCGCCTCGAGTCGGCACGGTCTCCATTGCGCCTGCCGCCCCTGCGACACCAGCCCGGCACGGCGCAGCACTTTGAGGTGCTTCGAGATGGTCGGCAGCTTCAGCTCGAAGGGCTCCGCGAGCTCGAGGACGGTTGCCTCACCCTGCGCGACCCGCGCCAGGATTGCGCGCCGGGTCGGATCCGCCAGCGCGGCAAAGGTGAAGCTCAATTGATCGGATGCCACTTTATTTTCTCCATTAGCTAATTAGCTACTGGGTAGAATAGCAGCCTCCCGGGTACGGTGTCAACTCCTTGCCGGGGTTCAGCTAGCTTGCCAGGCTGGCAGCTGCTGCACCGCCCAGCGGTTGCCGTCCGGATCGCTGAAGAAGACGAATGATCCCCAGGGAAAGTGCTGGATTTCGCTGGCATCGACCCCCCGCTCGACCAACTCCGCGCGGGCGGCGTTGATGTCCGAGACGACCATCTGCATGCCCTGCACGGACCCAGGCTTGGCGTCGACGAGTCCCTTGCCGAGAGCGATCGAGCACGCCGACCCGGGTGGGGTCAGCTGCACGAAGCGAATCTCATCGCTGACTTTCTGGTCGTGGTCCGCGTGGAACCCCGCCTTCTCGGTATAGAAGGCCTTTGCGCGGTCCACGTCCGAGACGGGGATCGCAACCAGTTCAAGCTTCCAGTCCATATGCCTCCTCCTTGCGCCCATCGCTGAAGCAAATGATCGATCCCAAAAAATAACAGAACGCTCAACAGGGATTCATGGGACGTCCCACCAGAGCGTAACGAGCTCACGCGGCTCAGCTGATAATCGCCAACGCCCGTCGCGCTCGACCGCGTGCTCGAGGACGATCGACCGAACCTCATCATCCCGGGAGCTGTCGAGACATATCGTTCGCCGCATCCAGGCGACCAGCTCATCGAGGCTGGTGAATCCGGCCCGCTGCTCCGATTTCCAGAGCTCCACCCTCGGGTCAATCCCGGATTCCCGGATGACGCTGCGGGCATCCTCCCAGGTGGGCCCGGTCGGCCGCTCGAGATCCCAAAAGTGTTTCCAGAGCGCTCGTTCCAACGGCCGGTTGCGCGGATGCGACCGCGTGATCTCGATCACCACCCGACGGTGCGCCGCATGCTGGAGCGCTTCGATGAACGGCCCCAGGTCAGGGACGTTGTACAGCACGTGACCGCAGACGACGACATCGGCGGCTCCCGCCTCAGCCGCCGCCTCCGGCCAGGGCCCCACCACCGTGACATCGGCGGGACTGTTCTCGAGCATGGCCGGCTGGCTGTCCACGGCGATGATCCGATCGGCAGGTGGCCGGAGCGGCAACGACATCGCGCAGCGGCCCGCGCCCACGTCGAGCACCTGGCCGCCGGACGCCACGGCCTCGAGGGCGCGATGGTGCGACGGCGTCAGCTCGGACTGCCCGGGTTCAAAGAGTGCCACGGGAAGCGCCCACGGATCCTCCGGAGCCTGGACAAGGATGGGCTCAGGGATCGCCCACGAGGCGAGCGCTTGTTGCCAGCGTCGCGCGCTCTGCCTAGCCAACCGAGTGAATCAGGTCGCCGCCGAAGACGAGGGGGCCCTCTGGCTGGAAGGCGTCGGCGAGCCGGTCGAATTCCTGGAACGCTGGATCCGCATCGTGCTCCGAGTGCTCGGCCATGCTGGGAACCTCGACGACGATGACATATTTGGCGACTTTGCGCCGTTCGTCACTGCCGAACTGCGATCGGAAGAAGCGCGCGCTCAGGAACTTACCGCGCGCGTGGTAATCACGCCAGCGTGGCAACTGTCGCTGCTCGAAGAGCGCCTCGTATTCCTTCGCCTGTTCCGCCCTGACGTGAATGACGATCACATTGACCTGACTCATGTGAACCTCCTGTCAACCTCGCCCGCCCAGAATAATGATGCGCCCACCCGGTAGGCTGGGAGGCGCCCGATGTTACAGGTGCGGCGCGACCGAGAGATTCATCGCGAGGACGGCGGCTGGTTCCAGGCCCGCTGGCATTTCTCCTTCGATCGTTACCGGGATCCAGAGCAGATGGGCGTGGGCCCGCTCCGGGTGTTCAATCATGACCGCCTGGCACCGGGAGCGATCTGGCCCATGCACCCGCACGCCGACGTCGAGGGGATTACCTATGTCTGGAAGGGCGTCTTCCGGCACGCCGACAACCTGAGCAACGACGGCGTCCTCCAGCCGGGCGGAGTTCAGTTGATGACCCTGGGATCCGGCGCGCTGCATTCAGAACAGAACGCGTCGAAGACCGAGCCGATGGAATTTCTTCAGCTCTGGATCCTCCCCGACACCGCTGACCTGACCCCTTCGGTCCAGCAGCGGCAGTTCTTAAAGGCGCAGCGGACGAACACGCTTCTGCAAGTCGTTGGGGCTGCGGGCGGCGACGCGATCACGGTCCACCAGGACGCTGCTGTCTTCGTCGCGGCCTTGAGTGCCGGCACGGAAGTCATGCACCGATTCGGATTGAATCGGGCGGGCTATCTCTATCTGATCGAGGGCGCGGTCGGCGTGGGCGTCGAGCGCCTGTCGACGGGGGACGCCGCCAAGATCTACGACCAAGTGGAGCTGCCGGTTCGGGCTGAGGCCGCGAGCGAACTGATCATGGTGGACGTCCCTCTGCGGTTTACGCCGGTGGGCGTCTGGGCTCGCTGAGTACATTAGGAAGATGCCGTCCCAGGTTTTCTCAGCGGCGGAAGTCAAGCGTCTGCTGAAGGAGGGAGCCCAGCTGGTCGACGTCCTCGGCCAGGATGAGTTCGCGCACGACCACATGCCCGGGGCGATGAACATCCCACTGAAACAGCTGGATGGAAAGACGGTCGGCCAGCTGGACCGAACGCGGCCAGTTCTCGTCTACTGCAACGACTTCGGTTGAGACTTGTCGCCGCGGGCCGCGTGGCGGCTCGAGACCCTCGGATTCAAACGCGTGATCGACTACGTCCCCGGCAAGCAGGCCTGGTACGACGAAAATGAGCCGCGTGAAGGCCAGGCGGTCGACGAGATCTGGATCGGCGACGTCGCTGACGCCGAGGTGCCGACCTGCGGCCTGACCGAGCGCATCGACACGGTCCGTGCTCGAGTCCGTGCGGCCGGTTCTGAGACCTGCGTGGTCGTCAATTCCGAGCGTGTGGTACTGGGCTTGTTGCGCAAGTCGGAGCTCGACGGTAATCCGCAGGCGACAGCCGAGGCGATGATGCGGCGCGGGCCGAAGACGTTTCGCCCCAGCGTGACGCTCCAGGAACTGCTGAAGTCGATGCGCGACAACAACATTCAGACCAACAGCCTGGTGACCACGCTGGAAGGCCGGTTGGTGGGTGTCATCTCGCGCGCCGACGCCGAGGCGACCCTGGCGCACGAGCAAAGTGGCGAGTTGTCGGCGTAGGGTTCGATTCACTCAAGGAGGAAGGAGGCCGTGGACCATCACAAGCAACCAAAACCGCCGCGCGAGCTCTCCGGGTATCTGGAATCGATGACGCGAGTCGTGTTTTCTTCGGGGTTGAACTGGCGGGTGGTCGAAGCCAAGTGGCCCTCGATCCGCGAAGCATTTCTGGATTTCCAGCCGGAACGGGTGGCGCGGATGAGTGCGAGAGATATCGACCGGCTTGCCGGCGATAGCCGGGTGATCCGCAACGTGCCGAAGATCGAGGCCACGGTGCTCAACGCAAAGGAAGTGGTGGCGATCGGAAAGACGCCGGACCGGTTCCGCGCCTACCTCCGGTCGCTCGGCCCGGCCTCCGAGGCAACCGCCGCGCTGCGGAAGCGCTTCCGCTACCTCGGCGACCACGGGAGCTACTACTTCCTTTGGGCGGTCGGCGAGAAGGTGCCGCCGTGGGATGAGCGGGGAAGCCGGCCGTCAAAGCCGGCCGCCAGAGCCAGAGCGAAAGCCAAGAAACCCAGCGCCAAACCGGCGGGCACCTCCAGGAGAAGACCAACCCGCTGACGGCCCCCACGCGGCTTCCATCCGTCGAATCCGCCCGACTCGAACGCAACGCCGTGGGCAACGCGCCAACCCTTGGCGCCGATCATCACGTCGTATTCGCGGGTTGAAAGTTCTGTGCAGCGGCGACTAATATCGACTTCTGCCCACGATGGCAGGAGGAGGAATGCACATGCCAGAAACCGCTGTATCCGCACCCGGGAAACCAGCCTGGGCGGATCTATCGACGACCGATGCCGCCGCCGGAAAGACTTTCTATAGCAAGTTGTTCGGCTGGCAGCCGGAGGACCAGGGCCCCGATGCGGGCGGTTACGTGATTTTCAAGCTCGGCGGCAAGCAGGTGACCGCGCTAGGGCCGGTCCAGAATCCGGGCCAGCCCGCCGCCTGGTCGGTTTACATAGCGACCGACGACGCCGCTGCGACCGCGAAAAAAGTGCGCGATGCCGGCGGGACGGTCGCCCTTGAGCCGATGGACGTTCTGGGGCAGGGCTCGATGGCGGTCTTCCAGGACCCGATCGGGGCGTTCATCTCGGTCTGGCAACCTGCGAAGATGAAGGGCTTTGATGTGACGAATCAACCGAATAGCTTCGCCTGGGCCGAGCTGAATGGCCGCGGCGTCGAGAAAACGAAGCCCTTTTACAAGAAGGTCTTCGGCTGGGGCGACAAAACGAGCCCGATGGGCGAAGGGCAGCCTCCGTACACCGAATGGCAGCTTGGTGGCGAGAGCATCGGCGGCGGCATGGAGATGGGCAAAGATATGCCGTCCAGCGTCCCGTCGTTCTGGATGGTCTACTTCGGGGTCACCGACGTCGATGCCACGGCAAAGAAGGCAAGCGAGCTGGGCGGTAAGGTCAACATGGCGCCGCAGGACTTTCCGGGCGGGCGCTTCGCAATCCTGGGCGATCCGCAGGGTGCTGTCTTCGGCATCATGCGGATGACGAGCTAAAACCGAGTCGTTCAGTCAGGCAGGGGTCTTCCTGGCCCCTGCCTGATTCTTCCGCCGAAAAAAGGCACAGCTGCGCCAAAGCGGGCAGACGCTGCATCGGGGGACGCGCGCCTTGCAGACGAGGGCGCCGAGGTCCATCAGAGCCTGGTTGATCAGGTAGCCCTGCCCTTTCGGAATGACGGCGGACAGATCCCAGAGCTGGCGGGTGCGGGCTCGAGCCGAGACCGCGACGCCGAAGTGGCGTCGTAGCAAGCGGGCCACATTGGTGTCGAGCACCGGCGCGTCTGCATGGTGGGCGAAGCTCATCACCGCTCCCGCCGTGTACCGTCCCACCCCCGGCAGCCGGCGAAGCTCCTCGATGGTTTCCGGAAAGACGCCACCACGGTCGGCGACGCGCAGCGCCGCAGCATGCAGCCACTGGCCGCGGATCTTGTAGCCCAGCGGATCGGTGATCGCCTTCACGTCCGCCAGCGGCGCCTGCGCCAGCTCCTGAATCGATGGGTAACGCTTAAGGAGGCGCTCATACACCGGAAGCACCCGAGCGATCTGAGTCTGGTGCGACAGCACCTCGGAAACCAGGATGGCGTAGGGGTCTCGCGTGTTACGCCAGGGCAGCGCGCGTCCGTTTAGCGCATACCAGCCCAGCACCCGGCGCTGGAAGGATCTGCGGCGGCCCATGCCGATTGCTGGAACCATCGCGCCGCCGGCGGGGCTCCCGGGAGTCTAGTTCCGCGCGGAACTGGCCACGATCGCCGGCACGTCCGCCGGGTCCATATCGGAGTCGAAGGGCCCGTTGGGATTGTCGATCATCCAGACATGCAGCATGTCCGGCGTGTCCTGCTTACTCGTGCCCGGGGGGCAGGACCGGCTCCACCCCGCGCGATCATCGAGCGAGAGGCCGGCAAAGGCGACCACCATGTTCGTCTTCTTGTCGTAGCAGAGATCATCATGATGATGCCAGCTGGTCAGGGCACCGCCGATTTCCGGGCCTGGCATTCCCCATCGCGGCATGATGTACATGGCGCCGATCAGCACCGGCCCTTTGGAACTGTTGTAGTAGATGAGCGACTGGATGCGCTGCGGGTTCAGGATGTCCGCGTCGGTAAAGTAGGCGCGGTTCACGTAATGATCGATCTCCAGGCCGGGTGGCTCCATTGGTTGGTAGCCCGCGGCGATGGCGGTTCGAAGGTCCCGATATTTCTGGGCAGCTGCCTTGGTCTGTTCGAACAAGCGGGCGGCGGCCTCCAGCTGGGCGGCGGTCACTGAAATGGGCGTCGACCCGGCGTGTGCGCCGCCGGTCACCGGCGCCTGATGGGTCGCCGCCACCGCGTGCTGGTCGGCTGCGATCAGTCGCTGGCGGGCCGACAATTCGATGGACGCCGCCCAACCCGCCGTCACGCCCGACACAGCGGTGAGTACCAGAAAGCCGGCCAGGAAACCGCGACGCCACCATGACCCGATCGGCAGGTGCGAATAGGCCGCGCCGAGCACGCCGACGACCACCAGGATGAGGCCGACCCCGAGCAGCACATGGCCGGGGTTTGTGACGGTAAACAGTCCCTCCCGGTGCGCCAGGGTGGGGTCGACGGCATGCAGGTAGAAGTCCCAGGCTTGCCCGAGCAGCAAGGCTGCCACACCAACGACGCCGGCTCCCAGAAACACCGCCGGCCTGTTTCTCATACCGCAACCGGCACCTTTTCCGAGAAGTGGCAAGCGGCGCGATGGTCGCGCGCCTTCTCCTCCAGGGGGGGCTCCAGGTCGGCACAGGGCGTGGGCACCTGGGCGATGGGGCAGCGCGGATGAAACCGGCAGCCCGATGGAGGGTTGACGGGCGAGGGGATCTCTCCGCTGAGGTGGACGATCCGTCGGGTGGACTGAATGTCCGGGTCCGGGATGGGAATCGATGAGAGCAGCGCCTTGGTGTAGGGGTGACGCGGATTCCGATAGATCTCGGCACTGTCGGCGACCTCCACAATCTTGCCGAGGTACATCACCATCACCCGGTCGCTGATGTGCCGCACCACCGAGAGGTCATGGGCGATGAAGAGGTAGGTGAGCTGGAATTCCTTCTGCAAGTCTTCCATCAGGTTGATGATCTGGGCCTGGATGGAGACGTCGAGGGCGGAAATCGGCTCGTCGGCCACGATCAGCTTCGGCCGAAGGGCGAGGGCCCGGGCGATGCCAATACGCTGCCGCTGGCCGCCGCTGAACTCATGCGGATAGCGGTTGTTGAAGTAGGGGTTGAGACCGACGATTCTCAAGAGTTCCTGCACGCGCTTGTCCTTGGCCTTGCCGCGCAGCAGGCCAAAGTTTTCCAGCGGCTCCGCGATGATGTCGCCCACCGTCATGCGTGGATTCAGCGACGAATAGGGATCCTGGAAGATCATCTGCAGCTCCCGCCGCTTCTGGCGCAGATTCTCGCCACTCAGCTTGGTCAAATCGACGCCCTCGAAGAAGATGTTTCCGGAGGTGACCGGCAACAACTGGGTAATCAGCCGGCCAAGCGTCGACTTCCCGCACCCAGACTCGCCGACCAGGCCGACGGTCTCGCCGGGATAGATCTCAAAGTTGACCCGCTCGACCGCTTTCACACTGGCGCCCAGGCCGGCGGGGAAATGCTTGACGACTTCCTCGGCTCGAAGCAGCGCCGCCCGGTCAGGCACGCGCTTCACCATCGCTAGCCAGAGCGCGGCGCATCGTGACCCAGCAGGCAGCATCCTGGTCTGGGCCGACATCTATCAGCGATGGATCATCCCGAAAGCAGCGCTCGATCCGGAACCGGCAGCGGGGGTGGAAGCGGCAGCCGGGTGGCGGCTTGATCAGGTCCGGCGGCAGGCCCTCGATCGACAGCAGCCGGTCCTTGCGGTCGGCGTCCAGCCGAGGGATTGACTGGAGGAGTGACCAGGTATACGGATGTTGCGGGTTGTGGAAGATCTGCTCGACCGGGCCCTGCTCGACGATGCGACCCGCGTACATGACGAGCACCCGCTTGCACAATCCGGCGACCACGCCCATGTTGTGCGTGATGAGGATGATCGCCGTCTTCGTCTCCTCATTGAGGTCGCGAAGCAACTCGAGGATCTGAGCCTGGACGGTGACGTCGAGGGCGGTGGTCGGCTCGTCGGCGATCAGGATCGATGGTTTGTTGGCCAGGCCCATGGCGATCATCGCCCGCTGCCGCATGCCGCCACTGAACTGGTGGGGATAGTCTTCAAACCTCGACTCCGCGGCGGGAATCCGCACCTGCTTGAGCAGTTGAACGGCGCGGCTGAGCGCTACCTTGCCTGAAATCTTGGTGTGCGCCTGCATGGCTTCCTCGATCTGGTAGCCGACTTTCAGCACCGGGTTCAGGCTGCTGAGGGGATCCTGGAAGATCATGGCGATGTCTTTCCCGCGGAGCTCGCGGACGTCGTCGTCGTGCATTTTCACGACATCGGAGCCCTTGAACAGGATCTGCCCGCCGGTGATCCGGCCCGGTTCCTGCACCAGGCGCAGGATGGACAGGGCGGTCACGCTCTTGCCACAACCCGACTCGCCGACGATGCCAAGTGTCTCCCCCGGGTGCAGGTCGAAGCTGACACCGTCGACCGCCTTGACCACGCCGTCGTCTGTGAAGAACTGGGTCCGGAGGTCCTTGACCTGCAGGACCGGGGTCACCGCTTCTGCCTCGGATCGAGGGCGTCGCGCAGACCGTCACCGAGGAAGTTGAATGCCATCAGCGTCAAGGACAGCGCGATCGCCGGCACGAGGACGATATGCGGCGCGATGCGGATGGCATGGAAGCCATCGGCTGCCATCGCGCCCCATGATGGGGTGGGCGGCTGGACGCCGAGACCGAGGAAGCTCAAGAAGGCCTCGAAGAGGATGGCCTGCGGAACACCGAAGGTGGCCTGGACGATGATCGGGCCCAATGCGTTGGGCAGGATGTGGCGGGACAGGATCTTGTTCGGACGGGTACCGGAAGCCCGAGCCGCCTCGACGAACTCACGCTCTCGCAGGGAAAAGGTCTGGCCCCGCACGAGTCGCGCCATGTCCATCCAGCGGGTCACGGCGATGGCGAAAATGATCTTGTCCAGCCCCCGACCCAGGATCAACACCAGGATCAGCGCGACCAGCAGGTCGGGGATGCCGTAGAAGATATTGATCAAGGTCGAGATGATGCCGCGACGATGATCTGGGTGCCGACCCCGACCTCGAGCGAGACCTGGGCGCCGACCATGAGGCGGCTTAAGATGTCGCGGCCGGCCTGATCTGCGCCGAGCGGGAACTGTGCGTTAGGGGTCTGGTAGGTTGGCGCCACGCCCTGCCGCCAAATCGGATAGGGGGTCCAGAAAACGGAGATGATCGCCACCAGCAGGACCAGCACCAGGAAGACGGCGCTGCCCAGTGCTAGCCGGTTGCGCTTGAGGCGTCGCCAGGCGTCGGCCCAGAGGCTGGTTTGCTCGCGCGCCAGCGTGTCGCCAACGTACTCTTCGGGGGTCGCGACGCCAGGGACCGTAGCCATTGTCGCTCCTTAGTAGCGGATTCGCGGGTCGATGACGGTGTAGAGCAGGTCGACGAGCAGGTTAGCCAGGCCGATCGCCAGCGCATAGAAGGTAAAGACACCGATCACGATGTTGTAGTCGCGCGAGAGAATGCTGGTCACGAATTCCTTGCCCAGCCCGGGGATGCCGAAGATGTTCTCGATCACGAC
>Ga0209239_1002272_pt1 | contig 11433 bp, 7 predicted proteins | sample GraSoi013_2_20cm_FD_185824 | JGI IMG/M metagenome (GOLD analysis project Ga0209239, IMG submission 185824) | Grasslands soil microbial communities from the Angelo Coastal Reserve, California, USA - Sample 10_02_2013_2_20cm (SPAdes) (version 2) | ecosystem: Environmental > Terrestrial > Soil >...
GCCCGCCGTGCGCTCGGGTGGGCGGCGGTCGTGGCAGCCCTGATCGTGTACCCGTTCGTCGACCGGGTGCTCGGGTTCCAGACCGTCCACGCGGTGTCCGACGGGATGATCTACGTGCTCCTCGCTCTCGGCCTCAACATCGTGGTCGGCTACGCGGGCCTCCTCGACCTCGGCTACGCGGCGTTCTTCGCGATCGGGGCCTACAGCATGGGGCTCCTGAACTCGCCCGTCCTCGGCTCGCCGCTCTACGGGTACCCGTGGAGCTTCTGGGTCTGTATCTGGATCGCGGCCGTGGTCTCGGCGCTCCTCGGCGTCGCGATCGGCGCGCCGACCCTGCGCGTGCGCGGCGACTACCTCGCGATCATCACCCTCGGCTTCGGCGAGATCATCCCCGTGGCGATCCGAAACCTCGGCGATGTCACCATCGAGATCGGGAGCTGGCGGCCGATCGAGCGACTGAACCTCACCGGCGGCGAGAACGGCGTCAATCCCGTCGGCCGCCCGCAGCTGCCCGGCGTCCCGTTCGAGACCGACCCGGTGCCCTGGTATTTTCTGATCCTCGTCATCGGCGCGCTCTCCCTGTGGGCGATGAACCGGCTGCGCGACTCGCGTCTGGGTCGCGCCTGGATGGCCATCCGCGAGGACGAGACCGCCGCCGACTGCACGGGGGTCAACCCGATCTCGACCAAGCTCCTGGCGTTCGCGCTCGGCGCCTCGTTCTCCGGATTCGCCGGATCCGTCTACGCCGCCAAGCTCCAGGCCATCACGCCGGGCGCGTTCGAGTTCCAGGTGTCGATCATGCTCCTCTGCATGGTCGTCCTCGGCGGCGCCGGAAGCCTCAAGGGCGTGATCCTGGGCGGGATGTTGATCACGCTCTTCGACCGGGTCGTGCTCACGCAGACGACGTTCATGGTGCGCGCCCTGGGACGGACCGTTGGTGTCCCCGCGCTCGCGACGGCGGACCTCACGCTCTGGCGCTGGTTCTTCTTCGGCCTCGGGCTCGTCCTCGTGATGCTGTTGCGGCCCGAGGGCCTCGCCGGGCGCCGGCTGCGCCCGGCCCCGGTCGCCGACGAGGCCGAGGACATTCTGGACGTCGTGCCGGCGCCCCGCGTCGACGCGGTCCCGGAGTGGTTGCGCGAGCGTGCGCAGGATGGCGTCGCCGCGTCCCGCGCGGCGCCATCATCGGACTCATCGGTCCGAACGGCGCGGGCAAGACGACGTTCTTCAACGTCGTGACGGGGCTCGTCCGGCCCGACTGCGGGCACATCACCTTCAACGGCGTCGGCCTCGTCGGGCTCCGCCCCAACGCCATCGTCGCCCGTGGCATCGCGCGCACCTTCCAGTCGATCCGGCTCTTTCAGAACATGACCGTGCTCGAGAACGCGCTCGTCGGCGAGCACTGCCGCCTCACCGCGACCGTCCCCGGGGCCGTGCTCCGGCCGCCGGCGGTGATCGCAGAGGAGACCCGAGCCCGCGCACGCGCGCGCGAGCTGCTGACGTTCGTCGGCCTCGGCGGCAAGGAGAACGAGCTCGCCCGGAACCTGCCCTACGGCGACCAGCGACGCCTGGAGATCGCCCGCGCGCTCGCGACCGAGCCGCGACTCCTCCTGCTCGACGAGCCGTCAGCCGGCATGAACCCGCGCGAGGCCCAGACGCTCACCGAGCTGATCGGGCTCCTGCGACGGGAGCTCGCGCTGTCGGTGCTCCTGATCGAGCACCACATGGAGGTCGTCATGGGGATCTCCGACCGGATCACCGTGCTCGACTACGGGACGCGCATCGCCGAGGGCACCCCGGCGGCGATCCAGCGCGACTCACGGGTGATCGAGGCGTACCTCGGCACCGGCTACGAGCAGGACCTCGCGGGCTAGGGATGCTCGACCTCGCGGACGTCTCCACGTACTACGGCAACATCCGGGCGCTCCGCGGCATCTCGCTCACCGTCGCCGCCGGTGAGATCGTCACGCTGATCGGGACCAACGGGGCCGGCAAGACGACGACGCTCCGGACGATCCTCGGCACCGTGCGGCCCCACCGCGGCACCGTCAGCTTCAACGGCCACCGCCTCGACACGCTCACGACCAACCGCATCGTGCGCCTGGGGATCGCGCAGTCGCCGGAGGGCCGGCGGATCTTCCCGCGGATGACCGTGCTCGAGAACCTGGAGCTCGGGGCCTTCGTACGACCGGATCGTGAGGCGATCGCGCCGGACCTCGAGCGCGTGTTCACGCTCTTCCCGCGTCTGCGTGAGCGTTCGGCGCAGAAGGGCGGCACGCTCTCGGGCGGCGAGCAGCAGATGCTGGCCATCGGCCGCGCCCTCATGGCCCGACCGGCGCTGCTCCTGCTCGACGAGCCGTCCATGGGGCTCTCGCCCATCCTCGTCGACACGATCTTCCGGATCGTGGAGGACATCAACCGGCAGGGGACGACGATCCTGCTCGTCGAGCAGAACGCGCGGATGGCGCTCCGGGTGGCGCACCGGGGCTACGTCATCCAGACCGGGCGCATCGTACTCCACGACGCGGCCGCCGCGCTGCTCCGCTCCGACCTCGTGCGCAAGACCTACCTCGGCGAGAAGTAGGCGTCACGGGACCCACCGTGACCGCTCTACCTCGACCCGACGATCCGTGCGGCGCCGGCTCAGCGGCGGACCGTCAGGCCCTCCAGATCGACCTCGGGCATGCGCCCGGTCATGAGGTCGGCGACGATCCGCGCCGTGCCGCACGCCATGGTCCAGCCCATGTGGCCGTGGCCGCAGTTGAAGACGAGGTTTCTGTGACGGCCGAGCCCGAGGATCGGCGGCCCGTCGGGCGTCATGGGCCTGAGACACGCGCGGAACGTCCCCCGCTCATAGTCCGCGGCGTCCGGGAAGAGGTCGCTTGCGAGGCTCCGGATGTTGTTGAAGTCCCGCGGCGTCCAGCCCCAGTCGTAGCCCGCGAACTCCGCGGTGGATGTCAGGCGCAGCCGGTCGCCGAGCCGTGACCAGCCGACCAGCCACCGCTCGTCCACGCCCGGGATCGTCGGCGCGAGCCCACCCGGCTTGAGGGGGAACGTCGAGGAATAGCCCTTCGCGGGGTAGATCGGCAGGCGCACGCCCGCGGTGCGCGCGACGATCGGCGCGCCGACGCCGAGCGCGAGCACGTAGGTGTCCGCCGTCAGAGCGCCGTCGCTCGTGACGACCGCGTCGATGCGGTCGCCACTCGCGCGGAGCTCCGTGACCCGCGTGTCGAGCCTGATGGTCACGCCGAGCTTCTCGCGGCAGACGCGCGCGACCTGCTCCACGAAGACGTGCGCGTCGCCACTCGAGTCGCCCAGGTCTCGGATCGCCCCCGCGATCTTCCCTCGGACCGGCTCGAAGACGGGGTCGAGCTTGGCCACCTCGCTCGCGCCGAGGATCTCTTGCTTCTGGCCGTGCTCGGCCAGAAGCGCCATCTTCTTCGTCCCGGCCTCGAGCTCGGCCGGGTCGCGGTAGAGGTAGAGCGCGCCCTTCGTGACGGCGTGATATTCGATTCGCTCCGTCCGCACGAGCTCCTGCATCACCGCCTGGCTGTACTGGCACAGACGCAGCTTGATCAGCGTGTTGCGGCGCGCCCGCTCGGCTGTGCACTCGCGGAGGAAGGCGAGCCCCCACGTGTAGAGCCGGAGGTCGGGCGCGAGCCTCACGCGGATGGCCGTCTCCGCGCCCCGCAGCGACTGCCAGAGCATGCGCGGCGCGCGCGGCGAGGCCCACGCGAAGGAGTGGCCCGGCGCGATGATCCCGGCGTTGCTCGCCGTGGCCTCGAGGCCGAGCCCGTCCTTTTCCTCGACGACCGTGACCTCGTGGCCGGCCTTGGCGAGAAAGTACGCGGTGGTCACGCCGACGACGCCGCCGCCCAGGACGAGGGTCTTCACGGCGCGCTCACGCCCCGAGGAGGTAGCCTGCGCGCACCGGATCCTCGGGATCGAACACGAACTGGCTCATGCCGGTGAGGTAGGCGGTGCCGGTGATCTCCGGAAGGATCGCGCGTCGCCCCTCGACCTCGGTCTCGCCGGCGATCCGGCCCCTGAAGTCGAGTCCGAGCAGCCCTCGGCTGATGAACGTCGACCCGACCCCCATGAGACCCCGATGATGGAAGAGCGCCATCCGCGCGCACGTGCCCGACCCGCACGGAGCCGCGTCGACCTGACCCGGGCCCCACACGAGGGCGTTGGGTGACACGCCCGCCGCGTCCGGCAGCTCGTGGACGAGCACGTTGTCCACGCTGGTCTTCCCGAGCCCCGGCACGTCGACCCGAAGCTGGGCGTTGACCGCCTCGCGAACGGCCGTGCCCCGCTGGGCGATCCGCTTCGCCAGCTCCCGCCGCACGGAGAGACCGAGATGCCTGGCCTCGACGATGGCGAAGACGTTGCCGACGCCGACCGCGATGTCGACCGGAACCTCGCCCGCGCCCTCGACCTCGACGACTCGCCCGGGAAGGGCCACGAACGACGGCGTCCAGCGCAGCGTGACCTCGCTGACGCGATCCTTGTCCCACCGCGCGATCGTCTCGACAACGCCCGTCTCGGTATCGATCAGGATGGGCGTCTCCGGACCCTGACGCGCCACCATGCCGGTCTCGATGGCCACGGTCGCCGCGCCGATCGTGCCCTCGCCGCACGACACGTAGTAGCCGCCGGGATAGATGAAGAAGAGCCCGAACCTGGCGTCGGGCGTGACGGGCTCGGTCATGACCGCGATCAGGAGGGCGCGGTGCCCGCGAGGCTCGAGGCAGAGGCCGGTGCGGAGATGGTCGAGATGCTCCTGGAACCAGCGGCGCTTCTCACCGATAGTGCTTCCGGGCAGCCGCTCGAGGCCGCTCGTCAGGAGCCGCATACCGATCCCCGCCGTGTGGAAGTCGATCGTCCCGAGCACGCGATCGGAGCGCATAGCCACCTCCCGGGTCCGGACCATGAGACTGCGTGGGGCATCGCCCTGTCAAGCGGTCCAAAAGGCGCCGACGCCGGAACGCGTGTCACCGTGCTAGGGTGATGAGCCGTCAAGGGGGCGATATGCGAAGTAGCGTCGGCGTCGACGTCGGCGGAACCTTCACCGATCTCGTGGCGCGCGAGGGCTCCGGGCGGCTCCGGGCCTGCAAGGTCCCGACGACCCCGGCGAACCTCGCGCGCGGCGTCCTGAACGGTCTGGCGGCGGTGCGCCCCGCCGCCGGGGTACCGGCGTCGGTCGCCCACGGCACCACCGTGGTCACGAACGCGATCGTCGAGCGTCAAGGCGCTCGGGTCGGGCTCGTCACCACCCGGGGATTCCGCGACGTGCTGGAGATCGCGCGGCAGAACCGGCTCCACCTCTACGATCTCCGGCTGCCTCCGAAGCCCGAGCCCCTGGTCCCCGCCATCGTCGAGGCGCTCGAACGGGGGCACGTCGAGAGCGTCGCGGTGTGTCTCCTCCACAGCTACGCAAACCCTGCGCACGAGCGGGCGCTCAAGGCCGCGCTCGCCCCGCACTTCGCGCACCTGTCGGTCTCGAGCGAGATCAACGCGGAGTTCCGCGAGTACGAGCGCTCCTCGACCACGGTCCTCAACGCCGCCGTGATGCCGCTGGCCAGCCGCTACCTCGACGAGCTGGTCACGGCGCTCGGCCGGGAGGCTCGGGGCGCCGTGCTCCACCTGCTCCACTCGGCCGGCGGCATGATGTCGGCGGCGGCGGCGCGTGCGCGGCCGCTCGCGATGGCGGCGTCCGGTCCGGCGGCGGGCGTGGCGGCCGCCGCGCATCTGGCGCGGAGCTTGGGCCTCGCGCGCGCGCTCGCGTTCGACATGGGCGGGACGACGACCGACGTCTGCCTGATCGCCGACGGCGTCGCGGAGACCTCCGCCCAGCGCAAGCTCGGCGGCTACCCGGTGCGGCTGCCGATGGTCGCGGTCGAGTCCATCGGCGCCGGCGGCGGCTCGATCGCCTACGCCGACGACGCCGGCGCGCTCAAGGTCGGGCCCCGGAGCGCCGGCGCCGAGCCGGGGCCCGCGTGTTACGGCCTCGGCGGGACGGAGCCGACTGTCACCGACGCCAACCTTGTCCTCGGCTACCTCGATCCCGGCCGCGCCTACGGCGGCTCGATCCGCCTCGATCCCGGGCGGGCCGCGGCCGCCGTCGAGGGCCTGGGCCGTCGGTTCGGGCTCTCGCTCGTCGAGGCGGCGCAGGGCATGGTGGAGGTCGCGAACGCGAACATGCTGCGTGCGCTCCGCCTGGTGTCCGTCGAGCGCGGCTATGACCTTCGGGACTTCGCGCTGATCGCCTACGGCGGCGCCGGGCCCGTGCACGCCGGCCTGCTGGCACGCCAGGCCGGGATGACGCGCGTCATCGTGCCCGTCCACTCGGGGACGTTCTCGGCGTTGGGGTGTCTCGTCTCACCGCTCCGGTACGACGCCGTCCAGACGTGGCGGGCGCGCCTCGACGTGTGGGACCCGAAGCCCGCCGAGGATCGGTTCCAGGAGCTCGAAGAGCGCTGCCTCCGGCCGCTGCTCGACGAAGGCATCGCGGCCGGGGAGGTCGCCCTCGTACGGAGCGCGGACCTCCGCTACACGGGGCAGAACTACGAGCTCGAAGTCCCCTGGCGGAGCGATTCCGACGCGCTCCGACAAGCCTTCGAGGCGCGCCACCGGCAGCTCTACGGCTATGCCACGGGCGAGAGCGTCGAGTGCGTGAACCTCCGCGTGGTGGCCCGCGTGAGAGACACAGGCGTGACGCTGCCGGAGCTCGAGCCGGTGGCCGACGGCGAGAAGGCCGGGGATCAGCGCGCCTGGTTTCCCGAGACAGGCGACGTCCGGCTTCCGGTGTATCAGCGCGCGCCCCTTCCACCGGCGCGCCCGGTGGCGGGGCCGGCGCTCATCGTCGACGAGTGGTCGACCACGCTCGTCTACCCCGGCCAGCGCTGCGCGGCCGATCGGTTCGGGAACCTCGTCATCGAGGTCAACGCGTGAGCCCCGCGGTTCATCCCGTCACGCTCGAGGTCGTCCGCAACGCGCTCTACGCCGTCGCGGAGGAGATGAGCGTGATCCTCATGCGCTCGGCTCGCTCGCCGCTGCTCAAGGAAGCGGGCGACCTCTCCTCGGCGCTGACCGACGCCGAGGGGCGCCTCATCGCCCAGGGGCGCGACATCCCCATCCACATGGGCGTGATGGCGTTCACGGTCAAGGAGTTCCTCAAGCGGATCCCCGCCGGTCGATTGCGCCCCGGCGACGTCTGGTTCCTCAACCTTCCCGAGGTGGGCGGCAACCACCTGCCGGACGTGAAGGCGATCCGTCCCGTCTTCGCCGGCGACCGGCTCGTCGCGTTCGCCATCAACCTCGCCCACTGGGCGGACATTGGCGGCGCCCTGCCCGGCAGCTACGTGCCCTGGGCGACCGAGTGCTATCAGGAAGGCCTCCGCATTCCCCCCATCCGTCTCTTTTCGGCCGGCAGACCCGACCGGGAGGCGATCGACCTCATCCTCGCGAACCTCCGCGGGCGGGACGAGCGCGAGGGCGACATCTTCGCCCAGTTCGCCGCCGACGACGTCGCGGCCCGACGCCTGGCCGAGCTCGTCGAGCGCTACGGCGTCGAGACGCTCCGCGCGTGCTTCGACGCGCTCCACGCGGAGTCGGAGGCGCAGATGCGGGCGGCGCTCCGCGCGCTCCCCGACGGCGCCTGGGAGGGCGAGGACTGGCTCGACGACGACGGCGTGGACGCCCGGCCGCTCCGCGTGAAGGTGCGGGTCGAGGTCCGGGGTGACGAGGCGACCTTCGACTTCACCGGGACCGCGCCGCAGGCGCGGGGGCCCGTGAACACGACCATCTTCATCGCCCACTCGTCGGTCTACTACGCGATGAAGGCGCTCGTGGCGCCGGAGGTTCCGCCGAACGACGGGTGCTACCGTCCGCTTCACGTCAGGGTGCCCTCCGGCACGCTCTTGAGCGCGGACCCCGACCGGCCGGTCGTCGGCGGGAATCACGAAACCTCCCAGCGAGTCGTCGACGCGATCTTTCGCGCGCTGGCGCCCGTGCTCCCGGACCGCGTGGCCGCGGGCGGGCCGACGACCTCCGGCGTCCTCATCTTCGGCGCGCGGACGGCGGACGGGCGCTGGGCCGTCCTCTACGAGGTCCACGGCGGTGGCGAGGGCGCGACGGCCGCGAGAGACGGCGCGTCGGCCGTCCGCGTGCACATGTCGAACGTCATGAACACGCCGACCGAGGTCATCGAGGCCGAGTATCCCTTCCGGATCGAGGAGCATGCGCTCCGTCCCGGCTCGGCGGGCGACGGCGCCCACCGCGGCGGTCTCGGTCTGCGCCGCGCGTACCGCGTCCTCGCGCCCGAGGCCACGCTGACCAGCATGCTCGACCGCCGGGTGGTAGCGCCGTGGGGCGTCGCGGGCGGCGCCGACGGCGTGCCCTTCCGCATCACCGTCAACCCCGGCCCGAACGCGCGCGACTTCGGCGGCAAGGCGACGGCGACCCTGAGGCAGGGCGACCTCGTGCTGATCGAGACGTGCGGCGGCGGCGGCTCGGGCCCGCCGGCCGATCGGTCGGCAGAGGCGCGCGAGCGGGACCGCCGGGAGGCCGTCGAATGACGCGGAGCCTGGAGGACCGGATCGCCATCGTGACCGGCGCGGCCAAGGGGATGGGCCGCGAGATCTGCCTCGCGCTCGCCCGCGAGGGCGCGCACCTGGTCCTCGCGGCGCGCGAGGTCGCGCCGCTCCAGGCCCTCGCCCGCGAGATCGAGCCTCTCGGTCGTCGGGCGCTCGCAGAGCCCACGGACGTCACCGACGAGGCCGCGGTGCGCACGCTCGTCGAGCGCACGCTCGCCACATTCGGAGGTCGGATCGATATCCTGGTCAACGGCGCCGGTGTCACCGGACCCATCGAGACGCCGGTGTGGGAGATCACGGGCGACGACTGGGACCACGTGCTCGCCGTGAATCTCCGGGGCACGTTCCTGCCGACCAAGCACGTGCTCCCGACGATGATCGCCCAGCGCGACGGCAAGATCGTCAATATCAGCGGCACCTCGGGCCTGCGCGGCTATAAGTATCGCGCCGCCTACTCGGCCTCCAAGTGGGCGCTCCGCGGCTTCACCCGCACCGTGGCGCTCGAGGTCGGTCCCTACAACGTGAACGTCAACGCCGTCCATCCCGGCATCGTCGCCGGCGACCGGATGGATCGCCTCTGCCGCGAGAAGGCGCGCGCCCGCGGCTCCTCGCCCGAGCGGGTCCACGACGAGTACGTCCAGGAGATGGCGCTCCGCCGCGTCACCACGGCCCGGGACATCGCCAACGCCGTCCTCTTCCTCGCGTCCGACGCCTCGAAGAACATGACCGGACAGTCGGTGACCGTGGACGGCGGCTGGGATGTGTGAACCCCAGGCTCCATCCCGCTTTCGTCTTGCGCGTCCCCGGGAGCGTGCTTACAGTGTAAGCACACCAGCGGAGTCCCCTCCAAGGGACGGTCCTGGCGTGGAGGTTGGCGGCCGATGAAGACTCGCATCGTTCGGGTTGGCAACTCGCGCGGCGTGCGCCTGCCTAAGCTCCTGCTCCAGCAAGCTCGGCTCGCCGACGAAGTGGAGCTCCAAGTGAAGCCAGGTCGGATCGTCATTCGGGCGCTCCGACGGCCACGAGCCGGCTGGGCAGAAGCAGCCCGCCAGGCGCACGAGCGCGGCGATGACAAACTTCTCGATCCACCCACGCCCACACGTTTCGATCGTCGGGAGTGGGCTTGGCGGTAGGGCGAGCGGCGCCCTTACGCGGGGATGTGTACCTTGTTGGGCTCGATCCAACGCGCGGGAGTGAGATTCGCAAGGCGCGCCCGTGCGTCGTCGTGTCTCCCGACGAGCTGAATCGCCACCTGCACACGGTCATGATCGCGCCTATGACGACGGGCGGACAGGCCTACCCGTGGCGCGTCACGTGCCGCTTTCAAGGCCGTGCAGGGTTCGTCGCTCTTGACCAAGTTCGGACGGTCGACACGGCGCGACTGCGGCGGCCACTTGGCCGGCTCGCGCCAGCCACTTTCACGTCCGTACTGGACGTCCTCCAAGAGATGTTTGCCCCGTGAAAAACCGCCGAGAGCTCCACGCAGAGCGGGTAGTAGTGGTCAACGGGATTCGATCCGATGGGTGCGACGAGAGAAGGCCGAGGCGTGCATCCGTTCGAGTACGCGGCACCTGAGACGCTGGCCGAAGCCCTCGCGCTGCTCCGCGAGCACGGCGCGGAGGCCAAGGTCCTGGCCGGGGGGCAGAGCCTCGTGCCGCTCCTCAACTATCGGCTCGCCCGGCCCCGCCTGGTCGTGGACATCAACGGGTTGCCGCTCGCCGGCGTTCGCGTCGACAACGGGTCGCTGCAGTTGGGAGCCCTAACCCGCCACCACGAACTGGAGGAGCTTCCGGAGATCGCTCGGAGCGCTCCGCTCTTGCCCGAGGTGGCGCGGCTCATCGGCAACGTCCGCGTGCGGTCCCTCGGCACCGTGGGCGGGAGCCTCGCTCATGCCGATCCTGCCGCCGAGCTGCCGATGGCGGTGGTGGCGCTCGACGCGCGTCTCACCCTCGCTTCTGCCTCGGGAAGCCGGACGGTGCCGGCGCGCGATTTCTTCACGGGCTACCTTTCTACGGCTCTGGCGCCAGACGAGCTCCTCACGGCGATCGAGGTGCCCGTGACGCTGGGAATGGGGTGGGCGGTGGAGGAGTTCGCGCGCCGGGCGGGTGACTTCGCCGTGGTGGCGGTGGCCGCGGGCGTGAGTCTTGACCGTCGCGGGCGCGTCGACGACGCTCGCCTGGCCCTGGGTGGCGTCGCCGACCGGCCGGTGAGAGCCACGGCGGCCGAGGACGTCTTGCGCGGCCAGGAGCCGAGCGCCGAGCGCCTGGCGCGTGCCGCCGAGGTCGTGCGCGAGCGCCTTGATCCTCAGTCGGACGCCTTCGCGTCGGGCGCGTACCGCCGGCTTCTCGCGGGCGTGCTGACCCGCCGCGCCCTGACCCGCGCAGTGACCTCGGCGGGGGGCTCCGCCCCCCTTCCGAAACCTCCCCCCGGGAGGGCGCCGGCTGACTCAGGCTCGCCTCGGGCGTCGGACGCCCTGCGGCTTCGCACTCCCACGCCGGTGCTCGAAGCGCGGTCTCTTCAGGGCGCGGGGAGGAAAGGGCTGATGATCAACGGGCGAGCGCGGGATGTGGACGTCCGGCCGGGCCAGACGCTGCTCGAGGTGCTGCGCGACACGCTCGGCATCTTCGACGTCAAGGAGGGCTGCGGCGAGGGCATCTGCGGCGCGTGCACAGTGCTGCTCGACGGGCGGCCCGTATCGAGCTGCCTCACGCTAGCGGCCGCGGCGCGCGGGCGCGCGCTCCTGACCGTCAGCGGCCTCGAGCGCGAGGGCGGGCTCCATCCGCTCCAGGAGGCGTTCGTCCGGCACGGGGGCGTCCAGTGCGGGTTCTGTACCCCCGGG
>Ga0209239_1002280_pt1 | contig 11417 bp, 10 predicted proteins | sample GraSoi013_2_20cm_FD_185824 | JGI IMG/M metagenome (GOLD analysis project Ga0209239, IMG submission 185824) | Grasslands soil microbial communities from the Angelo Coastal Reserve, California, USA - Sample 10_02_2013_2_20cm (SPAdes) (version 2) | ecosystem: Environmental > Terrestrial > Soil >...
CCCGTTTGCGGCAGCGGTAATCGCTATTTCGCTTTGGCGTGTTCCCGAAAGCCGCAACCCCACTGGGGGCATGTCGATTGGATAGGGGCCCTCGTCGTCACTCTCGGATTAGGCGGCTTAGTAAACGGATTCATCGAATCCGTCAACCTCGGTTGGTCGCATCCTCTGGTTTTCGGGAGCTTGATTGTCGGCTGCACGTGTCTGATTGTGTTCGTATTCGTCGAAGCCAGTGTAACTTCGCCGATGGTTCCGCTGACGCTGTTTGCATCTCCGAGCTTCAGTGGCGCCAACCTGCTCACTCTTTTCCTGTATGCCGCGATTGGAATTTTCTTCTTCTTGTTTCCGTTGAACCTGATCCAGGTTCAGGGATATTCCGCAACCGCAGCGGGTGCCGCTGCGCTGCCACTGATTCTTCTGATCTTCTTACTCTCCCGCTGGTCCGGCGGCCTCGTGACGCGTTACGGCCCAAGACTTCCGCTGATCATCGGCCCACTGGTGGCCGCGTTAGGTTTTGCGCTGTTCGCTGTACCCTCGGTAGGTGGCAGCTACTGGAAGACGTTCTTTCCTGCGGTGGTTGTTCTTGGATTTGGGATGGCGATTACCGTGGCTCCTCTCACCACGGTCGTGATGAATTCAGTGGACCGGGATCATGTCGGTGCGGCCTCTGGAATCAACAACGCGGTCGCGCGCGTAGCGGGTGTACTTGCGATCGCGGTCCTTGGAATTGTCATGGTGAGCGCATTCAGTTATCGGCTGAATCGCCAACTGGCGAACCTCTCGCTCCCGGACAACCTTCTCTATGACATCAAGGCAGACGAGATTAAACTCGCCGGCCTGCAGTTGCCCGCCGGCATCGACGACAGTACGACAGTAGGGATAAGAGATTCGATTGGAGAGGCGTTTGTGTTTGGATTCCGGCTAGTCATCTTGATCTGCGCAGGTCTGTCTGTAGCCAGTGCTGCGGTTGCGTGGCTGCTGATTCCGAAGGGCGCATTCGACTCGTCACCGGCTCGCCTCGGTTGCTGATCGTGCAGGAACAATCCCGTGTGAAACTTCCTGAAGGAGTTTTAATGTTCAATTCATACCCACTTCATTCTGGAGGTGCACGGTCATATGAGCGATCCTCTCGAGATTCGGACGGAGTCTGAAAGGAAGTCGATGCGGCCGACAAAGCGAAACTCGGTTCTGATATTTCTACTGGTTACAACCATGGCTGTTTGCGCGACCCTGAAGTCAATCTCGACGATCGATTTGCCAGGTCCAACCGGAAAACGCTTCGACTATCTAACAATTGATTACGACGACCATTATCTGCTCTCGGCCCATTTAGCTGCCGGGCTGCTTTACGTCATAGACTTACGCACCAACCGGGTCGTGAAAGCAATTCCAGATGTGCCTGGTGCGGAAGGCGTGGAGTTCGTTCCGGAACTGAAGAAGGTCTACACCTCAAATGCTGGGGACAACACGATTGGGGTCATCGACCTGAAACAGATGAAGGTGATCAAGAAGCTGCCGACGGAAGCTAAGCCTGATGGCAGCGCCTATGCCGCTCCTTTCCATAAGCTCTACGTTTCCGACGAGCGAGGCAAGGCCGAAGCCATCGTTGATGTTGAGCAGGACAGGATTGTCAAGACTCTGCATTTCGACAGTGAAACCGGGATGCCGCAATACGATCCAGTTGCGCGCAAGATCTACGTCAACCTGCAGGACCAGAACATTTTTGCGGTGATTGATCCGGCAACAGACGAGGTAGTGGGACGCTACAACGTCGGAAAGTGCGAAGGCAATCACGGAATGGCATTGGATCCTGAGCACAAGAGGGCTTTCCTGGCATGTGAAGGGAACGAGTTGATGACAGTCTTTGACTTGGAGAAGCACCAACCGATCGCCTTTCTGCCTTTAGCCAAAGGCCCTGATGTTGTGAAGTTCGACTCTGGGCTGAAACGCATTTATGTCGCGTGCTACAGCGGAGCGATTTCAGTGTTCCAGGAGGAGGACGCCGACCACTTCCGCAAGCTGGAAGATTTTCCGGTACAGAAGAAGGTGCACAGCCTAGCGGTTGACAAAGACACACATCGGGTCTACGCGCCCGAACAAGAGGTCGATGGTCGTCCTGCTGCACGAATCACGGTGTATGAGGCACTCTCCGGGCAGGCTGCAACGTTGCGCTGAATTCACGAATCTGACTTTGGCGCCGCTGTCACAACGTATTTCCAGGAGGCAGGACATGAATAGACTAGCTCGGTTCCTTATTTTGGCCGCACTATCATTTGTTCTCGGTTTCTATGTCACTCCCGTGGGTTTCGCACAGGCGAAGTCGGCTGGTCAGAAAACAACTTTGACAGGTTGCTTGCAGAAAGGTCAAAACACTTGGGCCACAAAGTGACCATCACCGGCAATTTCAAGGCTGAGTCATATGAGAAGGAGAAGGGAGAGAGAGAAGAGCATGAGAAGAAGGAGGCTGCGGAAGCCGGCGACATTCGGGTAACAAATCTCAAGATGGTAAGCGATAGCTGCAAGTGACAACCGACTCGTGGGGCCTGAGATCATTACCGAAGAGGTTTCACAACTTCCGGCGCCCTGTTTCAGGGCGCCACATTCGTCATGGTACTCGGCGGAACAGCCTCTTCGGGAGGCTTTAACCCGCGAAAAGACTTATACAGAAGCAAGTCGTAAGCCACCTTTGCCGCTCCTCCAACCAACAGAGGCGCCGAAAAGGAGAGGACTTGCATCAACAATCCTGCAACCCCTGATCCAACAGCCCAGAACAGATTTCGGGCGAGATTGGTAACACCACTGGCAAACGTCCGCTCACTGGGCTTCACGAGCGCAGCCACATAGGACTGCCGCGTGGGAACATCCATTTCCACTAAAGCTTCGCGACACAGGAAGAGCAAGACTGCCCACTTGAGCGAAGGGGCAAAGGGCACAGCCATGAGGAAAAGACTGGATGGAAGATGAGTGAACACCATCGTGTTCACTAGTCCGATACGGCGAGCGAGCCAAGCGGCTCCCAGATGAGAACCGGCATTCAAGATGTGCACTGCGAAGAAGACCAGGCCGAGATCACGTTCAGCGATTCCGAATCGGCGGAAGAACCAATAGGCAACCAGGGCATCGGTCAAAAAGCCGCCGCCAAATGCGTCGAGGGAAAACAAGGCTGTGATCTTGGCGACGATCCGCTTGCTGTCTGAACTGATTCTGGGGCTCATCCGCGCAGATGGCAATGAATCTGCGATCTCCACGGCGGGCGAGAGAAGCGAGTACAGGGCGGCGACAATCAGGCAAAGCCCGGAAAAACCGAAAAATACTATTCTGTAAGAACTGAGCACAGGGACGGCGAGGTGATGTTGCAGAAGGATCGGCAGGCCAGCAGCTAGTGCTCCAAGAGATCCTCCTGCATCGAGAAGGACGTTGTACCAAGCCAACTTCCACGTTCTCTTGACATCTGGGACCAGTCCAGGAACGACGGCTTGGTCAAGAGCAAAGGCGGCGGAACGATCTGTGCCGGTGCCATTCAGCATACTGATGAACGCCATTGTCAGCAGCAACGGCAGACGGGGCGACAGCGCCAAGGCGAGCCCGCCCATAGTGCTTAGCAGAGACAGGCAGAGGAGGGAGTTCTTACGTCCCAGGCGGTCCGCGGCGAAGCTTACTGCGATTGTTGCTAGAGCCGAGCCAGCCAGTCCAGTCGCGACGACAAGTCCGATCGCTAAGGATGATAGCCCGAGGCGAAAAAGGTAGATACCCAAAACGACGCCCAGTAAGCCCACGCCCAGCGAACGCAAAAATCCTGCAGCGTTGACTAAAGCCAGATCCCGGTTTGGGTGCGGGTTCACTTTTGCTTACTTTGAACGTATGCGTACAGGGCATCATAGATGGGAAACTGCCGTGCGAGCCGATCTTCATCCGATAAACCCATTGCTGCAAAGCCTTGAGCAATGGAGCGCAAACCGATGCCGTCGGCCGCCACGCTCTCCTGGCCTTTGACATCGGCAGCGCGGACGATGAGCGCTAATTTCTGCAGCGCTGGATCGGGAATTGCGTAGTCTTCAATTACTGCTTCGAAGGTGCACCGCGGACCGCGATGGTTGAGTTTTATCGCTTCAAGTTTCGGTGCGTCGAAGGGAATCGCGTCTTGTATTCTTGCCTGCTCGACCAGATCCTTTTCTTCAACGAACAAGAATTCAGCCTGGGGATCGATGAACTTCTTAATCAGCCAAGGGCAGGCCACACGGTCGACTTTGATGTCCTTCCTAGTGATCCATTTCATATTCACCTCACGGGCGCCAGGAATACGTGAATTTAATGGCGAAACGGTTTTCGTAGAACTGCGGAGGGTTTGCCGCAACTAAGCTGGCAAAGCGCTGGCCAGCTGTATAGATTACGTACAAATCGCTGTCAGGCCGATAATTCCAGCGCAAGCGAATGTTTGCGCTCGCCGCTTGATTGTTGGCAGTGTCCATCTGGATGAGTGTGGAGAGCGTTAGAAAGCGCGAAAACGAGTAATTCGTCTGGAAACTGCCAAACACCACGGAAAAGTCAGCGGCCGTTCCCGGCAGCACGGCTCCGGCCGGGCCGGTAACCATGCCGAGCCTGAATCGGTTCCACTGCTCAGCGAAGTTGAAGGACAAACGTTCGTTGGCGCGATAGGTGGCGCGAACCCGCGCTTCGTTCAGGTGCCCGTTGTAATAGGTACCAAAGCGTTCAAAGAAGCTCACCATCAGCCGACGATCCTGCGGAGATCCATAAGTGAGTTGATGTCGAGTCCAGTGGTATTCGCCGACTGGAATGAAAATATTCTTGTAGATGTTGAAGGGTGTGATTAAGCGTTGGGTAAAGACATCCACGATGTCGTCGTCACTGTAAGAACCATTATTAAATTCGATCCGAAAAGTGTTCTGCCATTCCTGCGTTTGCAGAACATGGTGAGTATCGGGCGCATGAAAAATGAAGCCTTCGAAGTTTAACTCGCGTACGCCGCGAAGTTTGGGACGTGGCTTGAAGGTCACATCAAGATAGTTGCAAATGCAATCTGTCCGTTCGAGAAAACCGACTTCGGGGTTGAAATTCGGACCGACCTTTCGATGCTGGGCGAACACTTCGAGCCAGTTGGTCTGGTAGTTGAATCCTGCACCAACATTTGTCTGCCCTGAGGAAAAGCCTGGTGTTCGCGTCTGCGTCGCGTAGCCATTTACCACCAAATTCTTGTAGAAGACCAAGCGAGTGTCTGCACCGCTGGTCTGGTTGAAACTGTCGAACGGATTTCCTGACCGCTTATCGATGCCCATCACACCGATATAGGAACCGCCCCATAGCGAGCGCTTCAGCCGTGCGACGGCGTAATTTGCATAAGGATTCGGCCCGGAACTCCGAGTGTCCACGTCCATCACGCCGAGTTCGAAGTTCCCAATCGATCCCGTAACCTTGGCGCCGCCATTGATCGGGACCTCTTCGCCGGTAATGGGATCAATTCCAATCTGGCGGCTGAAGAAGAGCAGATCGCCGCTGTCCCCGCCCAGGGGAAAGTTGAAGACACCGGCATTTTCCAAAAAGAACTGGCGTTTCTCAGGGAAGAAGAGCTTGTAAGGAGTGAGATTAAACTGCTGCGTGTCTACGTCAGCATCGGCGAAATCGGTATTGGCGGTGAGGTTTGCGACGAGGTTCGAGCGCAGGCCGAGTTTCACATCGACACCGCCGGTATATAGGGCGCTGGTTCCCGGTGTCAGTCCGGTTCCCGCAGCGCTCGACGGAAAATGGCTAAAGCCTACCAGTCCGTAGGGCTTGACGATGAATAGTCGACCGCTGCCGATTTCGGAGATGCCATGCAACTCACCGGCCTGGCTAATCCGGGCAGCACCATAGACGCGCCGCCAGCCTGACCAAAGGTCTTCTTCGTTCTTCCGGCGGATGAATCGTTTGAAGTTGATACCCCAAATCACATCCCGCGACTGCATGAAGTTTAGCGTCGAAAACGGAATAGCGACCGTGGCCGTCCAGCCCTGCTTTGTGATGCGAGCTTCCGATGTCCACACGCCGTCCCAGCCTGGGTCCCCATCTCCGGTACCACTATCCGTTCGCTGCTCCTCGGTAATCAGAGCATCGCGTTGCGTGCCCAGCGGATTGATTTGAAATACGTACGCATTACGCCGGTCATGGGCAGAGTCAATGATGATCTCAAAGTAATCATCCAACTCCTGACTGACATCACGCCGCAGTTCGGTCGCGACGATCCTCTTCGGATCAGAGTCGAAGCACGTAATGCCGAAATAGACTTCATGCTTGCTGTAGAGAATGCGGACTTCGGTTTTTTCAGTCGAGGGTTGCCCCTCAAAGGGTTCCCGCTGCAGAAAGTTGTCAATCGCACTGGCCTGTTGCCAGATGGGATCGTCGAGTGTTCCGTCTAATTTGGGCGCTAGGTCAATTCGACTGGCGCTCGCGGTTCGGAGAGGCTCTTGAACTCTAATTTGCCTTTCCTTGGTTTGTGGACTCGCCTGAGATTGCGCGTTCAGAAGCAGGGATGAATGGCACAGCAGACCCAGAACGAACACACAAGCACTGATCTGCGATCGCTCAGGAAGAGAGACACTCATCCCACTTTTCCGTGTAGGAAAACTCCAACAGCCCCGGCAGCAAGAATCACGAGGGGTTCAGGGATCTTCTTCGTGAACATTAGGATCACCAGTGTGACGAACCCGATGAGGACAGTTGGGAGATCTACTAGAGATCGCCGGGCCAAGATATATGCAGCTCCGGCGATAGCGCCCACGGCTGCCGCGGTAACGCCTTGAACAAAGGCCTTGACCTGCCGGTTCTGAGCGAAGCGGCGGTAATAGGGTGCGCCGAACAGAACAATGAAATAAGGTGGAGCAAAAACTGCCCACGCTGCAACCAGCGCCCCCACCGGCCCCGCTACCACGTACCCGATGAACGCAGCCGTTATAACAACCGGCCCAGGAGTGATCATCGCGACCGCAACGGCATCGACAAATTGGCGCTCAGTGAGCCAGTGGAACTTTGCTACAACCCCGCCATACAAGAACGGAACAATTGCCAACCCACTGCCGAATACGAAAGCGCCAGCCTTCAAGAAAAAAAGAAACAGGACCCCGACGGTTGCGATTGACGCCAGCCCGTGAATCCCGGTCAGCAGCGGACCTAATCCGCCAACAAACATCGCCGAGGTAGCGCGGCTCGGGATAAGAGGAGGAGCCTTAACGAACATCGCAATTACGCCACACAGCAAGAAAAGCCACACAATTTCAGACTTGGTCCAGGCTGTAGTGATCGCCAGTGCAGTAAAGATCGCCCACAGGAGCCAGTCTCTTCCGACCGTTCCACGTACAAGTTTGATCGCGCTTCGCACGATGATCGCGATCACCGCCGCGCCGATTCCGTAGAACATGCCTTGAATCCACGGCAAACTGCCGAAGTGAACGTAAAGAGCGGCCAGGACAAGGACCATCAGGAAAGAAGGCAAGATAAAGGCAATACCAACCAGGGTTGCTCCTATCGTTCCGGCGCGCAGCCAGCCTAAGTACATCGCCAACTGTGCAGCTAAGGGTCCGGGAGAAAGCTGGGAGAAGGCCAGACCTTCGAGGTAATCTTGCTTCGACACCCACCGGCGCTCTTCCACCAGGTCTTTTTGCATGTGGCCCGCGAGCGCGATCGGTCCGCCAAAGCCAAGGGTTCCGAGGCGCAGGAAATAGACCAGCAGCTCTCGCAAAGTAAACGACACCGTCGAGGCGCAGTCCACCATCTGTGGTTGTCGCTTCGGCTCTTGGCTCATGTTTTATTTTTATTACTTGTTACCCTTGCCTAGTTCGTCGAGCCCAGCTTTGAAGCCAGTCGCCAACTTTTCCGCCGGCCCTCGACCCCAGTAATGCAGAAAGATTATGACCGGTCTGGAATTCGTCATGTGGTGATGGATCGCCACAACGTCCAGCCCGTGGGAGCGAAGGGCCTTGAGTGTCGGAGTGACTTCAGTCTCCAGCATGGCGACATCTCCCGCGACTGCTGCGTCGTCATTGGATCCCACAAACGCGGCCCAGGTATTGAGGCCCATGCGTGCGTTGATCGTGGCGCCCATTTCTTTTACGTCGAGATCATCGCGCCCTAAAGTGATTTTGTACACGGGGCCATTTTGCTCCCCGGCATGGCCAACGATTTTCGCAATCCGGTCAGTGTCAAGCGTGCCTTGCTTCGCTGCTGTGCTAGCGCCGTGCCCGCCAGATTCGCTGGGTTTCGCCTGTCCTATCAGATCGAGCGCCGGTTTGATCTGATTTGCCAAATCGACTGCTTTGCCATGTCCATGAATGTGCATAAAAAAGACGCGAGGATCTTCCCAGAAGAAGTGATTGTGCAATGCGGTGACCTCCAGTCCGTGCTCAAGCAGGGCTGACATTGCCGGGTTCACTTCATCTTGTGTCAGAACCAGATCTCCCATCATGACCTCTTCTCCGCCATCACCTTTGGTCATCGCAAACCAGCCCCCAAAACCAAAAGGAGTCGGCACTGCGTAGCCCGCGATCTTCACGTGCAGGTCATTCCGGGGAACATTTATCTTCAGCACGTTCGACTTGTAATCGCCCGTTTTGCCGACGATCTTCAATACTTGTTGATATTCAGCTGGGGTCTCTTGCGCTTTTGCTGCTTGTGTGACGACCGCAATGACGGTCGCCCCTAGAAGAATGCTGAATATTGTCGTCTTGTTCATCGAGCTCATCGCCCCTCCTTACTCACTGAAATTCGTGGTTGCGTTCACCGTTCGGTTGCCTTCAGATCATCGAAGTAGGTCACAGAGTCCGCTTTTGTCCAAAGACCTACTTTGCCGGCATCTTTGAAGGTATCGTCGCCGTCATAATAGCAAGTGATCTTTGATGCCTGGAATGCGGCCCCTTGCGGCCCGCGCACATGAGCGCGACAATGTAGCCGCGACAATTTAGCGCAGGCAGGAACTATCTATGTCAGATCGGAAATACCGCCAACGCGGCTACCAGGACCGTAGCGATGAAAGCACGCGTCAAAAGCCGGCAGAAAAGCCTGCGCGGAAAGACGACACCTTCGGCCCGCGCCCCCTGCAAATGCCCGGGACGCGCACCGTTTCCCGCTGCTCGCAGTGCGGCACTCTGCTTCAGGCAGTCGCCGATCCGGCAGGGAAGTGCCCCAAGTGCGGCTTCGAACTGCATTCCTGCAAGCAATGCACTTATTTTGATCCTTCAAGTCGCTTCGAGTGCAGTCAGCCGATTTCAGAACGCATCCCGCGAAAGGATGCCCGCAATGACTGCACGTTCTACGCAATGAGAGTAATGGTTGAAAAAGAAACTTCCACGCCGGGCGCTAAGGTGCAAGATGCGCGCCAGGCGTTTGACAATCTATTCAAGAAATAAGCGCCTCTTGCACAAACCTTACGGCTTCATCGTCGGCCGCAGCAAAATCTCGCTGGCAAACGACTGCGGCGCTTGCGTCACTAGCATCCCAACAACGTGAGCCACATCGTCCGGTTGCAGCATTTTCCTGAAATCTTTTCCCGCATGCGGGCTCAGCTCTGTATCCACTGATCCAGGACAGACAACTGAAACCCGAATATTGTGCCCGCGCAGCTCCTCGGCCACCGAATAGCTCAGCCCATTCAAGCCCCACTTGGAAGCCGCATACGCAGCGCCATTCGGCAGCGGGTTCTTTCCTGCAAGTGAAGAGATATTGATAATGTGCCCATTTTTCGCGCGGACCATCATGGGAGCAAAACTGCGAATGCAGTAGTAAACCCCGCGCAAGTTAGTGTTTAATACGGCGTCCCATGATTCCGGCAGCATTTCGTGCAATGGCCCTCCAAATCCGCCGATACCGGCGTTGTTCACCAGGATGTCGGCGCACGCATGGGTTTTATCAATGTATCGGGCGGCAGCCTCGACGGAGCTCAAATCAGTAACATCGCACGGTAATACTTCCGCCCGGCCGCCGGCCTCGCCGATCTCGGCAGCTGTCGATTCCAGCGGCTCCCGCTTGCGACCGCAGAGAATGACCACTGCACCTAGAGCCGCCAGTTTGCGCGCAATCGCCGCCCCAATGCCGCGGCCCGCGCCCGTAACAACCGCCACCTGCTCATTCAACGGATTCAGGTTCGCTTCACGCATGGACACTCACCTCAACGGTCCTGCCAGTGGTCTAGACCATCCGGCAGCCCGGATTTTCGCATCTTACAGAAAGGATAAGTGTGCATCGAAAAGCAAACTTGCCTTAGGCGAAGCACATCCTTATAATCCGGCACACCGGAAAAACGGTGCGGCTGTCTGGATGCGTTCCTAAGCCGCGAGGTTTCTCCGGTCCTGTCACATGAGCGGAGCTCATGAACCATCCAGGTGAGCGGGCTTGGGTCGCACCTGGGTACGATGTGCGTCGCTGATTTCCCAAAAGTTTCAAGGAGCCATTCGATGAAGACCAGTCTCGTGGCGTTTGTGCTTGCGCTTTCGGCAATTGCAGTCGGTCAAACCACAGCGCCGCAATCACAGGCGCAACCTGCGGGCTCTCAGCCCGCCGCTACACAACAGCCCGGAACCGCACCAGCGACTGGGCAGCCGGGAGCACCAGCCCAGCCGCAGAAAAAAGAGATTAAGGATCCGGCCGAGTACAACGCCTACGTCAGCGCGGTGCAGCAGAAGGATCCCGCCGCCCAGATCAGCGGCTTAGAAGCTTTCCTGACACAGTATCCCAACAGCGTTGTCAAGGAGGACGCGTTGGAGGCGCTGATGGGCGCTTATCAGAAGGCCAATAATGCGGCCAAAATGGCCGATGCCGCCAATCGGCTGCTCGCTGTAAATCCTGATAATGTGCGCGCCCTGGCGCTGCTGGCCGTTACCGAAAGGGCCGCGCAGAAGTGGAGTGATGCGTCCCAGCACGCCACTCGCGGATTGCAAGCCATACAAAAATGGCAGAAGCCGGATGGCGTTTCCGACGCCGACTTTCAAAAGCAAAAGAATCAATTGACCGCAGCGCTGAACAGCATTGCCGGATTTTCGGCTCTGCAGCTCAAGGATTACGCCAACGCCCAAAAGTACCTGCGCGCGTCCGTTGAGGCCAATCCAAATAACCTCGAGGATGTTTATCCGCTGGCTCTGGCTTATCTGTCCGCCAACCCGCCGGACAGTGTCAACGGCCTTTTCTTCATAGCCCGCGCCGCCGATCTGGCACCCGCCGGTCAGGCGCAGACTCAAATCACCAACTACGGCAAGAGCGTATACACCAAATATCACGGCTCTGATCAAGGATGGACTGATCTGTTGACGACGGCAAAAACTACGCCGCTTCCGCCTGCCGGATTTACCATCTCGCAATACGTCCCACCCACGCCGGCAGAACAGGCTGCCGAGCTTGTAAAGACCAAGCAGCCGAAAGAAATGTCGTTTGCGGAGTGGGAA
>Ga0209239_1002281_pt1 | contig 11415 bp, 13 predicted proteins | sample GraSoi013_2_20cm_FD_185824 | JGI IMG/M metagenome (GOLD analysis project Ga0209239, IMG submission 185824) | Grasslands soil microbial communities from the Angelo Coastal Reserve, California, USA - Sample 10_02_2013_2_20cm (SPAdes) (version 2) | ecosystem: Environmental > Terrestrial > Soil >...
AAGATCCACGCCGAGCTGCGCCGGCTGTGCGGCGGGCCGCCCAGCGCCCAGGCCACGATCGAGCAGCTCGAGGAGCGGATCGCGACGATCCAGACCCTGTGACGGTCGAGGGGCGTCCGGACATCCGGACGCCCCTCGCTGGTCTCCTATGGTCTAGCTGGTCATCAGCTCCGTACCCCGCCAGTCGAACTCCGGCGAGACGGCCACCTGAACGGCGATCTTGACGAGCTTCTCGGCGTACTTGTTGGCGTGGTGCCCGCAGAACACAAGCTCTCCGCCGCCTGCGATCATGACGCGCAACTTGGCTGCCGCACTGCACCGGTCGCACCGCTCATCGGCGCCCGGACCGGCCACCGTCTCCGGCGGCGGCGTGAGGGTTGGGGTCATCGCCTCCTCCTCCTGATGGTCACCGACGAACGAGTTACCTATTCTCTCTACCACGTACCGTCCAACAGCTGGGGGCGGGACATCGTTCCCGAGTGAACTGGGGGACCAGGATCACACGCGACTGATGTACCCGACAGTGTGCCCGCTACGCCTCTCGACCGCACGGGTACCGCCCGACCGTAATGGGACGGACGGCGTGAGACACCACACAAGGGGTCCGTTGGCGGCTCAGTCGAGGTAATCCCGCAGCACCTGGGAGCGGGACGGGTGTCGCAACTTCGACATCGTCTTGGACTCGATCTGCCGGATCCGCTCGCGGGTCACCCCGTAGACCTGGCCGATCTCGTCCAGGGTGCGCGGCTGCCCGTCGGTGAGCCCGAAGCGCAGCCGGACCACGCCCGCCTCGCGCTCGGACAGCGTCTGGAGTACCTGCTGAAGCTGGTCCTGCAGGAGCGAGAAGGAGACCGCGTCGACGGCCACGACCGCCTCGGAGTCCTCGATGAAGTCGCCGAGCTGGCTGTCGCCCTCGTCGCCGATGGTCTGGTCGAGCGAGATCGGCTCCCGGGCGTACTGCTGGATCTCCAGTACCTTCTCCGGGGTGATGTCCATCTCCTTGGCCAGCTCCTCCGGCGTGGGCTCGCGGCCCAGGTCCTGAAGCAGCTCCCGCTGGATCCGGCCCAGCTTGTTGATCACTTCCACCATGTGTACCGGGATGCGGATGGTACGGGCCTGGTCGGCCATGGCTCGGGTGATGGCTTGGCGGATCCACCAGGTGGCGTAGGTGGAGAACTTGTAGCCCTTGGTGTAGTCGAACTTCTCCACGGCGCGGATGAGGCCGAGGTTGCCTTCCTGGATGAGGTCGAGGAAGGCCATGCCCCGCCCGGTGTACCGCTTCGCCAGGCTGACCACGAGCCGCAGGTTGGCTTCGAGAAGGTGGTTCTTGGCCCGCTCGCCGTCCCGCGAGATCCACATGAGATCGCGGTTCATGGTGGTGGGCAGCTTCTCCTCGCCCTCCTCGGCGGCGCGCAGCCGCTCCCCGGCGTACAGGCCGGCCTCGATCCGCTTGGCGAGCTCGACCTCCTGCTCGGCGTTGAGCAGCGGTACCTTGCCGATCTGCTTCAGGTAGGCCCGTACCGAGTCGGCGGAGGCGGTCAGCTCGGCGTCGCGCCGGGCCTGCTTGAGCGCCTCGGACTCCTCGTCGTCCCATTCGAAGTCGTCGGCATCGGCCTGGGCATCGGCCTCCGCCTCGGCGACGACCTCGGCCGGCTCCTCGACGACGACGTCTTCCATCTCGGCGGCCAGCGCCTCGGGGTCGAGATCGGCATCGTCGGGCTCGTCCTCGCCCTTGGCGGTCGCCGGGGCTGCCTTGTCGCCCTCAGCGGTCTTCGCGGCGGCCTTGGTGGCCTTCGCCCGTACCCCCGGCTGTTCGGCCGTCTCGGCGGGCTTGCCGGCCGTCTTCACGCCTTTGGCGGCCCGGGCGGCCTTCGCCGGAGCGACCGGCGCGGCATCCTCCGGGCTGGGCGCCTGCTGGGGCGCCGCATGCTTGGCCGCCGGGTCAGCGGCCTTCTTCGCGACAGTCTCCGGCCTGGCCGGCGCTTCGGTCTTGACCACCTTGATCACAGGCTCCGTCTTCACGGGCTCGGCCGGCTCGGCCGGCTTCCGGGTCGCCTTCGCGGTGGTGACCTTGGACGCGGGAGTCGCGGAGCGGGCCGCGGCGACCCGCCGCCGGCCGTTCCCGGAATCGTCCACGACCACGGTCACGCCGGCTTCGGCGAGCGTACGCAGCAGCTTCTTGGCCTGACTCGGCGTCACCTCGGCGTCCTCGACGGCCTGGGCGACCTCGGCCGACCTGAGCTGGCCACCGGAACCGGCAGCACGCGCGAGCAGGACGTCGGTGAGGGCGCGTACGTCGGGGGCGCCGGATTGGCGGGCTTCAGTCACGAACGACCTTCCGGGGCGAAAGCGAGCACGGCCGGTCCGGCCAACGTAGCGCGGAAACCGTACTTCCGCCGACCGGTGGAGACTCCCGAGCTTTCAGGGCGGGAACCTCTGATGTGGCCTCCGCACCGTAGTGCGGTAGGCAGCGTGAATTGTAGCGCCGTCGGGTCGCGCTCAGCTCGCGCCGCGCGCCCGCCGGTACGGGTACGCCGGCCCGATCGGGTGATCGGCGGCTTGCGAGGATGGTACGCGGTCAGCCCCGGCGCTGCCGGAGCCGGGGTTTGGCGAGGCGGACACGGTCAACGCTGCGCGGCTCAGGCGATGACGGAGGCGGCTATGGCAGACCTGGCGGACGAGCTGCTCGCGGTCGCGGTCGAGGTGGTGCGGTCGGCCGCCGACCTGGCCTGTGACCTGCGGGAAAAGGGTGTCACCGAGGTGGCCACCAAGAGCACCGCGACCGATGTGGTGACCGCGGCGGACAAGGCGACCGAGCAGTACGTGATCGACGCGCTGAACAAGCGGCGCCCCGGCGACTCCGTGCTCGGCGAGGAGTCGGGCGAGTCGGCCGGTACCGGCGGCGCCGTCCGGTGGATCCTCGATCCCATCGACGGCACCGTGAACTACCTTTACGGCCTGCCGCAGTACGCCGTGTCGTTGGCCGTCGAGGTGGACGGCACCGTGGTGGCCGGCGTGGTACGCAACGCGGCCACCGGCGAGGAGTGGACGGCGACCCGCGGCGGCGGCGCGTACCGGGACGGCCGGCGGCTCGCCGGTACGGACGTCACCGAGCTGGGCCAGACGCTGCTCGCGACCGGCTTCGCGTACCTGGCCGCGCGCCGGGCACATCAGGCCCGCGTGGTGGCCAAGTTGCTGCCGATGGTGCGTGACATCCGGCGGTTCGGGGCGGCCGCGCTCGACCTGTGCTTCGCGGCCGAGGGCCGGGTGGACGCGTACTACGAGAAGGGGCTCAGCCTCTGGGACCACGCGGCCGGCGGGCTGATCGCCGCCGAGGCCGGGTTGCTGGTGACCGGACTGGCGGGTGCGCCACCCGGACCCGATCTGGTCCTCGCCGCGCCGCCGGGCATCCACCGCGCGCTGCACGACGCGCTGGTCGCCTTCGACGCCGCCGGGGGGCCGTGAGGCTGCCGGGGCTCCCCCCGGCTGTCGCTGGGACGGTGCGGCTGCTGCCGGGAGGGCCGCTGGGACGGTGCGGCTGCTGCCTGCTTCGTGCGGCCCGCTGAAGGCCGTGCGGCCGCTGAGGGCCGTTCGGCTCAGGTGCCGCTGTCGCAGGTACCGGGCGGCGGGGAGGGGTTGCCGAGCTGGGCGATCTTCTGGTTGACCTCGGTCTTGCTGCCCAGCTCCTTGAACCCGGCGCCGAGCGTCACGTCGATGACGTCGTCGCTGCGCTTGGTGTCCAGGCCGCCCTGCTCCTCCTCGCCGAGGAAGTACGCCCGTACCACCGTGGCCGCTGCGAAGGCTTTCAGGCCGTAGTGCAGCTTGGCCGTACCGGCGAACTTCTCCGGGTGCTCCTCGACCTTGCCGACGATGAAGCCGCGATTGCGGAAGTCCTCGGCCACCTGCCCGCCCAGGTTGGCCACCGCGCCCACGATGATCGTGGCCGGCTGCCCTTTCTCCTTGGCCTTCGGGTTGGGCACGAGTTCGCCCGTACCGTTGAAGATGTTGAGTTTGATCTTGCCGGGCGGCGGCAGCTTGACACTGACCTTGACCTTGCCCGGGCCGCAGCCGCCGTTGGCGTAGCTGGCGCTGGACTGCTTGTCCTTGACGACGGCCGCCACGACCAGCACCAGCGCGGCGACCACCAGGATGCCGACGATGGCGAGGGCGCGCGCCCGAGCAAGGCTCATTCTCTCCGGCTCCCCGTCGGTCGTGGTCTACGCCGAGACTATCGGCATCGCCGCCGAGGTTAGCGCCTGTGTTTACGTGCCGCCGGAATCCCACCCCCCGAACGGCGTGCCGGACCCGATCATCAGACCCCGACCCCTACCTTTGTGTCGCCCAGGCCGTGTCGCCTCAGTCACATTGGGAACAACTTCGTGCGGCCGGGCGTACAACTGTGCCACCGGAGCGGTAAGGTACCGCGCCCGACAGGGTTTGTACGGGGAATGGCACCCGGCGCCGGGAAGAAACACCGTTGCCTGGCGTTACACCGGGCGCGATCGACGAAACAGGAGTGTGACATCCGATGGCCACCGACTACGACGCTCCGCGTCGCGACGAGGTCGACCTCGGCGAGGACAGCTTGGAAGAGCTCAAGGCGCGGCGCGTCGACGCGCAGTCCAGCGTGGTCGACGTGGACGAGACGGAGGTCGCGGAGAGTTTCGAGCTGCCCGGCGCCGACCTCGCCGACGAGGAGCTGACCGTCAAGGTCCTGCCCATGCAGGCCGACGAGTTCCGCTGCTCGCGCTGTTTCCTGGTGCATCACCGCAGCCAGCTCGCGTTCGAGCGGAACGGCGAGCCGATCTGCCGGGAATGCGCCTGACGGTCCGCGACGGCGGGCGGTGACCGGGGCCGCCCAGTGTCCCGCTTGACCTTGCGTCAATTCGGGAACCTGAAGGCATGATCGATCCGGCACTGCGAGAAGGAGCGGCGGCGATGACCCGTCCCGAGGAGCCCGGCCGGCCGGCGCCCGACAACCCGTCCGGCGCGGAACCGTCCAGCGCCGGTCATGCCAGCGCGGAACCGGAGCCGCCGGTCGCCGAGGAGCTGTCTGGCACGATCGCCGCGCTCACCGCCGACGATCTGGACCAGTCGGAACGGCGCCGGCTGCTCGGCCGGCTGGCCGGGCAGATCCGGGTACGGGGCATCGGTGACCTCTTCCGCCCGCGCGCGGCGATGCGCTGGGTCGCGGACGCGGTGAGCGACATCGCTCCCCGGCTACCCATCCGCAGCCGCGAGACGCTGCGTACCCACCTTCCCGGGCTGTCCGACGATGCGCTGGCCGAGCGGCTGGTCCGCAACGCCGCCCGTACCACGGCGGCGGTCGGCGCGGCCAGCGGTGGGGTGGCCGCGATTGAGTGGGTCGCCACGCCGACGCTGCTGTCGGCGCCGGTGCTGTTGGCGGCGGAGACGGTGGCGGTCGTCGCCGTCGAGATCAAGCTCATCGGGGAGCTGCACGAGCTGTACAGCGCGCCGATCACCGGTAGCGCGAGCCAACGGGCGGTCGCGATGGTGCAGTCGTGGGCCCAGCGGCGCGGCGTGAACCCGATGCTGGAGAGCGTGGGCGTGGCCGCCGTACTCGGTACGGCCGCCCGCAAGGAACTGCGCGATCGGCTGCTGCGCCGGTTCGGGCGCAACCTGACGACGTACGGGCCGATGCTGACAGGCGCCGCCGTGGCCAGCTACCTCAACCGCCGGGCCACCCAGTCGCTCGGCCAGCAGATCCGCAAGGACCTCACCGCGCGCCCCCGCCCGGCGATCAGCCAATGGCCGAGCCAGCCTGACTAAAGCTCCCCGTCCGCTCGCTTCGCGGCGCTGTTCGCGCCGTCTTCCCTCGTCGCTGCGCTCCTCAGTCCAGACGACGCCGCGCCGCTCCCGCTCGCTCCCTCAGCTAGTGCTCCCCGTCCGCTCGCTCCCTCAGCGTGCCGCGGCTCGCGCGGCCAGCACCGCGCGCGCGACCCGTTCCGGGCGCCGGGCACTGACCACCCAGTACGGCGTCGGGTCGGCGGGATCGTCCAGCACCACCAGAACCGCACCCTTGACCCAGGGCCGCTGGACCACGAACGCCAGCGGGTCGGCCTGCGGTCCCAGGGCCGCCCGCTTACCGGCCGCGTCCAGTACGCCCACCTCGGCGACGTACCGCACCGGCAGGTGGGCGTCGTCGACCCACAGTTCGCCCTCGCGTACCGCCACCCGGATCCGGCCGGCCCGCCACAGCCCGAGCGCGGTCAACGGGAGCAGGATGGCGTACGGCACCCAGGTGGCGAGGCCGGGTGCGCCCAGGTACACCTCGGCGGCCGCCAACGCCGCCAGGGCCAGGCCCAGCAGCCACAGCCACCACGGCACCACCAGACGTTCCGCGTACCCGGCCGGGCCGGCCGATGTCGCTGTCGGGCCGCCGTTCGTTGGGTGCTGTGCCACGCTGACGAGGGTATGCCACCATGCTCGACGGCAGCCGCTGCCCGCGGGGCACCATGGAGGGTACGAACGAAGGGGAGTACGTGTCCGAGACCGTACCGGTGGCGGTCCGCCACCTCGATCCAGAACTGCCGATGCCGGCGTACGCGCATCCGGGTGACGCGGGCGCCGACCTGGTCGCGGCGGAGGACGTGGAGCTGGCTCCCGGCGCCCGGACGCTGGTCCGCACCGGGATCGCGATCGCCCTGCCCGAGGGCTACGTGGGGCTGGTCCATCCACGATCCGGACTCGCCACCCGGCTGGGTGTGACCGTACTGAACGCCCCGGGTACGGTCGACGCCGGCTACCGTGGCGAGATCATGGTCAACTTGATCAACCATGATCGGGAACACCCCGCGAAGATCTCCCGTGGTGACCGGATAGCGCAACTTGTCGTACAGCGGGTTGAACGGGCAGACTTCCAGCGCGTCGCCGAGCTTCCCGACTCCGTACGGGGCGCGGGCGGGCACGGCTCCACCGGCGGACACGCCGGGCTGGCCTGACAGGAAAGGTGGAACGGTGATCTTCTCCCGAGGCCGCGGGAGTGGCGGACGGCATCACAAGGCCGACGAGCGCCGCTCAGGCCGGCACTCGGCCACCTCGCGTCCGGACCCGGACGACGTCGCGCAGTCCGACGACGAGGAGCGCGACGAGGAGGCGGTCACGACCGGCCCGTACGACATCGGCGAGGCCCCCGACGACATCGAGCTGCTGGACCTGGGCAGCCTGAAGGTGCCGGCGGTCGACGGTGTGGAGATCCGGGTCCAGGCCGGGCCGGACGGCGCGATCCAGCAGGTCGTACTCGTGCATGGGGACAGCGCGCTGCAGCTGGCGGTCTTCGCCGCGCCGCGCAGCGAGGGCGTCTGGAACGAGGCCCGGGCCGACATCAAGGCGTCGCTGTTCACCGACGGCGTCGCCGCCGAGGAGGAGCCGGGGGAGTACGGCACCGAGCTGCGGGCGCGGGTACGCACCCCGGAGGGCATGAACGACCTGCGGTTCGTCGGCATCGACGGTCCTCGCTGGATGATCCGCGCGATCTACCAGGGCCCGGCCGCTGTCGACCCGGCCACCGCCGCCGGCCCGCTGGCCGAGTGCCTGCGCAACGTGGTCGTCGAGCGGGGCCGGGAGGCGATGCCGGCACTGGAGGCGCTACCCCTGCGGCTGCCCAAGGAGGTGGCCGAGCAGGCCGCCGCGCAGCAGGCCGCGGGACAGGACGGGGGTACGGGCACGGTGACGCCGGCGCCCGCCAACGGAGCCGCCACCGGAGCGCCACCGCGCAAGCCTTCGCCGCGTCCGCGCCGGAGCCGGTAGTTGGTGGTGTCGGTTTTCCGGCCCGCGGTCCGCTTGGATATCGGTGGTTGACCGAATGGCGGAGTCGCGACGTACGCTTACCCGACAACTGGCCGTCGGCCGGTTGCCCCGCAAGGAGAGTGACGCCCCGACCATGGCGACCGTCGAGCGGCCCTCGCCGTTCCGCAAGTTCTTTCGCCGCCTCGTGGCCAGCGAGGCGGAGCTGGACGCGGAGGAGCTTCAGCGCAGCACCGCCGAGTCGGGATGCACCCCGGCCTGCGACGTGAAGCGCGGTCAACTGGTGAGCGTCAGCGGGCGACTGCGTACCGTCGTCTATACGCCGCGGACCAACCTGCCGACGCTGGAGGCCGACCTCTACGACGGCAGCGACGTGGTGACTCTGGTCTGGCTCGGGCGCCGGCACATCGCCGGTATCGAGCCCGGGCGGCAGCTGACTGTACGCGGCCGGATCGCGATCCGTGACGACCGTAAGGTCATCTACAACCCGTACTACGAACTCGAGCTACCGCGATGACGACCGCCGACGAGGCTCCGGAGGAAGAGGAGCTACCGACCTTCTCCGAGCAGCTCGCCAACCAACTCGGCGGGGTACGGGGTGTCGTCGAGTCGGGCGTACCGGTGATCATCTTCGTGATCACCAAACTCATCATGCCGCTGACCCCGGCGCTGATCGTCTCGGTCGGGTCGGCTGTGGCCATCGCGGGCTGGCGGCTGGCCCGCCGGCAGTCGGTACGGCACGCGGTCAACGGGCTGGTCGGCATCGGGTTCGGCGCGTTCCTGGCCTGGAAGACCGGTAGCGCCAAGGCGTTCTACCTGCCCGGCATCCTGATCAGCCTGGCCTACGGGGTGGCGCTGCTGGGTTCGGTGCTGATCCGGCGGCCGCTGGTGGGCTGGGTGTGGTCGGTCGTGGTGGCCAAGGGCAGCATGGAGTGGCGCGGGGATCCGAGACTCGTCAAGCTCTTCAGCCGGCTGACCATCCTCTGGGCGGTGACCTACCTGGTCAAGGTGGGCATCCAGGCGATCGCCTTCCAGCGCACCTCGGCGACGGATCCGGGTACCCTCCTGGGTATCCTCCGGCTCGCTCTCGGGTACCCGCCGTACCTGCTGTTGATCGCGGTCACCGTGTGGGCGGTACGCCGCTCGGCGCCGGAGGGCGCGGAGGCCGTACACCGGCCGGCACACCGCGCCTGAGCTGAGATGTTGGCGCTCGCTCCGCCGGCGCTACTCCCCGCTACGGGTACGGGCGACGCTGTCCGCGCCGAGCACCACTGCGCGTACCGAGTCCTCGACCTCCGTGGTGCACACGAAGATCAGCTCGTCGCCGGCTTCGAGCGGATCGTCGGCACCGGGTACCAGCACCCGCTTGCCGCGCAGGATGGCCACCAGGGCGGCATCGCGCGGAAGCGGCACGTCGCGCACCGGATGGCCGACGTACGGCGCCGTCTTGGGCAGGGTGATCTCGACCAGGTTGGCCTCGCTCTGCCGGAACGTCATCAGCCGGACCAGGTCCCCGACCGTGACCGCCTCCTCGACCAGGGCCGCCATCAGCCGCGGCTTGCTCACCGCGACGTCCACGCCCCACTGGTCGGTGAACAGCCACTCGTTCTCGGCGCGGTTGACCCGGGCGACCACCCGGGGGACGCCGAACTCGGTCTTGGCCAGCAGCGAGACCACGAGGTTGACCTTGTCGTCCCCGGTGGCGGCGACGACCACGTCGCACAGGTTCAGCTCGGCCTCCTGGAGGCTGGCCACCTCGCAGGCGTCGGCCAGTACCCATTCCGCCTCGGGTACCCGTTCGGGGCGCAGCCGGTCGGCGGCGCGCTCGATGAGCATGACGTGGTGCCCGTTCTCGATCAGCTCCCGGGCGACAGAGCGGCCGACGTTGCCGGCCCCGGCGATCGCGACCTTCATGGTCAGTGCCCTCCCTCGGGCGCGGACCCGGCCACCTTGGTCACGCCCGCGATCATGTCGTCGGTGACGAGCACGAATACCTGGTCGCCATCCTGCAGTACGGTCGACGCGGTCGGCAGGGTACCGATGCCGAAGCGCATCAGGTAGGCCACCCGCGCGCCGGTCGCCTCTTCCAACGCGCGTAGCGGACGGCTGACCCAGCCCGTGTGTACCGGCACCTCGACGATGGCCACGGAGCTGGTCGGGTCGCGCCAGACCTCCTGATGCCCGTCGGGTACGAGATGGCGGACCATCCGGTCGGCGGTCCACCGTACGGTGGCCACGGTCGGGATGCCCAGCCGCTCGTACACCTCGGCGCGCTTCTGGTCGTAGATGCGGGCGACGACCCGGGCCACGCCGAAGGTCTCCCGGGCCAGCCGGGCGGAGATGATGTTGGAGTTGTCGCCGCTGGATACGGCGGCGAACGCGTCCGCCCGCTCGACGCCCGCGGCGATCAGCACCTCGCGGTCGAACCCGATGCCGTTGACGGTGAGCCCGGTGAAATCGGCGCCCAGCCGCCGGAACGCGTCGGCGTCCTGGTCGATGACCGCGACCGAGTGTCCGCGGGCCTCCAGGGTATGGGCGAGCGTCGAGCCGACCCGTCCACAACCCATGATCACGATGTGCACCTGTGCGCCCTCCCGGCCGCCGAACGGATCCCCCATCAGCCTGCCATGACCGTGCACGCGTACGCGGACCAGCCGCCGTCTTCTCGTCGATCTTGGAGTTATGGCGCGCACAAAAGGCACCGTCCCCAGGAAAATCGGGCGCCACAACTCCAAGATCGACGCTGGGGTGCGTCGCCGATCGACGCGGGGTGCGCGGGGCCGATCGACCGGGCGGTGCGGGGCCGATCGACGGGGCGGTGCGGGGCCGATCTACGGGGGGCGCGGCGGCGGTGCGGCGTTGCGGCGCGGGGCGGGAAAGATCGCGGCGGCGCGGCGGCGGCGCGGCGGCGGCGCGGCGTTGCGGCGCGGGGCGGGAAAGATCGCGGCGGGGGTGGGGCGCCCGGCGGGACGGGCGGGGCGGTCGTACTCTTGACGGTCGTGGCCAGTCCCACCTCTCTGCTTAAGCGGCTGCTCATCGGCCGGCCGGTCAAGTCCGACCGCATGCAGCACACGCTGCTGCCCAAGCGCATCGCGCTGCCGGTGTTCGCGTCCGACGCGCTGTCATCGGTCGCCTACGCACCGGACGAGATCCTGCTGACCCTGTCGGTGGGTGGGGCGGCGTTCTTCGCGTACTCGCCGTGGATCGCGTTGGCCGTGGCCGCGGTCATGGTGGTGGTGGTCGCGAGCTACCGGCAGAACGTCCACGCGTACCCGTCCGGCGGCGGCGACTACGAGGTGGCCACGGTAAACCTGGGGCCCAGGGCCGGCCTCGTGGTGGCGAGCGCGCTGATGGTCGACTACGTGCTGACGGTGGCCGTCTCGGTCTCCTCAGGTGTGGAGAACCTGGGCTCCGCATGGGGTTTCGCCGCCCAGCACAAGGTCGAGGTGGCCGTGGTCGTGGTGGCGATCCTGACCGCGATGAACCTGCGCGGCATCCGCGAGGCGGGTACGGCGTTCGCGATCCCGACGTACGCGTTCATGGCCTCGATCATGCTGATGATCGGGTGGGGCCTCTTCCGGCACTACATCGTCGGCGACCAGCTCCGCGCGGAGAGCGCCAACCTCACCATCAACCCGACCCACCCGA
>Ga0209239_1002282_pt1:0-7500 | contig 11414 bp, 6 predicted proteins | sample GraSoi013_2_20cm_FD_185824 | JGI IMG/M metagenome (GOLD analysis project Ga0209239, IMG submission 185824) | Grasslands soil microbial communities from the Angelo Coastal Reserve, California, USA - Sample 10_02_2013_2_20cm (SPAdes) (version 2) | ecosystem: Environmental > Terrestrial >...
CGCCCGCATCGACCGGTCGCAGGCGTGGCATTGATAGGTGGGCGAACCGGCTAAAGCAAAGAAAACATTGACAGCGGCGCCGCGCGGCCTATCTAACGCCGTCGCGACGCCCTTCGTCAGGCGTTCGCATAGATCGGCGGCTATTTCGGTTCGCCGGCCGGGTCGTAACGAATGGTCGAGGCCGATTTCAGCATCGTATCCGATCCCGCCGATCGCGCGCGCGAGGCCGACAATCCGCATTCGCGTGTCGTTCGTTTCGGCATGGACAAGCCGTTGTCACTGGATGCCGGCATCGATCTTGCTCCATTCCAGATTGCTTATCAGACCTATGGCACGCTCAATGCCGAGCGCAGCAACGCGGTGCTGATCTGCCACGCGCTCACCGGCGACCAGCACGTGGCCAACGTGCATCCCGTGACGCAGAAGCCGGGGTGGTGGGAAACCATGGTCGGCCCGGGACGGCCGATCGATACCGAGCGCTATTTCGTCATTTGCCCGAACGTGGTCGGCGGCTGTATGGGCACGACCGGACCGGCCTCCACCAACCCGAAGACCGGCATGCCTTGGGGTCTCGATTTCCCCGTCATCACCATTCGCGACATTGTGCGCGCGCAGGCCATGCTGCTGGACCATCTCGGAATCGCCTCGCTGTTCTCCATGGCCGGTGGTTCGATGGGTGGGATGCAAGTGCTGCAATGGTGCGCGAGCTATCCGCAGCGAGTGTTCTCAGCGTTGCCGATCGCTACCTCGACGCGTCATTCGGCGCAGAACATCGCCTTCCACGAAGTCGGCCGGCAGGCGGTGATGGCCGATCCGGAATGGCGGCACGGGCGCTATTTCGCCGAGGGCACGAACCCGCGGCGGGGGCTCGCCGTCGCGCGCATGGGCAACCACATCACATATCTCTCCGACGCGGCCTTGCACCGCAAGTTCGGTCGTCGATTCCAAGACCGTGACAATCCGACGTTCTCCTTCGACGCCGACTTTCAAGTGGAGAGTTATCTGCGCCACCAGGGCATTAGTTTCGTCGAGCGTTTCGATGCCAACTCCTACCTCTACCTGACCCGCACGATGGACTATTTTGATCTCGCGGCAGATTATGGCGGTGTGCTCGCCAACGCGTTCAAGGACACACCGACGCGGTTTTGCGTGATCTCCTTTACGTCGGACTGGCTCTTTCCTACCTCGGACTCGCGCGCCATCGTGCACGCGCTCAACGCCGGCGGCGCGCGTGTGTCCTTTGCCGAGGTCGTGACCGACAAGGGTCACGACGCGTTCCTGCTCGAGGAGCCGGAGCTGTTCGACATCGTGCGCGGGTTTCTCGAAGGTGCGGCCAAGGCGCGCGGCCTTCCGCCCGCGCGGGGATGACCATGCTGATGCGCCTCAAGCACGATTTGACCATGGCGGAGGCCGCACGCACGCCCGGCGGCGCACGCGTCGATCTGCTGGCGGTTGCCGACATGGTTGCGCCCGGCGCCAAAGTCCTCGACGTCGGTTGCGGCGACGGCGAATTGCTGCGGCTGCTCGCGGAGACGCGCGGCGTCGACGGGCGCGGCATCGAGTTGTCCCGGGAGGGGGTCAACGAATGCGTGGCAAAAGGGCTCGCGGTGATCCAGGGCGACGCCGATACAGACCTCGCCGATTACCCCGACGACGCTTTCGATTACGTCGTGCTCTCGCAGACGCTGCAGGCCACCCGGCAGCCGCGCATCGTGCTCGAGCACATGTTGCGCATCGGCCGCCATGGCATCGTCTCGTTTCCCAACTTCGGTCATTGGAGAATCCGCCTGCAAATCCTGCTCGGCGGGCACATGCCGCGCACGGATAATCTGCCGTATGCGTGGTGGGAGTCGCCCAACATTCATTTCTGCAGTATCAAGGATTTCCGCGAGCTCTGCCATGTCGTGGGGGCGAGGATGGAAAAATCCGTGGCCCTCGATGCGTGGGGACGGGCGCTGCGCTTCAACGCGCCGTGGTGGACCTGGAACTTGCTCGGCGAACAGGGCGTGTTCTTGCTCAGTCGGCGCGACAGGACCGCCGCCGCGCTCTCCGGAGCGGCACGGTAACCGGCTCGCAGCCCTGCGGACGTGCCGTGCTCTTAAAGGCTCAGGGGCCCAGTTCAACCTCTCCCGCCTCTATCACCTCGGCATAAACGCCGCAGTCGGCATGGCCGAAGCTGCGCATCAGTGTGTCGGGGATCGAGAGATCGCGGATGCCGGTATCCGGATCGACGTTAGTCGCCGCACAGCGCACGATGCGCTTGATGACTCTGAGTCGCGCGCGCCTGCCGACCGTGATCTCCTGCCCTACGAGATCGAATTCTCGCCATGCCGGCCAGCCGCTCACGTAGACATTGCCGCGGAAGCGCAGCGGATCGACGGGCCCGCCGACCACACCTTCGACGGCGGCGACCGAGGCCAGGTTGATGATCGAGACGACCTTGCGCGCCACGTCGGAGAAGCTGAAGCCCGGTGCGTGCAGCACCTTGGGCGCACCCCGCAACTCATCGGCGCAGAAGACCGCGAAGAACCGCTCAATTTCCGCACGGCCGTCGGACGTGCGCAGATTGCCGCGCGCGGCCTCGCGGCCTTCCGTCTCGATAACGAGAGTATGGCTCGTGTCGTGGAAACGAGTGCGCAGCCGAGCCAGCCGCTCGTTGCGCATCAACATGAGGTAGCGCTGCTTGGGTTGATGACGGGGTGCGGCGGGGTCGAAGCCGGATGGCCCGTTCTCGATGGCGTAGAGGCGATCGGCCGGCAAGGTTTCCTCGACCGCAAGCCGTGTGCATGCGAGGGACTCCGGCGAAAGCCCCTTGATCGGATAGCGGTAGACGGCGTGGATTTTTGGATGTGCATCGGTCATGGCTTCGTTGTTAGCTGCTGAACCGCTGCCTGCCTAGCCGGCGTCCGAAAATTACCCGCGGCCTCTTTCGCCGCAAACGGCCGCTTCCCACATACCGATTTAGGATCGTCATTCGGGGCTCGGTCGATTGATCGCGCGCAGGTATTTCGCTTAGGTCAGTGACGGCGGAGAGCCCTCTCGCGCCGCCGGCGCGAGCGGCAGGCCGAGGAGTTGCAATGGATTTCGAGAAGTATACCGACCGCGCCCAGGGGTTTGTCCAATCTGCCCAGTCGCTGGCTCTGCGCGAGGGCCACCAGCAATTCACGCCCGAGCACCTGCTGAAGGTTCTGCTCGACGACCCCGAGGGTTTGGCCAGCGGCTTGATCGAGCGCGCGGGCGGCCGATCGCGCGAGGCGCTTTCGGCCGTGGAGGCGGCGCTCGCCAAGCTTCCCAAGGTATCGGGCGGCGGCGCCGGTCAGGTCTATCTGGCCCCGGCGTTGGCGCGGGTTTTCGATCAAGCGCAGAAAGTCGCGGAGAAGGCAGGCGACAGCTACGTCACCGTCGAGCGGCTCCTGCTTGCGCTCGCCCTCGAGAAGGACAGCGAGGCGGGGCGGATTTTGGCCCGCGTCGGCGTCACGCCGCAGAACCTCAACGCGGCGATCAACGCGTTGCGACAGGGCCGCACGGCCGACACGAGCTCGGCCGAAAGCGCCTACGACGCGCTGAAAAAATACGCCCGTGATCTCACCCAGGCTGCGCGCGAGGGCAAGATCGATCCGGTGATCGGACGCGACGAGGAGATTCGACGCACGATCCAGGTACTCTCCCGGCGCACCAAGAATAATCCGGTGTTGATCGGCGAACCCGGCGTCGGCAAGACCGCGATCGTGGAAGGCCTCGCCCAGCGCATCGTCAACGGCGATGTGCCGGAAAGCCTGCAGGACAAGAAACTGCTGGCGCTCGATTTGGGCGCATTGATTGCAGGCGCGAAATATCGCGGCGAGTTCGAGGAGCGGCTGAAAGCCGTTCTGCAGGAGGTGATCTCGTCGCATGGCGGCATCATTCTGTTCATCGACGAGATGCACACGCTCGTCGGTGCCGGCAAAGCGGATGGCGCCATGGATGCGTCCAACCTGCTCAAGCCGGCGCTCGCGCGCGGCGAGCTGCATTGTGTCGGCGCAACCACTCTCGACGAATACAAGAAGCACGTCGAGAAGGACGCGGCCCTCGCCCGGCGTTTCCAGCCGGTCTATGTGAACGAGCCGAGCGTCGAGGACACGATCTCGATCCTGCGCGGGCTCAAGGACAGATACGAGCAGCACCATGGGGTTCGCATCACCGACTCGGCGCTCGTTGCGGCGGCCACGCTCTCGCATCGCTACATCACCGACCGCTTTCTTCCGGACAAGGCCATCGACCTGATCGATGAGGCTGCCGCGCGCCTCAAGATGCAGGTCGATTCCAAGCCGGAGGAACTCGATTCGATCGACCGCGAGATCGTGCGGCTCAAGATCGAACAGGAGGCGCTCAGGAAGGAAGCCGATCCAGGCTCGAAGGAGCGGCTCAAGCGGCTCGAGAAGGAGTTGGCTGCGCTTGAAAAGCAGTCCGCCGATCTCACCGCGCGGTGGAAGGCAGAGAAAGAGAAGCTCTCCGACGCGCAAAAGCTCAAGACCGAACTCGATCATTTGCGGACCGAGCTCGCGAACGCGCAGCGCAACGGAGAATACCAGCGCGCCGGCGAGCTTGCCTACGGTCGCATTCCTGAAATCGAGAAGAAGCTCAAGAGCATCGAGGCGGCGGAGGGCAAGGGGGCCATGGTCGAGGAGGCGGTGACCGCCGACCATGTCGCGCAAGTGGTCTCACGCTGGACCGGCGTACCGGTCGAGAAGATGCTGGAAGGCGAGAAAGAGAAGCTGCTGCGCATGGAAGAGCAGCTCAGCAAGCGGGTCATCGGCCAGGCGGAAGCAGTCAAGGCGGTGTCCACCGCGGTGCGCCGCGCGCGCGCCGGCCTGCAGGATCCGCACCGGCCGATCGGCTCCTTCATGTTCTTGGGCCCGACCGGAGTCGGCAAAACCGAGCTGACCAAGGCATTGGCCGAATACCTGTTCGATGACGAGACCGCGATGATTCGCATCGACATGTCGGAATACATGGAGAAACATTCGGTCGCTCGGCTGATTGGCGCGCCGCCGGGTTATGTCGGTTATGAGGAAGGCGGCGCGCTCACTGAGGCGGTGCGGCGGCGGCCTTATCAGGTGGTGCTGTTCGACGAGATCGAGAAAGCACACCCGGACGTCTTCAACGTGCTCCTGCAGGTGCTCGACGACGGCCGTCTCACCGATGGGCAAGGTCACACCGTCGACTTCCGCAACACGCTCATCGTGATGACCTCGAATCTCGGCTCCGAATATCTGGCGAACCAGCCGGAGGGGCAGGACACCGATGCCGTGCGCGATCAGGTCATGGCGGTGGTGCGGGCGAATTTCCGCCCTGAATTCCTCAACCGCATCGACGAGATCATCCTGTTCCACAGGCTCAAGCGCAGCGAGATGACGAAAATCGTCGATATCCAGATGGCGCGACTGGCACGGCTGCTCGAAGACCGCAAGATTTCGATTGTCCTCGAACCTTCGGCGCGCGAGTGGCTCGCGGAAAAGGGCTACGATCCCGCCTACGGCGCGCGTCCGCTCAAACGCGTGATCCAGAAGTCGATACAGGACCCGCTCGCCGAATTGATCCTGTCCGGCCAAATCAAGGACGGCGAGAAGGTCGTCATATCGGCGGGCAAGCAGGGGCTCGCCTTCAACGGCAAGCTCGCAGCGGCGGCCTGAACGGGAGACGAAACGGAGCTACGACGGCCGCCCGCGGTCAGCGGGTCTGGGCGTAGCGCGAAGGTACGGCGCGGGTCATCATGGCGTCGAGCCGCGTGCGTTCCTGGTCGAAGCCTGCAAGCAGCGCGCCCTCCAACACGCGGCCGCGCGGCAGCTTGATTCGCATCGGATCGACGAAGCGGCCGTTGATCAGAATCTCGTAGTGCAGGTGGGCGCCGGTCGATAGCCCGGTCGAACCGACATAGCCGATCACCTGTCCCTGTCGGACCTTCTTGCCCTGCTCCATTCCTCGGGCGAATGCCGACATGTGGCCATAGGCGCTCTCGTACCCGTTGGCGTGCCGGATGCGGATGTACTTCCCGTAGCCGCCTTCCCATCCGACTTTGTCGATGATGCCGTTGCCTGCGGCGAACACCGGCGTTCCCGTCGACGAGGCCCAGTCGACGCCTGTGTGCATCTTATCGTAGCCGAGCAGGGGATGGTTACGGCCGCCGAAGCCGGACGTTATGTTGCCGTCCGAGACGGGCTTGCGGACCAGGAACTTCTTCGCACTTTTTCCAGTCTCGTCGTAGTAGTCGACGACGTTATCGTCGCCCGGTTGGTAGCGGTAGAATTTTCTCGTTTCCCCGCCAGTGGTCAGCAAGGCGAACAATACGTCTCCCTTGCCGTTGTCGCTGGGATTTTCGTCCTCGCCGGCGTACAGGATTTCGAAAGAATCGCCCGGCTGCACCTTGCGCTGGAAATCGACATCGTAGGAATAGATGCGGACGTACTCGTCAATGACCGGGCGCGGCACGTGATTGCGTAACGCGGTCTCGTAGATGCTCTGATAGAGCCGAACTCCCTTGCCGTCGTCATCGTCGTCGTTGCTCGAGGATGCCACGCTGTTGGCGCGGCGCACGTCGACGGCAACGTATTTGCCCAGCTCCGACCATGCGACCATGGCCTCGACTGCTGTATCGGTGGCGATGATGACGCGCACGGGTCGCAGCCGTATGCCGTCGCTCGCGGGCGCGAGCAGAACGCGCAGCTTATAGCCGTCGCGCGGGCTGCTGTCTTTTCCGCGGCCTCCAAACGCCGCAGTAATCGCTTTGATCTCGTCTGCCGTCGCACCCAGCTCGCGCAGGAACGCGGAGACGGAATCACCCTTCTTGAGCACGATCGCGCGTTCCCGCCGGTCACCTGCGCCGTGGTCTTGGGCAGGAGGCTGACGTTTTCCGGCACGATCCGCGGTTCGAAACCAGCATACGGATCGCCGTGCCGCTCGGGGGCATAAGCCGCCAGCGTCGTGGGAAGCGCGCTTGCGAGCAGAGCCGGCTTTTGCGCGAGATTTCCGTCCCAGCTCACCGCCTCGCGCACCCGCGCGAGCACCTCGTCGAGCGAGGCCACCGCTGCAATCTTCGCCCGCGGCAAGGCGGTATTGAGATCGCGGGTTATGAACGAGACCTCCGCGTCGGGCTCGGCGCCGGCGGCGTCCTGCGCGCTCACCGGAAGTCCCTCGGACCGGGCGGCCATCTTCTGCGCATTGAACGCAGGAATGTTGGCGGAGAGTTCGGATACCGAGAGCGACAGATTGCCCGCCACGCGGACGAAGGGACGCACGCGCACAATCTCGCGATTGCCGCTGCCGCGGCTGGTCGTGGACACACGAATGACCTGCCGCGCGGCATTGGCCTCGCCCGGCGGCGGCAGGCGATCGGCCTTGCGGGTGGCCACGCGCTCGACGATGCCGGTCACGGCGCTGCGCAGCGCTCCCTCCACGCGTTCCGGCACGGTGGCGAAGTTGGTCTCCCCGTCGAGGGCTGCAAAAACCGCCCCGCTCATAAGG
>Ga0209239_1002284_pt1 | contig 11413 bp, 9 predicted proteins | sample GraSoi013_2_20cm_FD_185824 | JGI IMG/M metagenome (GOLD analysis project Ga0209239, IMG submission 185824) | Grasslands soil microbial communities from the Angelo Coastal Reserve, California, USA - Sample 10_02_2013_2_20cm (SPAdes) (version 2) | ecosystem: Environmental > Terrestrial > Soil >...
TTCGGACAAATCCAAAGTCTCGGGAAATTACAGTGGCTGATCAGGATGGTTACTCGAAAGGACAAGTAGCCTTCAAGCTAGGAATCGGTAACAGTGATGGGTTCGACGTTCTCGATTCCAAGGAAGAAGAACGAGTCTTGCAAAGAATCGAAAACCAGGGTTCGCTGGATATTCTAGACCTAGCTTTCCAACTTCACTATTCGCTGAGTGATGGTAGGAGACATAGGGTCCACGAGGATCACTACATCTTGCGGCTGGTCTTCCAGCCTGGGAGAGTCGAGGTCTTGGTCCATCACTTGAAAGGCGTCAGAAGAGTCGAGCCGGACGAGCTGGTCAAGCTCATAATACAAGAGCTCAACGTTGAGTTGACCCGCGACCGCTACGCTCAGGTCGAGCTAGAGGCAGTAGAGATTACCTAACCGTTGATCTGATTCTCAAGATGAGAATCTGAACTTTTTTCTTACGATACCCCAGACAGCTTCGCGCACCTCCTCAACGGGCCGGTTTGCGTCAACCATCTTCCAGTCCAACTTCTTTGACAACGTTCGATAAGTCCGTCCGACCCTCAACAGCAACTGCTTGTCTCTCTCGTGAACATCTCGCCCACTCGATTTTCGGCCGAAGGACGAGAGCACGGGAACGTCAAGAACAATGACGAGGCTCGCTGTAGGCAGCCCTCGATCCAATCCCTGAAGCCATCCCAAGCTTAGGCCTCTCGAGACTCCATAGGCTAGGTTTGATGGGTAGTACTTGTCGGCAATTACAAAATCTGATTTCTCGGCTAAACTGGTTATGCGGTCTTGATTCTCCCATCTGTTTAGAGAGTAGAGCATATGGAGTGCCGTTGCCGGATATTCTCGCTTGCCAGCGAGGAATCGTTGTATCTGTCTGCCCGATGGTGATCTGTAGATGGGGAAGCTGATGGAGCCGACTCTTGCGCCTTTTCTCTCGAGCTCTTCTGCGAGGAGTCGTGTCTGGGTTCTCTTGCCAGACTGGTCTATTCCTTCTAAAGCTATGATCTTGCCTCGCATTGCTCTGAGATTGCCTGAGTCTCGTTGTGGATAATAACGATTAGAAGTTAGACGATCAATCTTGACCGAGCTCGTCTTCGTCTGAGGCTGACGTGTTTTTCAGCTGTTGATATGGTGGACCGGGCGGGATTTGAACCCGCGGCCTTCCGGAGGCTTGGCTTCGATGTCTGCTTGCAAACCGGACGTTCTTCGGCCTGACGTTGTCAGTATACCAGGCTGAACTACCGGCCCACGGGCGGCGTACTTTCTTTGTTTGTTTGTTAAGTCTTCTTTGTGGGGCCGCCGCCGGGACGTTCACACCGTGTTGGGGTGGTTTGAACCCGGCCTCCAGGCTCCACTGGCCAAGGCTTACACAGCCTTTCAGGCCTGTACGCTACCAAGCTACGTTACGGCGGCCACATGTGAATCGCTGTGTCTCGCGGAATATCTAAGTTTCCAAAGGGACCGGACCGCGAAGAACTAGTAAGAATTCGTTTCAGAAGCGTTTTTCCGGCCCTTCCGGTCTCCCATTGTAACATCGATCTATCCATTTTTACAGAATACGGTAGGGCCTATTTCCATGAACATGATTGGGAGACCACTGATAGAGTCTCGATTTTTCGTCCGAACATGCTCAAGTCATAGGGGGATTTTTGCAAAAGCGCTATGAAAGGCCTACCCCATTACCGGCGGTTCCGACTAGAGATGGCAAGTCCCAAGAAAGAACTCATGATGCTACGGGTCTTCCGCCTGACCCTTCCAGCGGCCCTGCTCGTATCTTTAACGTGGATGACGCTGTTCACGGATTCCGCGCGTCAAGCTGTGATCAACTCGCTGGGCGCCAACGCTAACATCATCATATTCATCCTCGGACTATTCCTCGTACTTGGACTCTACTGGGTCATGGGCGTCTACGAGCGCAAGATACTCTACGAGAACCACCATGCCAGACCAGCCTTCTAAGAACCACTCTCACGTCACAGAACTCTCGTGACTTTCTCGTTTTTCGGTCGGTGGGCTCTCTCCTTCAGGGAGGAGCATTCCTCTCGAAGGGCAGTTTTGTGTCGCGGGAAATATTTTTTTTCTAAATTCTAGCAAGGGGCCACTCGCCGTCTGAAACGTTTCTTGGCGAGATTATCGTTTTTTCGCGCAAAACAGGCGAGTCAGCGATTTTTCAACAAGCATCCATCTGTATCGATGCAAGCCTGAACTGGGCATCATATGAAATGCTCCTCTCAGACCCCAATTCAGGGTTCATTCTGCGCGAATTTGTGCGACCTGCTAGGTCTTGCATCTGAACAGCTAAGAGTATCAAGATTCCGAAGACGAGATAATGAGACTGAGAAATCTTTCCTATGTTACGCTCTGGGCTGTCAATTTCGACCAAGAGAAGAATTTGTATAAAGAAATACTGGGATTACCCGTCGCGCAGGAGAATGATAACTTCATCATGTTCGACACCAAAGGATCAAGGCTAGCATTTCACCTGCTAAAGAAAGGAAACCGGCTGGATCGGCAAACGGTCGAGTTGCACTTCGAAGTGGACGATGTAGACGAAGTCTACTCGGCGTTGCAGCGTAAGGGAGTCAAGTTTGCTGTCAAGCCCGCTAACCGGCCTTGGGGGAATCGCATGGCGAGCTTTCACGATGCTGAAGGATACATGGTCGAGATTGTCGGCCCGCAGAAGCCGGACGAACCGGTGAAAGGAGATTAGGACTTCTTCCTACGTCTCTTGTCGGTAGACACTGGTGCAGGTGCGCCAGGGAAGAAGTAGGGCATAGTTGCCGCGGCTAGCGGCGGCGTAGCCGCCGCATCTTGTTTAGTATGCGTCACTAGGTGGGGAGGAACGATTTCCAATATTCCAGATTGGCTCAGTACCCGGTGATCGTCGAGGCCGTTGTGGCGTAGAAACTTGTGCAAGAGCAGTTTGACTTCCTTGTGCTTGAGGCCTTCAACTTGAATCTGGTTTCCCTTGGTCGAAACGCGGCCGTTGAGGCTCTTGACATGTTCTCTAAGAAAGTCTACAGCCGATCCAATTTTTCCAGGCAGTCTTGCGAGGTCCACTATCTGCTGCTCCTTTTTCTCTCTTCCAACGGGTTTTGAACTGCTCTTTAGTTTGAAGTTGATAGCCCCCTGAATCTCTCGACAGGTTCCTCGTTATGAATCTGAGTCGAATTTAGAGCTCGTCAGTTCTTGATCTGGATGCAGCTTCGGCCTCGGCTTTGTAGAACTCTGCGAGTTCGAAGGATTCCTTGATCTGTTTCTCCAGTTCCTCCATCGGAGGATAAACGGATCTATAGATCTCAAGAGGACCCACGTGAGACTTTACGTGGATCGTATAGGTCGGGTAAGCGGCGTGGCCGAATATTCGCTTGCTGTTCTAGGATTCACGCTTGTCGCCGTCTTGGTAGTTTACGTGATAGCTTCGGAAGCGAATCTTCTCGGGGTTTTCTTGGCTCATCTTTTCCGCGAGCGTCCTGAAGAGGGGTTTCTGGGTCTCGCATCCTGAGCAACCCTGACGGGTTAGTGCGGTTACATAGACGATTCCGAGTTCGCTTACGAGTTCTGCTAGTGCTTCTTCTGCTGTTTGACTCTTCAACTTGTTGAAATCTACGATTTCCGGGATTTCTCTCGTTACGACCTCTGCTGAGAGGGTCAATAGTGTTCGCACAAGCTATTGAGAGGACGCCGATATAATTCTGTAGTTTGCTGCCGTCCGAGCTTTTGAGATTGGAACCTGTGATCTAGGCAGAATAAAGAAAGGGGGAAGGGTCCGGTTAAGGACCCGAGCTTTTCCACGTCACTGAGAAACTGCTGCCGCTGCTGGATAGCGATGATGGCTGGGCTTTGACAGCTCCGGAGTTGGAAACCATCGTGATTACTTGGACCGAGGAGCCGAACGATCCGATAGTTCCCGTGGTCCCATTCACTGTGGCTGTGCACGAGGAGTATGAGACTGTCCCAAAGTCAGCTAGGGGTAGAATGCCTCCGCTGGAAGATGGTGCTTCAGCAATCCATTCGGCTGAAGATCGCTGCGCTGAGTGTACTCTTGCAGATGTGCTGAAGGATTGGCTCGTAGACGTGTCGGTTATGGTTACGGTGAACGATCTTCCGTTGAAACTGGCTTCGGCCGTCATGTGGTCTCCAGGTCTAACGGTGAGTCCACTGATGAGGAATGAGGGGTGTGGGTAGAACTCGTACCATGCGTAGTAAGTCGGTGCGCCGTTCTGGCAGTCAGAATCTGTGCCTGTCTGTTCTACTGTCCCAGAGCTAAACCCGTCTATGCCTACCCAGAAAGATGAGTACTGGTTAGTGCCCGGGCATGTTCCCTGTATTGCTGGAACTGTCCAGGATCCTTTAGCGTCGCTGACCGAGCCGGACGCTCCGGTTACTGCGTAGCCGCTCCAGTTCGTGCTGGTGAAGCTACCATCATGCGCACGCGGTGCAAGGGTCAATTGTGGAATCGGGAGTGCTGAAGCAGTCATGAGGAACGAGAGAACGATGAACGCTGTTGCAGTGGCAGAAGAAGCAGATATTGTCTGCAGTTTCATTTTCAAGAACCGCTGGGCGGCACGTAATCTAGATAAGATTTGTGGACAGCATTCATCACAACTGAATGCAATAGGTGTTCGACCTAGACATTTAGGAAGGACAAATGCAACTTTCATTTGGTACAAGGTGAAAATGAGCCCAAAGGTTTCCGAAAGATTCAGAAGGCCCACTCTCCAAACTTCCGTCCGTAGATCGCGTGAAGCGTTGCTCTCGCCCAAGGTATCCTTGTCATACGTGATACTAGCTATTTCCATGTCCCTTGCCGTCGATCAGGCTGCATTGATAGAGCGACAGCTGAACAGTCAGATTCTTCCGGCCCTAAGGTCCAACGTTGATGTCAACCGACCAATCAACATGTGTGGGCGATCGGGCAGCGTTCTCACAGGGCATCGTGGAGATGGCAATTGTCCGCTCAACTTTACCCTATCCCTGAGCCAGAAGAGTCTCGTCCAAGCTCGCGGTTCAAACAGTTCAGTTCAACTGTCAGTGACCTTCATCTCAGGCGTCTCGGCACCCGTAACTCTGTCTGCTCAAGGCGTGCCAGCTGGCACGGAAATTCTGTTTGCTCCCGCATCGGCAAGACCTTCATTCTCGTCGACCATGACGATTTCGACGAACGAGGCAACTCCTCTGGATCAGTTCAACATCACCATTCTCGCAGCGGGCAGAGGCGTTGAGAAATCAATAGTCCTGTCTCTGCTAGTCGTCCTCATTGTTCACGACGTAGCCATAGTCTCAGCCGCGATCCAGGGGACCGCTGTTGTCGGCAACATTGTCGTTATCAATGCGACTGTCGCAAATTATGGGTCAGTGTCCGAGGCGTTCGAGCTACGAGCCTACGCGAACACCACCTTGGTCGCTGATCGATCTGTGCCAAGTCTTGCTTCTGAGGGAGTCTATGCGAGCCGGTTGATGTGGAACACATCTGGATTTTTCCCTGGAACGTATACGGTACTGGTATCTGTTCCTCCAGTTCAAGGCGAGCTCAACTTGCTCGACAATAGTCGGGAAGCGGGCCGAATGATTTTGACTCGAAGCCCAGGTTCTGGACCAAGTCCTTCACCTGCCGCGTCTGGAAGTGCGCAGGGTTTGAATTACGGACGTCAGCTGGCCATTGTCGCGGCGATTGCGGAAGCTGCTATCGTTTTCTTAGTCGTTGTTCGTAGCAAACGTAAGGTGCCGCCCGGAAGGGCGTCAGCAGGACTCGGGAAGATCTAGCAAGATTCACGAATTCCCTGAATTCGTCTGGCCCTAGCGGGGCAGATACGCTATTCCCTGAATCTCTACCTTCATTCCAAACAGAAGATCAGCTCGTACCGTGGCCCGAGCAGGCTTAGGATCTGGGAAGAACGTCGAGTAAGCCTCGTTCATTTCAGAATAGTCATTTAGGTCGCTGAGGTACACTGTAGTCTGAAGCACGTATTCAAAGCCAGATTGCGCTGCTACCAGTACCCTTCGAAAGTTTTCCAGAGTTGTCCTGGTCTGGGACTTTACATCTCCTGGCACTACTTTGCCGTTCTGATCAATGGGTCCCTGACCTGAAACAAAGATTAGATCTCCAAACTTTATTCCTGGCGAAAACGGCAAGTTCATCGGTGCAGGTCCGGTTCTGACAAGTTCCTTTCTCATGACGCGTTCGATCTCGCACCAGATACTTTAGAGGTTTAAGATTTGAGAAGCCGCGCGATGGTCTAGCGTAACAGCTGGATTTGTCGCTAATGGGCGGCGGAATTATACGGGAATGGATTGCTCTTGGCGGTCTACCTAGACTCGCGGTCAGTGATTTGACGTCGTAGCCGAAGGGTAGCAACAGGTTTGCTGTTGACGAAACGAGTAGGTCAACGTATCTTTCAGGATCGTAGACTGTATCATCGTCTGCCAATTCGGGGGGCAAGGCTTGGCTTTCAGGAATTGTTGATGTATCAATCGTCAAAACGTAGCTTACCTGCTGTCCTGCGTGAACTGTTCCTCCTTCGTCGATAAGAAACTGGGCCGCGGTCGCTTGGGGTACGCGATGAGTATACTCGTTAGGCATCTTGCTCAAATTCTTCGTAATTATCAGTTCCTCGATAGGAACAACGCCGCTTCGCAGCTTTGAAGCATATTCTCTGAGTGTGTTGAGAACTTGAGGAATAAGTGCTTGGAACTCCTGTGAATTATCTGCTTCCTTGAGGATTGCAAGCATTTGTGTCTGGCAGTTCTCGACTATTCTAGGAGTGTCGTGGCGTCGAACATCGATTCCCCGAACCTTGAGGGTCCGGTCTTGAAAGATGCCGTAGTACCTGTTTAGGACTGGCGCTTGCGGGTCTGTCATGGAATTGAGGAAAACTATCCACCTGTACTGGCCCTCAAAACTCAGAGGGAGTTCCAGGTCCTTTCTGATCACTGCACAAAGCTCCTCGTAATCAGCAGCTGTTGCGTCAGTTTTTGTAAGCCACATAGAATCAACGATTCCGTGCACGAGTTTGAAGCCTCGAGCTTGGGCTATGGCTATTGCACGGTGGAGGAAGACTCGGGAGAAGGCACATGTTGCAATGTGCGCGTCTATCTTTCCGAACCGGGCGTTCTTAAATCCAAGATAACCGAATGAGCAAACCAGGATCCATTTTAGTGCTGACTGACGTGCATCATACTTCTGCCGTTTAAGTTCATCTTTTTCGTCTTTCTTTAGTTGCTTGTAGCTTGACCTTCTATCGAGGAGAATTTCGAGCGATAGAGGGACGATGCCTCGCCATCGGTCGCAGATATTGTAGTCTAGTTCTGGAACCCGACGGAGCGAGTTGGGACAGCATTTGCATTTGACGGTTTCTCCGCTCAGGTTCTGGTCCAGCATTATGGTCGGGTAGAGGCTGGTAAAGTCCAGCTCTCCCACTTGATCATATATCCCAGTCTCGGGTTCGTGGATGAAGCCTCCCCGGTCGGCGATGACTAGTTCGATACTGTCTTTCCATTCTTCGGGCTGGTTCTTGTTCCAGGGGATGAGAACGTTTTCTTTGACAGCATGGTAGAATTGTAGGCTGGTCATGTTGGTGCCAATGGTCGCCCGACTTGCTCGCTGAATCGGGATAATACACGTCCGAGAGATTTCGAAGAGTCCTTCGAGTCCGCAGTCAGCGCTGATGAAGGCGTTGTGGTCGTCAATGTGTAGCCTGCCCAGCAGTCGGGCGGCCGTCTCTCTGTACAGAATTTTTCCGTAGGAGAAGTAGGAATGACCTTGAACCTCATAGACTCTTAGAGGCGATGGGTCCCGGCCCAGAACTAGCCTGTTGAGCATTCCGTTTTTGTATGCACGTCTCGCCAGGTATGGGAAGATGAACGAGTCACCACCTTCTGTAACGACAATGTCCGGATCTATTTCATTGAAGGTTTCAACGAGGCTGAGGAGTTTCTCCTCTTCACTGCCTGAATCGAGAACGAGCGTTTCTTCCCGATCTGTTATGATACTGAGGGAGTCCAGTTCATCTTCGAAGGTTCGAATTCTCTTGTTCTGTCTAGTCTTGATTTCTAGTCTGATCTTCCGAAGCGGAGGTAGTTTGTAGTCTATTGTTTTTCTGGAATCTCTCAGGGTCCATTCGATCTTCTCGTCCTTTTCCTCTGCCTCGACGAGGGCTAGTGGGAACAGGTCTTTCTGGTAGAGGTAGACTTGGGGAGAGGGAATGTCTACATCGTAGAGGCGGAAATTGGAATAGCTGCTTTCCCGCTGTATCCTCCGCGCAAGCCTTGTAGCCTCCTCATCATTCTCTACTACGACCTCAAGGACTCGGGATTTTTCTATATCGCCAGCCCTTTCAAATTTGTCGACAAAAATCGAGTTTTCAACGTAGGATTTGCAAGCGAGATCAATTAGTTTTCGGTAGTCGCCTCCCACGTGTATTCTCGGCTTCCATCTGTCTGTGAGCCTTACGCACTTTCCGTCGGGTTTTTTCAGCCATACTACCATCTGGCCTGGTTTGTGGTAGAGGTCGAGAATCCAGCCTAGATGCTTCACGAAGAATCAAGATGCGATTCTCTATTCTGGGACTAATTCGGAAGAGCGGGACGAAGAGTGAATGTGAAACAGATGCGAAACTGTAGGAAAGTGAAAGGGCTATTGGTATCCAAGTAGCGTTTTGTCCAGCGTAATAACCTCGTCTTCCTTCTGAGGGGTGAAGGGATGACGGGCTATGATGAGCTGTGTATATGCTCCTTTGTCCTTCAGTCTCGCAGAAACATGGGCAGTATGCATCAAAGCGTCTGTCATGGTCTTGTTTCTTGCCTTCTGATTCGTGGCTATAATTATCATGTTTCTCTGCTCAGCCGTTTTTCCCAGAAATTGTACGCTTTGGCGGAAGATATCCAATGCTTCTTTCTTTTCTCGTACGTCAGGATCGCAGAAGAGGGCCGTGATGTCAGAGACGACAGCGAGTCTAGCTCCATACTCATCTAATGCTGCGGTTAGTTTTTCCACAATGAGGCTGTGAACTTGGTGATGCGTGAAGGCTCTGCTGAGATGAATACGTTGCTGCACTCGGCCAGATTCCAGTCCTAGATTGACGATGTGCTGAGAGATCGTGTATGTGTCGAAGAGGTTACCTGCATCTATGAAAACAACATCGCTATCCAAGCCTTGGGAGAGTGTTGCTCGGACGCAGAGGAGGAGAGAAAGAGCATGCGATGGTTCACCCTCGAGGAAGACAAACTGGCCCGTTTTGAGAATCAGTGCCTTGTCTAGAGACTCTATCCCGGTGGTTATGCCCGGTCGGAGGTCTCGGGGGAGGTTGCTTCCCCGACGTGTTTGGTATTCGATCTGGTCGTCTGGCTCTCTCAGGAGTTCGGGATCTTTACATTTCAGGCTGGTGAGGAGGCGTCTTCCCGGAGGAAGAGGGGAGGCTCGGCAGCTTAAGACCCTGTCGAGTTCGAAGCCGCAGCTGGGACAGGTTCCGTCGAATACTAGTTTGATTTTTCTAGGATTGATTTGTTGTTTTGATAGGACTAGGGCTTCGTCGCAGAGGATGCAATGGTACAGGTAGCCCTCGCTGCCTTTCTCTATCTGGTCTATCTGCCATGTCTTGGGTTGTAGAGGGTCGATGGTATGGCGTGTTTCCATCGCAGACCCCCAGGGTTGTTCTATTCGTCGCGTCTGCTTTTTGGAGCGGCGTCTTCGACGCCTTTCGCGGTAATCTGGAAGTAGGTCTCAGACTCTGGCAAGTATGGTGAGTCTATGATTTTGGCAACTCGTAGTCCCTGGCTGGCTTTCTTCAGCATGACTCTGTGTGTGGAGGCGTGAGCTAGAATGTTTCCGCCCGCGGGACGCATGGGGTCGCCGAAGAACGCTTGAGGGTTCGCTTGAACTTGGTTTGTTATGACGACTGCTAGGTTGAGGGCTTGAGCTATTCGGAGGAGTTTGTGGAGGTGGCTGTTTAGGCGTTGTTGGCGTTCGCTTAGGGATTCGCGCCCGATGTATTCGCCTCTGAAGTGGGAGAGGATCGAGTCTACGACTAGGAGTTTGATGTTTTCTTCTTGGCAGATTTTGAATGCGTGGTCGACTGTGAGGATCTGGTGGTCGCTGTTGTAGACGCGGCTGTAGATGATGCCGTCGAGTATCTTTTCAGCGTCCAGTCCCATGGCTTGGGCCATCTGGTAGACTCTTTGGGCTGCGAATGTTCCCTCAGTGTCGATGAAGAGGGCTTTGCCTTCTAGGCCGCCGTCTTTGGTTGGTAGCTGGACGTTGACGCTGAGCTTCATACAAATCTGCGATTTACCTGCTCCGAATTCTCCGACAAACTCTGTGATGGCCTGTGTTTCAAGTCCGTTTCCCAGCAGCTTGTCCAGATTGGTGGATGCGAAGCTGAGCCTCTGGAGACTCAGTCTCCTCTCGTAGAGCTGTTTTGCAGTGACGAAGTCTGTCTGTATCGTTTCCCGAGCAGCTCGGGAGATCTTGAGGGCAACGCTGTTCTCTAAGCCTGCCTTTTCGATTAGTTCGCGTATTGGTGCGATTGCAAGGGATGCGATGGAGTCGTAGCCTGCGTCTCGGAGCTTGCCGGCGGTTACTGGTCCAACGCCGTTAAGATCTTGAATATTCACTATCTCTTCAGCCAAAGACTATCGGAATGGGGATAGTCTCGTCACGGCTTATCTCCCAGAGTGAGGACCGTAAGTAACCACCTCCACGCTAGGAAACTGCGCTGGTTGTGCTCGATTGAGGGTCGTTTTACAGAGTACAAGAACTAGAGGAGTGAAAGTATTAGCCCTAATCGACTCTTCCTCTCGAGGCTGCTCTAAGGTAGTATCCGACAGAACGGTCAGCCGTGATGTGACCCGCCCAGCCGAGAAGGGGCCATTGGACGGCTCCAGACAATATGCTCCAGATCGCAAAGACAGGAATCCAGACAAGAAGTGTATGGAAGATGTTGTAGAGTCCAGGTCCCCAACGGGGCCATTCCTTGGATCCGCGCATCGCGAGGCCGATGGGGATGAAAGACGCTAGGTCGGGAAAGATGATCCAGAAAACCGTAGCTAACATGTTCAGATCTTTGACAAGGAATAGCCGCCAGTAGAAGAGAACGATGAGTAAAATCATGGTAGTCAGTAGCATTTCAAGACGATAGGCGAGCGAGTCAAGACGGAGGAAGCCGGGGCCGGCTCGTGGAGGTTTCGCATTCTCAGAAAACTCCCGATGAGAGGGTTCAGGGAGAGAATGTTCAGATAGAACGCCAGACATACTAGGTATAAGGCGCGCTAAACTCATGGCACAGAGACCCGAGCAAGCCAGTATTTCAAAAGCTCTAGAAGTAGCCACGTTTGCCGCCGGCTGTTTCTGGTGTACAGAAGCTGTCTTCGACCAATTGAAGGGTGTTGTGAAGGTCAAATCA
>Ga0209239_1002287_pt1 | contig 11408 bp, 13 predicted proteins | sample GraSoi013_2_20cm_FD_185824 | JGI IMG/M metagenome (GOLD analysis project Ga0209239, IMG submission 185824) | Grasslands soil microbial communities from the Angelo Coastal Reserve, California, USA - Sample 10_02_2013_2_20cm (SPAdes) (version 2) | ecosystem: Environmental > Terrestrial > Soil >...
CAAGAACGCCCCAGAGGCGCCCCTCGACGATGATCGGCGCCCCGACAGCGGATCGCCAACCCATATCGTCGCGAACGACGCCCGCAAGCGAGCCTGACGCGGCTTCATAGCTGTCGATCCGTCCCGCTCGGCAGGTCTCGAAGACCAGCCGCCCGAGGGTGCCGCTCCCGAGTGGATGTCGCGTCCCCACGGCGACGTAGCCGTTGGTTCTGCTCCAGCCGCCGATGATGGTGACGCTCTCATCTGTCTCGTAGCGCGACAGGGCCGCCGCGTCCGCTGGAATCAGCGCGCCGACCTCGGCGATCACCGCTCCGAACACCTCGGCCGCAGTCGCGCCTTCGGCCACGAGCGTCGCCACGCGACGTAACGCCGCTTGCTCCTCGGCCAGGGACCGAACCGGGACGCGGTCCCTCACGCGAGACACGCGACAACCTCAAACGAGCGTCGAAGCGCGCCGAACAAGCCGCCCGACGTGCTCATAGCGTCACGCTACCCCATAATCGGGGGGTGAGCGAGCGTCCCCAACGGATTGTCCTCGCCGACGACGACGTCCTCCTCCGCGAGGGTCTGGCGGGCCTGCTCGAGCGATCCGGCTTCGAGATCGTCGGCCAGGCCGACGACGCTCCGAGGCTGGTGGCGCTCGTTCGGGAGCACCAACCCGATCTTGCAATTGTCGACATCAGGATGCCACCCGGCCACGCGAACGAAGGTCTCGATGCCGCGCACCAGATTCGGGAGGAGTTCCCCGAAACCGCGATCCTCGTTCTTTCCGCTCATGTCCAGGTCGAGCAGGCGACGGACTTGCTGGCCGGCGGCGAGGGCACGGGCTACCTGCTGAAGAGCCGGGTCACGGACGTCGACGAGTTCATCGAGACTGTCGAGCGAATCGTCAAGGGAGGGTCGGTCGTCGATCCAGCGCTCGTCAAGGAGCTGGTCTCCGCCCGCCGCGCCGAGGACCCGCTCGACGTTCTTTCCCCGCGCGAGCGCGAGGTGCTCTCGCTGATGGCCGAGGGCCGTTCGAATGCCGGCATTGCCCATCAGCTTTGGATCACGGAAGGGACGGTCGAGAAGCATGTGCACAGCATCCTCACGAAGCTGCGTTTGCCGGCGACCGAGGACGACCAGCGGCGGGTTTTGGCCGTGATCACCTTCCTCGACGCGCGGTAGTGCGCCCGTCCGTAAGTTTGGTGCGTGATCCGGGGGATGGATCGTCGTTCGTGGCAAGGACGCAGGGAGTCCCGATAGTGGTTCTATCGGGGCGACTGAGGACGCAGCCACGGGCGGCGAGACGCCGCCGGGCGCGTGCCTGAACTTGCGGACGGGTGCACTAAACCTCAACGCAGACGGCCGTCGACGAGCCGGCGAATCGCCGCCGCGGACAACTCCGCCTTGGGCACGAAGCCCGCGGCCGGGCTCTCTGCGAGCAGATCGGCGACGTCCTCCTCCGCGCGCGTCGAGATCATGACCACGGTTGCGTCCGCGCCGACGCCGTCTTCCACAAGTTGGCGCGCAAGGTCGAAGCCGTTCTCGTCTCCGAGCGAGATGTCGACCAACACGACGTCCGGGTGTAGGGCCTTGGCCTGACGGAGAGCCTCCTTGCCGGTCGTCGCGACACCCGCGACGGTCAGGCCTTCCCGCTCGAGGAGAACTCGCGCAGCCTCGAGGTACGGGCGATTGTCATCGACGATCAGGCAACGAATCGGCATGCGATCAGCTTTGCAACGGAAGCATTTTTCCGCATTGCGGCTAGCTGGAATCTGAAGAGTTCGGCTAGCCGGACGCACAGATCGCTGCTGGCCCCGATGACAGCACGGAGTGAGACAGCGATCGTTCCGCGTGCATCGTGAGACAAGCCCAGGAGGAAAAAACGATGGAACCCACGCTGTTGCCCGCCTACGATCTCGAGGACAACGCCAACGCCGAAGACGAGGAGCAGCTCATTCACGAGTGGCGCACAGAGCAGCTAAGCCGCCTCGGCCTGCCCCGCATCCTTGCCGAGACCTTCGCCGACCTCGTCGACTGGCACGCACTCGCAGACCTCGTCGAGCGCGGCTGCTCGCCGCGCCTCGCGCTCGACATCGTCCGCTGAGGCCCGAGCTACCGGTTCTCCGCCTCCTCGGCCTCTTCACCGCTCTCGACGATGTCGCCCTCGGTGAAGAGGATTGTCTGCAGCGCGATCCTCCAGTTCGGCGTTCGCCGGATCAGGAACTCGAGATCCATCCCGAAGTGCTTGAACTCCTCGCCCTGCGCGTTGGCCATGATCGCCTTCGCCTGAGGGTCTGGCTCGAGCGCCATTCGTTGCTCGTACCAGCCGATCGCCTCCGCTTCTTCCGTCAGTGACGCAATCATCCGCGCGAAAGTGCGCGTCTCCGCGCTGAGCTCGGCGGCCGGCTCGTGGTACTGGTCGAAACCCATCTCGCCTCCTCTGTCGATTGCTCGTATTCTCTCGCCGCTTCTTGGTTAGTAGCCAGTGCTCGGCGCCGAGCCCACGACCTGATTCCCTGCGGGAGAGACGGCGTACCAGAGTCCGCCGAAAGCGCTGGTGCCTTCCCCGTTCGTGTCGCCGGCCTTCGCGTCGCCGCTGAAGAGATAGAGCGGGTGGCCGTTGTAGGTGACCTGCGGCTTTCCGTCGGAGCGCGTGGTGGTTGCGACCAACGAGCTATTCGCCCCGCTACCGAGCGTCGGCTTCCCGCTCGCTCGAAGCGGCGGCCAGTTGACGGCGCATGCGCCGGTACACGCGCTCGTCGTGCCCGAGTCCTTCTGGAACAAGTAGAGGGTGCGGCCCTGTGAGTTGACCAGGATCTTGCCGAGTCCGACGTTCGCGACACCGACCGTGGCCGGGCTACCGCTCGCGGTCTTCGGGGGTGCAGGCGCCGCCTTGCTCCCGCCGCCGCCACAGCCGGCCAGCGCCACCACCATGACGGGCAGCGCGGTCAGGGTCGCGAGGAAGGCAATTGGTCTTCTGCGGGTCATGATCGTCCTTTCGTTTGTGCAGAGCGATCTCCAGGCCGTTGTGGCCGACCTCTGCATCGGCCCATGGTCGAGGGAACGCCGTTCGCTGTCTGCCCCGCCAGCGACCATCCACGCCCCCAGATGACCGCTATCGCGGATGCCAGCCTGCCCCCAGGCCGGCTTGGTGGTGGCCGCGAAGACACCGACGGACCGACGCGCGAACCTCGGCGCAGTATGTTTCTCCATGCCAGCCGACGTGAGCTCGACGACCCGGACCAGGCCCGCCTTCCCGACCGCGTACACGCGGATCTTCTCTTCGAGCTGCCCGCCTCCCAGGGTGCATCTCTCGGGGAGTGGCTCGGCTGCGCGGCCGTTGTGGCCGAGGTCGAGGCGGACGGTGTGATCGTTCGCGCGCACGCCAACCGTGTCTTCGGCCTACCGGACCTCGCCGGCGTCGTCCGGGAATGGATGCAGGCGCACTCGGTCGACGCCGTGCTCGCGAGCAGCGACGAGGCTCTCTTCGCGATCTCGACGCACGAGACGGGACCGTGAGCGAGGCGGGGCCTTCAGGTTCGAGTAGCAGTCATCTACTACAGCGCCACCGGCAACGTGCGTGGGATGGCGCGGGCAGTCGCCGAGGGCGCGGAAGGCGAAGGCGCCGAGGTGCGCCTTCGGCCCGTCGCGGAGCTGAGTGAGGAGCTGCGGATCTCGGCCGACCAGTACTGGGGCCGCCACCGCTCCGAGGTGGACGAGGGGCCCGTCGCGCGGATCGAGGATCTCGAATGGGCGGACGGGTTGGCTTTCGGCACGCCCACGCGATTCGGGAACGTCGCCGCGCAGCTGAAGGTGTTCCTCGACCTCGCCGGTGAGCTCTGGCAGCAGGGAAAGCTGATCGACAAGGTCGCGACGTCGTTCACGTCCTCCCAGACCAGCCACGGCGGGCAGGAGTCGACGATCCTCGCCCTCAACAACACTCTGTACCACTGGGGCGCAATCGTTCTGCCTCTCGGCTACACCGTCCACGAGGTCTTCAACGGCGGCGGGAACCCGTACGGCGCCTCGTTCACGAGCGGGCACAGCGTGGACGGGCCCGACGAAGAGACGCGGCTCGTCGCCCGGGCGCAGGGAGCCCGGCTGGCCCGTGTCGCCCAAGCGATCCGGGCTGCACGAGAGTCCGGCCTGCTGCCGGCAGGCAAGACGGCACTCACCTGATCGACGGGAGTCTTCACGACGACGTCGTAGCTCCTCGCCCGCCGAGTCGTCATAAGTCGCGGCGACGGCAGCTGATCGTGATCGGGATCGGGATCGCGGTTGTCGCCGCGACCTTCGTCTTCGTGCTGCCCCGGATTGCCAATTACGGCGAGGTCTGGTCCGTGGTCAAGCAGCTGTCCTGGCCGCAGATCGCAGCGCTCGTCGCGGCGACGCTTTTGAACCTCGTCACCTTCGCGCCGCCGTGGATGGTTGCCCTCCCCGGCCTCGGCTTTCGACGGGCGTTCGTGCTTACCCAGGCATCGACGGCCTCCACCTACATCGCACCGGGCGGGGCCGCGGTCGGCGTTGGTCTCGCCTACGCAATCCTGCGCGCTTGGGGGTTCGGCGGAGGATCGGTCGGCTTGGCGACCGCGCTGACGGGGATCTGGAACCAGCTCGTTCTGCTCGGCTTTCCCGCCGTGGCGCTCGCGCTGCTGACGCTCAAGCGGGAGCAGAACGCGCTCCTGCAGTCCGTGGCGGTGATCGGTCTGACCGTCTTCGTGGTCGCAATCGCGGCGTTTACAGGCGCGCTGGCGACGCCGAAGCTGGCGCATTTCATCGGGCGGGAAACGATTCGCCTGGCCAACTGGGTCCTAGGGATCTTCAGGCGAGGACCCGTCGGTTGGACGGCGGATTCATTCGTCCGTTTCCGCAATAGAGCCGTCGGCCTGCTTCGCCACCGCTGGATCGCCCTGACGCTGACGACGCTCGCCGGCCAGCTCACGGTCTTCCTTCTCTTTTTGGTCTCGCTCCGCGTCCTCGGCGTTTCCGCGGGCGAGGTCGGCGCCGTCGAGGCGTTCGCCGCCTGGTCGCTCACCCGGCTGCTCGGCTCGCTGCCGATCACTCCAGGCGGGCTCGGCGTCGTCGAGGTCGGGCTGACGACGGCGCTGGTTGGTTTCGGCGGCGCGAACGCAGAGGTCGTCGCCGCGGTGCTCGTCTACCGGTTCCTGAACATCGTCCCGACGCTGGTCCTCGGGCTGATCGCAGGCGCGACGTGGCGGCGGCTCAGCCCGCCGGTTCGCGCGTAGACGTCAATGCCTCGGCGGCGGTTCTTCCGAGGTGGGATTCGAGCCGCCAGAGGTTGTCGAGGTACTGGCTCACCCACAAGAGCCTGAGCGCGGACGGAACCTTGGTTCTGTCGCCACCCGCCACGACGACGCGCACGCAGTCGAGCAGACGTCTACGGCCTTGGCTGTCGCGAACATGCGGCGGCGGGATCTCCGTGGAGTGAGCGAAGGAATCGCCCAGCGTGATGTACCACGACCGCAAGGCCTGAATCTCGTCGTTGAGGTTCGCGCCGCACGGCGCCAGCCCCGCGTCGTCATCCGTACCGAGAGCCGAGAGTGTCTGCGCGGCACGACGCAGCCGTGCTGCACCCGCAACCAGGCCGCCGACATTTTCCAGGTTCGCAGGTCCCGCATGCCGCTCGGCGAGGTACTGCCTGAACGCGTCGTCGAGCTGGTGGACAGCGGCAGCGGCCGCCTGAGCCGGTCCCGCCGACGCGGCCTGGCCATGCCCATCGATCACCTGTCGGGCCGCGGCGGCAACATAGTCCGCGCTCCGTCCGTAGGCCGAAGCCAGATTGTCGCGCAGCAACTGAGCCGCGCCTCGCGGCCAGAAGAGCAGTCCCACCCCGAGGCTGATCGCGAAGCCGATCGCGACGTCCTCGATTCGAACGACCCCGACCCTCCAGCCGGTCGGCTGAATGATGCTGAAGAGCACGAAGAGAACGACCGTGAAGCCGGCCTGGCCGGCCGCGAACGAGATCGCCTGGGGAGCGTAGGCTGCGAGCAGAACCGCAACCGGCAGCACTCCCCAGAGAACGACTTCATGGGTGCCGATCGCGATCACGAGGCCTGCGCCGACGAGGATCCCCACCGCGGTTCCGGCGAGCGCGCTGAGCACCGACCAGCCGGTGCCGAGGGCGTTCGAGCGCAGCACCGAGAGCGTCCCGAGCACGACCCAGAAGGAATGCTGAAGGCCCGTCCGCTGAGCGACGTAGACGGCGATCGTCAGTCCAGCCGCGCCGCGAAGGCTGTTCCGAAGCCAAACCGATCCGGCGCCGGTGTGCTCGACCGCGAGCTCGGTCGCCTGCAGTGCCGCCCGCGCCGGCCGGGTGACGAAATCCCCTCCCGCGACGTCCATGTCGTCGAGGTCCGGCGCCGCCTTTCCGCTGGCCAGAAGCGCGTAGCCCGCAACCTGCCGTGCGGAATACGAGATCGCGCGGATCCGGAACGTCGGCTCGAGGGCGGACCCAAGCTGCTCCTCGTCCATGGCCGTGGGCGCTTCCGAGATTCGTCGGGCGAGCTCCTCCACCGTGGCGTCCCGCGCCTCGTCGAGCCGGCGGAAGTCCGGACGCGCGTCGCTGCCGGCCAGCGTCGCCGCGGCCGCGCGTAAAACTCCGGCCGTCGCGGTCAGAACCTCCGGGTTTTCCTCGCCGCTGACGTCGAGCGGGGTCAAATCAGCCGGAGGGGCCAGAAACGACAGGAGCCAGTCGAGCTCGTCGACGAGTGAGGCAAGCGCCGCGGTCGGCCCTGTCGGCCCGGTCGGTCGATGTGGAGCGCCGCGGAAGCTTCGAAGGAGGCCCTTGACCGCATTCTGAGCTTCCCGTCGCCGGGACGGGATCGCTGAACGGTCGCGCTCACCTTCGGCTTCGGCGAGCTGGGCGAGGGCGTCGCAGGCTCGCGCCGCTTGACGTTGGAACCCGGCACTGGGCCGGGCGGGCCAGAGCAGCATCTGCGCGAGAATTCCCGCCGCGGCCGCGAGGCCCCAGCCTTCCAGGCGTGCCGGCACCTCCGAGAAGGGGACCGGCAGCGTCACCGGCAGGATGAAGGTGAGTAGCGCCGAGGTCGCGGCCGCGGCGAAGTAGCCGTTGATCACGCCGGAGAAGAGGATCGCGAACCCGACCACGGCCATTGCTGCCGCGGCGAGCCAGGCGTTCCGCGAACAAAACGTCCCCAGGACCACGTTCGCTGCGCCGGCGCCGGCAAGGCCCAGGTAGGCGACGAGCCGGCTGCGCATGGGACCGGTGAAGTCGACCAGTACCAGCATCGCGAACGATCCGAAGGCAGCGAACGTCGCCGTTTGCGGGTCTCCGATCACCTTGTCGGCGAAGGCAAAGACGGCGGGCATGACAATCGCGGCACGTGTGGCGTGCCTCAGCGCGGCAAGGCCTGGGTCGGTGAGGCGAAGCTGCGGAATCGCCTCGCGGAGACTCCGCCTGATCAGCCCGAGCAGCGGCGAAGCCGATCCTCGCGTGAGCGGGCGGTCCGCCACGGCTTCGATCTTAAGTGGCTGTCGGTTCGATCCGTCAGCGCGCGGGGGCGCAGTCCCTGCAAGCGCCCCGGAGGACGACGTCGTGGCCGGCGACTGAATAGCCGGTCCGGCCCTCGACCTTGTGCAGGGCGCGCTCGAGCTGGTCGTCGGCGAAGGCCTCGACCTTGCCGCAGTCGTCGCAGACGAGGTGATGATGATGCTCTCCGTCCGCGTGGATCGGCTCGAAGCGGGTCGTGCCGGCGCCGATGTCGATCCGCTGGACGAACCCGTCCTTGCTCAGCTGCTCGAGCACGCGGTAGACGCTCGCGATTCCGACCCGGCGGCCCTCGGCTCGGAGCTGGTCGAAGATCTCCTGGGCGGTCAGGCAGCAATCCTGGCGCCCGAGCAACTCGACGACGGCGCGGCGGGCGCCGCTGTTTCGATGCCCCTTCGCCTGCAGCGAGGCGATCGTCGCCTCGGCCCAAGAATCGGTCTGCGCGGTCATGGCGCTAATGGTAGCGCCTCTCGAATGCAAATAGTAGAGAGAATGAGTATTGTTAGCGTATGGCTGGAATAGGAAGGGTTGTGGCCGTCGGGCTGCTCGCCGTGGTGCCGGTCGGCGCGGGCTGCGGCGGCCAGTCGAAGTCGAGTGCGGCAGCGCCGACCGGCGTCCTGCAGGTGGTCGCCGCGGAGAACTTCTGGGGCAGCATCGCGTCACAGCTAGGCGGCAACAGGGTTCAGGTCAACAGCGTGATCACGAATCCCGCGACCGACCCGCACGACTACGAGCCGACCGCCGCCGACGCGCGCACGATCGCGGGTGCGCGGATGGTGGTCGTGAACGGCATCGGCTACGACCCCTGGGCGGACAAGCTGATCGCGGCGAACCCCATCTCGGGACGAATCGTCCTCAACGTCGGCGATCTCGTCGGAATCAAGCCCGGCGGCAACCCCCACCGCTGGTACTCGCCGCCGGACGTGCAGCTGATGATCGACTCGATTGTCCGCGACTACGACAAGCTCGACCCGGAGGACTCCGGCTACTTCGCACAGCAGAAGACGCGCCTCGAGGCGAAGGGGCTCGCCCAGTACAAGCAGCTGATCGCGACGATCAGGCACAAGTACAGCGGCGTGCCCGTCGGCGCCTCGGAGAGCATGTTCGCCCCGCTCGCGCAAGCGCTCGGGCTGAAGGTCTTGACGCCGCCGACGTTCCTCAAGGCGATCAGCGAGGGCACCGAGCCGACCGCCGGGGACAAGACGACGATCGACCGCCAGATCGGACAAAAGCAGATCAAGGTCTGGGTCTTCAACAGTCAGAACAGCACCCCCGACGTCAAGCGGATCACGGACGCCGCCCGCAAGCGCGGCATCCCGGTCGCCACGATCACCGAGACCCTGGTGCCGGCGTCCGCCAGCTTCCAGGATTGGCAGTCGCGCCAACTGCAGGAGTTCGCCGTCGCACTCGCGCAGGCGACGGGCCGATGACCGCGATGGCCACTTCGCTGAGACCGGACACTGGGTCGAGAAAGGGCGCGGCGGTCACGTTCGACGGCGCGGCCGTGCGCCTCCGTGGCCGTACGATCTGGAGCGACGTCTCGCTGACGGTCGCTGAGGCGGCCTTCGTCGCCGTGCTGGGGCCGAACGGGGCCGGCAAGTCGACGCTGATCAAGGCGATCCTCGGTCTCTTGCCGCTGGCCGCGGGAACGGCGTCGGTCCTGGGGCGGCAACCCGGCGTCGCCAAGGGCCGGATCGGCTACTTGCCCCAGCGGCACGGCTTTGACAGCGGCACGCGGATCCGCGGCGTCGACCTCGTCCAGCTCGGACTGGACGGGACCCGCTGGGGGATCCCACTCCCGGGTAGCCTGAGTCGCAAGCGAGACGTGGCCCGCGTCGCGGAGGTGATCGAGCTCGTCGGCGCCACCACTTATGCCCGCCGGCCGATCGGCGAGCTCTCCGGCGGCGAGCAGCAGCGCCTGCTGATCGCCCAGGCGCTGGTCCGGCGGCCGAGGCTGCTGCTGCTCGACGAGCCGCTCGACAGCCTCGACCTGCCGAACCAGGCCGCGGTCGCCGCGCTCGTGCGCCGCATCTGCGAAGAGGAGCAGGTCGCCGTGCTGCTCGTCGCGCACGACATCAACCCGATCATCGGCTACCTCGACCGCGTCATCTACCTCGCCGGCGGCGGCGCGATCGAGGGCGCTCCCGAAGAGGTGATCACGAGCGAGACGCTCAGCCGCCTCTACGGCGCGCCGATCGAGGTCCTCCATGCCTCCGACAGCCGGCTCGTCGTCGTCGGTCAGCCCGAGGCCCCATTCGTCCATGGCGACCGTCATGCCTGAGGCCGCCGTCTTCCAGGGGCTCTCCTGGAACCCGCTCACCGACGTCCAACAGCTCTTCACGTACCCCTTCATGGTCAACGCGCTCGCAGCGGGGACGATCGTGGCCGTCATGGCCGGCGTAACCGGCTGGTTCATGGTCCTGCGCCGGCAGACTTTCGCCGGACACACGCTCTCGGTGATCGCCTTTCCCGGCGCCGCCGCTGCCAGCCTCGCCGGCCTGCCGCTGGCCGTCGGCTACTTCGGCTTCTGCGGACTCGGAGCGCTCGCACTGGCCGGGATCGCAGGCTCGCGCAGAAGCCTCAGCGCGGAGTCGGCCGCGATCGGCGCGCTCCAGGCGCTCGCGCTCGCGCTCGGGTTCCTCTTCGTCACCCTCTACCACGGCGTCCTCAACGGCCTCGACTCGCTCCTCTTCGGCACCTTCCTGGGGATCACGACGCAGCAGGTCGTCGTGCTGCTCGCGGTCGCGGCCGCCGCCGTCGGGCTGGTCGCGATCGCGGCTCGGCCGCTCTTCTTCGCATCCGTCGACGCCGACGTCGCCCGCGCGGGCGGGGTTCCCGTCAGCGCCCTCGGCTTCGGCTTCCTGCTCGTGCTGGGCCTGTCGGTGGCGGAGACGAGCCAGATCACCGGGGCGCTGCTCGTCTTCGCCCTGCTGGTCACGCCGGCCGCGACCGCCCACCAGCTGACTGCGCGACCCGCGCTCGGAATCGCCCTGTCGGTCGCGCTCGCGCTCGCCGTTACCTGGCTCGGGCTCGCGCTCGCCTACTTCTCGATCTACCCCGTCGGCTTCTACATCACCTCGCTCTCCTTCGGCCTCTACGTCCTCGTCCGTCTCGGCCGCGCGCTGGGGAGGCGGCGACGAGCGACCGCGCGGCTCGCGCTGAGGGCCGCCTGATGTTCGCGCATGAGTTCATGCGCAACGCGCTGATCGCGGGCAGCTTCGTCGGGCTCGCCTGTGGACTGGTCGGCTACTTCGTGGTTCTCCGCGCCCAGGTCTTCGCCGGCGATGCCCTCAGCCACGTCGCCTTCACCGGAGGTCTTGCGGCCGCGGTTCTCGGCCTCAACATCCTCGCCGGCGTCTTCGCGGCGACGATCCTCGGCGGCATCGTCATGGGCCTCCTCGGCGACAAAGCCCGCGCGGACGACGTCACCATCGGCTCACTGTTCGCCTGGACGCTCGGTCTCGGCGTCCTCTTTCTGACGATCTTCACGACGCAGGACAGCGCCGGCAACGGCACGGCCGGCGTGCGCGTTCTGTTCGGCTCGATCTTCGGCCTCAGCGCGGCGGACGTCCGAACCTCCGTCGTCCTCGCAGTTCTGGCCTGCGCCATCCTGCTCGCGATCGCTCGGCCGCTGCTCTTCGCCTCCCTCGACAACGCCGTCGCCGCCGCCCAAGGCGTGCCGGTCCGCGTGCTGGGGCTCGGGTTCCTTGCGCTACTCGGACTCGTCGCGGCCCAGGCAACCCAGGCCGTCGGGGCGCTGCTCCTGCTTGGCCTGCTCGCCGCCCCCGCCGGCGCCGCGCACAGGCTGACTGCGAATCCCTACCGAGGCCTGCTCCTCTCGGCCCTCTTCTCCGTCGGCTCGATCTGGATCGGGCTCACGCTGAGCTACGCGTTC
>Ga0209239_1002290_pt1 | contig 11401 bp, 9 predicted proteins | sample GraSoi013_2_20cm_FD_185824 | JGI IMG/M metagenome (GOLD analysis project Ga0209239, IMG submission 185824) | Grasslands soil microbial communities from the Angelo Coastal Reserve, California, USA - Sample 10_02_2013_2_20cm (SPAdes) (version 2) | ecosystem: Environmental > Terrestrial > Soil >...
GAGCAGGCGGTTGCCGCTGCCAGGCGAGAGGTGATGGAAGAGACCGGACACCGAGTTTCGGTTCACCGATTTCTCGGTTCGATGTCATATGCGGTCGACGGCAACATCAAGATCGTTCAGTTCTGGCACATGCGAGCCGTCGGCGGGCCGGTGCGGGAGTTGATGTACGACATCAAGGCGGTGAAATGGCTGTCGTTGAAACAGGCCATCGAGACACTCACGCGCGCCCATGAAAAAGTGTTCCTTGCGAATGTGGGGCCGATTGCGCTCAGGGCGGCCAAGCAACATGCGCGCGACAAGTCGATCAAGCGACTTGTTCGCAATGGGAGCAGGCGGCGGGACCGAAGCGCCGCGGTTGCATCAGCCGAATATTCGCATGCGGCAGGCTAGCGCGGCGAGTTCCGTTGCATCTGGGGTCCGTGACCGAGCTCCGCCCGCAGGATTGGCCGGTGCTCGACGTCTTTGCCGCTGACCCGTGGCGGCGACCTCACTTCGCGCGCGTTGCCTGATTGGTCTCTTGGCGAGTGCCCGCCAGGGCTTTGGACCGCCGTTTGGGCTCGGCGGCCGCTCCGGATAGGTCGCGGACTTCCGCCCCGAGGCGGAGCAGGCGCTTGCGCGCGAGGTCCTCGTTGAGGCCCTTTTTCAGGGCGTGAGCCAACCGGCCATCCCCTCCTCTAGGATGCGGCCAAGGACCCGTCTAAGTTTCCAGGTCACGCGATGTCCGACCTGCCGCGTTAACTCGGCCGCGCCGGCGCGCCGCGTGCAACGATTAGGACGACACCATGGCATTCAAGGTCCAAGTCGGCCCCCCACAGATCGCCATCCATCAGGGTCAGACGGTTCTCGTCAGCGAGCCGGACGGGCACATCAACTGGCCGAGCGAGAAGGGCCTTTACTTTCTCGACACGCGGATAATCAGCAACTGGACGATTTATGCCAACGGCGAACCGTGGGAGCTATTAAACGGTGGTCCCGTCAATTATCATGCCGCGCGCATCTTCCTCACCAATAAATCCATTCTCACCGAAGACGGTCCGATCCCGCCACGCACCATCGGCCTCACGATCAGCCGATCGATCATCGGCGGCATGCACGAAGATCTCGATGTCACCAACAACGGCTTGAAGCCGGTGCGCTTTCAGCTCGAAGTCGCGCTGCGATGCGACTTTGCCGACATTTTCGAGGTGAAGTCGGGCAAGATCGTACGCCGCGGCCAGATCACCACCGAATGGTCGGAGCGGCGGCAGAAGCTTCGTACCGCGTATTCAAACCGTGATTTTCACCGCTCGCTGACGATCACAGTGTCGCGTGCAACGAGCAAGGCCGTTTCCGCCAATGGACGGCTCAGCTTCGAGGTCGCGCTTGAGCCCGGCAAGGCTTGGCATGCCTGCTTGCTGTATACGCTCGAGGATCGCCAGCAGGAGCTTCACGCGCCGCGCGATTGTGTCGGGAAAACTCACGAGTCCCGCCTTTTCCCGACGATGGCGGAATGGCTCAAGACCGTGGTCAAGATCAGAACAAGCAACGAAGAATTCTACCGTCTCTTTCACCAAGCGCTGGAGGACATGGCTGCGCTGCGTCTGCCGATCAAGGGCACGGACCATATGGTGTTCCTACCTGCTGCCGGGCTACCGTGGTTCGTTGCCCCGTTCGGCCGCGACAGCCTGATCGTTTCGCTGCAGAACGTCCTGATCTATCCGGAATTCGCCCGCGGCGCCTTGGAGATTCTGGGCTCGCTGCAAGCCAAAAAGGATGACCCATACCGTGATGCCGAACCGGGCAAAATTCTCCACGAACTGCGCTACGGCGAGCTTGCGCATTTCAAGCTCGTCCCGCACACACCCTATTACGGAACGGCGGATGCGACACCGCTCTATCTGATAACCCTGCACGCAGCTTGGCGTGCGACCGGCGACAGAGAGCTGTTGGAGCGGCATATGCCGACGGCGGAAGGATGCCTCGCCTGGATCGACAAATACGGCGACCGCGACGGCGATGGGTTTCAGGAGTACCAGACGCGCTCCCCAGTCGGCTACGAGAACATGGCCTGGAAGGATTCGGGCGATGCGGTCATGTATCCCGATGGCTCGCTTGTGAAGGGGCCGAAGGCGCTGTGCGAGTTGCAGGGCTACGTCTACAGTGCCTGGGTCCGCATGGCTGAGGTTTTCGAGGCGCTCGGCAAGCCTGACCGCGCGAAGGCGCTGCGTGCCAAGGCTGCCGCTTTGTTCGAGCGGTTCAATGACGCCTTCTGGGATGAGGAATTGGGGTTTTATGTCTACGCGCTCGATGGAAACAAAAAGAAGGTGCTGACGGTCGCATCCAACCCCGGGCATTGCCTCTGGTGCGGCATCGTGCCCCGCGAGCGTGCAAAGAAGGTGGTGGACCGCCTAATGGCACCCGACATGTGGACGGGCTGGGGTATTCGCACGCTGTCCGCCGATCATCGGGCATTCAATCCGTACAACTATCAGACCGGCTCGGTGTGGCCGCACGACAACGCCATCATCGCGATGGGGTTCAAATTCTATGGCTTTAGCGCGGAGGCGGCGCGGGTCGCGCACGACGTGAGCGTGGCGGCAAGCCATTTCCTGCTCAATCAGCTGCCGGAACTTTACACCGCGGCCGAGCGTACCGAGACGAACTTTCCGGTTCAGTATCTGGGCGCGAACGTGCCCCAAGCCTGGGCAGCAGGCTCCGTCTTCATGCTGACCCAGGCCCTGTTGGGATTTCTCCCGGATGCCCCGCGCGATAAGCTCTATGTCGACCCGTCGCTTCCGGCTTGGCTGCCGGATTTGACAGTGCACGATCTTCGCATCGGCAAGCATAAACTCGACATCCGGTTCTGGACCAAGGGCGGACAGACGGAGTTTGAAGTCATCAAGGGAGACCCCGCCGTGGTCGAGCGTTGCGATATAGCGTCCAAGCTCACGCAGCTGAAGGTTGCTTCCGATTCGATCTAGCCGATGAACGAAATCGCGGCCGAGGGCGTTGATTTAGCGTAAGGAGAGCCGACATGGGCCGAGAAGCCAGCGCTCCCTCGCCTGCACACAACACAGGCTCGATAACATCGCTGAGCGGTGGAGGAGCGCGATGACAACGATCGCTGCAGATGCGGCGGCAACTGTCGCAAAGAGTTTCCCCGGCCACCCGCTGTCCCCCGCCACCATGACGATTTTCGGCGCTGGCGGCGATCTGACCAAGCGTCTCATCGTGCCGGCGCTCTACAATCTTGTGAGAGCCGGGAAGCTCCCGGACGACTTTGCCATTGTCGGCGTCGATCACAACGACCTGACCACCGAGGAATGGTGTCGGAGCCTGGCCGAGATGATGCAAGCCTTCACGCGCGCCGGGGGGGGCGAGCGCCACGGCGATGCGATCGACCAGCAGGCGTGGTCCTGGCTTATCCATCGCATGCACTACATGCGCGGAGACTTTATGCAGCCCGAAACCTTCAGCCAGCTCAAGAAGCAGCTGATCGATCAACGCGGGAGGCAGAACGACGCAGGCAACGTGCTGTTCTATCTGGCGGTCGCCGACCGGTTCTTTGGCCCTATAATCGAGCAGCTCGGCCGCGCCGGGCTCGCGCGACAGTCAGAGAACGCTTGGCGGCGAGTAATCGTCGAAAAGCCTTTCGGGCATGACTTGGCATCCGCCGAGGCCCTCAACGCGCAGATCCTCAAGGTGCTGTCCGAAGACCAGATCTATCGGATCGATCACTTTCTCGGCAAGGAAACGGTCCAGAACATCCTGGTGCTGCGCTTCGCCAACGGCATCTTTGAGCCGCTGTGGACCCGCGACCATGTCGACCACGTCCAGATCACCGCCGCCGAGACGGTCGGTGTCGAGCACCGCGGCCGCTTCTACGAAAAAACCGGCGCGTTACGGGACATGGTGCCGAACCACCTGTTCCAGCTCCTCGCCATGATTGCCATGGAGCCGCCGATCTCATTCGACGCCGATGCCGTGCGTGCCAAGAAGACGGAGCTGTTCCAGGCGATCCATCCCATCTCGCCGGCCGATGCCGTTCGCGGCCAGTATGGCGCAGGCGTGGTGCTGGGCAAAAAAGTTCGCGATTACCGACATGAGCCCGATGTCGCGCCGGATTCCTCAACCGAGACTTATGTCGCACTCAAGCTCGGTATCGACAACTGGCGCTGGGCCGGCGTGCCATTCTATCTCCGCACCGGCAAGTCGCTCTGCGCCCGCAACACCGAGATCGCGGTGCAATTTCGTCAGGCGCCCTATGCGCTCTTCCGCGACACTCCGGTTGACCGGCTGCCCGCCAACATTCTGACGCTGCGCATTCAACCGGATGAGGGGCTGTCGCTCAGTTTCAGCGCCAAGCGCCCTGGCGCCGAGATCAAAATCGACGGCGTCGACATGGACTTTGCCTACCGGGACTATTTCGAACCGCTGGCGTCGGTGGGTTACGAGACGCTGATCTACGATTGTCTCATCGGCGACGCTACCTTGTTCCAGCGGGCCGATACGGTCGAGGCCGCCTGGTGCGCCGTGCAGGGTCTGCTCGAGGCCTGGGCGCGCACCCCCGCTGACGATTTCCCCAACTATGCTGCCGGCAGCGCCGGTCCCGCCGCCGCCGATCGCTTGCTCGCGCGCGATGGGCATGCATGGCTGCCGATCGCGACCGGACATCCGCACGCGCGACGCACCGCGTAAAATGCGACTTACTGAAGTCGGGGGCGCGACGGAGGTCATAGCATGAAGGCGACTCGAATCCTGCACGATCTGGGCCAGAGCCTCTGGCTCGACAACATCACGCGCAACTTATTGCGGACGGGCGTGCTCCGCCGCTATATCGACGAGTTCTCAGTTACCGGGCTGACCTCGAATCCGACGATCTTCGACCACGCGATCAAGAACAGCAGCGACTACGACGACGCCATCAAAAGCAAGCTCGCGGAAGGTAAGTCGGGGGAAAAGCTTTTCTTCGAACTCGCGCTGGAAGACCTTACGCAAGCGGCGGACTTGTTCCGGCCGGTTTATGACCGAACCTGCGGCGTCGACGGTTGGGTTTCGCTGGAAGTCTCGCCTTTGCTGGCGCACGACGCCAAATCGACGATTGCCGCCGCCAAGGACCTGCACGCGCAGGCGCGACGGCCCAATGTCTTGATCAAGATTCCGGGCACCCCCGAAGGCCTCCCAGCCATCGAAGAAGCGATCTTTGCCGGGGTGCCGACCAACGTCACGCTGCTGTTCTCTGACGATCAGTACTTGGCGGCCGCCAATGCGTTCATGCGCGGCATCGAACGGCGCATCGAAGCAGGATTGCAACCCGACGTGCGCTCGGTGGCGTCGGTCTTCATCAGCCGCTGGGACGTCGCGGTCACCGGCAAGGTGCCGCAGGCGCTCAACGATCGGCTCGGCATCGCTGTCGCCAAGCGGACCTACAAGGCCTATCTCGGCTTACTGAGTTCGCCACGATGGATGCGCGCCTACAATGCTGGCGCGCGTCCGCAACGGCTGCTGTGGGCCAGCACCGGGACCAAGGACCCAAAGGCGTCGGATGTCCTCTACGTCAAGGCCCTGGCCGCGCCGTTCACGGTGAACACGATGCCTGAGGGCACACTCAAAGCCCTCGCTGAACACGGCGATGTCGGCGCAACCATTCCCGCGAACGGCGGCGACTCCGAACAGGAGCTGGCGCGGTTTGCGGAGGCAAAGATCGACGTCGATGCACTATCGAAGCAGCTTCAGGACGAAGGTGCCAAGTCCTTCGTCAATTCCTGGAACGACCTGATGGGCGTGATCAGTTCCAAATCCGCCGCACTCAAGCGAGCGAGCTAGCGCGGTGAAAGCGACGTCGCGGCCCGCCCAGCGCCGACGAGTGCGGCAAGATCGAGCTGACGTCGCAAAGGCGTCAGCGGCCGGGAAAGTCTTGGTCGTCGATGTGGGCGGAACCTCGGTCAAGATCCTCGCCACAGGACAAAACGAGGAGCGCTCATTTCCATCCGGCCCGACATTGACCCCCAGGCAGATGGTGTCCGGAGTGAAGAAGCTTGCCCGAGGTTGGACCTATGACATGGTGTCGATCGGGTATCCCGGCCCGGTCCTGCACGGCTGCCCGATTGCCGAGCCACATAACCTCGGACGCGGATGGGTCGGGTTCGACTTCGCAGCAGCGTTCGGCGGCCCGGTGAAGGTCGTCAACGACGCCGCGATGCAGGCTCTGGGAAGCTACAACGGCGGCAAGATGCTCTTTCTAGGCCTCGGAACGGGACTTGGATCCACCCTGATTGTGAACGGGATTGTGGAGCCCATGGAACTCGGTCACCTGCCCTACAAGAAGGGTACCTATGAGGACTACGTGGGCCGTGCTGGACTGGAGCGCTACGGCAAGAAGAAATGGCGCCGTCACGTGGCCGACGTCGTGGCCCGCTTCATCGCCGCGCTCGAGCCCGACGATACGGTGATTGGGGGCGGCAACGTCAGGAAACTCGATACGCTGCCGCCGCATTCTCGCGCAGGCGACAACGCCAACGCCTTCCGCGGCGGATTTCGCCTGTGGGAGGAAAAGTACGCTCGCCCGCACGCCGGAACGCGTTCGAAACCACGGACTTGATCAGAGAGGGTGCCGCAGATGGCTGCACGATCGGAGATAGCTCGCGGGGATCTAACGAGCAGACAGGGGGCGTGGCGCGCTCTCGAAGATCACTATGGGACGATGCGGGGGCGGCACCTGCGCGACCTGTTCGCCGGCGATCCAACGCGTGGCGAGCGGATGACGGCGGAGGCCGCCGGCGTCTTCCTGGACTACTCGAAGAATCGCATCGACGACGAGACGGTAAGCTTGCTCGTCCAGCTCGCCGAGCAATCCGGACTGCGCGAACGAATCGACGCGATGTTCCGGGGCGAGAAAATCAACGTTACGGAAAATCGTGCGGTCCTGCACGTTGCGCTGCGTGCACCGAGAGGCGCGTCCATCGTCGTCGACGGCAAGAACGTCGTACCGGAGGTTCATGCCGTGCTCGACAAGATGGCCGACTTCGCCAACCGCATCCGCAGCGGCCAATGGAAGGGACACACCGGAAAGCGCATCCGCAACGTCGTCAATATCGGCATTGGCGGCTCCGATCTCGGGCCGGTGATGGCGTATGAGGCGCTCAAGTACTACAGCGACCGCGCCATGACGTTCCACTTCGTGTCCAATGTCGATGGTACCGATTTTGTCGAGGCGACGCGCGACCTGGATGCTGCGGAAACGCTGTTCATCATCTCCTCGAAGACCTTCACCACGCTGGAGACGATGACGAACGCGCAAAGCGCGCGCGATTGGTCGCTGCGCGGCCTTGGCGGCGACACCAAGGCGGTCGCCAGGCATTTCGTCGCGGTTTCGACAAATACCGAAAAAGTCGCAGAATTCGGCATCGACACCGCCAACATGTTCGAGTTCTGGGACTGGGTCGGCGGGCGCTATTCCATGGACTCCGCTATCGGCCTGTCGACCATGCTCGCCATCGGCCCCGACCACTTCCGCGCCATGCTGGAAGGTTTTCATGCGATCGACGAACATTTCCGCAGCGCGCCATTCGGGCGCAATCTGCCGGCGCTCATGGGTCTGCTCGGCGTCTGGTACAACGACTTCTTCGGCGCGCAAACCGTCGCCGTGCTGCCCTACGACCAATACCTCAAGCGCTTCCCGGCCTACCTCCAGCAGCTGACGATGGAGAGCAACGGCAAGCACGTCACGCTCGCCGGGACGCCGGTCGACCATCAGACCGGTCCGATCTACTGGGGTGAGCCTGGAACCAATGGCCAGCACTCGTTCTATCAATTGATCCACCAGGGCACGCGGCTCATCCCCTGCGACTTCATCGCCTTCGCACAGCCGCTCAACAAGCTCGGCCGACATCACGATATGTTGCTGGCCAACGTATTTGCACAGACCGAGGCGCTCGCCTTCGGAAAAACGCGCGAGCAAGTCAAGGCCGAAGGCACGCCCGATTGGCTCGTCCCGCACCGGGTGTTCGAAGGCAATCGGCCGTCGAACACCATCGTGTTGGATCGTTTGACCCCAGCCGCGCTCGGAAAGCTCGTGGCGTTGTACGAGCACAGCGTGTTCACCCAGGGAACGATTTGGGACATCGACTCGTTCGATCAGTGGGGCGTAGAACTCGGCAAGGTCCTGGCCCAGCGCATCATCCCGGAGCTCGAGAGCAAGAGCGAACCCAAGCTAGGCCATGACAGCTCGACCAACAATCTGATCCGGCGGTACCGCAAGCTCAAGGACGCAATGTGACGACCAAGGCAATCAAGCTTGCTCCATCGATCCTCGCGGCAGATTTCGCCCGGTTAGGCGAACAGGTGGCCGAGGCCGAGCGTGCCGGAGCGGACCGCATTCATGTGGACGTGATGGACGGACATTTCGTGCCAAATCTTTCCATGGGCGCGGCGGTCGTCAGATCGCTGCGAAAGGTGACGCGCCTGCCGCTGGAGGCGCATCTGATGATTTCCAATCCCGATTTCTTTGTCGAAGAATTCGCGCAGGCAGGAGCCGATTCATTTCTGGTGCACTGGGAGGGAAACAACGATCTGTCACGCACCGTGCAATGCATCAGAGCATTGGGAAAACGCGTCGGCGTCGCCATTAACCCGGCGACGTCCGCGGCGGTTCTCGAAGAAATCATGCAGGAGGTCGACCAGATATTGGTCATGACCGTGAACCCGGGATTCGGGCATCAGCATTTCCTCCCGACGACTGTCCCGAAGATCGGGCGCGCGCGGGCGATGATCGATCGAATCAAGCCCGAGTGCGGCCTCGAAGTGGACGGAGGGGTCGATGCGACCACCGCCCCGCTGGCGGTTGCGGCGGGAGCCGATGTGCTAGTGGCCGGGTCGGCGATTTTCGACGACGGCGAAGGCATCGCTGCCGCCATGCAGCGGCTGCGGGCCGCGGTTCAGCGCTAATGGAGAAGGATGTCATGCAGCTCGCGATGATCGGATTGGGCAGAATGGGCGCCAACATGGTGCGGCGCCTAATCAAGGGCGGCCATGCGTGCGTGGTGTTCGACATGTCGCCGAAGGCGGTCGCGGATTTGGTGCGGGATAAGGCGGTCGGGGCCGCATCCCTCGTCGACCTCGTGCGCAAGTTGGAGAAGCCGCGTGCGGTCTGGCTGATGGTGCCGGCGGCCGCCGTGGACAAGACCATCGCCGACCTCGTGCCTCACCTCGAGAGCGGCGATATTCTTATCGACGGCGGCAACTCGTATTACGTGGATGACATCCGCCGCGCCCAAGAGCTTGCGCCCAAAGGGATCCACTACGTGGATGTCGGAACCAGCGGCGGCGTCTGGGGCCTGGAGCGCGGATACTGCATGATGATCGGCGGACCGGATGCCGCCGTGCGGCATCTCGATCCGATCTTCAAGACGCTGGCGCCTGGTGCGGGGGACATCCCGCGTACGCCCGGGCGCGAAGGCATCGGCGGCACCGCCGAGTTGGGCTACCTGCACTGCGGGGCGAACGGCGCCGGCCACTTCGTCAAGATGGTCCATAACGGGATCGAGTACGGCATCATGGCCGCCTACGCGGAAGGGATGAGCATTCTGCGCCACGCCAATGTCGGCGAGCAGCAGCACGCGGTCGACGCCGAAACGACGCCGCTACGCAACCCCGAACTCTATCGATACGACCTCAATCTGCGCGACATTGCGGAAGTGTGGCGGCGCGGCAGCGTCATCGCCTCCTGGCTGCTCGATCTCACTGCAACCGCGCTGACCAAGGATCCCGCGCTCACGAACTTTGCCGGCAGGGTCTCCGATTCCGGGGAGGGGCGCTGGACGATCAAAGCTGCAATCGATGCGGCCGTGCCGGTGCCCGTGCTCTCGACCGCGCTCTACGAACGTTTCAGCTCGCGCGGCGAAGCGACGTTTGGCGACAAGCTGCTTTCCGCCATGCGCTACGAATTCGGCGGTCACGTGGAGAAAACCGCGGGTTGAGCACAGGCATGCGTCAGGGCGGCCGGCGAAACCGGAGGTCGTCGCGTGAAGATCGAAGTTTATCCCGATGAGGATGTTGTCGCCCGCAAGGCGGCGGCGGTCATCGCTGCTGCCGCGCGCGCGGCGGTGACGTCGCGCGGGCGCTTCATCATGGCGGTCAGCGGCGGCCGCACGCCGTGGTCGATGCTGCGCGCATTGGCCGCCGATGAGCTGCCCTGGCCGCAGGTGCACGTCGTTCAGGTGGACGAGCGGGTCGCGCCGGCAGCCGATCCCGACCGAAACCTCGCGCAAGCCTGCTCGATCGTGCGCCGCTGCCCCCCGACCACATCTACGCCATGCCGGTCGAAGCCGCGGACCTCGATCGCGCGGCCGAGCAATACGCCCTCACGCTGCGAGAGGTGGCAGGTTCCCCGCCGGTGCTCGACCTCGTCCATCTCGGCCTCGGCCCGGACGGCCACACCGCATCGCTGGTGCCCGGAGATCCGGTCCTCGACATCACGGATGCGGACGTCGCAACGACCGGTTCCTACCACGGCCGACGCCGGATGACCTTGACGTTTCCGACCATCAACCGCTGCCGCCTCGTGCTGTGGCTGGTGACCGGCGGTGAGAAGGCCGCGGCGCTCGTGCGCCTGCGCGAGGGCGATCGGTCCATTCCAGCCTCGCGCGTGCGTCAGGATCGCTCGCTGGTGCTCGCCGATCGTGCCGCGGCCGAACAGCTCGGCAATAAGGAAAAATTGGAGGCGCAAGAATGAGTGCTATGGCCAGCCCCGCGCTGAATTCGCCCCAGTCGATGACCGATGCGCAATTGGACCAATTGTCGATCAATTGCATTCGCACGCTGTCGATCGATGCGGTCCAGCAGGCCAAGTCCGGGCATCCCGGCACGCCGATGGCGCTTGCGCCGCTCGTCTACACGCTTTGGAACCGCGTCATGCGCTTCGATCCGCAGGACCCGATTTGGCCCAACCGCGATCGGTTCGTGCTCTCCAACGGTCATGCCTCGATGCTGCTGTGGTCGGTGCTGCACCTCACGGGCACCCGCGCCGTGAATGCGGAATATGAGCGGCTCGGGCAACCCGCGGTTTCGCTCGACGACATTCGTCACTTCCGCCAGCTCGGCAGCAAGGCTCCAGGTCATCCCGAGTACCATTTGGTCTCGGGAGTTGAGGCAACGACCGGACCGCTCGGGCAGGGCGTCGCCACCAGCGTGGGCATGGCCATTGCCGAGGCGTGGCTCGCCAACCGCTACAATCGCCCCGATTTCGAGATCTTCGGCTACAACATCTATGCCGTTTGCGGCGACGGTTGCATGATGGAGGGCGTGAGTTCGGAGGCCGCGTCGCTGGCAGGCCATCTCGCCCTCGATAACCTCTGCTGGATCTACGACAACAACCACATCACGATCGAAGGCAACACGCGCATCCCCTTTACCGAGGACATCG
>Ga0209239_1002291_pt1 | contig 11397 bp, 7 predicted proteins | sample GraSoi013_2_20cm_FD_185824 | JGI IMG/M metagenome (GOLD analysis project Ga0209239, IMG submission 185824) | Grasslands soil microbial communities from the Angelo Coastal Reserve, California, USA - Sample 10_02_2013_2_20cm (SPAdes) (version 2) | ecosystem: Environmental > Terrestrial > Soil >...
ATGCTGCGGATCTCCCTCCCCACGCGCAGCGAATCGCCCGCGCCCTTGCCGCGGAACTGCCGCCGCCACGGCTCGTACGCCACCTCGCCGCCGTACGGCTCGCGGTACACGAGGATGTCCACGTCCTTGAGACGGTCCGTCGGATCGATGGCCACGAGGAAAGTGATCGGCTGGTCCTTGCCCAGGACGTTGCCGACCGCGGCGAAGCCGAGCAGCGAGTCGGCGCGCGACGCCCGCAGCACGCTGACCGTGTCGACCCGCAGCGTGTCCACCCGTGCGCCTGGCCCGAACAGCCGCGTGATCGAGGCGGCGACCTTCGCCGGCGGCGCGGCCGGACTTTGCGCCGCGAGCAGGAGAAGCGCGAGCGCGAGCGTCACCTTAGAACTGGTAGCCGACGCCGAGGCTCAGCACCTCGGACTCGCCCGCGCCGGCGGCGTTGCGCCGCAGCTGATAGTCCCCCTTGAACGCGGTATTCCAGGTGGGCTTGTAGGTGACGCCCCACGTCGTGATGCGGCGCGCCAGCGACCGGTCGCGCGTCACGCCGGCGGGGACGCTCGCCTGCGTGTCGTAGCGCTCGTGGCGGACGAACGCGTTGAGCTTCTGGGAGGACGCCGGGGCGACGACGCGCAGCAGATTGTAGGCCGCCTCGAGGTAGCCGCCGGCGATGCGGCTGCCGACGGACTGCCCGTACGCCGCGTTGATCGCCTGCGCGTCGCTCACGCTGATGTTCGCGACCACGGCCCGCAATGCGAACGGCCCGCTCTCGTAGCGCGCGTCCGCGGAGAGGAGCGCCACTGGAGCCCCGAAAGTCCCGGTCCCGACGGCCACATTCGTGTCCGCCGTGCCCCCATACCAGAATGACCCGCCGATCTTCACACCCGGGCGCGCCCATTCCAGCCGCCCCGTGACAGACGGGTTCGCGAAGCTCGCCTGGCGGCCTTCCTGGCGTCCTTCCCGAATCCCCTCTCCGGCCGAAAGGCCTTCGGCGCGGAGCCCGTTCACGAGGTACACCCGATACGCGAGCCCGCTTCCCCCGGGAAGAGTGCCGACCGCGCCGACGCCGATTTCGCGCCAGGTGGTGGGAATCACGTCGTGGTCGAAGCCGGGACGGTCCACGCCGTTGAAGGTCGGCGGCTCGTGGGTCTCGTTTATGATCCCGACGGGCGGCAGCACGAGCCCCGTGCGGAGCGTGATCCAGTCCGCCAAGCGATAGTCGAGGTAGGCCTGCTCGAGCGCGACTTCCCCGCCTGCCTGCCCCCCCTCGATCTTCGCATCCTCGACTTCGAGCTCAGAGCGGAACGCCAGCCGATCATCGAAGCTGTGCGCGAGGTAGACGACGAAACGGGCGAGGTTGACGACCGGGGGGGTCTTGGGGCCGGTGCGGTTGGTGTAGTGCACTTCGCCATAGCCACCCACTGTGGTGCGCTCCTGGGCGACGAGGATCCGGACGGGACAGGGGGCCATGACAAGAAAAAGGCCCCACCCGACGAGCGTCCGCATCACAACTCCGTGGCAAGGCTACTTGAGAATGGGTATCAAACAGAGATAGCCGAATCTAGAAGTCGGGATTCGGACGGTCAAGCAGCCATTATTCTTGTGCGAACATGTCGCTCATTCTCGTCGCCTTCGTGCTGGTGCTGGCGGGCGGGCTCGGTTGGGGAGCGCTCCATCTCCAACGGCGCCTCGAGCGGAGCGAGCGCGACCGCAGGCGGGCGGCGGACGAGCTGAACCGCCGCCTCTCTGAGCTCTTCTCCCTCCAGGAGCTGTCCTACATCCTCGCGGGCTCCTTGCAGCTCGATCGCATCGTAGAGCAGGTCGTGCGCTATGCGATGCGGTTTCTCGACGCGCAGGGAGCGCTGGTCGCGCTCGCGGCGGAGGGGGAAGGCGGGGGGGAGCGTCCCCTCTCCGTCACAGCGGCCGAGGGAACGCTGGCGGGACTCGCCGGTCGTGCCATCGCGCCCGACGATCCCGGCCTCGTGGTCCGCTCGCTGGGCCGCGAGCGTCTGGAGCTGGTGCGCGGCTCGGCCGGCGAACCGACGCGGCTCCTGGATGACGTGGTGGTGGACTCCGCCGCCGCGGTGTCGCTCCGCGCGCACGGCGTGGTGGTGGGCACGCTCGTGATCGCGAACCCGCGGGATCGTGCGTTTGCGCCCGAGGACATGCGGCTGCTCTCGACCGTGGCCACGCACGCCGCGATCGTGATCGCCAACGCCCGGTTCTTCCAGATGGTGCAGCACGCCAAAGAGCAGTGGGAGACGGCGTTCGACGCGCTGTCGGAAGGGATCGCCGTCGTGGACGACCACGGGCGCATCCAGCGCGCCAACCGCGCGCTCGCCACCATGCTCGGCGCGCCGCTCCCGGCGGTGATCGGCCGCGACCTGGGCGAGGCGCTGCTCGGTCCCTCCCCTGCCCCGCTCGAGCTGCTGGTGGCGGCGCGCCAGGGTGATCGGGTGCAACCGGTGGTGCTCCGGTCGGCGACGCTCGGCCGCACGATCCGCGTGAACGCCGCCCGCATCCCGGCCCCGGCGCACGACCAGAGCGTCGTGGTGCTGGTCGAGGACGTGACGGATCAGCAGGCGATGGAGGCACAGCTGATCCAAAGCGAGAAGCTCGCCGCCGTGGGGCAGCTCGTCTCGGGCGTGGCGCACGAGCTCAACAACCCGCTCACGTCGATCGCCGGACTGTCCGAGTTCCTGCTCGAGCAGCAGGACCTCGGGACGAAGGACCGTGGGCACCTGCGCGTGATTCACGAGCAGGCGGATCGCGCGGGACGGATCGTGCGGAACCTGCTCACGTTCGCGCGCAAAGGACCTGGGGAGCAGGCCGCGGTGGACCTGAACGACGTGATCCAACGCACCTTGCTCCTCATGAGCTACGACCTCAAGCTCAAGGACGTCACGATCGAGAAAAACCTGGCGCCCCTTCCCCCGGTGCTGGGGGATCGCCACGCGCTCCAGCAGGTGGTGATCAACCTGCTGAATAACGCGGCGCAGGCCGTCGCCGAGAACCCGCCGGAGCGGCCGCGGGTGATCCTGCTCAGCACGTGGGGGGACGACCGGGTGCGCATGCGGGTCACGGACTCGGGGTCGGGGATCCCGGACGCCGTGCTGCCGCACCTGTTCACGCCGTTCTTCACCACTAAGGAGCCGGGCCAAGGGACGGGGCTCGGCCTCTCGATCACCTATTCCATTGTGGACGCGCATGGCGGGCGGATTACGGTCGAGCGGCCGGCCGAGGGGGGCGCCGCGTTCCTAGTGGATCTCCCGCCGGCTCCCCCAGCCACGGATGTCGCGCGCGATGCGCCCGAGCTTCAGGTCCAGGCGCCCGCGGCGAAGCGCTCCATCCTCCTGGTGGACGACGACCCTGCGGTGCGCCGCATGGTGAAAGCGCTGTTCGGGCGCGACGGGCACACCGTGGAGGTGGCGCGCAATCCGCAGCACGCGCTCGATCTGGCGCGCACGCGCTCCTACGACCTGATCCTCGCGGATGCCCAGGCGCGCTCGCGCGACCACTTGTTCGTGGAGCAGTTGATGGCATCGCACCCGGGACTCAAGAGCCGGGTGCTGGTCGCAACGGGGGACCTGCCGCCGGCGGCCGAGGAGGTCCTGGCGCGGTTGAGCCTGCGCTACGTGCGCAAGCCTTTCAACCTCCGCGATCTGCGGGACGAGGCAGCGCGGGTGTGGGCCGCCGGAGCACTGTCGTAGGCCTCCGCCGGCCAGCCGAACGTCGCGAGATTCACGGCTCCACCGGGACCGAATTTCACGCCCTCCCGCAACAACAACGCGCGCTGCAACACGCTGTTGTGGTCGGCGCTCGAGAGCGAGATGCGGCCCGCGGCGTTCAGCACCCGCCACCAGGGCACGTCGGCATCATCGGGGAGTGCCGAGAGCGCCCAACCGACCGTGCGCGCGGCGCCGGGGCGACCGGCCAGCCGCGCCACGAGGCCGTACGTGGCGACCCGGCCCTTCGGAATGTGGCGCACGACCTTGTAGATGCGGTGATAGAACGGATTCACATGCCCTCGGCGCCTCTCGAGGTCCCTTCCAACCTACCGTCCGTGCGCCTCTAGCATACCCGCAACACGTCTTCCAGCAAGCCCGCGTCCCCGGACCGGAGGATTGACAAAACGTCGTCCAGTGCTCTGCGCTCCCGGGGCCAGGAGAACCTCGCCGTCGCGTCGGGCGGCGTGAGCCATTCGGCGCGATCGTGTTCCGCCGAATGCCGCACCGCCGCGCGAGCGTCCATCACGCCGGCGAAGACCGGAATCAGCACGATGTCATTCGTCCGGTGCCGGTAAAACGCCTCCACGCGCGACAGGTTGTAAAGCCGTGCGGGCTCGAGGCCCGTTTCTTCACGCAGCTCGCGTAGCGCCGCCTGCACCGGCGTCTCGCCGGGTTCGATGTGCCCGTGCACCGTCTCCCAGGATCCCGGCGAGCGGCCGCCCGGCGCGCGTCGCAGCACAAGCACCTCGAGCCCGGACGCGCCGGGTCGAAGCACGTAGGCATCGATGACGTCGACTCGGATATCCGTCACCCGTGCCTTAGCGCCGCCGGCCCAGCACCGCCTCCAACCGTGCCGACAGCGCCCGGGCCCGGAACGGCTTCGTCAGAAAGTCGTCCGCGCCCAGCTCGAACACCCGCACCTCGTTGTCCTCGTCGCTCTTCGCGGTGAGCACGATGACCGGGATATCGGCGGTCGCGGGGCGCGAGCGCAGATGGGACAGCACGCCGTAGCCATCGAGCCCGGGCATGTTGAGGTCGAGCACGATGATGTCCGGGCCCACCCGGTCGACCTGATCGAGCGCCTGCACTCCGTCGCGCGCCTCGGAGACGATGTAGCCGTCGCGCTCGAGCAGATCTTTCACCACCTTGCGCAAGCTGTCCTCGTCGTCCACGAGCAGCACCTTGCGCGCCGGCAACCCGTGCGGCCCCGACACCCGCGGTGGCTCTGGCTCCTCCAGCAGCTCGAAGTGCTCCGTCGTCTCCTCGGGGGCGGCGGTCTGCGCCGGCTCGGTAAAGGCCACGGCGGCTCCGTATGACGACCCGGGCTGCGCCTTTCCCCCACCCGTCGAGCGGCGCGCCCCGGCCGCCGCTTCGGGCAAACGGTCGTCCTCCTGCGGGATGTCGACCACGCGCGTCAATTCGTCGAGCGTGGATTCGCCGCGCAGCACGTGCGCCAGCCCCGAATCCCAGAGGCCCTTCATCCCCCCCCGGCGCGCCGCCCTCGCGATGTGCTCGGCGGTTTCCCCCGCCGCGATGCGCCGCTCCACCTCCGCCGACACCGTCAGGACCTCGATGATCCCGAAACGGCCGCGGTATCCGGTCATGGCGCAGTCGGGACAGCCCGCCGCCCGATACAGCGGCGTGCCCTTCGGGACCCACTTCTTGAGGCGGTCGGGGGGCGTCTCCATCCACACTTGCTTGCACGTAGGGCACAGCTTGCGCATCAGGCGCTGGGCCACCACGCCCCTCAGCGCGGCCGCGATCTTGTAGGCCTCGACGCCGATATCCACCAGCCGCGTGACCGCGTTCGCGGCGTCGTTCGTGTGCAGCGTCGAGAGCACGAGATGGCCGGTGAGGGACGCCTGCACGGCCACCTGCGCCGTTTCCCGGTCGCGGATCTCGCCCACCAGCACCACGTTCGGGTCCTGCCGCAGGATCGAGCGCAGCGCCGACGCAAACGTCAGGCCGGCCTTCTCCTGCACCTGTACCTGCACGATCCCCTGCATCCGGTACTCGACCGGATCCTCCACCGTCACGATGTTCACGCCCTCGCTCTTGATCTGGTTGATGCAGGAGTAGAGCGTGGTCGTCTTGCCGGAGCCCGTCGGGCCGGTGACGAGCAGAATCCCTTCATGGTTCTCGAGCAGCCGCTTGATCCCTTCCGTCTCGTTGGTGTTCAGGCCGAGCGAGTCGAGCGACTTGACGGTGGCGCGCGAGTCGAGAATCCGGATCACGACCTTCTCGCCCAACGCCGCGGGGAGCGTCGAGACGCGGAGATCGATCGGCTGACCGTTCACCGCCACCCGGGCGCGGCCGTCCTGGGGCCGCAGCCGGTCGGCGATGTCGAGCGAGGACATGATCTTGATGCGCGAGATCAGGGGCAGGCCGGCCTGGCGCGGGATCTTCATCACCTGCCGCAGCACGCCGTCGATACGGTAGCGCACCGCCACCCCGCCCTCCTCCGGCTCGATGTGGATGTCGCTCGAGCGCGCCAGGATCCCCTCAGAGATGATCAGGTCCACGAGCCGCACCACCGGGCGCTGGCTCGCCTCGGCCTCGGACGCCGCGATCGTGATCTCGTCGGGCGCCAGCGTGTCCTGCAGCTGCACCAGCTCGGCTGAGCTCTCCATCCCCTCGAGCAGCTTGTCGACGGCCTTCTCGGGACGGTACATCTCGTCCAGCCGCTCCGCGATTTTCGACGGCGCGAGCAAGAACATCCGGATCTCGCGGGCGGTAGCGAACGCGAGGGCCTTCTCCGCGTCGAGGTCGAACGGGTTCGCCGTCGCCACCTCGAGGTAGGAGTCGGTGGCGCGGAGCGGCAGGATGTGGTAGCGGCGCGCCACCTGCTCGGGGACCCGCTCCTTGGCGGCCGGGTCGAGCTGCGCCAAGTCGGCGAGCTTGAGCCGGAAGCGGGTGGACAGGGCCGTGAGGATCTGCTCGTCGCTCGCGATCTTCTGGGCGACAAGCGTCTCCCACAACCGCGCCGGTGGCGGGGCCTTCTCTCGGAGCTCCACCAAGAGCTCCGGGGTGACGACGCCCTCGAGGGAGTGCGCCAGCCATTCGTCCGGGAAGTGTGTGTCGGCCATCCGGTTAACAAGGTAGTGAACCGTCGGGAGGTTGGGGAGGTTAGGGGAGGTTCGGGAGGTTAGAGGAGGCTGTTCAGCACGCGATCAACCTCCCCTCACCTCCTCCAACCTCCCCTAACCTCCCAAACCTGCCTCTAGAGGATCCCCCAAAAGTCCCGCGTGACGTCGAAGGCAAGCCCCACTCGGTGCGTGGCGGTGCCGTATCCCGCTTCCCAGCGAAACACACCCAGCCATTCGAACGCGAGACCGAGCGTGGTGCGCGTGCCGGGCGTCGCCGCCCACGGCGTGCCCGCCACCGGAGCGGCGGCCCAGCCGAGAGCAACGTAGGGCGCGACGGTGATGGTACGAGGCGTGCGCGCATAGGGCCCGACGCCGATTGACACGAACGGGACGGGAACGCGCCACTCGAAGTGCAGCAAGGCCATGCGCCGGCCGCCCCAGGCTCGGAATTCGTCGCCGACGAGCGTCCCACGCCCGCCGAGCACGAACGCGCGGTGGGCGGGGAGCTCGGCGCTCGCGACGCCGCCTTGCGCCCGTACCAGCAGCCGCGTAGCGCCCGCCGGGAACAGGACGTGACCCGCCCCGGAGAGCCGCAGATAGGTGGCGCCGCCGTCCTTCCGACCGCCTTCGAGCATCGTCTCGATGTGCAGGTCGCGCCGCACCGCGAACCCCTCGCTCTTGCGCTCGAGCGCGAGCTGCACGAGGTCGACCCCAGGGCCGCCCAGGGAGGGGTTCGGACGGAAGCTGCCGTTCGCGGGCGCCGCGACCACGGCGAGCGAGCCGACGGACTCCCGGCCCACGGTGCCCCGCCACTCGCTCCGCACCCCGACGCCGTGCCGGTAGGTGATTCGCCCACCATCCGCCAGGTAGTAGTCGCCGTAGTCGCGGCCGAATTCCTGCGATGAGAACGAGTTGAGGAGTGGCGCGATGACGGCGATGTCACCGACGTCGCGCACCTCGCGATACACGCTCACCTCGAGCGCACTCGAGCCTTGCCGCTCCACCGCGCTGAGGACGCCCGTGGCGCGGCGGTCGGCGAACCCGTAGCTCGCGCGGCCGCGCAGCTCGCGCCGCTCGCCCCCGCCGCGCAACACCACGCCCGCGCCCGCCGCCTCGACCCGGTTCGCGTGCAGCAGGTCCGACACGCCCCGCACGCCGAGCCGGCGGCCCTTGAGACCCGTGAGGACGCGACGGCCGGCGATCTGCTCCACCTCCGCACGCACGCGCTCCAGGTCGTTCTGACGCACCGGCTCGGCGATGTCCTGGAGCGCGGCGCCGAGCGGCTCTTTCCAGGGAAAGGAATCGCGATCCGCCTTGGGCAGGAACGTGATCTCGTCGCCCGCGAACCAGCTGTTCGCGAGCCCGAGGTTGAGCACGTAGCCGTCGATCTCCCACCGGGCGCGGATGATGCCGCGCACGGGCACGTCGAGCCACGTGACGCGGCGCCGGATCTCGATCTCCTGCCGGTAGGGCAGCCAGTAGCGCCGCTCCCACAACGCGTTGTCGAGCACGATGCTCACGTCCTCGAGCGCGGCATCGAGATAGGAGCGCGGTGTGAAGTTGAACGCCATGCGGACCAAGTCCGCGGTCTCGGCGTCCAGGTACAGGGTCCCGACGATGCGGGGCAGGTCGAAATCCTTGGGCCGCACCCGCAGGGTCACCACCCGCACCTCGCGCTCCGGCAGCATGATGGTCGTCGTGTCGCCCAGCGCGAAGTCGTAGATATCGGGGCCGGCGGACGAGAGCGGGTGCGGCACGTCCCGTACCTCGTCGCCGTCGCCCAGGCGCAGCGCGGCGCCGAAATTGTTCTGGATGATGCCGAAGTGGTCGCGGTGGTAGTTGATGTCGGTGGGGAGCTGGGCCTGGTCGCGCCACCCGATCACGCGCTGCTTGCTGCTCGCCGGGGCCCTCCAGTACACTTCCAGCTCCAGTTGGTCGGCCTTGACGAGCCGCGGAGGATCGGCGAGCCCCTGGCCGAACGCCCCGAGGAAGAAGAGGAAGCCGTGAGCCTGGGCTTTGTAGTCGTGGAGGGAAGAGTCGGCCACCGCGCCGCCTCGCCGCAGGACGGCGCGGCGCGCCAGCTCGAGCGCGGGTCCCGAGTTCCATGCCTGCGCGGCCGCGGGTGCAGGCCGGGCGAGCGCGCCGAGGGCGAGGGCGGCGAGCACCGGGCGACGGTCCATGCTCGGTGTACCCCGCTTCGCTCCGGATGAGCGACGCCCGCGCCGATTTCCTCGCCCGCGCCGAGCGGGGCGGGATGGTCCCCGTGCTGCGCGAAGTCGTGCTGGACGGCGACACACCGCTCGCGGCGTTCGTGAAGGTCGCCCGGCCGCCGTTCGCGTTCCTCCTCGAATCGGTCGTGGGCGGAGAGCGCTGGGCGCGCTACACGTTTCTCGGGACAGAGCCACGCGAGGTGTGGCGCTACCGGGGAGGCCCCCGCACCGTCGAGCATTGGACCAAGGCGACGGGCTGGCGGGCCGCCGGCGAGACCGAGGATCCGATCGGCCACCTGGCGCAGCGCATGCGGGCGCTGCCCGCCGCGCCGGTGCCGGGCCTGCCGCGCTTCACGGGGGGCGCGGTGGGCTATCTGGGCTACGACTTGGTGCGCACCGTCGAGCGTCTGCCCCGCCCCCCCGCCGACACGCTCGATGTGCCGGACGCCGTGATGATGATCGCCGACACGCTCGTCATTCTGGACAACCTGTTCGCAAGGGCGATCGTGGTGGCGAACGTGGAGGTGCCGCCGCGCGCGGCGCCGGCGGAGCGGCTGCGACTGTACGACGCGGCGGAGGCGCGGCTCGACGAGATGGTCGGCCGCCTCGGGCAGCGGCATGACCTCGCGCCGCTCGCCCTGCGGAACGGCCTGCCCCCCGTCGCCACCGAGTCGCGCTACCCACGCGACGCGTTCGAGCGCGACGTCGCACGCGTGCTCGAGTACGTGGCCGCGGGCGACACGTTCCAAACGGTGCTGTCGCGCCGCCAGGAGGTCCGCGGCGCCGTCGATCCTCTGCTCCTGTACCGCTATCTCCGCGCCCTGAATCCCGCGCCGTATCTCTTCTACCTCGCGCTCGACGACTTCACGCTGGTCGGTAGCTCGCCCGAAGTGCTGGTTCGGGTGGAGGGCAGCGAGGTGACCGTACGGCCCATCGCCGGGACCCGACCGCGGGGCCACACCGGCGAGCAGGACGAGGCGCTCGCCCGCGAGCTGCTCGCCGACGAGAAGGAGCGCGCCGAGCACATGATGCTGGTGGACCTGGGGCGAAACGACGTCGGACGGGTGGCGCGGTTCGGCAGCGTGCGGGTCACGGACTTGCTCACGATCGAGCGCTACTCGCACGTCCAACACCTCGTGAGCGAGGTGCGCGGGCAGCTGCGCGACGGCTACGACGCGCTCGACGTGTTCAAGGCCTGCTTTCCCGCTGGTACCGTCACCGGTGCGCCCAAGGTCCGAGCTATGGAAATCATCGACGAGCTCGAGCCGGAGCGGCGTGGGCCCTACGCCGGGGCGGTCGGATACGTGGGTTGGGGCGCCACGAACTTGGACACCGCCATCGCCATCCGGTGCGCGCTGGTGCGCTCGGACCGGGTCGTCGTGCAGGCCGGCGCGGGCATCGTGGCCGACTCGGACCCGGCGCGCGAGTTCCGGGAGACCGAAGACAAGGCGCAGGCGGTGCTCAAGGCGTTGGCGCTCGCCAAGGCCGGGGGGTGAACTATATTTGGCGCCTGTGTTTAAGCTGCTGAGCACGACGGGCGAGCAGTCCATCGACCTGCAGCCTGGTCGCACGATCGTCGTCGGGCGCGCGGTCACGAGCGACGTCCCGATCTACGACCCCACCATTTCCCGCCGCCACGCCGAGCTGTCTCTCGCCGACGGCGGCGTGAAGGTCAAGGACGTCGGGTCCTCGAACGGCACCTTCCTGAACGGCGCCCGCATCACCGAGGCGATCGCCGCGGAGAACGACGTCATCACCTTCGGCAAGGTCGCGTTCCGCGTGAAGGAGGTCAGCGCCCCGGTGGTGCGGCCGCAGGTGGTGCCGTCGGCGTCGGCCGAGTTCACGGGGGCGAAACCGGCGGGCGGGACCATCGTGCGTCAGCTGCCGGTGAGCGTGTCGGGTGGAGTCCCGGCCATCGTGACCGCCACGCCCTCTGGTGCGTCGCACTTGAAGGTCACCGCCAAGTCGCTCGAGGAGCTGCGCGAGAAGAAGCTCGAGCTGTTGCTCGAGATCTCCAAGGAGCTGTCCAAGCAGCAGGAGCTGGACCGGCTGCTCGACAAGGTGGTCGAATTCACGTTCCAGGTGATGAACGTGGACCGCGTATCGATCCTGCTGCTCGAGCCACAGACGGGCGAGCTCGTGCCGCGGATCTCGCGGGGGCGCACGGCGCAGTCCTCCGCTTCGAAGCACGTGCCGCAGTCGATCGCCCGCAAGGTGGTGGAGGACCGTGTCGCCATCCTGTCGGACAACACCGCGGCCGACGAGCGGTTCAAGGGAAAGTCGATCCTGATCCAGAGTGTCCGGAGTGCGATGTGCACGCCGCTCATGGGCACGGACCAGAAGGTGCTCGGCATCCTCTACGTGGACAACCTCACCGCC
>Ga0209239_1002294_pt1 | contig 11392 bp, 8 predicted proteins | sample GraSoi013_2_20cm_FD_185824 | JGI IMG/M metagenome (GOLD analysis project Ga0209239, IMG submission 185824) | Grasslands soil microbial communities from the Angelo Coastal Reserve, California, USA - Sample 10_02_2013_2_20cm (SPAdes) (version 2) | ecosystem: Environmental > Terrestrial > Soil >...
GGCGCGCTCGCGGTGCCGACGGCGATTTGCGTCGAGCCGCCGCCGACGTCGCAGACAGCGACCGGCTCCGCGTCGACCTGCGTTCGCGAGAGCGCGCCGACGAAGCCGTGCTCGGCCTCATCCTCTTCGCTGAGGGGCTGGACGCGGAGCCCGGTTGCCTGCTCGAGAGCGGCGATCAGTTCTCGCCCGTTCTCGGCGCTTCGCCACGGCGAGGTGACTACAACCTCGATCCGCATCGCGCCGAGCTTCCGGGCGCGGCGGACCTCCTTGCGGGCGGCCTCCCCGGAGCGCTCGATCTTCTCGCGCGTCAGGCGGCCGCGACGTTCGACGTCTTCGCCAAGACCTGTGCGGCGCCGCTCCTCCCGGATTGGTACGAAGCCGCCTCGAGCGTCGGTTTCGGCGACGAGCAGGCGCAACGTGTTCGCGCCAACGTCGACGACGGCGACCCTCATCCGCCGCATTCTGCTCGGCGGGTCGGCGGTCGCCCCGAGCGCCCCCGTGATCCGGGCGACTAGGCGGTGCGCTTGCTCGACCGTCGCGGCTGCCGTGCTCTGACGCTTCGCATGAGGAGCGTTTGCGTCTCGCGCGCCCGTTCGCCTTTCTTCGCGCGGATCCGTTGCCATTCGCCGTCAGCCTTCAATTCCCAGGCGTGCACGTTTGAAGACACCATGGTGTCGAGCCCCCGCGTCAGCTCCTGTTGGGCGCGCGGGTCCTCGATCGGCACGACCGCCTCGATGCGGTAGTCGAGGTTGCGCGGCATCAGATCGGCGCTGCCGAGGTAGTAGCTCGCAACGTCCCCTGCTTCGAAGACGAAGACGCGGCTGTGCTCGAGAAAGCGCCCGAGCACGCTGACGACGCGGATGTTGTCGCTGAGTCCTTCGACGCCCGGGCGCAAGGTGCAGATGCTGCGTGCGAGGATCTGGACCTGGACGCCTTTCATCGACGCCTTGTAGAGCTCGTCGATGATCGTCTCGTCGGTCAGGTTGTTGACCTTGATCCGGATGCGCGCCTTGTCGCCGGCTGCGGCCGCGGTCGCGGTCGCCCGGATCTTCTCGACCAACCGTTCGCGCAGATCGAAGGGCGCGACCAGGAGCTTGCGGAACCGCGTCGGCCGGCTGAAGCCGGTCAGGAAGTTGAACAGGTCGGCAACGTCGGCGGTGATGTCGGGATCGGCCGTGAACAGGCCGAAGTCCTCATACGACCGGGCCGTCGCGGCGTGGTAGTTGCCGGTGCCGACGTGCGCGTACCGGCGCAGCTCGCCACCCTCGCGCCGCACAACGAGCGTCGTCTTCGCGTGGATCTTCAGGTTCGGGAACCCGTAGACGACGTGGACGCCTGCCTGCTCGAGCTCGCGGGCCCAGCCGATGTTCCGGCGCTCGTCGAAGCGAGCCTTCAGCTCGACGAGACAGACAGCCTGCTTTCCCTTCTCCGCGGCTTCGATCAGCGCGGGCACGAGCGGCGAGTCGCCGCTCGTGCGGTACACGGTGGTCTTCAGTGCGAGGCTGTCGTCGTCGGACGCCGCAGCGTTGACGAACGCCTCGAAGCTCGTCCCGAACGCGTGGTAGGGCTGATGGACAAGAACGTCGCCCTTCGCCACTTCGGCGAAGAACTCGTCCGGGGAAGTCACGTTGGCGAAGCGCGGATGCGTAAAGGGGAACCACGGCTCTTCCTTGAGGTCGGGCCGGTCGAGACCGACGAACTCCGAAACGCTCTCGAGATCGAGCAGCCCTTGCACGAGGTAGACCTGGTCATCGCTGACGGCGAGGCCTCGCTTCAGGCGGTCGAGCATCCGGGTCGAAGCCGAAGCCGTGATCTCGACCCGTACCGCGTCGCCGAAGCGCCGGCGCCGCAGCTCGCTCTCGACCGCCTCGCGGAGATCGTCCGCCTCGTCCGACAGCTCGAAGTCAGCGTCCCGGCTGACTCGGAAGATGCAGCACTCGAGGATCTCCATCTTCGGGAAGAGACGTCCGAGGAAGTGGCGGATTACGCGCTCGAGCGGCAGGAAGAGGCCGCGCTCTCCGATCGAGATGAACCGCGGGAGGAGCTCCGGCACCTTGACGCGGGCGAATCGTTCCTCGCCGCTGTCCGGATCGCGGACGAAGAGCCCGAGTGAAAGCGAGAGCCCCGAGATGTACGGGAACGGCTGGCCGGGGCCGACGGCGAGCGGCGTCAGGATCGGGAAGACCTCGTGCTCGAACCGCTCGTCGAGCTCTTCCAGCTCGGCCTTCGTGCAGTCCTCGACCTGCCCGACGATGATGCCCGCCTCCTCGAGGGCAACGCTCAGCTCCTTCTTCCAGAGCTTGGACTGGCGGGCCGACAGCTGGAGTACGCGCTCCCGGACTTCGCGCAGCGTCTCCTGTGGCCGCCGAGCGTCGGGAGAAGTGACCGGGACGCCCGCCTCGATCTGGTCGAGCAGGCCGGCGACGCGGACCATGAAGAACTCATCGAGGTTGCGCGAGAAGATCGAGCAGAAGCGCGTTCGCTCGAGCAGCGGGAGCGACGTGTCGGCAGCAAGGGCCAGGACGCGCGAATTCCAGGCGAGCCACGAAAGCTCCCGGTTGAGGAGTAGTTCGGGGCTCACGCCGGTCCGTGGGGTCGACGCCGTCGTGGCCAAGCGCATATCTAAGCGCTTTATCCCTTACGGGTGGGTTAAGAACTGGTGAACGAAGCCCATCGGGCCGGCCTCGACGCCGGCCCTTGGGCTTTCGAGAGAAAAACTCGCCCGAGACGGGATTGAGGGGAGGAGTGCTCGGGCGTATCGATTACGACGCGGCGTTGTCGCGCCTGTTAGGGCGGCTTACGAACACCAAACGTTCGAAGAACCCGGACCCGTCAGGGACTGTCCCCGAAAGGGGACTGTCCCCGTGCGACGTTTGTAGGGACAGACCCGAAGAACCCGGGTCAGTCCCAGGGCGGCGGGTTGTGTACCCAGGCCCCGCCGAGCATCGTCGCAACGACCTGCACCTCGGGCAGCTCGCCCGGCGGGGAAGCCACCGGATCGCGGTCGAGGACGACGAGGTCGGCGCGGTAGCCGGGAAGCAGCTTGCCGCGGCGCCGCTCGTCGCCTGCAAGCCAGGCCGGATTGACGGTCGAGGCCTGCAGCGCCTCCTCGACGGTCAGCGCCTGTTCGGGGTGCCAGGCCGGCCGCGTGTCGAGCGTGCGCAGGACTCCCGCGCAGATGCCGGCGAGCGGATCGAGCTCCTCGATCGGCGCGTCCGAGCCGTTGGCGACGAGCGCGCCCGAGTTCCAGAGCGACCGAAATGCGTACGCGTTCTCCGTCTTGCCCGCCCAGAGCCTGTCGGCGAGGTCGCGGTCGGAGGGCGCGTGCGAAAACTGCACCGAGGCCGCGATCCCGAGTTGCGCGAATCGCTCGACGTCCTCTGGCGCCAAAAGCTGCGCGTGCTCCACACGCTGGCGCAGGCCAAGCGGCTGCCAGTCGCCGCGGGTTTCCTCGAAGGCCTCGAGGGCGTCGCGATTCGCCTGATCGCCGATTGCGTGCACGGCGACCGGGAAGCCCGCCCTTGAAGCCGCGCGGATCAGGCCGGCGAACTCCTCGCGGCTCGTGATCTCCACCCCGGAGCCGTCGAGCAGGCGGGCGGTCTGGGAGCCGAGCGTGCCGTCCATGAAGACCTTCAGGTAGCCGAGCTTGAGCCGCGGGCCGCCGAAGCCGCTCGCGATCCCGAGAGCGCCGAGCTCGTCTGCCTGCTCGGCTGGAAGCGACTGCCAGACGCGCAGCGTGAGCGCGCCTTCGGACTCGAGGCGCTGCCAGAAGCGCAACGCGCCAAGCCAGCCGTCCTTGTCGTGAACCGCGGTAACACCGCGTGCGTTGGCCAGCTTGATCGCCCCGCGCATCGCCTCCACGTACTCGTCGTCGGTGGTCTCGATGTACGCGTCCCGAAAGTGCCAGCAGGACTCCTCGCGCAAAACGCCGGTCGGCTCGCCCTGCTCGTCCAGCTCGACGACGCCGCCGGGCACCTGCAGGTCGCCGTTTGCGCGGGCCAGCGCGGCGGAGTTGAGCCAGACCGAGTGCGAGTCGCGGGCCATCAAGGCGACCGGAGTCTCGCCGGCGATCTCGTCGAGCAGCTCCTTCGTCGGCTCGACCGCCGGCTGCCAGTCACCGCTCCGCCAGCCGCGGCCGAGCAGCCAAGTTCCGGGGCGGACATCGCGAAACGCGGCTCGAACGCGGGCAAGCGCCTCGTCGAGCGAACGAGTGTCCTCTAGCCGAACCTCGCGCTGGGCGATCGCCCAGGTCGGGAAGTGGACGTGCGAGTCGGTGAAGCCCGGCAGCACGCACCGGCCCCCCAGGTCGACTCGCTCCGGGCTCGCCAGCGCCGTTTCGTGCGTGCCGACGCCGCCGGCAATCCATTCGCCGGCGATCGCGAGCCCGCGGGCTGTCGGCAGCGACGGCTCCATGGTGCGGACGAGACCGTTCTCGAGGATCACCGCCGTGAAGCGTATGCCGACTTGACCGCACCGCCGGTCCGAATGATCATCCGCGCTCAAACAACAGACGAAGGAGGCACGCGTGGCGACCGATTGGTACATGGAAGGCCCCTGGTTCAAGAACTGCAACTGCGACCCGGGCTGTCCATGCGACTTCAACCAGTTTCCGACGCACGATCACTGCGAAGGGGCGGTGGCGATGCGGATCGACAAAGGCAACTTCGGCGACGTCGATCTGACCGGATTGCACTGGGCCGGAACCGTCAGGTGGCCGGGCGCGATGCACGAGGGCAACGGCGACGTCGTCCCGATCATCGACGAGCGGGCCGACGAGCAGCAGCGCGACGCGCTCCTCCAGATCTTGAGCGGCCAGCAGGGCGACACGTTCTTCGAGATCGTCGCCGCCGTCTGCCCGAACGTGAAGGAGCCGCAGTTCGTGCCCTTCGAGTTCGAGTTCGATCTTGAGTCACGCAAGGGCCGCGTCAAGGCGGGAGACGTTCTCGAGACGGAAAGCGACACCATGCGCGGGATCGATCCGCCGGATCCGTATCGAGTCGTCGTGCGGATCCCCGGCGGCTTCGAGTACACCGGCGAGAACGAGGAGGCCGAGACCGCCGTGGCGACCAAGCTCGTCGCGAAGGGCGACCTCGACTTCTCGGACGCGAACAGCCACAGCTCGATGGCATATGTCCGCCACGGCAACGCGTTCCAGGAGAAGTACACCCCCACGGTCGTCGAAGCGCGCTAGCCGCATGTCCTTGTCGAGGCCAGTCGCCGTCTCGGGCGCCCTGCTCGGCGTCGCCCTCGTCGCCTGGATTGTCACCTACCAGCGGATGCACGGCATGGACGCCGGGCCGGGTACGGACCTCGGCGGCGTCGGGTGGTACCTCGGAATCTGGGTGACGATGATGGGGGCGATGATGCTGCCGTCGGTCGCGCCGATGGTGCTCGTCTTCAGCCGGGTCAACCGCGAGCGTGCTCGTCGAGGGAGCGCCGGCGCCGCGCCGACCTGGGTCTTCGTCGCCGGGTATCTGATCGCCTGGATCGCCTACGGGCTCGTGGCGTACGGCCTGTATCGGGGAGCGAAGGACGCCGCGCCGCACTTCCTCGGCTGGAACCGGGGCGGGCGCTACGTCGCCGGCGGCGCGCTCGTCTTCGCCGGGCTGTACGAGCTGACGCCGCTCAAGGAGGTCTGCCTGCGCCACTGCCGCGGGCCGCTGCATTTCGTGCTCGGCGGCTGGCGCGACGGCCCGGCCGGAGCCTTGCGGATGGGCGTCGAGCACGGTCTCTACTGCGTCGGCTGCTGTTGGGGGCTGATGGTGGCGCTGTTCGCGGTCGGCGTCATGAGTCTGACCTGGATGGGTGTGATCGCGGCGGTGATCTTCGCGCAGAAGGTGCTGCCGGCGGGGGATCGGCTGGCGCCGCTCTTCGCGACGGCGTTCGTGGCGCTGGGGGTTTGGGTCGCGGTCTCTCCCGCAACGGTGCCCGGTTTGCACGTGCCGGGCCACCGCGCGCCCGCGATACGCATGGGGACGTAGTGCCTTACCGGGTCCGCGGCACGTATCTCGAGTCCTGCAACTGTGACGCGCCCTGTCCTTGCCGACGAATCGACGGGCGGCCCGGGGGCCGCTCGACGCACGGAATCTGCGACGGCGCGCTCTCCTGGTCGATCGAGGACGGTGAGGCCGACGGGATCGACCTCGCCGGGCTGGGCGTCGTGCTCGCGACGCGCTACAGCGACGATGTCGAGGGCTCGCCGTGGACGTTCGCGCTGTTCGTCGACGAGCGCGGCGACTCGGGACAGCGCGAGGTGCTCGGCCGGATCTTTTCCGGCGCGCTCGGCGGCACGGTGTTCGACCACTTTCCGTGGGCGTGGAAGGCGAGCGATCCGCTCGGGGTCGAGCCAGCGCGGATCGAGATCGACCACGCCTCCGGCCGCGGCTGGTTTCGGGCCGGCGAGTCGGTCAGCGTCCGGGTCTCAGGGCCATACGCAGGGCCGGAGACGATCACCTGCGTGATCCCCGGCCACGAGCGGACAGGCCGCGAGCTCGTCGTCGACGAGCTGAGCGCCCAGACTGGCCCGCTCGCGTTCGAGTACCGCGGGGTCTGCGCGTACGAGTCGACGTTCGAGTACGCCGGCTAGAACGCGCCGACAGCCAGCAGCAGCCCGACGACGAGCGCCGGCAGCGGGATCAAGACAAGGGGAAGGTTGAAGGCCACAGCAATCCCCTTATCGGCCGCCGGGCTACCTGAGTTGAGCCCCTGAGTGCCTACAATCGCGCCGTGTCCCATGAGGTGCTGAACGAGGATCAGCGGGAGATCCGCGACCTGATTCGCGCGCTCTCCCGCGAGCGGATCGCACCGCGGGCGGCCGAGATCGACAAGAGCTCCGAGTTCCCGTGGGACGTGGTCGAGCTCTTCCGCGAGCACGACGTGTTCGGGATCATGTTCGACGAGGAGTACGGCGGCGCCGGCGCGAGCGCGCTGATGACGCTGGTCGCGATCGAGGAAGTCTCGAAGGTCTGCGCTACGAGCGGCCTGATCCTGGCGGTGCAGGAGCTCGGCTCGCTGGGGATCAAGCTCGCCGGCAGCGAGGAGCAGAAGCGGCGCTTCCTGCCGAGGCTCGCGAGCGGGGAGTGGCTGCCCGCCTACGCGCTGACAGAGCCCGGCTCAGGCTCGGACTCGGCGGCGATGCGGAGCGAGGCCCGCCGCGACGGCGAGGAATATGTGCTCAACGGCTCCAAGCGCTTCATCACGAACGCCGGCGTCGCAGGCCTCTACCTCGTCTTCGCCAAGACCGACCCGGGCGCCGGCCACGCCGGTATCTCGGCGTTCGTCGTCGAGGCGGACACGCCAGGTTTCGAGGTCGGCCGGATCGAACCGAAGATGGGGATCAAAGGCTCGACGACCGGTGAGCTCTTCTTCAACGACATGCGCGTCCCGGCGAACAACTTGCTCGGCGAGGAGGGCGAGGGCTTCCGGATCGCGATGCGGATCCTCGACCGCTCGAGGCCGGGCATCGGCGCGCAGGGCCTCGGACTCGCGCAGGGCGCGACCGACTACGCGCTCGCGTACGCCAAGTCGCGCGAGACGATGGGCGAGCCGATCGCGCAGCACCAGCTGATCGCCGCGACGCTCGCCGACATGGAGACGAAGTGCGAGGCGGCGCGCGGCCTCCTCTACAAGTGCGGGCAACTGATCGACGACGGCGCCGAAGGCTCGGAGCTGAGGAAGATCTCGGCGATGTCGAAGCTCTACTGCTCGGACGTGGCGATGGAGGTCACTACCGACGCCGTCCAGATCCTCGGCGGCTACGGCTACATGCAGGAGTATCCGGTCGAGCGGATGATGCGGGACGCGAAGATCACGCAGATCTACGAGGGCACCAACCAGATCCAGCGGCTCGTGATCGCGCGCGAAATGGTGAAGGAACAGCGGTCATTTCTCCTTGCCGGCGTGGGGTAGGTCGACGCGCGTGTGCTCTGGCAAGCCGGGTTTAGACGGCTGCACGGGCAGAGCCCGCGCAGCCTTTAGGCGGCGCCGCCGAGTCGGCGCCTTGGTGGCGGGCGTTGGCTAAGGAAGCGCCGCCAGACGCGTTCGGGAACAGCGCTCGCGAGTACGAGCTCGGCCGGCCGCAGTGGCCGGAGGAGCTGATCGATCGAGTCGTCGCCGACCTCGACCTGGGGGCGGACTCAACCGTGCTCGATCTGGGAGCCGGTACGGGAAAGCTGACGCGCTCGCTCGTCCTTCGCTTTGCCCGCGTGATCGCGGTCGAGCCCGACGACGCGATGCGGGCCGTGCTGGACGAGGTCGTGCCGGGGGCGGAGGCTCTCGCGGGCCCCGCTGAGGCGATCCCGTTGCCTAACGACTCCGTCGACGCCGTCTTCACAGCCGAGGCGTTCCACTGGTATGCGAGCGAGGAGAGCGTCGGCGAGATCGTCCGCGTGCTGCGGCCGCGGGGCGGGCTCGCGATCTTCTGGAACGTGGATTTCGGTGATCCCGAGCCGCCGATGGGCGACGAGGTCGAACGAGTCCTCGACGACGCCTTCGCCAAGGGCGGCGCCCCCGGGATCGGCAAGGTGCTCTCCGGGTTCTGGCGGGAACCGATCTCCAAAACCCCGTTCGAGCCGTTGCGGCAAGCCGAAGTGGTGCGGATGGTCACGCGCACGCGCGACCAATGGCTCGCGAACATGCTCTCGGTCAGCTCGATCGCGTCGCTGCCAGACGTCGAGCGCGAGGAGCTCGCCCAGCGGCTCGGCGAGCTCGTTCCGGACGTCGAGTACCGCTGGTCGATCCGCACGATCGCGTACTGGACGCGCCTTGGCTGAGCTGGCGCGCAGCTTCGGGCGGATCGCCTCCGACTACGACGTGGTGCGCCCGGAGTACGCGCCGGAGGCCGTCGACCGCGCCGCCGAGGTGCTCGAGCTCGGCACGGACGCGCGTCGTGCTCCTGCCGCTGCTCGGCGACGCCTACCAGTTGAAGATCACGACCGTGCTCTACTGGGGGCGCCGTGGCTGACCTCGAGCTGAAGGTCGGCCGCCGCCGCGTGCGGGTGACGCATCCGGAGCGCGTGCTCTTCCCCGGCGACGGCGTAACGAAGGGCGACCTCGCCGAGTACTACGCCGCGATCGGCGACGCGATCGTCCCGCACCTGCGCGACCGGCCGTTCACGCTCAAGCGTTACCCGGACGGGATTCACGGGCGGCCGTACTTCCACAAGCAGGCGCCGAAGGGCAAGCCGCCTTGGATCCCGACGCGCCGGTTCCGCACGTGGCCACGCGAAGGCGAGTCGCGGCTCGTCGATTTCACCCTCGTGAACGAGCCCGCCGCGCTCGTGTGGATGGTGCAGATGAACTGCATCGACATGAACGCCTGGTACTCGCGGGTCGACAAGCCGGACCGGCCCGACTTCGTGCTCTTCGACCTCGACCCACCGGATTCGCGGAACGGCTTCGTCGAGGCGATTCGGGTCGCTCACCTCGTCCGCCAGGCGTTGGAGGAGCTCGAGCTGCGCTCGTACGTGAAGACCAGCGGCGCCGACGGGATCCACGTGCTGCTGCCTATCGCCCGCCGTGCGACGTTCAAGCAGACCTATGAGTTCGCCGAGCTGCTCTCGCGGCAGCTCGAGGCAGAGCATCCGGGGCTCGTGACGACGGAGTGGCTGAAGAAGAAGCGTCGCGGCGTGCTCGTCGACCACCGCCAGAACGGACATGGGAAGACGATCGCCTCGGTCTATTCCGTGCGACCGAAGCCGGGCGCACCGGTCTCGACCCCGCTCCGCTGGGAGGAGCTGACCGAACGCATACGGCCACGCGACTTCGGCCGCCGCGAGGCGCTCGACCGCGTCGCGAAGCACGGCGACCTGTTCGAGCCGGTGCTGCGGGGCGGGCAGGCGCTTGCCCCTGCCCTCCGGCAGCTCCGCGCTTCGGGCTAGTTCTGCCGCTTTCGCCGCCGGAGGAGGATGGCGGTCGCCACAAGGCCGATGCCCGATAACCCTGCGGCTGCCCACGTCGTGGTTGCGGTTGTCCGTCCTGGGGGCCGGAGATTCAGGGTCGCTCTGGTTCTCCCCTGACGATCGACGACGGCGAGCCGGCCGCCGTTGTCGCGCAAGGCGAGGTGTGACTGGAAGAGGACGATCTGGCCGGCGTGCCAGGTGAGGTCGAGGCAGACGGCGCGCCCGTGGACGGTGTCGAGTGCGTGCACGAACGGCCCGTCGCCCTGGTAGAGCGTGTAAACCCATTCACCGCCCCGGCTGGAGGTGCGCGCGAGCGGATAGCCGCGCATGTTCGGCTCGGTGCGATCGACGATCGCATCGGGGAGAAGTTGCATTTGCACGAGGTTGTAGGCGCGGACGCGGTAACGCTGGAGGTCCTTCACGGACGTGTGCTGGATTAGGTAGAGGGTGCGCCCATCCGGAGAGAGAGCGTCGAACGAGAAATCGCCAGGCAGGGCAATCCTCGTGCGCGTCCTGAGCGTCCGCGCGTCGACGACGGCGAGGCGGCTGACACTGCGAAGGATCGAGCCTCCGTTGGGCGCTTCGGCAACCACGAGCATCCGGCCGTCGGACGAGAGACCGCCCACGTCGCGCTTCAAGGTGACTCCTGGGATCCCGTACGAGCCGCGGATCGAGCCGTAGCGCGTCACGGTGCCGCCGCGTAGGTTGATGCGGGCCAGCACGGTCCAGTTTCCGCCGTTCGCCGGCAGGGCTACGAAGCGGACGCCGTGTGCCTTGTCGGCCAGACCGTTCCAGCCTTGAGACACCCCGGGAGACGCCTGTCCGTCAGCGTGGGCGGCGTTCGGGAGGACAGCCGCGACGAGGGCGGCGGCGAGCACGAAGCGACTTTTCGGCATCTCGAGCCTCCTTTTCCGAACTGAATACGGGCGAGCCCGCGAGCGCCGTCCCGGTGGTTGAATGCTGCCGTGCCGCGGGCGGTCGTCATTGGCTCCGGGCCGAACGGGCTCGCGGCGGCGATCACGCTTGCGCGAGCGGGCCTGCAGGTCGAGGTTCACGAGGCGGAGGAGCAGCTCGGCGGCGGCCTCCGGTCCGCCGAGCTGACGCTGCCTGGGTTCGTCCACGACGTCTGCTCCTCGGTCCACCCGCTCAGTCTGGCCTCGCCACTCTTTCGCACGCTCGAGCTCGACGTCGACTGGGTTCAGCCGGATGCGCCGGCGTCGCATCCGTTTGACGATGGGACGGCCGTCCTGCTCGAGCGCAGCCTGTTGGCGACGGCCGCGGGGCTCGGGCGCGATGACGGCGCGTACCAGCGGCTGGTCGGCCCGCTGGTCGAATCGTGGCGGGAGGTCGAGCGAGTGCTGCTTGGGCCTCATCCGGTCTCGCCCCGGACGCTGCTTCGGCTGGGCGACCGGCTGGGCGCGCGCGGGCTGGCGGGGGCGCTGCGCGCGGGGCTCTCCTCGGCCCGTGCACTTGCGGAGGGCCACTTCGCGGAC